>Ga0160492_100013_pt1 | contig 326440 bp, 295 predicted proteins | sample DID2MG_FD_108258 | JGI IMG/M metagenome (GOLD analysis project Ga0160492, IMG submission 108258) | Enriched soil microbial communities from UW Madison campus, WI, USA - DID2877_E24_FP2 MG | ecosystem: Environmental > Terrestrial > Soil > Unclassified | place: USA: Madison, Wisconsin | collected... | reverse complement strand
TTTTTATCATGCCACGGCAAACGGTATTAACGATGCGCAAAAAAACAATTACTACCTCAATTCCACACAGGCAGGAGTTCAGAACTATGGTTATTACACCACAGCCTATGCCACACAGGCAGCTTTCCAGACGGCCTACCCTACACTTGAGATCGGTTCACCAACTGCAGATCCCCAATTTACAGCCCCAGCAACAGGTAATTTCCTGCCGGCAAACCCGGCTTTACAAAATGCGGGCAACAACCTGCTCGCAATTGTGCCTGCTGATATTAACGGGATAACACGGGCTACCCTGCCTACCATAGGTGCTTATGAATCATTGCCTACCAATATCAATGATGCCGCGGCCATGACCTTATTAAGCCCGGCAGGAATGTTCTGTAGCGGATCCAGGCCTGTAGAAGTGATCATCAGAAATGCCGGTACCAACAACATTAATACGGTACAGGTAAACTGGTCGGTAAATGGTATTGTGCAAACACCTTTTGCCTATTCAGGCTTACTCGTCCCCTCAACGGCTACGACCGGTCAGAATACAGATACAGTGCTCTTAGGAAATGCCAATATTACTTCCGGTGCCAATACGATTAATATCTGGACTTCTTTACCTAACGGCGTTACCGATACGGATATCAGCAACGATAGTGTTAACACCAGCTTATCCACTACTACCTTTACAGTGAACGCTTTATCTGATACGGTCTGTGCCAATACGCCGGTGAACATCACCCTTAGCCCGGCTTCAGGCTATGTCAACGAGACCATAACCTGGGAAAGCGCTCCTAATGGCCTCAGCTGGACCACAATTGCAGGAGCCAACACCCCGGTTCTATCATTAACAAGCTTGAGCACAACTACTTATTTCAGGGCCAAAGTAACCAACTCAGGTATTACCTGTACGACAGCTTCAGAGCAAGTTGCAGTGATCGCACCGGCTATTACCGCCAGCACTCCCGCCGAAAGATGCGGTCCTGGACCATTAACCTTATCCGCCACCCCGTCAGGTGGGGATGTAAACTGGTACAGCGCGGCAACGGGAGGAGCTCCATTGCATACCGGCACTTCATTCACTACTCCAGGTATTTCAACCACTACTACTTATTATGCAGCGGCAACTACTACGGGCGGTGGCAATAGCGGATTTGTAGGAAAAACTACAATTTCGCCCTCTCCTTCATCAGGATCCGGAACTACTAACTTCGGGCTTGTTTTTGACGTATTAGCGCCTTGTATATTAGATAGTGTTACTATTTTCCCGGTCAGTGCTACCGGCGCTTCCGGTACCGTCATTATTGATGTAGTCAATGCAGCAGGCACAATATTGCATTCCAATACGGTAAATGTTGTAGGTTCGCCTACTTCAAGTCCTGCGCCACAAAGAGTCGCGCTCGGGTTTAACCTGGTGCCGGGTAACAATTTAAAATTACGTCCGCGTAGCTTTACGGGAATTAGCGGGTTACTATTTGATCCTTCTGCCAATGCGCCAGCAGGAAACTATGGATATCCTTTCGTGCTGCCCGGGATGATTTCCATTAATCATAGTACGTTAACCGCACCTCCTACTAATACAGCACGTTTAGACTTATATTACTATTTCTACAACTGGTCAGTAAGAGGGGGTGGTTGTGAAAGTGCAAGAGTCCCAGTAGTAGCTACTATTAATGAGGTACCCCAGGTAGATCTGGGTAATGATACCGTAATCTGCCCTTCAGCTACCCTGGCCCTGGACGCTACCAATGCAACACCCGGCCTATCTTATTTATGGAATACCGGCGCTACTACGCCAACCATTAATGTCAACACGACAGGAACTTACTCAGTGAGTGTTGCTAACAGCAACTGTACCGGTTATGATACGATTATCGTAGGCAGTGCACCGGTACCTGCACCTGTCTTACCAGACTCTTCTGCAATCTGCGCCGGCACAATACTTACACTCAATGCGGGAAATAACGGGGGGACCTACCTTTGGAACGACGGCAGCAGCAACCAGACACTTGATGTGACTACAGCAGGCCTGTATACGGTAAATATTACTAACCCACAGAACTGTTCTATCCAGGATTCTACCTTTGTTACAGTCAATGCGATTCCCCTGGTAAATCTTGGCAATGACACCACTATATGTATAGGCGCAGGGCTGGTATTGGATGCGCAAAACAACGGCGCTGATTACCTTTGGAATACCGGAGACCAGACGCAGTCCATCACTATTGACGAAGCGGGTAGCTACTCTGTAACCGTCACTAATGCGCAGCACTGTAGCGCGTCGGATACTATTGAAGTCAGCACTTATGAAGCCGCCGCGGTAAATGGCTTCAACTTTACGCCAAGATTTGACCTCGAACCCGGCAGAGTTGATTTTGTACCGGTTGACCCGATGTTCGTCAACAGTTATCACTGGGACTTTGGCGATGGTAATACTTCTGTTGCGGAAAATCCAAGCCATATCTATACCGATAACGGAAATTACCTGGTCACTTTAACGGTAACTAATGACTGCGGATCAAAAGACACTTCTTTACTCATCAATGTTGACCTTTTTGTAGGGGTAAAAGATGCCGGTAGCACCGGTCTTAACATTGACGTATTCCCAGTTCCCGCTACAGATGATTTGACTATAGCAAGTAAAGATGCCGGTTTATTACTGAAAAGTGCAACTGTTGTCAATATGACCGGACAAACTTTAAAAGTTCCGTATCGTACAAAAGATAACAGGCTGCTGCTTGATCTCAGCACCTTTACCTCGGGTAATTATAACATCATTGTTCAAACAAACAAGGGTATTTTTTATAGAAAAATTAATATTATTAAATAAATTCACCAACCAAATACAAAATAAGGGCTGTCTATGACTACAGCCCTTATTTTATTTTAAAACAATCATTACTAACTCCTGCCTCCCTAAAAACTATTTTAAAATGAAACATTAATTACAGAAACAATATCCCATTAAACTCATATCATATTGAAACAATGAAAAAAAATTTATACTCCTTAGCTTGTGGCTTATTGCTTCCCGCAATGGCCTTTTCAGCATATATCCCCCTGAATGTAAGTGGATTTACAGCTGATGTGGTTGCCAATGGAACGGGGACCGCATTAGTAACCACTACGGCATCGGTTGATGCCAGCGCCTTTGCCTTTCTATCAAAAGGCTGGCAACTCACCGCTACCGCTACGCCCTCAACTGTCGGACTACCAGAAAACGGCCTGATCAACAGTATGGTCGCCGCTACCCCGGGCCTTTCTTTCCAGCTAGCTTCCTACAGTAACTCTAACTCGGCCAGAATAGCCACCAATGGCAGTTCACAGGTGCTCACACTGGGAACCCCGACCGCCATGAAGAAGTTATTTATCCTAGCCACTTCAGGAGATGCGGCCTCGGTACTTAACGGCGTGATCACCTTCACAGATGGTACCACCCAGCCCATCAGTAATACTACAGTACCCGACTGGTTTAACGGGACCGTACCGCCGCCCGCCGTTACTGGTTTTGGCCGGATCGGCAGAAACGCGGCCAGCGCGGTGGAAAATCCGGCCGATAACCCCAGGCTCTACCAGATAGAAATTACCATATTACCGGCCAACTTGAGTAAACTGGTAGCTTCGGTAACCGTTACCAAAGATGCCTCCAGTAACGTAAACGGCATTTTAAATGTTATGGCATTGAGTGCAGAGGTCACTACGCTGAATGATGCCGGTGTAGCTTCACTGGCAGCGCCGCTCAACTTCTGCCCCGGCAATCAAAGTATCGTGGTCAGGGTGAAGAATTTCGGGAACAATATGATCAACTCCGCAGTGGTCAACTGGTCTATCAATAATACCTTACAAACGCCTGTTAATTTAACCCAGCCCCTGGATACCATTGGCGGAACCGGGATCAATGAGACCAATATTACTTTAGGCAACTACAATATTACCGGGCCGGTTACGCTGAAGGCATGGACGGCTAACCCGAATAATACCACGGACGGCCTGACTACTAATGATACCCTGCAGATAGTACTACAACCTGCGCTTGGCGGTGTGTATACCGTCAATGGCGCCGTTGCCACAGGCGGAACCAATTTCCAGTCCTTTACCGCACTGGCTACCGCACTTAATACCTATGGTATCTGCTCGCCGGTAACGGTTAATGTGGCACCCACTTCCGGGCCTTATAACGAGTTCTTCAGCCTGAATAATATACCCGGCTCCAGCGCAACCAATACCCTGCGTATTAATGGTAATGGTGCTACTCTACAGTATGCTACCGATATCACCAACAGGCATATGATCCTGCTTAATGGCACGAAATACACCCGGATTGATAGTTTAAATATTGCCGCTACCGGGACTACTTACGGCTTCGGCGCGGTGATCTATAACGGGGCGCAATATGATAGTATTACCAATTGTGTATTCAACCTGACTTCAGCTACCAGTACTACAAGCACCAGCACCTCAGGGATCGTATTTTCCAATTCCCTGACTTCAGCAATAACTACAGGCACTAATGGCAGTAACTGTTATATCTACAACAACCAGATCATCGGGCCTGCCGGAAGTGGCGGGGTGTATTACGGCATTACCCTGGCCGGAACCAATGAGAACAATATTATCAGGAAAAACAAACTTGCCAACTTTTACATGTATGGCATCTGGGTTTCCGGCGGGCTTAATAACCTGATCGAAGAAAATGAAATACACCGGGCAACAAAGACGGCGGTGACTACCTTCTACGGCGTTTATGCAACAGGAAGCGTTTCCGGGCTGCGGATCAATGCGAATCGCATCCACTCACCCGGTGGCACTGTAACGAACTCTACCTCTGCCAACAACCCGATCTACCTGACCGGCGCTACAGCAACCGCCGCAAACCCCACATTGGTAACGAACAATGCAATCTATAACCTTACTATGGGCGGTACTATATATGGCGTATATGTTTCCGCAAGTCCTTACGCGAAAGTGTACCATAACACAATAGATATCGCCAGTATCAGAACCGGGACCAGCACCAATGCCGGCATCTATGCTACCGGGACCAATACCGGCGCGGAATACAAGAATAACATCATCAGTATTACGGGCGGTACTACCGGGACCAAACATGGTATTTACTGCAATACCGCAACCAGTGTTAGTGATGCCCAGAAGAACAATATTTACATGAATTCTTCACAAACAGGCACTCAGAATTACTACTACCTGGGAACTGCTTACGCTACACAGGCCGCCTTTCAAACCGCCTTCCCGGCTTATGAAATCGGCTCCCCTGCAGCAGACCCGCAATACGTAGCGGTAGCTTCAGGCAACCTGATGACCGGCAATTCACTACTTTACAGTATAGGCAATGATTTGCTGGCTACTGTTCCGCAGGATATCAACGGTACTTTAAGAACGACCGCGCCCACCGTAGGCGCCTTTCAATTAGCCACTCCTAATCAGAATAATGCCCGTACTGTAAGCTTATATAATTTACCGGCAAACATCTGTGCCACTACCCTACCGGTCGAAGCGATTATCGGCAATGCTGGCGCCAATAATATCAGCACTTTAACGGTCAACTGGAGCCTGAATGGCACGCCACAAACACCGATCAGCTATACCAGCACTTTAGTACCGCCAAGCTCCGGCACCGGGCAAAGCACAGATACTATTTTACTGGGTAACGCAGCATTGATCGCCGGGACCAATATCATCAAAGTGTGGACCTCTATGCCTAATGGCCAGGCAGATACCGACAATACAAATGATACTATTTCTGTAACGCTCAATACAACTACATTTACGCTTTCCCCCGCTTCAGATACCATATGCAGCTCAAGCTCAGCTACCTTAAGCCTAAGCCCGGCCTCGGGCTACCCGGCCGGCGCACTCTCCTGGGAAAGCTCCTCCAACGGTGGCACGACCTGGGATCCCATCACCGGTGCCAATGCCGCAACCTATAATGTATCCGGCATACCGGCACTAAGACGCTACAGGGCAAAAATTACTAACGGCGCTGCCGTTTGCTATTCCTCTGTTGCTGTTATTGATGTGCAGGATGTAATGATCACCAGTACAGCGGCCGCGGAAAGATGTGGACCAGGTACCCTGAATCTGTCGGCAACAGGTACCGGTACCCATATCAACTGGTATGCTGCAGCCACAGGCGGTACACCGCTACATACCGGTGCTACCTTTACAACTCCTTCCCTGACCAGTTCTGCTACCTATTATGTAAATACCTCTGAAAACGGGCCTACTTCGCAACAGATCTATAACCTGGCCAATTTAACGCCGCAAAGGAACTGGCATACCAATACAAACGGCTGGGGCGCCATGTTCACGGTGAGCCAGAACTGCTCTTTAGACTCCCTGACGATCTACCCGGTAGGAACGGGAACGATTACCATGCTCCTCCTGGATCAAAGCAATAATATATTACAGACCGGCACTCCTATTAGTGTGACCGGTACTGGTTATACCGGCACCCCGGTACGCATCCCGGTAGGATTTGCGCTTACGCCTGGTAACTACAAACTTGGGCAGACCGTTAGCGGCCTCACTAATATGGGCGCTCAAAACATCGGCACAATCGGCTATCCATTCAGTTGCCCGGCATTATCCATTACCTCCGGCAGCCAGGGTGGCGGCGCTACGGCTAACGTATTCTATTGGTTTTACAATTGGCGCGTAAGCGTAGGAGCTCCTTCTGTAGGTTGTGAAAGCCCGAGAGTAGCGGTAACGGCAACGATCAATGAGCAACCGGCGATCAACCTGGGTAATGATACCCTCATCTGCCCGGGTACATCAACTACCTTAAATGCCACTACGACAACACCCGGTGTAAGCCGTACCTGGAGTACAGGTGCGACAACGCCAACCATTACTGTAAATACAGCCGGCACCTACTCGGTACAGGTAAGCACGCCTAAATGTACCGCCAGGGACACTATTATTGTGGGTATAGCGCCTTTACCGGCTACCAACCTTATAGATACCGTTGAATTCTGTGCAGGCGCAACGGTTCAGCTGGACGCCGGCAATGCCGGGGCTGATTTCTTATGGAATACAGGAGCAACCACACAAAGCATTAATGTCAATAGTGGCGGGCAATACTCAGTAACCATCACGAATAGTCATCACTGTTCGGCTACTGATACTTCCTTGACGGTTGTTAATCCATTACCTGTAATTGATTTAGGTGTGGACACCACCATATGCCCTGTCGCAGCTATAGTTTTAGATGCCGGGAATGCAGGTAGCGATTACCTGTGGAGCACAGGGGCAACCACCCAAACCATAAATGTAAACCAGGCGGGTACCTATTCTGTAACAGTAACCAATCAACACAATTGTTCTGAAACGGATACGAAAATGGTAAGTATTTATGATGACACAAGAGTAGATGGATTTGATTTTGTCCCAAGATTTGACCTTGAGCCCGGCAGAATTGATTTTTCCCCGATCAATCCGCAGAATGTGACCGATTACTTATGGGACTTTGGCGATGGGAATACTTCGACCCTGCAAAACCCGAGCCATGTCTATACGACCAGCGGCAGTTACGAGGTTAAGTTATTTGTAGCTAATGATTGTGGCGCTATGGACACTGCGCTTACGATTAATGTTGACCCGTATCTTGGGGTTGCTAGCGTGGTCAATAATAATCTGGACCTTAAAGTTTACCCGGTTCCGGCCCAGGAGCGTATTACTATTGAATCCGGAGATCCTGTAGTGATCATTTCTTCCTTAACGATGTTCAACACAATAGGCCAGGAAGTCATCAGCCATAAAAAACTCAATACCCTCAAAACAAATATGGATATCAGTTATATTCCTTCCGGCGATTACTTTATCCGGATTGAAACCAATAAAGGCATCCAAACCCGTAAAATAAACATCATACATTAATAGCGCTGTTTTAAGGATAACTAAAGGATACTTCCGCAAGGAGGTATCCTTTTTTCTTTTCTAAGAACTTTAACGCCTGTCAGGGGGTTACATTTTAACAGGAATCTTATTAATAAGAATCCCATACGGGATACAGCACGAATTTTGCATCCCATATGGAAACATTTGTAAACTAATGTGTATTTTGCAGTTAGAAAATGACAAACCTATACCAATACTTAATTCTTTTATAGCATACCCTTTGCTATATAGAAATAAAAAAAATTCTAAATAAGATGAATTACTACATTCTGCCGCTTGTTGTTAACGATAGAAGAGAGATCAGCTTACCGCTTATTCACGGTACCAATCACCAAATGCAACATTATATTGTTGAAGTGCCGGAAAACGCACACTTCAATATCCTCAGCCTGCTGAAAGACGCGGATATAAAATCCCTGATTTCAGAAACCAGGGACCTGGAGATCGGCAGCCTGCAACCTACCTATATACTCGAAGAAAATAAATTAAGAATCCGGTTTCTCATACGGGAAAAACAGGAAGCGCCGCCAGCCCCTGTTGCAGAAGAGCAGGCCCCGCCGGCATTAACCTACGACGACCTGGACACTTATGTGCCTAAGAAAAAAACACCACAAATGTTTTCCGCACCGGAAGTCAGGTCGACCACCGACAATATAGGGACCTTTGGCGGTGCAATTAATTTATTCGCCAACAATTTTAATAATGGCGCTTTCAGTATCCTTGCAGAGGCAAAAGAGCAGTTTGAGCAGATCAATAATGAATCTTTTCCGGACCTGCAGGTAAGCATAGAGCTGGATGTAAACGGCCAGGTTTATCTAGGCGGGTTCTCCATATCTTTTGCGCACCCGGCACAATTTCTGGGCCTGGCTTTAGACTTCGGCTCCGAATCGAGCCAGCTGGCAGCCAAACGTTACCAATTCGGCGTAGGCTACCAGGAGAAAAAACCGGAGCATGAAAATCTGTTTAAAAACATTTACTCCTTCCATAAATCAAAAGAGTGGATCCCCAGGGAAGACCAATCTCAATATTACCAGGAAGAGGTCAATACCAATTTTTATAAATCAATTTTCTTCCTGAAAGAAGACCTGAGCGGCGACTACCAGGATATAGAAAAAGAATTGTTTATCCAGGACCTGGACGAGAACCTGAAAATGCTGGTCAGCAGTACCAGCAGGGAGCAAGGTTATGCTACGCTTACCGAAAAGCGTTATCACCAGCTGCCCAATTTAAAGATCACCCATAAATATGTGGATGCCTTTGGCGGCCTGAATTTTAATATCACGAAAGAGGGCTATGATGTAAACATCAGCCTGGCAGAGATCAAGAATAAAACTTACAACAGCATCCTTAAAGTAATTATAGAATCTTTCCTGAAAAAAGAGTTCATAAAATATTCAGGGGCCCGTCGTAAGATCAGGTTTGTACTGCTCGTACCCAATATCTATGACTATAATGATATCCGTAATACCCAGCTATTACTCAACAAGATCTTCCAGGATTTTGCCGCGCATGATTATAAAGATAAGATCCTGGCCTGGGAAGTACTGACGATCTCGGAAAGTGATGCCTCCTTCCTGGGGTATATCAACAAGAACGATGTGCAGATCTATAAAGACAGCGACTACCTGATTATAGATGCCGGTAAAGGCACCACGGATTTCTCCATCATCAGGACCGGGAAAGACAATATTTTCAATATTAAACCGATCTACAGGAACGGGTTTGCCGGGGCAGGCAATATGATCACTTTTGCCATTTTCGAGACCCTGCTGCATTATATCCGCGCCAACGCGGAAAACCAGAATACCGCGTTCAAATACATTAAAGAGCAGATTGTACGCAACCTCAGTGATGCCAACCTGGAAGTGAAGAACCGCTTTTACCGGGAGCTGGAGCGGTTGAAGTATAATTACAACCACAATGCTAGTTATGTGATGAACCAATGGACCAATGCCAGGTCCGGCGACTATTCATTCCGTAATGTTACCGAATCCGGTTCAGATATCAACACCCTGATCGACCTCCTGAGCCAGATCGAAAACATCAGTGATTTCTACGGCTATATTAAAGAAACCTGCAACCTGATCGCGGAAAGGGCGGTCAGCAATTTAAAACTGGTCAAAGACAATGCAGAAAGTTTCAATTGCCAGGGCATCATTCTTACCGGCCGCGGATTCTTGTTTAAACTACTGGAGCAGGAAGTACGCGATGCGATCGCTCATAAATTGGGCATCAGCAATACCCTGGTGCATACCCTGAACGGGAATGAACTGAAAGACGTATGTATCAAAGGGGTATTCAACAATACGGTAAGACTTAACTCCGAGCGTATCGGCTACCCTATACAGATTATTATGCCGGAACCGGTTGCCAAAACACCGGAAGCAGCACCGGTACCGGAAGAGAAAAAGCAAAAATTTTCGAACAGGTTACTGAGTATCTTCTTTAATGAGTTAAACGATATAGAATCGGCGAAAGCAGTGCTGGAAACCGAACAGCATTTAGCTTACAGCACTTTGTCCCGGAGCCAGATCATGATCGGTGCCAAGCGTTTCAAGATAGGCAGCAGCAGCCTGTTTGATAATACCAGTGCTAATGTGGAAGCCGATATCGTATTTACCCCCCAGGGCTACCTGGTGCGTAAACTGGAAAACGGCACCGTGAAAAATATCCTGCCGCTCACCGAAGTATTTGATGAGAACCGGACTGAAATGTCCATGGTGATCCCTTCTTTATTCCCCAACCATATTGATGAGCAATACCTGTTCAGTATTAAAAGGGAGGATATAAAGAAAGCGCCGATCATACCGCCGTCCCCGCTTAGTAATAACGCCGGCAACCAGCCGAAGCACAGGGGACCACAATATTTTTAATTGCAATGATTGACTAATGATACCGCTTCATCAAGGGAGGCTTTAAATAAAAACAAACAAATGAAAAGATTACTTTTGATCAGTACTTTCCTGTTATTGGCGATGAACCTGCTGGCGCAGGTAGACCCTAATGCAGGAGCGCTCCATATCCAGCAATTTACCGGCACTGCCGCTATCATTATAAAAAATGACAAACTGCGTGTGCAGAAGGAAGACCAGGTAGACAGTTTTTCCCTAAAAAAGAACGGGGGCAACTATGAGTTAGCCAACCCCCAGGATATGGATAAAATTTATACAATCCTGAATATTACCCCGGCTCAGCTGGAAACCGCGCTGAAAGACCAGGCTGGTGCTACCCTGATCGTAAAACTTTTAGACGTTACAGCTAAAATGAAAGATCAGAAACTCCTGGTCCAGCCCGCAGCTAACGGCAACGGCGATACTACCCCGGTTGAAGAAGGCGCCCAACCGGCAACGGAAGTACCTAAAGAGGAAGGTAATAACTGGTTAATCGCACTATTTGCCGGCATCGGGGCCCTTATCGTGGGGATCATAATCGGGCGGGTTAGCAAACCAAAACTCAAAGAACCTGCATTCCAACCGGAACCGGTGAAAGAAAGTAATATAGAAAGCGTGCAACCGGTCAATAATAAACTGGTAGAGCAACTAAAACAGGAGCTTGCCGCTACCAAAGAGAAGTCCAGCCTGATCACCGAAAAAACGCAAAAACTCATTGATGGAGATAATACCTATTATAGCGCGGTATTTGAAAAACTGATCCTGCCCCTGCAAACAGCCCTGGACAATGGCAACGAGACTGACGTCGCTAAATATGCCCACCTGGCAATGGTACATTTTTCCAGCATTACCCGCGTAAAGATCCGGAAAAAACAAAATTATGATGATGCCAATATTCAGCTCATCACGGGAAATGCCAGCCTTACACAGGGCTTTCCTGTGATCGACCATCAAACTCCGATAGACAAAATACCGGCCAACCTCAGGGTTTTGATTAACCTGTTACAAAAAAACGGGGTGAGCGGATTAGACGATACCATTATTAAAGGCTATAAATTAAAGGACCTCTAAAATGAAGAAACTTCTCTTCTTTGGCATACCAACCATTGCCATAGTGATCATTAACCTGGTATACGGCAGCGTTATCAGTTGGATGCTGAGCATGGTCATTATTGCCTGCCTCTTATTTTTTGTGACCAAATTAGGCCTGGAAAATATTATCACCAAAAGGTTACAAGGCTTTAAACAGGGTGACGAACGCATCGGAAAGATGATCGCTTTTGACCAGAAATGGAAAAGCATGCTGAACTTTGGTTTACTGACCCTTGTGTTCCTGGCTACCGTTTTCGGGGTTTATTTTACGATGTCCCCAAAAGGCGGGCATCCTTGGTTTACGAATAACGAATACCATGGACTGAGCAATACCGGGATCGCTTTCCAGAGCGAGCTACAGGTCATGCCTTTACTTGATGATAGCGCGAACCGGAATGTTGCTATTCAATTTGGAAAAACTTCCGATAACCAGGCGAATATCAAATTCATCAACTTCTACCAACCGGTAATACAAGTTGATGCCGAGCATGGCACCAGGCTCATCAACCGGGTTTTTGATGCAAAAATTGATAAGGGCTTTACCATTGGCAATACCCTAAACAGTATGCAGGTAAACATAGAAGAAAAACAGAATGGTTTCTTCTCCCGGTTATTCGGCAGTCCTAAAAGCGAAGTGACTTACACGATACAGGTCCGCTCCAATGACACGGAGCTCCTGGAAGAGCTAAATCTTAAAGCGCCTTTTACAGATAAGGTAACGCTTAAAGGCAGGCCCCTAACTAAAGGAATGAGCCTGTTCAATTTATTCCTCGATAATAACACCTTCGCGTCCACGCAGAATGAAACCTACCAGGTGTTGGAAGGCATCTTACTGGACCTGGGTGATTCCTACTTGATTGCCGATCACATAGGCGAGCAGAGATCCTATTCTGTATTCCCGGCCGCGGAATTCCTGCAAAACGGGTATAAGCTTGCTGTAAACCAGCAGGACGTACCGGCTAAAACGACGAACAGCGCTAACATTGCCCTGGAACAAAAATTCTACATCGGGTTCAACAACAATAAAAAGCTCCTTCATGTAGCCAATATAGATAAAGGTCAATACGGGCTGGCGGCAAAAGAAGGAATGGCCCTGGTTTTCGATTATCCCAATACCTATATGCTCAAAAGCCCGGGTGCGCAATCCAGGGGCGATAAGAACATCCGTTTTGTAACCAATAACTTTGACAATATTATTGAGAACAACCTGCAGGAAGGATTTTATTTTACTACTTATAATTTACGTCTAAAAGATAACATCAACGGCACTATAGACTATATTACCGGCGGGCCAAACACGCCGCTGGCTATGGGCATTACCGACAATAACAAATCCGGTAAGCACCAGGTCGTTGATAACAAAAGGTTTGCCCTGCAAAGCTCTAATAGCGGTGTGCAGTACCTTTTCGACCTGCGTGATTTCTCCGACAACGGGTTCAGCCTGCACAAGACCATTCTTTACCTGGGCATTACCTATATCGCTTTTGTGCTGCTTTCCGTATTGTTTGGCGGTAAAAAAATCGACCGCGTAGAACCGGTGATCCTGTCGGTAATCCTGGCCTTAACGGCAGTAAGATATATCATGTTCTGGCGCGTAGCTACATTCCCGCCATTGGACAATATTACCAAGTATGAACTGGAAAATACGCTGATCAATTTTGATTTTAATTTCATCACTAATTTACCGGTTCCGCTTACCCTCATCTGGACTCTATTGTTCGTAGTAATCATTGCCGCCTACAGGGTGTGGAGTCAAAAGAATGGCGATTTCAACCTGCCTAAACTATTACGCATTAATACGGAACAGATCAGTTCGATCAACAAGAGCTACGGTATATTCATATTGGCTACACTACTGCTCTTTTTCTTCAACAAGAAAGTAATGCACATTGAAGTGCTGACCAGGATACTTTCCATCCTGGTGCCCCTGTTGGGCTACTGGTATTACTCTAAGATCTGCAATAAGTACTTTACTTATAAGCCGCTGGATATACAGGGTGCGAAATCAAAATTCCTGGTACAGGTAAAGGCATATTTCTACTACCTGTTCAATAATCCTACTTTTGTCATTACCACCCTGACGCTCCTGTTTTTTGCGGTTTGCGACAGGGGCTTCGCGATCTTATTCGCCCTCTTTATCCTGTTGAAGAACATCTTTATCAACTTCCTCAAAAAGCCTTTGGATGTTCAGAACAACAGTGTCAAAAGAATGCTGTACAAGCCTAACAATTACTGGATTTACGGCTTCACAGCGCTGATCGTTTATCTGGTCACACTTTCCTTCAAGTCACTGTTCTACTATTTACTGACCTACAAACTCTGGGTCATCAGCATTGTACTTTTACTGGCAGCGGCCATTGTCATTATTCTATACCCGACCAACAAGTTGCTGAAAAAAATAAGCGCTGCGGTAGTGGGCTTATGGCTGATCATGATGGCCATACCCCCGGGCCGGCATTTTATAGACCACCAGATCAATGATGTGATCAAACATGTGCAGTACCGCGCATCAATTATCCATCAGCCTATAGGAGAACTGATGCAGCAGAATGAATATACCTCTTTTAAAACCAGGAAAATCATTGAGACTGCAGAAAACCAGTGGTTCATTAATTCCTATATCAGCAAAGAGTTTGACAGCCGGTTTACCATTAACACCCGGCCGCACTCCCGCGTAGGCGTTGACTATTCCACCCAGACAAGAGATGTCGTAGTGGCCAGATACCTCATCGCGGAAATGGGCAACCTCGTCATGTACCTCATACTGGGATTGATACTGCTTCCAATGATCCTTTACCTGATCTCCTACCGTATACAGCTTTTGCCTGGCAAAGCTGATCAGCCGCGGGATATCGGGTCTTATGCGGGCCTGGTGCCTTTAATTATTCTGTTTACCATTGCTTTGTTCGTATGGCTGACGGCGACCAACAGGTTCGTCTTCTTCGGGCAGGACTTCCCGTTCCTGAGTTTAACCAGCCGGGTTTCCGTGATCATGCCTTTAATGTTACTGGCCTTAACGCTGACACAGACACCTACCCTGCAGCATGCCTTTAAGATCAACCTGCGCAACAACGCGATCAAATATGTATTCTTCTTCGGTATTATCGCAGTTTTTGCCCTGACCACGGTTAAGCAAAACGAACTTAATAATAAGAATTTTACAGTAATCATGGATACGACCAAACAGCATATTGATGTAGACCTGAATAATATCCTTGCGGATATCCAGGACAGCCTCGAAGCGAAGCGTATCCGGCCCAGCTATACCCAATTGGTAGGCATACTGGCTAAAGATAAACGTTTTGAACACCTGAAATCAGATGTGGTCAAAGACCTGTATACCAAAAGTATCCTGGAGAACCTGGTAGATAAACCTTCTTCAGCCCTGCAGCTCAACAATCCCCTATTCATGATCTATGATAACGGAAGGTACAATTCGGTGTATAATAAAAACCTTTACCTGGAATTACCACCGGTAGAAAGCAGGAAAATATGGAATGGCGGCGTAACGGAATCTCTGTACTTCAACGATGTCTCTTCTGCCGTGATCACTTTCAACGGGCAAACAAAAAATGTCACCCTGCCCTATTTTATTTACGACCCGAACAGCAGCATACAATTTGCCCTGATGCCGGGTTCCTGGCTGGGCGACCATACGGCCGAGAACCGGGGCCTGATCAATGTCAACAACAGTACCAAAGGCCAGTCCAATATTTTTGTTTATAAAAATATTCAAAAAAATATTGAACAGAATGCTACCTCCTATGTCAGTACGATTGAGCATGACGACCTCGCTACCGTATTCTTTAATGAGAAATCGTTTACGCTCGGCTTCCGGAACTCCGGCAACCGCTATGCGCTGAACAAATGGATCAACGGCGCGTACAAGATCATTTACCCGCTAAAAGAAAATAATTTCTGGATCTACAATTTTGCCAACGCGGTAAAAACAGGTTACAGTAATGAAAAAGACCTTCATAAAGATGTGCGCATTACTTTAGATTATGAATTATCTAAAAACATACAGGACGCCATTAACAGCGCGGAACGCTTTACCAATAAGAAAAACAAAAAATACAACTTCAGCGCTATAGCCGCCGATGGCGATGGTAATGTACGGTTCATGTCCGACTATGTGACCAACAGGACGGTACTGGACCCAAATAATGAAGCAGCCATTTACACCTTACAAAAGCAGCAGTTTTTCTACTCCAATGCTAAGAATGAAAGAGATCAGTGGGGGAACCGCAATCTCCTGAATCTTTTCTTAGGCCCTGGCTCTTCGATTAAGCCTTTAACCGCGGGACTGGTAGCTTCGCAATTAAACGCCGGTTGGGAAAAACTGATCCTGCAGCCGCCTACCATGCCCGAAATTCCGGAATATGCCGGCTTTAAACTGGTAAAACCCTGGAAAAACGATGAGCACTATTTCGCGCCATTAACCCTCCCTAAATACATAGAGGTCTCCAGTAACTTTTACCAATCCCTGGTTATTTTCCTGGGCTCCTACAGCCGTGACTATTACGAAGTCAAAGGGCATTACAGCCTGACCAACCTCTTAAGCAGGCAGGCTGGAGCAAATAATACGACACCCATACTTTATGTAGATGGCCAGGGTTACTTCCTGCCTAATTTCGATAAGAAAAAGGGTAAATGGCCGGCTACCGACAAGCAAAAGACAACACCGTCTTATTTCGGCAACGAGAACTCATTGATCGCGCTTGGCTTTGAGCAAAACGCTAACCTGCGCACGAAAGATAAAGACAAACAGGATAACAGCCCGGTCAGCGTAGACAAAGTAAATTTTGTAGACACCGGCCTGTATGCTGCGTTGGAACAGAACCGCAGTGGTGGCTTCCTTTGGGGCTTCCCGGAACAATCTTACTTCCTGCAATCGGAGCGGGCTTTTGATGAAGTGCACCAGAACTTTAACCTGGGCCTGAAAACAACAACCCTTGGTGGTTATCCTTACCGGCTTACGCCTTTCATGATGTTGCAGATGTATATGTCTATGTTTACCCAGAACAAGAATTTCAGGCTGGGGGTAACACAAAAAGAAGACTCGCTGGTAAGATGGCAGGTAGACTCTACCTGGGACGGCGCAGGCAACTACAATGTGTTCCTGTCCCAGAATATTTTCCAGGGCATGAAAGATGTAATTTACGGTGGCAGCGGGACTGCCCGCAGATTACAAAACCTGAAGACCAAATACCCGGCCTATCATTTTTATGCCAAAACAGGTACGATCAATGAACAGACCTCTAAAGGGAAAAGCTCCAGGAGGCTGATCGTATTGGCTACCGATAAAGACATGACCCAGGCTGCGAATATAGGCAACGCAAGGGTTTATGCCTGGTTCTTTGCCATTGACAATACCGGTGATTTTGACTGGAATCTTTTGCAAAACATCATAGAGCAAAGCATGAATTCATCCTCATTAAAATACTATTTCAATAAATAGCCATGAAAGCAGGCAGCAGTAAAATAATATTGATCGTACTCGCCGTCCTCATTACGCTGGGCGTTACGGCACTCGTGCGCTGGGATACCCGTAATGCAAAGCCGGATGCGGAAAAAATACTGACCAAAGACGCGGATTTCGGTAAGGAAAATATTACCTGGATCAAAACGGACACCTTCATCAACCTGGTAGCAAAAGCTTACCATCCCAACGCTGAAACAAATATCGCCAGTAACCTATTAGTCGTCTTCATCAAAAATGCCAATACCGTAGCCCAGGATTTTTATAATGGCAATGAAGCGCTGCTTAAGTACCGGATCAACGATCATAATTTTGAGATCGACTATGACAAACATAATAATAATGTGGTGGGCAGGTTTAAGATAAAAGATAACCTGGTCGCCGTACCCAATGATGTATTGATAAAAGTAATTGACAAAACTATAAACTGATATGGAAGTAAACGGGAAGAATATAACGGGGATCATTAAATACCTCTATGAGAAAAGATTGAACCAGACCGCATCTGAAGAAGTATTGCAAAGCTGGAGCAACCTCACCGACCCGGAAGCCAGGATGCACCTGAACCAGCTTTTCCAAACCTGGGGCTATACACAGGAGCAGGTGGACGCGGAGCTGCAGCAATACTTTTCAGGTACCGCTAAGCCTGACCTTAATAGTACAGCAGCGGCACTTACCGGTAATACACCTCCGCCTCAGCAGCAAGCGGCATCCTATACCTCACAGCAACAAGCCCCGCCCCTACAGCAGCCGCAACAAAAAAAAGCGCGCGCTTCCGGCTGGCTATGGCTCATCCTGCTACCTTTAATGGCCGCCGGCGGCTACGTAATTTATAAATTCCAGCAGTTTAAGAACCTGCACTACTTATATGTTACTACCGACAATGTTTCCATCCGGGACCATGAAGGGAATAATATAGGCCGCATGGATATTTTCGCGTCCGGTAACTCTGTATCCTTCCTGCGTACAACAGATATCAACACCTACCCGATCAAAGTAGGCGAGAATATTTATCAATGCAGGAGGGTTATTTTTGACAGTACGGCGTTTACCGACTTCCTGTTTAATAAACCGGAAGCCTTTGGTTATGTCAACGAAAACTACGTCATTGACGACAAAGATAATTTCATCGTATACCGGAATGTCTTCCAGGTGATCAACGGGGTAAAAAATGAAAATGCATCACTAACCTCTCCGTTCCGGAAAACGATTGTAGGCAGTATTCGTCAAAACCCGGCCATGAAAGACCTGTATATCATGAATGCCTGCAATAATGGGGACAAGACCTACAGTGCTTTGATCACGATTAAAAATAAAGAGGACGTCCACCAGGTAGTAGCGCTTTTATCAGACGGGAACTATTACATTTTCTCCGGGAATCCCACCAAACAGGAATATGAAGCCCCGAAACCTTTCCAATACAAAGTACCAGGTGTAGAGCAATTAAACCCTTATCAAAATGAAAATTTGTTGTTCCGCTATATTAATAAAACGTACTTTATCTTTGAATGTAGCGGCACGCCAAAAGACTATTATACTGTAATGGATAATAAAGGCCTGATTGACTATGCTAAATATTCCTTTGAACCTTAAATTTGTACCTTTAAAAAGAAGAATGAAATGATTAACCGTAATAATATTGTTGAATTTATCAGCTTCCTTTACCAGAAAAAATTTAACCAGCCGGCCCCCCAGGACCTCCTTGACTCCTGGTCCGGCCTGAATGATAACGAAACCACGATCCACCTGAACGGTCTTTACCGCCACTGGAACCTGGATGCGATAAGCTCGAAAAACTATGAGCAGGAATTCCTGAGCAGGGGAGGCACGCACACACCCATATTCCCGGCATCGGCTCCGCCACCGGCATCGGGCAATACAAATTACCAGCAACCCGCCTACCCGCAAAACCCGGCTCCGCAACAGCAGCAATATACGCAACCGCCACCGCCCGTACAAAAGAAAGGCGGTTCCGGCTGGATCATAGGTATACTGCTGGCTATTATAGCGGCAGGTGCAGGCTATTACATCTGGAACCTCAACCAGAAAGACACTTCAGCACCACCCGAGGTAACCGCAACAGATAATAATGCTAAAAAACCAGATACGGTGCAGAAAGCACCGGCACCCGTGGAGGCCGCTAAACCAGTGCAAACAGAAGACGATAAGAAAAACGCCCGCGTCATACACGACCTGTTATATGCAGAAAGCGGCAGAAGCTTTGATGATATTTATAAATATTTCGACCCGAACCTGGAGCGCTATTGGGCCATCAATTACCCAACCTATGACGAATTAAAGGCCGAATATGAGAAAACGTGGACCAAAACAGAAAATAACGAGCATTCCAATGTCCGGATCAATAAAGTATCCGATAATACATACGATGTGATGAGCACCTATTCCTACTTTTCCCTTAAAGATCAGAAACAGAAGCGGGTAGACTCCAAAATACGTTTTGTGTTCAATAAAGAAAATAAGATCATAAGATCATACGGGCTATAACATTATTAATAATTGAATACCAACTTATAAAGTGGTATTTCTTTTAAAATGATACCGGATAAAGACAGGTTTCATCATTTATCTTAAAATTGTTTCGCCAAACAGCCTCAAATCGTTAAATTTGAGGCTGTTTGTTTTTTTAGAAAACAATAGTACCAACAACAAGTATACAATGGATACCAAAAGAAATATTCAACAGGAAGCACTCGATTACCATGCTAACGGCCGTCCCGGCAAAATAAAAGTAGTCCCTACCAAAAATACAAAAACACAAAGAGACCTCTCCCTCGCCTATTCTCCGGGGGTTGCAGAGCCTTGTTTAAAGATAAAAGAGAACCAGGAAGATATTTATAAATATACCGCGAAAGGCAACCTCGTAGCGGTAATCAGTAATGGTACCGCCGTACTTGGCCTCGGTAATATAGGCCCGGAAGCAAGCAAACCGGTAATGGAAGGTAAAGGGGTACTATTCAAGATCTTTGCCGACATTGACGTGTTCGACCTGGAGTTAAACACCAAAAGTATAGACGAGTTCGTAAACGTAGTAAAAGCCCTGGAGCCTACCTTCGGCGGCGTCAACCTTGAAGATATTAAAGCCCCGGAATGTTTCGAGATCGAGCGCAGGCTCAAGGAAGAAATGAACATCCCGGTAATGCATGATGACCAGCATGGTACAGCCATGATCTCCGGTGCAGCATTACTGAATGCCCTGGAAGTTGTCGGTAAAGATATCACCAAGATTAAAATGGTAGTCAGTGGCGCCGGGGCTGCTGCCGTGGCCTGTACCAGGATGTACCTGAACCTGGGTGTTTCAAAAGAGAATATTACAATGTTTGATGTGGACGGGGTGATCAACCACGAACGTACTAACCTCGATGAAAGCCGTATGTTCTTTGCCCGCGATACCGGCAATATCAGTATGGCAGACGCCCTGGTAGATGCGGATGTGTTTATCGGCCTGAGCGCCGGTAACATCTTAAGCCAGGATATGGTAAGGTCGATGGCTAAAGACCCTATCGTATTTGCTATGGCCAATCCTAACCCCGAGATCACCTATGATGAGGCCGTGGCCGCACGCCCCGACATCATCATGGCTACCGGCAGGAGCGACTATCCTAACCAGGTGAATAATGTACTGGGCTTCCCGTTCATTTTCAGGGGCGCGCTGGACGTAAGAGCTACCGCTATCAATGAAGAAATGAAAATGGCCGCTGCCTATGCCCTTGCAGCACTGGCCAAGCAGCAGGTCCCCGAAATCGTGACCAAGGCCTATGGTCTGAAGTCAATGACTTTCGGCCGGGATTATATCATACCTAAACCACTGGACCCAAGATTATTATCGACCGTAGCCCCGGCAATCGCGAAGGCGGCCATGGAAACAGGGGTTGCCCGTAAACCGATTGAAGATTTCGAAGCTTATAAGCTGGAGCTGAATGACCGCCTGGGCATCAACAATTCAATCGTTCGCCTGGTGAACGCCAAGGCCCGCCTGGACCCGCAACGCATTGTTTTTGCTGAAGCGGATAATATTAAAGTATTAAAAGCGGCGCAAATCGCAGAGGAAGAAGGATTCGCCTTCCCTATCTTATTAGGTAATGAAAAACGCATCAACCAGCTGATCGCTGAACATAAGATAGAATTGAAAAACGCGGTGATCATCGATCCGCGCAGTGATGCCGCAATGGATAAACGTATCGCTTACGGGGAACAATTCTTTGCGAAACGCCCCCGGAAAGGCATGAATGCCTACGAGGCCAAAAAGATCATGCGCGAGCGCAATTACTTTGGCTGCATGATGGTGGCCAATGGCGAGGCAGATGGCTTCATCAGCGGCCTGACGCGTAGCTACCCGGAAACCATTCGCCCGGCATTACAAACCATCGGCAAAGCTCCCGGCGTCAATAAAGTAGCCGGTATGTATATCGTGCTTACGCCAAAAGGACCTTTATTTCTTGCCGACGCTACTGTGAACCTTACCCCTAATGCGGAAGAGCTGGCCGAGATCGCCCAGCTGGCAGCAGACGAGGTAGCGCGCTTTAATATCCAGCCTAAAGTAGCGATGCTGTCCTATTCCAATTTCGGCAGCAGCGATACCCCGGAAGCACGCATGATGGGCGCTGCGGCACGCCTTGCCAAAGAACGCAACCCGGCCCTGATCATTGACGGTGAAATACAGGCAGGATTAGCATTTGATACCGCTGTGCTTAAAGAGAACTATCCTTTCTCCGACCTGGTAGGCGGCGGGGTCAATACCCTGATTTTCCCGAACCTGTCTTCGGGCAACATTGCCTATAACCTGCTTAAGGAAGTGGCGGATTTTGAGATCATCGGGCCGATCCTTTTAGGACTTAATAAGCCGGTACATATTCTACAATTAGGTAGCTCGGTACAGCAGATCGTAAATATGGTCGCGATGACCGCATTTGATGCACAAAGCAATAAATAAATAGTATGGCAAAGCTGAACGTACTCACACCCTTCAATATTGAGCTGGAGTTTGATATTGCACCGCTTGGGAGAAGAGCCCTGGCCTACTTCATTGATATAATGGTGGGTGTGGTGTATGTATTACTTTTACGCCTCACGATCCTGGAGACCGCGATTGATTTTGAAGGCTTGTTTGATGTATCCCAGTTTTTCCTCATCACTTTGCCCCTGTTTTTTTATCATTTCATCAGTGAAATGCTGATGAACGGTCAGTCAGCAGGCAAAAAGATAACCGGGATCCGGGTGGTGAATAAAAACGGGAATGCGGCCAGCATCAGCCAGTATTTATTACGGTGGATCTTATCATTGCCCAATATTATTTTTGTCCCGGTTGTCGGTTACCTGATCTGGATGAGTCCCTGGCTGGGTTTTGTTACCATAGGCTTCCTGGGCCTGCCGGACGCGATTTGTTATGCAGTGACTAAATCGGGACAAAGGATAGGTGACCTCGCTGCGAATACAGTAGTGGTGAATACCAAACACAGTATGGATATAGAACAGACCATATTCCGGGAAGTTTCCCTGGATACCGGTTATACTCCCAAGTATCCGCAGGTAATGCGCCTTACCGATAAAGACATTAATAGCCTCCGTAATCTTTTAAAACAAAAAAGGACCAAGGACCTGGATACTTACACCCACCGTGTAGCGGAAAGGATCGAGACTGTACTCCAGATCAGCAATAACAGCATGGATCCTTATCATTTTTTCGAGGAATTACTTACCGATTACAACTATTACGTACAAACAAAATAAGCTATTTTGAACTACTTAGGTCACGCATACCTGTCTTTCGGGCAACCGGAAATCCTGGTGGGCAATATGATAGGCGATTATGTAAAAGGTAATGAAGCCCTGCACCGGCTGCCTCCCGGTATTCAAAAGGGAGTAATGTTGCATCGGCAGATCGACAGTTATACCGATATGCACCCGGCTACGGCAAAATGCAAAACCTTTTTCAGGGAGGATTACCGGCTGTATGCCGGCGCCTTTGTGGATAGTATGTTTGACCATTTCATTGCTAATGATCCGCAGTGCTTTGAGAGTGAGCAGGCCTTGTTTGACTTCACCCAGGCGACCTATGCTACGTTACGCGAATATGATGCCATTTTACCCGAGAAATTCCGGGTGATGTTCGGCCATATGCAATCCGATAACTGGCTGTACCGCTACCGGACCTTAAAAGGAATACAAAAATCTTTCCAGGGATTGGTACACCGGGCGCAGTACCTTGATACCGGCGCAGAAAGTGCTTACACAACACTGGTCACTAATTTTTATACCTTAAACCAGTTTTATTATGAATTTATTGATGAGGTAAAAAAGTTTGCCCGGGAATCAATTTAAAACTAAAAACGCTGACTCAAATACATTTTTAAAATATAATATAAGCTATATCCATTAAATTTATCTTAAAAAAGTACCTTCCCGGCAATACTCCTTAGCCGTATCTAAAAAGATAAAAATAATATTGTAACTTTGAACCATTCATTATACCATCAATAACACTTAAGGCTATTGATGGTTTTTTATTTTAAAATTTTCGATATTAAATCATGAAGCTATTCAGGATTGCACCCTATATAAGTACTCTATTTACCTCTCTGCTGCTTTGTTCAGCGCCGGCATTTGCTAAAGACGGTAATGTCGCCAAAGTGAATTATGCCGATACCAATACACTAGTCAACAGGCGGATCATCGATTCATTAGACCGCTACTACAAGATCCAGGTAGCCCGCGGCTTCAATGGCAGTGTGCTGGTAGGCCATAAAGGTAAAGTAGTGTATAAAAGACATTTTGGTATGGCCGACAGGTCTACCGGAACGCCCCTCAGCGATTTTACTTCCACGCAACTATCCTCTACCTCCAAACCCTTTACGGCTACGGCAGTACTCTGGTTGCACCAAAACAAATATTTAGATATTAATCTCCCGGTAAACGCTTACCTGAAAGATTTCCCTTATGCCAATATCACGGTAAAAATGCTGCTCAACCACAGGAGCGGCCTGCCTAACTATACCAGTACCCGCTTACCCCGCTGGGCCTCCCAGGGGCCTATGTACAATTTAGACCTGCAAAGCTACTTTTCCATGTACAAGCCTAAATTGATCGCCACGCCCAATACCCGGTTCAACTATTGCAATACCAATTACGCCTTACTGGGCAGGATTGTGGAAGAGGTTTCCGGTATACCGTTCAAGCAATTTATGAAAGAGCTGATTTTTGACCCGCTGGGTATGAAAAATACATTTGTATTTGACCCCCAGGACAATTACAGCAACCGTAGCTTAGCGGTAAGTTATCGTCCTAACTGGGCCATATTTGAAAACAACCATGAAGATGGCGTTTATGGCGACAAAGGAATTTACAGTACAGTGGAAGATATGTACCTCTGGGACCAGTCTTTTTACACGAATAAGATCCTAAGCAGCCAAACCTTGAAGCTCGCTTATAGCGGCTTGCCGGTGGATAGCAGGGGCATCAAAAAATATGGCTTGGGCTGGCGCATGTATGACTTCCTGAACGGGCAGAAAATCATTTTCCATAACGGCTGGTGGCACGGCAACAACTCCGTTTTCTACCGTTTCATCCAGGAAAATACAACTGTTGTCGTACTGGGTAATAAGTTTAACAAAAAGATCTATGACCAGGGCAAGGAAGTGTATCATATCCTGCATAATATCGCACCACAAACCTTTCAATGCACTTTCGATAACGGAACAGAGGTAAGCGAAGAATAATCGTATATTAGCAACCAGTATCCATCTATAAAATTTGTCATCAAGTACAATATGAAAGTAGTAATTTTTGCCGGCGGAAGAGGAACCCGAATTTCAGAAGAATCGCAGCTGCGCCCCAAGCCAATGATCGAAATCGGTGGCAAACCTATCTTATGGCATATCATGAAAACCTATGCGCATTACGGCCATACGGAATTCATTATCTGCCTAGGCTACAAAGGATGGCATATCAAAGAATACTTTGCCAACTATTTCCTGCACAATGCCGATATGACGGTAGACCTGAAGCAGAATAGTATAGAATACCACAATAACAACGCCGAACCGTTTAAGGTAACCATGATCGATACCGGCCTGGACACCATGACCGCCGGCAGGTTAAAACGCGTGTTGCCCTATACCAATAATGAACCATTTCTGCTGACCTACGGAGATGGGTTGATCGATGCTAATATCAATGAGATCATCAACTTTCACCAGCAAACAGGAAAGACCTGTACCATGACCTCTATACAGGCAGGCAGCCGTTTTGGCGTGATCAAAATGGATAAAAAAGGCATTATCGAATCCTTCCAGGAAAAACCGAAAGATAGCGGCTCCTGGATCAACGCCGGGTATTTTGTACTTCAGCCTGAGATCAAAAATTACCTGCAGGGGGATATGGACGATATCATGTGGGAAGCACAACCCATGACGGCCCTGGCCAAAGACAGTCAAATAGCGGCTTATAAACATAACGGTTTCTGGAAGTGCATGGATACCCTGCGGGAAAAAGAAGAGCTGGAAGCCATGTGGGAAAAAGGCGCCGAATGGAAGTGCTGGTAATTTAAAAAATTTTGATTTTAGATGGTAAGTTAATAAGGGAAATCACCTATAGTTTATAACAATCACGCAACACCAATAACACATCATCCATGCAGCTACAAGACATTTTCAGAGGTAAAAAAGTATTCCTTACCGGGCATACCGGCTTCAAGGGAGCCTGGCTTTTACAGATACTGAACCAGCTGGGCGCTACCGTTAAAGGTTATGCGCTTGCACCAGAGCATGATAATGACCTGTACCAGCAGATCGACGGGGAAACCCTTTGCTACAGCTCTGTAATAGCCGATATTAATGATGCCGCGCAACTCCAGGGCGAACTCGTTCGTTTTGAACCCGATTTTGTCTTTCACCTTGCCGCCCAGGCTTTGGTACGCAGAAGTTACCAAACCCCTGCGGAAACTTTTGCCACCAATGTAATGGGTACCGTGAATGTACTGGAAGCACTGCGGAAACTCGAAAAGCGCTGTGTGGCCGTGATGATCACTACCGATAAAGTGTATGAAAACCCCGAAGATGGTATTGCATTTAAAGAAGAAGATAAGCTGGGCGGATATGACCCCTACTCCGCTTCAAAAGCCGCCTGTGAAATAGCGATCAGCTCTTACCTGCGTTCTTTTTTCTCCCCGGAAAATTATGAGCAGCATCAAAAAAGTATTGTAGCCATGCGTGCCGGAAATGTGATAGGCGGCGGCGATTGCTCGGACGACAGGATCATCCCCGATATCGTAAGGGCCATACAGTTCCTGGAACCTGTAAAACTACGCAACCCTGCGGCTGTGCGCCCCTGGCAACATGTACTGGAACCTCTAATGGCCTACCTGAATACTGCTGCCATTTTATACAAGCAACCCAATAGCCTGTCCCCTGTTTATAATATAGGCCCGGAAGCTACAGATGTCTTACCCGTGCTTGAAGTTACGGAACGTTTTATAGCGGCCTTCGGAAGAGGAGCTTATGAAGTTACCAGTAATGCCAATCAACCACATGAAGCGGCTTTATTATTACTGGACAATGCCCGTATCAAGGCCGAAACCGGCTTTAAGCCAAGGCTTACCGCGCTCCAGGCGATCGAATGGACCGCTGAATGGTACGCGGATAAAGAAAGGCCTGCCGCTGAAAAATGCCGGGAGCAGATCAACCGTTTCTTAGCCCTATAAGCCTTTTATTCCCGGCCTTTAACCTTGTTTCATTTTGGCCAACCTGCTGCTGCTTCTTTTTATAAAATAAAGCATGATCGACACTATGGCAAGGGCAAGTACACCCGCGATCACAGGCACTATAAAAGCAAAAACGGCACCAGTAAAAGCCAGCGTATTCTCTCCGGTGGCGAGTAAACCGTTACCGGTAGTCAGCGTTGTTTTAGAAGAAAGCAAACGGGTAAAGGCGGTCCCCGTTTGAACGATCCCGGCGGTGCCGCCACCCACAATCAGTCCCAGTCCCCACTTGATCATTTCATTATCTACCTGCAGGAAAGAAGCGGTTAGCAGCGTACCGGCGGCAACAGACAAAGGCGTGGCAATAAAATCCAGGAAATTATCTACTACCGGGATATAATACCCGGCTATTTCTATAACCGACGCGGTAGCGAAGGTGATCACAGCAGGTAAAGTCCCCAGCCATGAAATACTATAGCTCATCCCCTCAGGAAGTATTTTAAAGTAAGCGGCAAGGGAAGTAACCAACAGCGGCAAAAATACCCTGAAACCACAACTGGCACTCAATCCCAGGCCTAATAACAAAGCCAAAACAATTTCCTGATACATGACATTAAATATTTTCCTTAAATTTAGCCCATAAACCACAAACCTATAAAAAATTTAAAAATATTTTTTTTGACTAAATCTATTGATAGATTTGAAAGAGATCCAGGTGTTTCATTATCTAAGTGAACATTTAAAACAAGTACTACCCTTTACTGAAGCTGAAACTACAGCTATTTCCCGCAAAATGTTCCGGAAAGTATATAGCAAAGGCGAACGTTTTATTACGGAAGGGGAAATCAATACCAGCTCAGGCTTTATCTGTAATGGCCTCATGCGGCTGTTTTACATTAAAGAAGATAAAGAGTTTACCGTAAAGTTTTTTTACAAAAATTCCTGGATCGGTAACCTGCAAAGCATACATCATGGTGAGCCCAGCCAATACTACCTGGAGGCTGTAATCAAAACCGAAATGCTGGTATTTGAAAGCAGCGCTATGAATCAGCTTTTCAACGAAGTGCCCCGATTTGAACGGTATATACGACTGATGATAGACTCTGCCTTTAGACAGCTCATCCGGGAAAAAGCAGACCGGATCTTACTAAGCCCGGAAGAGCAATACTTACAATTATTAGATACACATGCCGCATTAGTTGAAGTAGTTCCGCTCAAGCAGATCGCCAGTTTCCTCAATATAGAACCGGGCAGTTTAAGCCGAATCCGGAACAGGATCGCAAAAAGTAAGAAAAAACCTTAAGTCCTTAGCCGGATATTATTTACTAATACCGGCAATCCCGCTTACCTGTACCTACAATAGGTAATAAAAAAACAAAAAGTGTTCATAGGAAATCTGCAAAAAATTAACCCGGGTTAATTTTTTGCAGATTTCCACTTGCATTTACGTTATAGTGCCATAAAGGACTTTAAATTCGCTCTCTATTAAAAATACGCGACAATATACACTATGAAATAAGTTATTGCTCCTGCATTAATGTAATCCTTAATCAATCCATATAATCATTCATCAATACTACCTACACCTGATGCTTATTATGATGATTGCGTTTCAAAAGCGTTCAGATTCTTCTGAATGCTTTTTTGATATTAGTCGCCACTGCAACAAAAGTTAAGTTCCTTTACTGATCCCGGGACTGCTTTTTACTCGTCTGAAAAAATGGTTAACTTGCATCCTTATTTACCCGACATGTCAGAAAACACGATTCTGGGCCTTAAACTGCCTACCGATCCCAGGTGGGTCGATATTGCAGGTATCGCCCTTGAAGATATTTTAACCGATCATGCCTTTTGTGAACAAAAGGCAGCAACCACAATGATCTCCATTATCCAGCGTTACCCGGAAAAGGCAGAGCTGGTGGACAAACTTTCCCCTGTCGTTACGGAAGAATGGGGCCATTTCCGCATGGTACTGGCCGAGCTCAAAAAAAGAGGGATGCACCTGGGTAAGCAAAGAAAAGACGATTATGTAAATGCCCTGCTGGCCCATGACCCTAAGACCGGCAGCCAGGACGAAAAACTGCTCAACAAGCTCTGTATCTGCGCCCTGATCGAAGCACGCAGCTGTGAGCGCTTCCGTCTCCTCAGCCTCCACATCAACGATGACAAGCTCAAAGAATTCTATCATAAGTTTATGGTTTCAGAAGCCGGTCATTATCGTTTATTCCTGGACCTTGCACGGTATTATTTTACTGAAGAGCAGGTAAAAGAACGCTGGCAATGGTGGCTGCAAACCGAAAAACAAATCATGGCTGACATGCCACCGCGTGCAGATCGTATTCACTAAAAAAAATTCCCAACAACATGCAGTTTACTCAATCCGATAATTTCTTCCTTATGGCCGGCCCCTGTGCCATCGAAGGCGAAGAAATAGCCCTGCGCATAGCAGACAGAATCAATACCATTACACAAAAACTGGATATCCCTTTTATCTTCAAAGGCTCTTACCGGAAGGCCAACCGTACGCGGCTGGACAGCTTTACCGGCATAGGTGATGAAAATGCTTTAAAGATTTTACAAAAAGCGGGGCAGACCTTTGGCGTACCGGTAGTTACCGATTTCCATGACGCCGCTGAAGCTGAAATGGCCGCCGCTTATGTCGATGTGCTGCAGGTACCGGCCTTCCTCTGCAGGCAGACCGATATATTAGTGGCCGCGGCGCGAACAGGTAAGATCGTCAATGTAAAAAAAGGCCAGTTTCTCTCCCCGGATGCCATGCAGTTTGCCGTACAGAAAATAAGAGAAAGTAACAATGAACAAGTGATCCTCACCGACCGGGGTACTACTTTCGGCTACCAGGACCTGGTGGTGGACTATAGGGGCATACCTGTTATGCAATCCTTTGATGTGCCTGTGGTAATGGACTGTACGCACTCACTGCAACAGCCCAACCAGTCTTCCGGTGTGACCGGCGGTAACCCGGCCATGATCGAAACGATTGCCAAAGCCGCTATAGCGGTTGGCGCGAACGGCCTGTTTATTGAAACCCACCCCGATCCTAAAAATGCGAAATCGGACGGTGCCAATATGCTTCATCTCGACTTGTTGGAACCCCTGCTGACGAAACTGGTAAGATTAAGGGCGGCCGTAAAAGAGCTTTAAACCTACAATACTTAAATATAAAACGGGAGTTACTGATAGAATAGTAACTCCCGTTTTTTGTAATTGTTTTCTCAATAATTATTGTGTGCCCGGTTCCGGTGTCCAGGAAGCTTTAAACTCCCGCATATGTGTTTCCCAGCTAGCCTGGCTGGGCTCTTCTACAGATACGAAATACTTCAGCAAAGTTTCCATCTGGTCTAAGCGCTGGAACCCGGGAATCGGGTTTACATAAGCCATATTTTTACCGGCAATAACGGTAGTAGGATAGCTCATTCTACCACTCATGAGTTCTGCCGCGAAACGGTGCGACTTATATTCCGGTACATATTCATAGGTTTTCCCCATGAAAGTAAGGGGCGTTTTTGATTCTGCGTTAAACTTAACCGCGTAATAGTATTTATTCACATAACGCGCCAGCTCTTTGTTCGAAAAGGTTTTTTTATCCATCACTTTACACCAGCCACACCAGTCAGTATAAAAATCGAAGATAACTTTCCGTGGCTCTTGTTTCATTTTCTGCTCCAGCTCTTCCACGCTGATCCACTGGATCACATCCGCGTTGACCTCTGTCTTAGCCTGGCCTGCGCTTTTCGTACTTTTTTTCTTTTGTGCAAAAAGGCTCATCCCGGCAAACATAGCGAGTAGCAAAGCCCATCCAAATACTTTTTTATTCATGATTTTAAGATTAATTGCATTAGCTTCCGGTCTTAAAACTACCGGATACTAAGTTGTAAATTTAAGATAAATACAGAAATGAATACGTTAAATTTGCAGGTGAATTATTCCAGATAAAATGAAAGTAGCAGTAGCGGTTACCGGGGCAAGCGGTTCTATTTATGCCAAACTATTTCTTCAAAAGATAAAAGCCCTGACAGATGCCGGCCAGCCGATACAAACGGACCTTGTATGGAGCAGGAATGCGTTTACGGTATGGAAAGAAGAACTGGATGATGAGAGCTATACCGAATTACCCTTTAAAAGTTGGGATACCCAGGATTATTATGCCCCATTCGCTTCCGGCAGTGCCGGTTATGACGCTTTGGTGATCATTCCCTGCAGTATGGGTACTTTAGGCCGTATCGCGACCGGGATCAGCGACAGCTTAATCACAAGAGCGGCAGATGTCATGCTCAAGGAGCGCAAAAAGCTGATTTGCGTCATCCGGGAAACCCCTTACAACCTGGTGCATCTCAATAATATGAAGACAGTTACCGAAGCCGGCGGCATCATCTGCCCGGCTTCCCCTTCCTTTTACAGCAAACCGAAAGACCTGGAGGCGGCCGCAATGACGGTAGTAGACCGGGTATTCGGGCTGATCGGGCTGGATAGCAAGGGCTATAAATGGGGACAATAAGACAAAAGGACGCTGGAAAGCGTCCTTTTTATTCGTGATAGTAAACGAAACATTGAATCTAAAGTTTAGTAAATTTAAAACTCTCGTTTTTTCCATCTACAGTAATGTTCAGGTAGTATATACCGGCATGTAAAGCCGCCACATCAATTTTCAAAGACTGGTTCACGCCAATCTGCAGCCATTGCTGCGCCAGCACTTCCTGCCCCAGTACATTAACGATTTTTATACCGGCATTTTTAATGGCTTGCCTGGATTGCAGGTGCAGTTCAGCCGAAGCCGGGTTAGGGAATAAGGACAGGCCGTAAGCAGCTATCACTTTGTCCAGTCCTACCCCACTTAAGGTAACCGGGTCAGATACACCGGTACAGCCATATTCATTGGTAACACTAACCGTATACGTACCATCTTCGGTAGCGGTATAGCTGTTGCTGGTGGCTCCCGAGATAGCAATACCGCCTTTTTGCCATTGATAGGTATCGAAAGTCCCGGTACTCAATACATTATTATTATTCGCGATAACCGGTTCCGGCAAGTCGCGTACAGTAACGGTCACCCCGGTTGTGGTATCAATACATCCGCCGTTTATATCCGATATCACCGTATAGGTACCGCCATCGGTAATGACCAGGGAGTCTGCCGTCGCACCCACAGCGGTGCCATTTCTCAGCCATTGATAACTCAGGCTGTCATGTGCTGTTACCTTTAAGGTGAGCGAAGACCCTTCGCATAAATCTCTTTCCGAGAGTGAAGTGATCTTTACCGGGTTGGGCACAGTAATATCAAAGGCTACGGAATCTACGCAACCGCCATCACTGGTAACCACCGCCACATAATGGCCGGGCTGTGTTAAGGTATAAGTATTCGTGATCACTGAAGAGTCAGAGTAGAATTTAGTGACCCGGCTGTTGCCGTATTCACATACATACAGCGTGTCCTGGAATTTAGCAAAACCCATAGGTTGGGAGATCTGGTTCAAAGCGGTTCCACTTCCATTCCCACCTACTACAGTCGCACCTGTAGTAGCACCGGCAGGCCAATATTGTACCCGGTGATTATTGGCATCGGTAACAAATATGCCGCCCAGGTTATCTACGGCTATACCGGTAGGACGATTTAACTGGTTGGCCGCAGCCCCGGATCCGTTACCGCCACATACGACCACTCCTGCAGTAGCGCCCGGTAACCATTTCGTTACCCGGTTGTTACTATATTCTGTAACAAAGACATTTTCACCCGCATCAACAAAAAGATTACCGTTCATACTTGGGGTGCCCAACTGGTTCAGTGCAGTGCCCAATCCGTTGCCACCGGCTACGGTTACGCCAGAAGTAGCACCGGTAGCCCACTTCTGTACCCGGGCATTACCTGCATCAACGATATAAATATTTCCGTTGTGGAGGAATAATCCACCGGCAAAGTTCAGCTGGTTAGCCGCAGCGCCCATACCATTACCACCGGCTACGGTAACTCCGGTAGTTGCGCCCGCAGCCCATTTTTGTACCCGGTTATTGAAACAATCGCTTACATAGATAGCTCCATTATTGTCGACAAACACACCTACGGGAAAATTCAGCTGGTTGGCAGCGCTGCCCTGGCCGTTACCTCCGGCAACAGTCACGCCCGTAGTTGCTCCGGGGACCCATTTCTGTATCCGGTGATTAGGAGCATCAGCCACGTAAACATTGCCCTGGTTATCGACATGCATCCCCATAGGTTGATTGAGCTGGTTAGCGGCACTACCCTGGCCATTACCTCCGGCTACTATAAAACCGGTACCCAGGGAAGCGATATAAGTCTGCACGACAATATTGTCTCTCTTCCAGGAAATACTATCCATAGAAAAGTTAGCATTTACGGTAAGGGTAACCGGGTAGCAATGCCCGGAGTTGCTTAAAGTAGCATCACATTGGGCAAAAACTTGCTGTGCACCGGGGACAAGGCCTGTGGCAACCATGAAGGTTAGTAATAATTTTCTCATTTAAATCAATTTAAAAGGGTGATAATAATAGGTGTAATGACTCTGTAAATATATTTTAACTTTAAGCTCAGATTTACAAACTGTTCACTCATTTTGCTGAAAAATGAGTGAATTCCCCTAGCTGCATTTCCTGTAAATAGTACATATTGCAGGGTAAATGTCTTTATACTGATGATTTTAGAAAAACAATATAATAAGCGATACAGGTTGCTAAAACCAATCAGGAGGCTTATGCTCCTTATATTGCTTTGTTGCACTCAATATAGCAATGCCCAGACAGAGAACAGGGCTGTCTATAAAACCCGGACCGGTAATTTATTATTGTCCGATACCATATTGATCAATGAGCAATTAGCCAAAATTGAACTCCTCAACCAGACCCAACCCGACAGTGCAATAGGATTGCTGAATGATTTAATGGCTTATGAGCAGGAGGCCATCCTGCAACCTTTCAATGGAAAGATCTTCGCTTTTGCCGCAGTCTGTTATTTAAGAAAGGGGGATTATAAACACTGTGAACAGTTGCTGGAAAAGGCCTTTCATTACGCCCGGAAAAGTAATGATAAAGAAATACTCAGCTACCTGCATAACGTGAATGCCATTATATACCAGCAATCCGGCTTATACAGCAAAAGCATCAGCCATTACCTGCAGGCAATAGAGCTGGCTAATGAAAACATAAGCGATAAACGCATTATCCAGACCTATACAAATTTCGGCGGCTTCTGGAGTATAATTGGCGAATACAAACAGGCTTTAAAATATTATGACCTGGCTTCCGGCATACTGGAAAAGAGCAAAAAGCCGGATGCTTATGTCACCATGAATATCGGTATCGCGAAATCAGATTCGAGTAATGATTTCGCCATTTCCAAATTCAAAGAAGCGCTTCAGATACTTAACAGGAAGCATGACGTGCACCTGGCCAATAAACTTTATGTCAACCTTACAGAGGCCTACCGGATCAACAAGCAATACGACTCGGCACTGTCTTATCTGCAAAAAGCTGAAGTAGCATCAAAACTATTTAATACCAATACCTCGCTGGCACTGTACCATTCAGAGGCAGGAAAACTCTACCTGGAACTTGGAGCTATCCAAAGAGCTGAAACAGAACTCATGAAGGCATTAAAATGTTCTGAAGCCAGCCATACCAAAGAGCTCAGTAAAGACATTCATGAAGTTTTAGCACAGGTCTATGAAAAAAAGCAGGACTTCAAAAAAGCCTTCTTACATCAGACCTATGCGATTCAATTACAGGATAGTTTAGATAAATCCGAAAAGGTAAAAACATTAGACCTCATGCTGGATTACCAGAAAGCAGAGCAAAACCGCATCATTGCGAACAATGCGCTGGAACTGGCCCAAAAAGAAAACCAACTCGAACAGCGCAATGTATGGATGGCTTTGATGCTGGGCATTTCCCTGGGCGTAATCGGCATTGTAATTTCTGCATTCAGGAACAGCAGGAATAAACAAAAATTGCAAAACAATGAATTGGCCCTGCTCCGCCAAACCCAGGAAGTAGAACGCTTAAAAGCGCTTTCAGAAGGGGAGGAAAAAGAACGCAACAGGATCGCGCATGAGCTGCATGACAGTGTAATGGTTGAGTTTGCTTCCGTAAAAATGCAGTTGAACGCATTACCACAACAGTTCCCGGAAATGGCCGCTTCAGAAAATCATAAACGGATCGTACAACAGATGGACCGCGCAACAAAAGAGCTGCGGCTTACCGCCCATAACCTTATGCCAGACCTCTTACTGGATGAAGGATTGGTACAGGCGATATTTTATTTCTGTAATAATATCCGTAAAACGTCGGGGCTGCCGATTTCTTTTCAGCACATAGGGTTGCCGGTTCCCAGGTTTATCGTGGATTTCGAGATCCTGATCTACCGTACCATACAGGAAATCATCCAGAACATTATCAAACATGCGGAAGCCGGTAAAGCTTTGGTACAAATACAGTATGACGGGGAATACCTGTCCATTACCATTGAAGATGATGGCAAAGGATTTGACCGGTCCAAGGCCCATGAAGGCATGGGGTTGAGAAGTATCAAAAACCGGCTCCAGATGTTCCATAGCCAGTTGGATATCAAAAGCGTACTGGGCATGGGCACTACGGTCCTGATCGAATCTCAGGCAAAAAACTTAATTTTAGAAAAATAACCCATTATGTCCATCAGTGTTTCCATAATAGACGACCATCCGCTGGCTACCACAGGTATTGTGAATATGCTCAAGGAATTTAAGGATATTAAAATCACCGGCATTTACCATACAGCCCCTGCACTACTGGAGGACATAGCTGTCCGGCAGCCGGAAATACTTTTAATGGATATAATGTTGAAAGAATACTCTGGTAAAGACTTAGCTCCGCAATTAAAAAAAGAGTACCCGGAGCTTAAGCTCATCGCTTTGACGAGCCTGGATGCCCCGGCCTCTGTCTCGGGCATGATGCGCAGGGGATGCAGCGGTTACCTGCTTAAAGATACCGATCAATATACCTTATATAATGCCATCCTTGCGGTACACCGGGGGGAGGAATTTATAGAACCGTCCCTGAAAGAAACTATGGTACAAAACCTGTTCAATTTCAGCAAAAACACATCCAATGACCGTTCTATCCCGGAGATCACAATGCGGGAAAAAGAAATTATTCAATTAATCGCTGATGAATTAACCACGCAGGAAATAGCGGATAAATTGTTTATCAGCTTTCGTACTGTTGAGAATCACCGGTATAGCCTGATGCAGAAATTAGTGGTCAAAAATACAGCCGGTCTGATCAAAGTTGCCATACAACTGGGATTGGTCAAATAATCGCTGTCATTTCCCTTTCACCAGCTCTGCCTGAAGTATTGCTTCTTTTACGCCAGATAAATCCATCAATCACGTAATGGGTCAATTGCGGCATCGCCAATAAAGGCACAATAAATTTCAGCCAGGAAGCATTAAGCCGTTCGCTTTTAAAATCACTGAATAGCGCAAATAGCTTCCCGTTATCCTGCCACACCCAGGTATCCCAAAGCCCTTCTTCCACAAAAGCGAAAAGAAATATAACCGCCAGGAACAGGAGCATGCCTAAAGGTCCATACATCAATTTCCAGAACGGGGAACGTTGCTGCTGCGCCTTATTTTCCCGCATGGAAAATATCCAGATCAATGCCATATAGGGAATACCGTGCGCCACCACGTTTAAAAGGGTAAAAGCAAGATCACCATTAAAGTAGACGATACCCATATACCAGGAAAACAGCGTTCCTGCAATAACCAGTATGCGTAAAATATTAATCTTCCTGAACCGGGCAACCAGGAAAATTTCCTTACCTGCATACACGACAATTACCAAGGCATACAACAGGGTAAAAAATGCCCGAACGCCAGGTAATTCCTTAATGATAAAATCCCCTTCTACAAACCAGTTAAAATTCCTCGGGCTGCTAAAATGCCAGTACAATATAGGGTAAATAGTGGCGGTATAAATGGTGAGCACATCTACCCGTTTACACCAGGCCGGCAGCTGCCCTTCCTCCCTGGAATAAAGCTTCATGATACCATACTGCTGGCGGACAAAATGAAAGACCGCGATATAGGCCATTACGGTCCAGAACAAAGCCATACTGACGCTGCAAAGCAGGACGCCAAACAAAAAGGAAGCCAATGGAATTAAGGTCATTGGCGTGCGGTAGCGTTGCCAGGAATCCTTACTGAAGTAAGTACGGAATAAAGTGCTGTATACATGCGCCACATCGATCAGCAGGACCAGGATCACCCACCAGTAAACCGGGATATCTTTCGCATCCCGGAACAATTGCGGGAAGAGCGCGATAAAAGCCAGGCAAAGGAATGGCGGGGCAATGATAAACAAGATATCTACCCAGGGTTTGCCCAACCAGGGTTTAGCAAATGATATAGATGATTGTTGCGCACTCATAAAAATCGTTTTACCTGCCTTGCGGCATTTAATCCCTGGTAAAAAGCTTCTTCGAAAATACTGACGCCGGCAATATCGGTATGGGCAAAATGGATTTTGCTACCGATACTTTGCTGCAGGCTTTTCCGGGCCGTGCCCCAGATCCAGCCGGGTAAAGGTTGTATCATGGCATGCCCCCATAAAGCGATATCAGCCTGGAGCAATTGCTGTTCCAGATTGGGATGCACTTTCAGCAGGTCGCTCAGTATCTCATCTACCCAGTCTTTATGTTGCTTCGCCAGTGCCGTTTTGCGGGCTTCCGCGTTAGTGGTACCCTTTAACGGTTTATAATAAGTCAGGTTTTTTACCGGCTGCGAGAGGCTGATCTTCTGGTGCCCGGCATCCACGTAACCCAGGCCATTGCCACCATAAATCACGTTGTCCCAGGAAAGATCGACCCCATTACGCTCTTCCAGGCCTGCTTTTACTTTCAGGTTGGCCACGATCCAGGGGCTGTATTGCATATTAGCCTGCACCTTTCCCACCCTTCCCGGATCAGCATTGCCGAGCATCCGCGCGTTTACAAACTGGGGAGCGGCTATAATACATTGGTCGCATCGCAGGCCCTTTATTATTTTGTCATGCACATCATAATAAATGAGCTCCACTTTGCCGTCCACCTCCTCAACAGCGACCACAAGGCTATTAGCGCGTATCTCGGCCCGGCTTCTTTTAAGCAGTTGCTCAGCCAGGAAGCCATTTCCCTGCTCCCAGGTAAGCACATCATCATAGTGAGCATTAGCAGCAAGACCTTTACGGGCCGCGAAGTAATGAATACCGGCCCAGGCACTGATCCGCTCAATAGTGGTCCCAAAGTCATCTAAGGTACAATAGTTCGCATACCAGAGTAATTCATCAGCATTAAACCCCTGCTGTGTTAACCACTCTTTGAAAGTAAGCTGGTCTAAAGCAGTATATAAAGGATCTGCACTGGAAAGGTCTACAGGAATAGCAAACGCGTCTTTATCATCTTGTCCTTTCTCCTTGCGCAACCTGGCCATCTCCTCGAAAAAACGGGTAAATTGCTGCTTTGAGGTGTCGCTTAAACCATGGTTAGGCACAATTCCTTCCTGCCACTTACCATTAATATATAGCCGGTCTTCCGGGTCATGGCATAAGTACAGTTCATTGTACACCGGCAAGCCGTTTTCATAGCCGGTAATTACTCCGGCTTCTTCGAGGAAAGCCATATAATCGGTAAGCTGGTTATTAGGGATGGGCACATAGTGGGCGCCGTAAGGGAATCTTGAATACTCGTTGCTTCCGCTCGCCGCATTACCACCGGTATGGGCTTCGAGTTCCAGCAACAGTACCTTTTCTATCCCGGCTTTATGCAGGTGCATAGCAGCAGATAAACCGCTGATGCCACCACCCACGATCACCACTCCCCTTTCTTCGAATACTGCAGGCCGTTCAAAAACTTTATCCCGCAACAGGTGACCGATCGCGGCGCTTGCCCCTACAATACTTCCGGGAATATTGCGCTGGCTGCGACAGGCGGTCAGGCCCAATCCCAGCCCGCCGGAAACGGTCATCATCCATCTTATAAATTGCCTGCGTTCCATATCAGCGGTCGGTATAATGTCGCCATTCCTGTTCAAAATATTTGACCAGGGCCTGGTTGTTCAGTTTATTGATCTCCAGCGTGTCTTTGCTGCGCATATCGTCCGAGAAGGTCATCATCTGCTGAAATACCGGTGTACTGATATACCGTACCGGGACAGCAAATGTATCCGGAACCGTTAAAGGAGCCTGCTGGCTGGCCATAATATAGCCCCATTCGCCAAAAGAGGGCACATAATTATGGTAAGGAAGGGTCCGGAAGCCACATGCGTTCAGCGTCTTATTCACACACCAGAAGCTCTTAGGTGCTACAAGTGGCGAAGTGCTTTGGATGACGACCACAGACAAAGGATGCAACACCTGTTTCAACAAATTATAAAAAGTATTGGAATACAATTTACCTAAACCAAAACTGGAAGGATCCGGGAAGTCGATGACCACACAGTCATAGACGGTCCGGCTTTCTTTCATCCAGATAAAGGCATCTTTATTCTCTATAGTCACTTTAGGGTTTGTAAGAGAATGCTCATTCAATGCCGACAGCATCTTATGGGAGCTGAATAAGCGGGTCATTTCCGGGTCCAGGTCTACAAGGTGTACACGCTCCACGCCCGGGTATTTCAGGATCTCTCTCACGGCCAATCCATCACCACCGCCTAATACCAACACATTCTTTAGCTGTTTTACATTACTCATTGCCGGGTGCACTAATGCTTCATGGTACCGGTACTCATCCCTTGAACTAAATTGCAGGTTACTATTCAGGAAGAGCCGGAGCTCTTCCCTGTTCTTGGTGAGCACAATCCGCTGATAAGGGGTAGATTTTGCAAAGACGACCTTATCCTGGTAGGAAAGTTCATCACCGTAATCCATGATCTCATCAGCAAAAGCGAATGCGGCTACCTGCGAGATGAGCACGATAAAGGCCGTTAACTTAAGCAATGCTACCCGCTTTATCTGTTCGCTGAAATAATAGCACAGGATGATACTGACCACTACATTAATAATACCAAAGAAAAGACTGGTACGGATGAGCCCGAGATGCGGCACAAACAAGAGGGGAAAAACAATAGAAGCCAATAAAGCGCCAATGTAATCAAAGGTAAACACACGGCTCACCAGTTCATTAAAAGAAAGCTTATCCTTAAGTATCTTTAATAATAAGGGTATTTCTATCCCCACAAGCGTACCAATGATAACAACCAGGAAGAGCAATAAAAACTGGAACCCGTCGATAACAGGAAATAAGACAAATAACAAGGGGGCGGAAATACCGCCGATAAACCCTACCAGTAACTCCACCTGCACAAACCAGGTAATGAGGTTACGGGTAAAATACTTGGACAAAAAAGAACCGATACCCATAGAAAACATATAGGTACCGATAATCAAGCTAAACTGTGTGATACTATCGCCCAGCACATAGGAAGCCAGTGTGCCGGCAATTAATTCATAAATGAGTCCGCAAACCGCAATGATAAGTACCGAAAAAAGCAGCAACCACTGCGTTCTGACCACTTGCTTCGGCGTACTATCCATGAATTGATGCGGCAATAATAATAGCTAAAGATAAAAGAAAGAAACCGACCAGGAGCGCCGCGGCCTTATTCTGCTTTTCAAACACTTCCCGGAAAAGGTTATGCTTGGGCGTGACCAGTTCCATAATAATAAAGGCTACGATCAGCGCTACAATACCGATACCGGCAAACATTAATGAGTTTATTACACTTGTTGTCATTATAATCATTTTAATAATTTATTTATGATAAAAATAAGTTCTTCCCGTGCGGGCATTGCTGCCGCCTGATGCGCTGGTTTCATTGCCCTGGAAAGGCCATAAAGAGTAACCCATATAATCGGCACTGGCCTTGATACCGGTAATCCCCAACACAAAGAGGATAAACCATTTCATTTTTTTTATAGTGGCTAAAAGTTTCATTGGATTTATGCTATTTTAGTTAGGCCCATCTTTCCTGCTCCCTGGAATAATTACGGATCAGCAGGATAACCGGCCAGCTGAGAATAATGATAAAAGGGAACCAGAAATTTAAGGCACGCTTTGACCCGGCCTGTGCTTTGACATATAATGTGGTAACCTGCCCGGCGTCTGTACCTTTCTCCGCTTCAATGTTTAATACATATTTTCCTTTGGGTACAGCGGTAAACAAGTGATCGTAGGAGTTACTCCCTTCCGACCAGTTCTCGCCACCATCAGAACCGGCATAATATTCCAGGTCTTTGCCGGCATGATATTCCTGCCCGGTTTCGGTATTGACCAGGGCATAGTCCAGCGATACCCAGTTATTCATAACATCCGAGCTGATATCTATCCCGACATTCGTTCGGAAGTTCTTTAGCTCAAACGGTTCGGAAGTAACCTCTATGTTCTTTGAAGTATCCGAAAAGGTATAATTGTTTGAAAGTACCACTTTGGCCGGGGTACCTGTAAGATCAATACCCAGATGCACCAGTAGGAAAAGAATGGCCGCAAGCGCGCCGCCAATGATCAGTTGCCGGTTCGTAAATTTAGACGAGGGTTCTAAAGTGCCTAAACCAACTTTTTTGGGCAGCTCTATTGGTGTTTCCTGTCTTTGTAATTCCCGGCGGTCCACATATTCGCCCCGGTACCAATAGTTATTCCTGTCCCCGTCCCGCTCCAGGCTGAACAGGTAAGGCGGTGCTATATAATCATAAGTTAAGCCTCTGCGGTTATTGCCAGCAAAATCGTCGAAGACATAACCTTCCGCCCACAATAGTTTAGTGGTATAATCATTATAAAACTGGTAATAAGTATCTTCAAAATAAATCATGCTCTGTCCCAGAGCAGGCAGTAATGGAAATTCCATAGTTTCATAAACCAGCATGAAATTCCCGTTAAAGACACTTAAAAAAGCGAAGCCGCCATCCGTTTCACAATACAGGGTAAATTCCTGCCATTGCGCATCCTCATTATCTTCTTTAATGGTGGCGCCTATGACCCTAAAATCATCGCCCAATAAATGAAGCTTTGTACCCAGGGGAATCTTGGCCGCGGCATTCCTTTGCAGGGTTGCCACTTTACGATCTTTCTCCCAGCGCCACCGCTCGCTAAACCTGTTTAAGGTGTTACAATGCGGGCAAACAAAATTTTTAACCAGCGGGAAGTAAGGAATATACACTTCTTTTCCACAGGAATCACAATCTACATAATCCTTTTCATTAAACAGGATCGCAGGATTAACCGCCGAAAGTTCAAGCTCCTCTATGGTTTCAACAGGTTCTTGCTTAAAAATATGGCACTCTTTCCCGGCCAGCCATATTTCAATATAAGTTTCACCATCCTTGCTCTGGAACAGGAATCGCTCTTCGGCTCCTATTATATCGGCAGCGCTTTCTCCTTTCACATCAAATCCCCAGAAATCGTCCAGCTGCACAAGCCGGTAAGTTCCCAGGTGATCGATAATGATATCCTTGGTTGTTGTTGCCCTGCTTAACCTGTCGTACAAACCTTTGGTATTGATCCCGGTAACCGGCGTCAATACGGTCTGGAAACCATAGGATTCTTCCAGCAACCTGATCGAACCGTCCTGCATCTGCATAGTCCAGAAATTCAGGGCAACATTCTTAAATACGACGACCAGCGCACCGGTAAGCGTAAAAGCCTGTTGGTTAAAATACCCCTTGGTATCCTGTTTAAAGCGGGAATACAAAGGTAATTGCTTCAATTTCTGGTTAGATTCTGATTGCAGGAAACCGTCTATACGATTTACATTGCCACAGCTGCATTCATAATGAATAGCTTTGGTATTCACCTGGCGATAAGCAGTGCCGCACTTGGGGCAGTTAAAGGTCTTTGGTAGTTCCATGGCCATTATCTTTTTACTTTAACCAGGTTATGAACCGTTCCGCCAAAATATTGTTGCAGGGCTTCAAATATTTGTGCTACAGCGTCATCATTAACTCTCGAAAAATTACTGAGATAAATATCCATATTCAGCAAAGCATATTCCGGCCAGGTATGGATAGAAATATGGCTCTCACTAAGGCAAACCACAGCGGTAAAACCGCCCCCCTCAAAATTATGAAATACAGATCCCAGGTCTTTAAGGTCATGAGCCGCTATTAATTGCTGTATTAATAAGGCAAATGACGCGTAGGTATGTAGTTTGTCTATAGCCACCTCTTTCAAAGTAGCTAATATGTGCAGACCTTCTTTATAATTATTGCTCATAGGCTTTTCGCAACGGATGCCACAAATGTAAGCATTTTTACAAAAAGTATAAATTATGTTAAAAGCGCTTCTATTTGTGCGGCTAATGCGTAATCCCGCTCTGTTATAGCTTTTACATCGTGTGAAAAAAGTTCGATTTGCAACCGGTTCCATTGATGCAGCAGCATATCCGGGTGATGGTTGGCCGCATCAGCCAGTCGGGCAATTTGCAGCACAAGTTCTGCTACTGCTGTTTGGTTTTTTAATTGGATATCCCAGACAAGTTTACCGTCTATCTCTTTATATGACATAAGAATATTTTTAAGAAAATGAATTAATAAATGATTCTTTATAAGTGGCGGAAACTTCGATCTCGCTGCCGTCCTGCAATATAACATACCCACCGGCGCCCTTATGGTATTTAGCCACATGATTGATATTAATGATATGCGATTTGTGGATGCGCACAAAAGGATATTCCAGCAGCTCCTCGAAATGCTTCAGGAAGCGGCAAACCATTTTCTTGGAGCCGTCTTCCAGGAAGATATCTGTAAAATTACCATTGCCTTTTAAACGTATGATCTGGCGATGGTGTACCACTTCAAACCCGTCTATGGTAGGTAAGATCAGCTTTTGATTATTGAAATCCGCTTTCGAGTTTTCCAATATGACTTTATTCCGTTCTAAATGATCTTTCTGCGCGATAGATTGCGTCACTTTATTAACGGCCAGTATCAGCTCTTCAATCGCAACCGGCTTTAACAGGTAATAAGCGGCGCTCTGGTTCAGTGCTTTTAAAGCATACTCAGAATAAGCGGTTACGAAAATGGTTTCAAAAGACAATTCCTGGCAACCTTCCAAAACATCAAACGCATTGCCATAAGGCATTTCCACGTCCAGGAAAACCAGGTCAGGCCGCACCTCGTTGATCACCGCGATGGCGTCTTTGGCCTGGTGAGCCATCGCCACCACTTCCACCTGCGGGCAGTACTTTTTCAGGTAAGCCTTAAGCGCGTTTACCGCAGCCATTTCATCCTCTACAATTACGGTTTTAAGCGTGTTCCGTTTCATAACTATATTTTAGTACAGGTAAACTTATATCAATCAGGGTACCCTGCCCGCCAGAGGCCGAAAGATCGGTAATAGAGCATTCGATCTTTGTGTTATAAAGCTGGTTCAGTAAGGCAATCCGCTCTTTCGTATTCTCCATTCCTAAAGATTTATGCTGTTTCTGATGGGTAGTTTTCAAAGTTTTGCTTTGCTCTATACCGATACCATTATCTTTGATCAGGATGTGTAGCAAACCTTCTTTTTGCGCTATCTTCAAAGTAAGTAAACCCTTATCTTCCTTATAACGTAATCCGTGCCATACCGCGTTTTCCAGGAACGGCTGAATGATCATATTGGGCACAGAGAGCTCCATTTTATCGATCAGCGGATCGACCTGGATCTCATAGTTAAACTGGTGGCTAAACCGCTGGTACTCCAGGGAAAGATATTTTTCCAGGTGATCCAGTTCTACGCCAAGCGGTACGAAATCTTTACCCGAATGCTCCATTACCGTACGCATAAGGGTCGAATAAGCACTTAAATATTTATTGGCCTTTATCTCATCATTCTCGGCAATGAACTGGTTCACACTATTCAGGCTGTTGAACACGAAATGCGGGTTCATTTCCCGCCTTAAAGATTGTAGCCGTATTTTTTTATTTCTTTTCAGGATGGTGTAATAAGCTTTGACGATAAAGACCAGGGATACCAGGATCACCAGCGCCACAGCGATTAATAAGTAATTATTCCTGCGCGTTTGTTGCAGCAGGGTTGCCTGTAGTGCCTTTTCGGCTTCCAGCTTCTGGATACGGCCTTCGATTGCCTCAAAAGCTTTCATGTCCAGCAGGCTGCTGTCCCGGGCCAGCAAGGAGTCCAGGTTATCCAGGAAGCCCATAGATAATTGCTGCGCTTTGACCGCCTGGCCTGAATTATTATAGAAATCAATCAATTGTCTGAGCGCGTCTTTAGCAGGCTTGGTCAGGTGTAAAGAAGTTGCCAGGTGATAAGCTGCCAGCAAATTCTTTTCGGCGGCCGTATCCCTGTTTTGTTGCGCGTACAAAGTGCCTAACTGTATTAAGGTGTTTATCTTTAACAGGTCATTCCTGGTGCTGTCCGCCGTTGCCAGCATATTTAGTTGCAGGCTTACCGCTTCATCGTATTTATTATCCTTCACCAGGTCTTTTGAAAGTTCTTCTATAGCTTTTTCTTTACTTGCAGTATGCTGGTCGTCAATTGCGATAGCCCTGGAGAGCGTTTTCAGCGCCTCGTCCTGCTTGTTTTGCAACCTTTGGGAAACGGCCAGCTGATTCAAGGCATCCGACAGCTCTAGTTTAGTCTGCGGCATTGTGTATTTGGACCGGGCCAGCATCTCTACATTTTTGCGGGCATATTCCTCCTTGCGTTCCAGGTCCGGGGTTTGCATTCTTTTGCCGTCATTGGCATTCAGGCTTTTCGACAAAGGATCATCCTGGTTAGCCGCGGCTTTCTCATAATTGCCTATAGCCTCTTTCACCTTATTCTGCTCTTCCTGTACTTTAGCCAGTTTACGTTGTACATTGGCCAGTTCCTCTTTTGAGCCCGAAGCCAAGTAGATATCGGTAGCGCGCTTATAATAAGTTTCTGCCTTTTGGTACTCTCCCTTTCCTGCCAGGTCATCAGCTATCTGTACATAACCGGTGGCTGTAGCTTCCTCATCTGTACCAAAATTCTGCTCCACCTGCTTCGCTCTTTTTGAAAGCTGGTTCGTATTATACCCTGTCTTGGGACTAATGGATTTTTTGTTGCTCCCTTTCTTTTCCATTTCCGGCTCCGGCTTAGCCGGTACCGATTGCGCAAAAGCTTCCCGGCCTGCTGCCATAAACAGCAGGCAAGCTACTAATGTATAAAGACTTTTAAGGCCAAGCTGCTTAAGCCACATAGCTTCTGATATTTTAAAGGATAAAATTAGTACTAATTATTATATCAGCCCTGTCATTCACCAAGTCAGGAAGGTATTTCACCATTTACGGCCTTAAAAAGAATGGGAGGTAAATACTTTTGAAACAGAAACAACAATAAATCATGAAAAAGTTACTGCTTATCCTCCTCTCCGGCCTGGCCACCCACCAGTTGTCTGCCCAAATCGCGGGCAATATTAATAATGAACCTTACGCGGTAGCCTACCCGGAGAATATGATCAATATCTCCTACCCATCCGGGTCCGGCACTTATATTTCCATAAAGGGCATGGCTAATATCAAACCGGATGCCCTGGTAGCGATCTATGCTGTACAGCAAACGGGAAAAACGGTACAGGAAACCAATGAACTGATGGATAACCGGGTAAAAGAAGTAGAGGCAGGACTCAAAAAATTTGCTGATGTAAAGGTGTATACGGATATGATCACAATGGTACCTCTCTATGAGCTGCAGGCCGAAAAGAAACTGTTCAGTAAGAAAACCTATAATGAAGTACCGGCTGGATTCGAGTTAAAAAAGAATATTCACATACAGTTCAAAAGAGGTGACCAGATCAACGAGATCATGAAAGTCTTATCTGAATTTGAAATTTATGACCTGGTAAGGGTTGACTACACCATCAATAATATCGACAGCATCAAAAAAGAAATGATCAGCAAAGCGCGTGGCCTTATGCTGGAACGTATTAAGAACTATGAAGCTTTGATCGGTGATGCTTTTAGCAATAAGGAAAAAAATGTGAGTGACGGTTTTAAAATATATCTCCCTACAGAAATGTACCGGAAATATACACTGTATCAAAACACTTCACTCAGTAACAAGCTGAACCCGGACCGGATTAACGCGACCTACAAATCCAGTACCAATTTTTATATGCCGGTAGCCAATAAAGATTTTGACTTTGTGATTAATCCTACCCTGTTAGAGCCTGCGGTACAGGTACTTTATGAAATAAAATGGTCCGCCACACCAAAAGTTGAAGAGAAAAAGACGAACCTGCTTTTTATGAACCATAACGGCGAGCTGAAACCTATTCCTATAAATAATTAAAACCTGCACGTATTTATTTCGCCTGCCGATATGGAAAGCAAGCAAAACCCGCATCTATATTTCGAAGTAAACAATCTTTAAAATCATTTATTATGAATAAGCTTCTTAAATCAGGAATTCTTACCTTAAGCTGTGGCCTGCTGGGCCTGGGCAGCTATGCCCAAAGGCCACTTGTGAGTACCTTTGACCGGCCTATGCACCGCACACCAAGGCCTGCGGCGGACAATACCCGTATCCAGGTGGCCGTGTTGCTGGATACGTCAAACAGTATGGACGGCCTTATAGAGCAGGCAAAGTCAAAGCTGTGGAATATCATCAATACTTTAAGTACTTTAAGATATGGTGGCCGTACGCCCGTGATTGAAATTGCCCTGTATGAATACGGGAATTCCGGGCTGAGCGCTTCAAGCGGCTACATCCGGCAGGTAGTTCCACTCAGTACCGACCTTGACCTGATCTCAGAGCACCTGTTCGGGCTGCGCACCAACGGCGGCGAGGAGTTTTGCGGGGCTGTAATACAAAAGGCCACGCAGGAGCTGGAGTGGACCCATAGCACTAATGATATCAAGCTGATCTACATTGCCGGTAATGAACCTTTCGACCAGGGAAGAATTGCCTATACAAGCGCGTTAAGCAATAGTGTCGGTAAAGGTATCAGCACCACCACCATCTACTGCGGCGACTACCAGGAGGGCATTAATGGTAAATGGAAGATGGGGGCGGCAAAAGGGAACGGGAAATATTTCAACATTAATTCAGACCGTAAGATCCAATTCATCGAAACCCCTTATGATGACCAGATTGATGTCTATAATTCTAAATTAAACGATACTTATATTGGCTACGGTTCAGCCGGATCTTCTAAAAAAGAAATGCAGCGCCGCCAGGATGCGAATGCCGGTACGATGAGTAAGGCTAATGCGGTGGAACGCAGCGTGAGCAAGTCAAAAGCAGCTTACACCAATAGTTCCTGGGACCTGGTGGATTATGAAAAAACAAATCCGGGGGCAATTGAAAAAGTAGACAAAAGTACGTTACCGGAAGAGTATAAAAATAAATCAACTGCAGAGATAAAGGCCGTGGTAAAAAAGAAACAGGAAGAGCGCGAAAGCTATCAAAAGAAAATCGGCGAGCTGGCAAAGCAAAGACAGGAATATATCGACAAAAAACTTAAAGAAACCTCAGGCAGTGAGGCCGACGACTTAGGTACCGCGATCAATAACTCTATACTGGAACTGGCTAAAGTAAAAGGCTATTCCATCAGTAAATAAGATAATTGCTCCGGTAAGACTTACCGGAGCAATTATTCTTTTAATAAAAAGAGCCTCCTGCCCGATTGCATTCAAAAAGGCTTCAATAATGATTATAGCGTATAAAATTGCTATTTTTACTTTTTACTACAGCAATACAATTGCTCGCCTTTTGACAAAGCATACTTTATTGCATCGCGCTCTGGAATATGATTAATAAAATCGCATACTTCTACCTCGAAACCAGCGCTCATAAGCCTTGTCTTATAATCTAATCCATATAAACGTAAGTGATCTTTTTGTCCAAAGTATTTTTCCCTGTCCTTTTCTGAAGTAATAGTTGCATCGTCGAAAGTATCTGTCCTGCTGCTATCCAGGGGTACCTGAAAAATGCCCCACCCCCCGGGTTTCATAACCCTTTGCAGCTCCTTCATACATTGCCGGTCATCTGTCACATGCTCCAGGACATGGTTACAGAATACAACATCAAACTGATTGTCCGGCAAAGGGATATTATGCAGGTCAAAATGAAGGTCTGCTATAGGTGAGTTATAATCTGCGGTTATATAATCAAGATTTTTCATTTTCCGGAATCGTTTATAGAAACACTGCTCCGGCGCAATATGCAATACTTTAATCCTGTCGTAAAAAAAATCTTTCCTGGACTGTAAATAAAGCCACATCAACCGGTGCCTTTCCAGCGATAAAGTTCCGGGCGATAATGCATTATCTCTTCTCTGGCCTTTTAATTGACCGTAAGGTAAAAAACTCCTGTAGCTCTTCCCGTTGATAGGATCGGTAAACCGCTTTCCACGTAAAGCTATATCCAAAAGAGATTTTGCATATAAGCTGCATCTTATCAGCACAGGCCTTGGAACATTATGGAGTAGAAAATGGAATATTGTTTTCATGAATGACGATTTGGTTTATAATGAGGACGCAAAAGGATCCATAAACCCTTACCCTTATCTGTTTTTTTATAACAAGCGGACCTGATCCGCATAAACACCAAAGCTCTATCAACCGATTTTTAAAGATGAGCAATACAGTTGCTTCAACGCAGGAAAACCAGCAGCTCCATTTAACTGGCATCCAAACTTTGTAATAATTTTATAATATTCTCGGGAAAGCAGGAGCAGAAGGTGTTCCGCGCTGCGCTTCATTCATTTCGAAGCTATTACCCAGCCTTATCATTTATTGCTTCGAAATATTTTCAGTAAATTGGCTTAAGCCAAAATAACGGAATATGAATATAGTAGTGCGAAAATTAAGACTGGAAGATTATGAAGGATTAAAGCAATCAATGATAGAAGCATATGGCAATGTAGGCGGCTATTGGCATAAAAGCTCGATCAACAAATTGATTGAAGTATTTCCCGAAGGACAGTTCTGCGTGGAAGTAGACGGAAAAGTAGCGGCATGCGCCTTATCCATAGTGGTCTTGTATGAATTATATGGCAACGACCATACTTACCAGGAGATCACCGGGGATTTTTCCTTTGACACCCATACCGATGACGGCGATATCCTTTACGGTATCGAAGTATTTGTCGGGCCGGAATACCGGGACCTGCGCCTGGGCAGAAGACTATATGATGCCCGGAAAGAACTTTGTGAAAAGCTGAATTTAAAAGGCATCATCATAGGTGGCAGGCTCCCCAATTACCATAAATATAGTGCTGAGCTCTCCCCCAGGGATTACATCAACAAGGTGCGCGCTAAAGAGATCCATGACCCCGTTTTAAACTTCCAGCTGGCTAATAATTTCCACGTGATCCGGGTATTAAAAAATTACCTGAAAGGTGATACGCAATCGGAAGAATACGCGGCGCTATTACAATGGCACAACATCTACTATTCCCGTAAAAAAAACGCGATGACCGACAGCATCATCCGGTTGGGACTGGTACAATGGCAGATGCGGCCGTTCAAAGACATTGCCGCCTTTTTTGAGCAATGCCTTTTCTTTATTGACGTACTGGCTGATTACAAATCAGATTTCGTCATGTTCCCCGAATTTTTCAATACCCCATTACTATCCGCCTACAATCACCTACCAGAGCATGAGGCCATGCGCGCACTGTCAGAGCATACAGAAGCGATAAAAGCAAAGCTTTCTGAATACGCGATTGCCTATAATGTAAATATCATTTCAGGGAGTATGCCCTATATAGAAGCGGGCTTACTATATAATGTATCTTATGTGCTGCACCGGAACGGGAAAATAAGTGAATACCGGAAAATTCATATTACCCCGAATGAAAAGAAATATTATGGTATTACAGGTGGCGATAAGATCCGGGTTATAGATACCGATTGTGGTAAAATAGGGGTCCTTATCTGTTACGATGTAGAATTTCCTGAACTCTCCAGGTTACTGGCCGAGCAGGGCATGAAAATTCTTTTCGTACCCTATCTTACCGATACCCAGAATGCCTATACACGGGTAAGGGCCTGTGCGCAGGCACGTGCTATCGAAAATGAATGCTACGTAGCGATTACAGGTTGTGTGGGTAACCTGCCCGGTGTCAGCAATATGGATATACAGTTCGGGCAGGCAGCCGTTTTCACGCCTTCCGATTTTGCCTTCCCGGTTAATGCGACCAAGGCCGAGGCTACACCGAATACAGAAATGACCATTATCGTGGACGTAGATCTCAACCTCTTAAAAGACCTGCACTACAATGGTTCCGTCCGTACCATGACCGACCGTAGAAAAGACCTGTACGAGTTAAAACTAAAAAACAAATAATACAATTTCATATTCATCTGCCAATTGCTTATATTTGAGACTTATCGAAAATATAAGCAATTGTTGTATGAAGACTATCTTATTTTTATTGATCCCTTCATTATTATTGCCAGGTATTAATGCCTATGCGCAAAGTTCCCAGGTACAGGCGATCCCTTATGAAACATTCATAGCGCAAAAAGAAAAATATCGGGTATTAAGTGATGAACATACCCCGCTGGTAATGGCGCAGCGTTGCACCAGTACCGCAACCTATACTAATAATGTTATCTCAGACACAACCCGGCTTACTTATACCCACCCCAGGGGCTCCAATGGTTCCAAAAATTCCTTCAATATTGGTAGTGCGCCGGATACTATTTTCCGGATCGCGCTCAATAGCAACCAGGCTTCTGTTAAAGAGATCAATGAGTATGATGCAGCCAACCGGTTTCTTTCAAGAGCATACTTTAAATATGGTCAGCAGGCAGGCACCGCTACCCACCAATATAATAGTAACGGTTTCTTATCACAGTACGAAGATGATTATGATGATGGTAACGAGCTGAAATTATACCGCAAATCGATACGTAATAATGAAGGATTGCTACTGTATGATACGACTTATCAGCATACCTATAACCATCAAGCTTCAATGAATTACTTTTTTGCAGGCAAGTACGAGTATGATCAACTCAACAGGGTAACGCAGTACTACAGCCATATGGCTTTTAATAATTACAATAATGTTCTTAAGTCCGTAACCAAACATTACTATGCGGGCAATAGCCCCCAACCTTTCCTGGACAGTATTTTCGATTATCTGTCTAACGGCAGTATACTTAAATCAGCCCGTAAGTTTTATTATCATCCTGATGGCAGAAAACTGAGCGACACCTCGTTTACAGGAACAGGCAGCCCGACCAATACCACACAATATACCTATAATGGTTCTGTAGTTACTGCTGTACACCGTTCGTATAACGGCAGCAATTGGCTGAACACTTCCCGTAATATCTCTCTGAACAACAATGACGGGCTCCTGCTCTATTCCAGGTCTTTTAACTGGATCACTACAAATAGTAGCTGGCAACTTGTCTCTGAAGACAGTGCTTTCTATAATGCGGCCGGGTACCTGGTCAGGTATCATACACGCAATGCCTACAACCCCAATAATCTGCTCCAGACAACACAACAACATTTTATAGAGCGCAATAGTTATAATAACACTTATAAATGGACAGCGAAAAATTATAGTAACGGGATAGTTAGTAATGAAACTACTCACTTATATTACTTTGAAGATTACGATAATGGTTTAAGCCTAAAACCAGTTGCTCACAAGATCAGGGCCAATATATACCCTAACCCTGCGCAAACAAGCTTAAAGGTCGATATCGATGATCCAAGGGCAACAAAGCTTAGCCTCTCCATTTATGAACTCAGTGGCAAAACAATTTCCCGCTTTCCTGTTACAGGGCCACAGCAAACCCTTGATATAAGCCATTTACCGGCCGGCACTTTTATACTTAGCATCCAGGATAAAAATGGCACGCCCCTATTTTCACAAAAGTTTTTAAAACAATAAGTTATTTTGCTGAACAACAAAACAATGAGCTATGAGCATAGAACAGTCCGCCAAAACGAATCCCATTCAATTTAAAGCATTACATCAAAAAAGCGAACCTTTGCTGATCGCCAATGTATGGAATGCGCACTCCGCCAGCCTGGCAGAACAAGCAGGTTTTGCTGCAGTAGCTACATCCAGTCATGCCATTGCTAATGCCCTGGGGCATGAAGATGGCGAAGAGATGAGTGTACAGGAGCTCCTGTTTATCGTAAAAAGAATTAAATCCGCGGTCAGGATTCCCGTATCCGTGGATTTTGAAGCCGGTTATTCCAATGATCCTATGGAAGTGGCCGAATATGTAAAACAACTGTCAGACCTTGGTGTAGCAGGGATCAACCTGGAAGACGGTACCGTTCAGAACGGTAAAAGACTTTTAGGCGATGCCGATCTCCTGGCCGAAAAGATCCGGGTCATTAAATCCACGATGGATATATTTATCAACGCGCGTGCAGATACCTTTACGACCAAGCACCCAAATGCCCTGGAGGAATCTATCCGCAGAGCCCAGCTTTACCAGGCTGCCGGTGCTGATGGCATTTTTGTGCCCCTGATCGAGCAGGAAGCAGATATCAAATCTTTCGTAGAAAAAGTAAGTTTGCCTTTAAATGTATTTACCACACCTGCACTTCCAGATTATGCCCGCCTGGCGGCCCTGGGCGTAAAAAGGATCAGCCATGGTGCCAAACAGTATGAGCAGCTTATGAAAAAGTCGGAAGAGATCTTTGTCAACTATTTTAAAACGAAAAACTACGGTATAGTATTAGGATAAGCAATACCTACCATTAAACAGAAAGCGGGCAGATTGAACTGCCCGCTTTTTTATTCCATATGATAGTGTGCTTTTACTGTTTAATGAACTTCTGGGTATACAAGCCATCTTTACCTGTAGCTTTCAGGAAGTAAACGCCCGGGGCTAACTGGTCAATAGCCAGGTAAGCCTTAGTTGTTTTTGGCTGCATCACTTCTTGTCCCAATGAATTGACAATGATCAAATTTTTGAACTCGCTCAATCCTTCTACAAATAATTTATCATTTGCGGGATTCGGGTAAACATTGATGGCTTTTTGCCCTTCGGTTTTGCGGATGCTTACTCCACTAGGGATCCTGCTTTTCGCTGTATTAGTTACAACAGCAGGGTTAATATCAAAATAAATGTGCGCGGTATTGTCGATCTGTGTACCCGCGGCCAGGCCGGTTTTAGCATTGATCTGGTAAGTAACAAAACCTTTATTTTCATTCGGGGCGCTTGCATCAGCCAGCAGGATGTTAGCAAAATCAAATCTTAAAGTGCTCATCGGGCCATTCTCGATCATTTGCGCGCTTACCGGGTGAGAGCTGGTGATGACTTTGAAAGTTGCCGGGTCAACGTAGGCGGATAAGGTATCCATGATATGAATATTAAAGGCCGTATCATTACCTAAATTTTCAAAGTGGATCGTGTAAGTTAACAGCTCACCCTGGGCAATTTCACCGATTGGGTATACGTGTTTTTCATTCGGATCAAATGAGGCGCGGATTGAATCTACCATCGGGTAAGTATTATTAGCCGGGTTTACATCACCGGTTACAGGACTGATACTTACTGTATTCATCACCGTATCACCCAGCGCCGGCGTGCCTACCGCGTTCAGGGTAATCCAAATCATATCGGTGCTGGTATTAGAGATATTGTTTACGTTCCAGGTGATCGTATTGCCACTCACGCTGGCAGGAGTAATATTGGCACCAACAAATGAGTACTTAGGGCTAAGGTTCAGCGTAACTACACCATTAGTACCAGTACAGGCACTATTTCTCGGATAAAGATAGAGGTAAGAGTTAGCAACCGGTCTGAAAAAGCCGGTACCGGTTACCGATAGATCGAATCCTGTTGCTGATGCATCACAATCAAAACCAAAATTGAATCCATCAAAGTTGGCATAATCCAGGGTATCAAATTTAAAGGTATAGGTGGGTGTAGGACAGGCCAGTACCATACCGTTCGGTGCGCTTAACAGGTGTAGGGTAAATACAGAAGTAAGATCAGCTCCATTTATTTTTTTGTAAATATTACCGTTAGAGTGTATCGTATCTACAGGAACACCTGCTTTACGCACCTCGATTGAAAAAGGTGTATTAATGATAGGTTCTGTGGTATAGTCCCAGGAACAGTTATTATCAGCACGCTTGTAGCCGGCGCCCTGTACTACAGAACAAAATGAATTGACTGTTTGATACATCGTATCTACTGCGGTAGTACCATCAAACAATACCACCGCTACGGTATAAACACCCACAGAAGAATAACCATGCGTGCCATTAAAATAACCCTGTCCATTACTATTAGCCAGGTTCGAGGTTCCATCTCCCCAATAAACTTCCACGCTGGTATTCGCATTAGCATTATTTACTTGTGCATAAAAGTAAATAAAGCTCAAGCCGGCAGCATTATAACAAGAGTCGCCAAATGTATGAAAGGCATTAAAGCTCGGCGCCTGGGCAAAGCCTGCAAATTTAGAAAGTAACAGTACCGTGAGTACCAGAATAAATTTTTTCAACATAATGTTTTAATTTAAGGGTTTAAGAAATAAAAGAAAACCAGTATTAAACTGCATTTAAATAAAAGACGCAGTACCTGCGGTTTACCCTTACTCAAAAAATCCTTTTTTTATACCTTTTTTAAAAAAGCATTCATCTAAAGAATATTAATACATTGATAATACTTAATATCTTAATTAGTTAAAACATAAATATTCATTACCTCCTGTTATAACTTACTGGTTTTCATCATATTTTGAGCAGCATCAGAGGCAATCACCAGGCCGGCACCCATCATAATAATATCCTTTAAAACGAGCCTCCCGGCTGCGGAAAGCATGGGAAAACCGTGGTCCGGTCCTCCCAGATCAGGCACCCAAACTTCAGGTGTAGTAATTAAAAAAGAAAGGGTAACCAAAGACATAGCGACGGTTAACAGCCCGCCCAGTAAGCCTGCTTTAGGATAAAAAATACCCAGTAATACCAGTACCCCGATGCAGACAATCACAGCTCCCAGGCCATAGGAGAAGACGTACGTCCCATTAGCTTCATGCCATTCAATGTTTCCAGCAACAACTTCTCCTTCCTTATTTTTATGCAGCTTATAATTATCAGCATCTGTAACCTTTTTATCCAGGAAAAAGCTCATAAAGGGGGAATTGGCCACAAAAGGAATAATACCTTCGGCCTCGTACTGGAAAACTTTTAGCCCGCCGATCCAGGCCATAACCATAAAAATTCCGATCCGGAGAAAATGAATCAACTGCTTTTGCGCATTAGCTAGTAACTTGATCATAGTTTTCTCACAAAATTATGCGGCTGGGCCGGCAAAAGGAATGGAAGAATAGGGATATCACTTGTACAAATCTGCAACAACCGATATCCCGGTTTCTTTACGGAACTGCGTAGGGGAAACCCCGGTATATTTTTTAAAGTACTTACTAAAGTGAAATTCGTCCGTAAAATTAAGCGCTGCGGCTATTTCCTTAATTGACCTGCGCGTGAGGTGTATCTGCTTTTTGGCTTCCAGTATCACTCTTTCCCTGATCATCTGCGCAGGCGTTTTGTGATAACGGGATTTAATTTTTTTACTTAAAGTATTGGGAGCCATATGGAGCTGAGCTGCATAAAAAGAAAGGGCTTTGTTGCTCAGGAAATATTTTTCCACCAGGTCCTGAAATAAGGTGAAGCTGTCCAGGTTATCCCGGATCAATGTTTCAACCGGTAAATACTTATTTTTTTCTTTACTGCAGATAGCCAATACCAGTTGCAGGTAGGCCTGTAAAACAGATATTGAAAATGCCTCTTGTTTATCCACTTTCCCGATCTTTGAAAAATACCCGGCAATTTCACTAAAAACCGCTTCACCCAATTGGAAATGAGGGAACAGATAAATGTTATTAAAGAGTAACCCATTGCAGGCAACTTCCTTTTTATGAAATTCGATACAGTAGAAATCGCCGTGAAAACTGAGCACTTCAATTGTTCCGGCATGGTCATTCAATATCTGTATACTTTGGAATGGAGAAGAGAAAAATATGGTAGGCCCTGAGAAATCGTATTCCGCAAAATCTACAATGATCTTCCCGCTTCCCCGCATCAGGAAAATAGAATAGGCAGCATCTCTGTATATAGTGCTGAAATCCCCGGTATTCTTTCGCGCTACAAAAATAAAGTTATCCTTCACGCCGCAAAATTATATAATACATTGGTATATTAATAGAATAATAAAGGGTATAAACCTGTATTATACATCATCCGGGCCACTACCTGGCCGAAGATCATTGGCTAAATTACTCTTGCAACCGCAACAGGTGAAAGCGAAGTCCCACCTGGAACCCAATCCAGGAGCGGGTATAAATTCCCCTGTTAGGCGAAAAATTGTCCGCCAGGTTAAGTATCCTTGGGAACAGGCTAAAATCTCCCGCATCTACGGATACAGGGGCGGGAATAAAAGTGCCGGGTGCCTGAACGACGTCATTATACAAAATTTCTGTTCGGGAGCGGTTAAAGCTCAGGCCCGAAAATAATTCCAGCCTGCTCCCAAGCTTCCAGTCCAGGTTGATGCCCGCTTTCCATACGGTACCATTGAGCTTATACGCGGCACTTCCCGTCACGGGGATTGTCACTAATGTATCCGGTGGAATAACTATTGTACTGTCGTATTGATAATTTAATACCTTGGGTTGATCCGGTATAGCGCCGTAATTGCCCCATATTGAAACACGCAGACTATTATTAATGGGTTTTGTGTAGCTCAGTCCAAAACGAAAATGAGACAGGTCGCCCCGTATCGCATAATTCCCGCTAACAGATAGATTGCCCCAGTGCAAGCTCAGCCCGGGGTTAAGGTAAAAAACTTCATCGCCGGCGACATTAAAAGATAAGGCAACCTTTTGGTACCAGTGCTCGCCCAGCGAGGTAACTTCGGGGTTATCCAGCCGGTCCGTAGTGACATCGATATTCGATGCCGCTTCTGTCACCGGGGCGATGGTCCATTCGTATTCCGAGATCGTTTTACTATCAACCGTAAAAGTATCTGTAAAATTAGAAATGGTATCCAGGGTAGCTGCCGGTAAAACTGGCAGAGTACTGGCAGCTACCACAGTTGCCTTACTGCCGCTGGCTTCTTTTACGGGCTCCTGTGCCGCCAGTATCCGGGGTTTTGCTTTCTTTTTTTTAGGGGTATGGCGGGCGAGCGCTTTTACATCTTTCTGTAAAATAATGTGCTTACCAATAAACTTTGCCCGGATATGGTAGTTTTTGTTGAGCAAAACGGCCAGTTCTTTAGCAGTCATGCTTGCCTTAGGCAGGCGCACCCGGGTTTTGCTTTTTATCTGTTGGGCATCATAAGAAACGGAAATATCAGCCTGCTGCTGCATCAGGGTCGTCAATTCATATACCGTATAAGATTGCTTGGAAAAGCTATAAGTATGGTTGAGTACCGCGCCTTGCCCCGCAACTTTTGAGGAAACAAGCAACAACAATATCAGCACACTAGAATATTGTTTAATTGGATGTAAAAATAATAGTATCCGTTGCACGCGCTTCATATTTAATGTCCAGAGTTTCAGTGATAATGTCCAGTACCTGGTCCAGGCTCAGGTCTTTACCTTTTAAAGTAAGCATTCTGTCGGCAAGTATATGCTCCCCAATCTGCAGATCAGTATCGAAGTAGGTACCGATGCTGTCACATACCTGTTTTAAAGAATAATCTTTATAATCAAAATCACCGGTAAGGGCTGTTTTCACAAAGCCGGAAGCTTTATTAAAAGTCAACACTTCATTTTTGCCCACCAGTACCGTATCTTTTTGATACCAGGCAGCCACCATTCCTCTGTACACCGTTATTTTTGCCAATCCGGCATCACCTTCCACCAGGAATTTTGTACCTATGTCTTTTATATAGACCCCGGAAGGCAGTTCCAGGCGAAAGCCCGGAAAATCATTACTGAACGTAAACAAAGCATTGCCTTTAAGCGTAAAGGTTGTATCTCCGGCTAAAATTGCTTCTTTTAAAAGAGCATCCGGCATCAGGCGGACTATTGCCCCCTCCTTCAGCTCAAATTGCGGGTTTGTTACCGAATAAGCAAAAACCCGGCTTTCCTCTTTAGTAATTTTTCCATTTTGCCATAATGCGATACCAAGCACCAAAACCAGCAGGGCGGCATAGGGCAACCACCTCAAAACCTTAGTTTTTTGTTTTACCGGTACCTGGTTATAGTTTGCTTTTCCGGCAAATTGTTGCCAGAGTTGGTCCATATCAGGGTTTTGATACTTATGATCTGCTGCCCAGACAGCATACAACTCCTGAAAAGACGCTTCATGCCCAGGCTGCTCCCTTCGCCATTCATCAATACGCAATGCCTCCGCGGGGCTGGCCAGTCCCGAGAAATATTTAATCAGCAGATCCGTATCAACAGAATAGTTCATATAACATTACTATTTGTATAAGACTCAACTTGTCCCTGTTTACCCTTATAAATTCCTGGATTATTTTTAAAGCTTTAGACATATGTGCCTCCACCGTTTTTACCGACAGGCCCATTTCCACCGCTATTTCCCTGTATTTTTTACCGCCGGCCCGGCTTTGCAGGAATACCTGTTTACACTGTTCCGGTAATTGTTCCAGTACCTTATCAATAATCAGGTGCATATCTGCATTCCTTTCTGCCTCAACTCTTTGTTCTTCAGCACTCATTTGCACAGCACCTTCCTGTGCCGCAAATGCCGAATGCTTGTCTTCGGTCGCCTTTTTCCTTAATTGGCTTACCGCGGTATTATAAACGATCCGGTATAAATAAGCCTTGTCATAAGTAATCTCTTTACCCGCTTCCAATTGCTTGTAGTATTTCATAAAAGCGTCCTGTACGACATCGGTCGACCATTCATGGTCTTCCAGGATCGTAAAGGCATAGCGATGCAGGTCCGGAAATAGTTGACGATATAATTCTTCGAAAGACAATGGATTGCTTGGGAATTTCCGGCAAAATAGTAAAAAATACAGAAAGCCTCAAACAATAAAGCATTAAGAAATAAATATAATGGAAATATAAGCCTGACAAGAACTACAATTCACTAATTTGTGAAAATAGTGTCCCCATTTAGCCGATAATTAAGCGCTCCGGTATTACCAGGTCCTGTTGATATACAAGGTTTTACTACAGGAGACCCGCAATAAGCAGGAAACGTTTTGCAGGTCAAAGTATACGGGTAAGACGTAAAAACAAAGCCGTTTTTTACTTAGCATTGAAATTACTTAATTATAAACGGCTAGAGTTCTTATTTGTAATGCGCTCCGCCCTGTACTTCCTCAATAATTATTTTCTGTACCTCATCTGCCTTTTCAACAAGCACTGAATGCCCCGCATCGGGAAATGCGTATAACTTCTTGGCCGGCGCCTTCAGCTGTTCATAATAAGCAGTAGCAATATGATGATTGGTCTGCAGGTCTTTTTCACCTATAAAGAAGTAAACCGGGCACTTGACTTCAGGCAAGGCCTGGAACAGGTTCCGCTGCATAGCCGCATTCCAGGTAGGCAGCCATACTGCCGCCCAATCTTCCAGGTACTTTCTTACTTCCTTTATTTCTTCCTCCTTAAAAGTAATGCCATCATGATGAAACATCCACTTCCGGGAATAGAAAACCTGCTCCGCGTTTTCAAAAGGGATCTTTATTTTGTGTAGTTCCTCCTGGGCAATTTTGTCGGTCCGGGTAGCTGCTTTCAAGGTATCAAGAAGGAGCCGCTCACTCTCTTCCTGGTTAATCACCGGGCTAAAGGCCAGGTAAGCATATAACAGTTCGGGATAGCTTGCCGCCATCTTAAACCCTGGTACCGTTCCCCAGGACTCTCCCGCAAGGTAAAGCTTAGGCTGATTAAACTTCTTCAGCAAAGCCAGCATCACTTCATACGTATCCTCTTCCATTCTTTCCAGGGTAATCGGCAAAGGTGATTTATTCAGCGCCAATGTCCTGCCGGCATCCCGTTGATCCCATTGGACCACCATAAAATGCTTGCTCAGCTCCGCGGTAAACAAGTCGGCCTGGCGCATCCTGGAGCTTCCCGGTCCGCCATGCAAAAATAATAGTACCGGCCGCTCTGACGACCCGGTATAACTTACCACCTGCCGGATACCTCCAATCTTCAAGGTGTCATATACGGGCGTAGCTTGCTGTGCAAAAGAATTTACACAACAGTGCAACAAAAGGAAAAAACAAACAATGCTCAGCTGCTTTGCCATACGGTTCCATGAAAAGGTATCGCAACAAATTTAACATTTTATCCTTAAGCCGGATACACTTATACATTCAGCTTTCTTTCCCAAACCTTTTCAATAATAGGTCGTATTTTTGAATCAAGAAGCAATCCAATATCTACAATGTTACATTACCATAAAATAGGCAAGGGTCAACCGGTCGTCCTGGTGCATGGCTTTCCAAACGACAGCAGCGCATGGGATTCCCTGCTACCCCTGCTGTCTCCCCGTTATCAATATATCATTCCCGATCTTCCGGGAGCAGGCAAAAGTGCGCCCATCGAATACCTGGACCTGGAAAAAATGGCCCGGGGCATCCTAAAAATCCTGGACAATGAATCTATCGGAAAAGCGATCTGGACCGGGCACTCCATGGGCGGCTATACCATAATGGAAGCCACCCAACATTTCCCCGAACGGATACAGGCCATCTCCCTGGTACATTCTCTCGCTTCTGCCGACAGTGAAGAAAAAAAGGAAGCACGTAGAAAATCCATCAAACTCCTGCAAAACGGGGATTCTGGTAAAAGTGTCTTCCTGAAAGCTATGGCGGAAAACCTTTTTGCTGAAGCTTTCAAAACACAACATCCCGAAGCAGCGGCAAATGTAGCCGCTAAAGGCATGGCATTATCAGCAGAGACTCTGGCGGCATTCTATAATGCGATCATGCTGCGCTCGGATAAAACAAGCTGGCTCAAAACCAATAACAGCATCCCCATGCAATGGATCATCGGCTCGGAAGATAATGCCACTTCTATGAAAGAAGGACTGGAACAATGTCACCTGAGCTTTCTTAATGAAGTGCAATTGTACCGCTCCGTAGGCCATATGTCTATGATAGAAACCCCCGGAAGGTTGGCAAAAGACCTGAATAGTTTTTTTGACTTTGCCTGGAACAGAAAATAAATCTTATGCAGTTTAAACTTCAAGCACCCTACCAGCCCGCGGGCGATCAGCCCTCTGCCATTGCACAGCTTACCGAAGGTTTGCAAAGCGGAGAGGCTTTCCAGACGCTCCTGGGAGTTACCGGCTCCGGTAAAACCTTTACCATGGCTAATGTGATCCAGAACCTGCAAAGGCCAACGCTGATCTTAACCCACAATAAGACACTGGTAGCCCAGCTTTACGGGGAGTTCAAACAATTCTTCCCCGACAACGCGGTCAATTATTTTGTATCTTACTACGATTACTACCAGCCTGAAGCCTATATGCCGGTCAGCGATACCTATATCGAAAAAGACCTGGCTATCAACGAAGAGCTGGAAAAGCTACGCTTACGCACCACTACGGATTTGTTAAGCGGTCGGCGCGACATCCTGGTTGTAGCCTCGGTATCCTGCATCTATGGTATGGGTAACCCTACCGATTACGAAAATGGTATTACGCGTATTGCCGTAGGGGACGAGGTGTCCCGTAACGGCTTCCTGCACAACCTGGTCAATGCCTTATACAATCGCTCCCAGGGCGAGTTTTCAAGAGGTACTTTCCGGGTAAAAGGCGATACGGTCGATATCAATTTACCTTATGTAGATTATGGCTACCGCATCACTTTCTTCGGTGATGAGATAGAAAGCATAGAAAGCTTTGATGTAGAGAACGGCAAGCGCATCCTCAATATCGAAAATGCCGCCATCTTCCCGGCTAACCTCTACGTGGCCCCTAAAGACCAGATGGGGCAGATCATCCGGGAGATCCAGGATGAATTGCACGCGCAGATAGAATATTTTAAAAGAGAAGGCAAACACATCGAGGCGCAACGCATCAAGGAGCGCGTCAACTACGACCTGGAAATGATCCAGGAACTGGGTTATTGCAGTGGTATTGAAAACTACTCCCGCTTCCTGGACCGCAGAAATCCCGGGGCGAGACCGTTCTGCCTGATCGATTATTTTCCTAAAGATTTTTTACTTTTTGTAGATGAGAGCCACGTCACCATCCCCCAGATATCGGGTATGTACGGCGGCGACCGCTCCCGTAAGATGAACCTCGTGGATTTCGGCTTCCGGCTACCTTCCGCGCTGGACAACCGGCCACTTAGCTTTAATGAATTTGAAAGCTTGCTGGACCAGGTAGTCTTTGTGAGCGCCACCCCCGGTAGTTTTGAGCTTAACACGACCGAAGGACTCGTGGTTGAGCAGGTAGTGCGGCCTACAGGACTGCTGGACCCGCCAATCCATATCCGGCCCAGCCTCAACCAGATTGACGACCTGCTGGATGAAATTGATCAACGGGTACAACGCAATGAAAGGGTATTGGTCACCACGCTGACCAAACGTATGGCCGAGGAGCTGGATGCCTACCTGCAGCGGATCAATGTAAGTTCAAGGTATATACACAGTGAAGTAGATACCCTGGAACGCGTAGAAATATTGCGGCAGCTCCGCCTGGGCGATATCGATGTTTTGGTCGGGGTAAACCTCTTGCGGGAAGGGCTGGATCTACCGGAGGTAACCCTGGTAGCCATACTGGACGCCGATAAAGAAGGCTTCTTAAGAGATGAGCGCTCCCTGACACAGATGGCCGGTCGTGCGGCAAGGAATGCCGATGGCATGGTCATTTTCTATGCGGATAAAATCACGGATAGCATGCAGCGTACGATTGATGAAACGCAAAGAAGAAGGGAAAAGCAGATCGCTTATAACGCGGAGCATGGCATCACGCCAAAAACCGTTATCAAATCGGTGGAACAGATCATGAAACAAACGGCAGTATTGGACATTAAAGGGTATGATGAAGACAGTCCTTTAGCGGTTTATGACCTGGAAAACAATATCGCGGCAGAGGACTATACAGAATATAGCTCTAAAGCCGATTTGCAGAAAGCGGTTGATAAACTGAAAAAAGCTATGCAGAAAGCGGCAAAAGACCTTGACTTCATGGAAGCAGCCCGCTTGCGGGATGAAATGTTCGTACTGGAGCAAAAGCTTGCGGCCACAAAGTAGCAACCCGGCGCATTGAATAGATAAAGCCTGAAGCAAAAATTACTTCAGGCTTTATCTTTAGCGTACACCAATATAAAAAACAAAAACCCGTTATTCCATATAACTATCCCTGCCGCTTTTAGTAGTGATAAGGATAATCCCATTCGCACCGCGGTTGCCGTAAATGGCCTTTCCGGTTGCATCTCTGAGCACCGTTAAGTATTGTACATCATTTGGATTAATCGTGCTTAAGGCACCGGAATAAGGCGCTCCGTCCAGTACCACCAAAGGAGCAGTAGCAGATACTAATGTACCGCGCCCTCTCACCGTAAAAAAGAAATTGGTAGCCACACCGTTCCATATCCCACTTGCCGTTAAACCTGGTACAGAGGCCACAAGCAGTTCATCAAGTGTAGCACTATTCCTGGCCCTGATGTCTTGTGGCGTCAATGTGGTCTGCGCGTTATTGAACCTCCTGTCATCAATCCCCAGGCCGTGTATACCTGACTTGCTGAAGGGATTATTGTCCTCTACATGCAAGCGGATATGATAATGAGACTCCTGCTCATCAAGCTTCAGTATTTGTTCCTGTAAACCGGGAGCACCGACAATCAGTATGGTTTCATTTAAAGGAACGGTTATAATAAAATCACCGTCGGCATTGGCAAAAGAAACATCTTCCGAATGCTCTGTTCTCACATAAGGCAACTCCGAAAATCCTTCCTTCTCAATTCGTCCTGTGATTAATCTTTCATGCTGCTCTTCAGGCCGGGGTTCCCTATGAAACAGGTTAAGTATAGCGCCCAGCAATGTTCCCGCATGCTTGGTTCTCATGTCTTCTTTTTGCCTCGTCTGAGCTAATGAAATTTCGCCACTCAATAGGAGCCCAGATAAAAAAAACGTTCCGGCAATTATTTTTAAGTAGTTCTTTTTCATGTTTTATTCTTTTAAATTAATAAGGAATATAATTAAGATGAAAGATCCTTAGAGAAGGTTGGCACATTGACATATTTTTCTTTTAACAATCAGTATGACCTGCACTCATCAATAAGCCCGGAGCAAACACATTATATTTATGTAAATTACAAAAAAAACGGGATATTGCTATCCCGCTTTTCCTTCTCATACCCTAAACTTTGTCAAATAGTATTTTGGCGGTGCGTAAATATTTTTTACTGCCCGGGAGCTGTTTTTCCTTTTTTCAACGTGATGACAATCACCCCGTTCTTAGCCCTGTCCCCATAGAGCACCCTTGCGGTGGCTTCCGGGAGGATCTTGACTTCTTTGATATGCTTTGAATTGATATCAGAAAATTTCCCGGTATAAGGCGCCCCGTTAATAATAATCAGCGGGTCGGTAGATGGTGCCTGGCGAAACATGGTTTGCTGCTGTTGCTTACTGGCCAGCTCTTGCCGCGTACTCGTAGTATTCAGGGGGCTGGAATATAAGTTTTGCATCCCGCGGCTCCTGTTATAGCGGGCAATATCGTTCAGTAAAGCCACATTGCTTTGTTCAGGGGAAATTTCTATTTTATAGGTATGCCGCTCAGCAACTTTTACATATTTAGTTTCATTCCCATAAGATTGCACCATAATAAACTGGGCCGTGTCCGGGGCCTCTAAAGTAAATGCTCCCCGGGCATCTGAAGTGACTACCCTATCTGTACCTGGTACGCTTACCCTGGCATTGGCCAAAGCAACTCCTGCTTTATCTACTATGACCCCCTGTAGTTGCAGCGACCGGGCTTCCGGCAAACCTGGAGCAGTATGATGCTGCTTTTCATAAACCGGGGCTTCTGTCAGGACAGGTGCTTCAAGAGGCTCTGTTGTCGTATTGCCCGCAATTCTTGCTCCGAATGATTCCGGGGCAGTATTAAGAAGTTCCAGGCCAAAATGAGGCGCTGATGGCGTATTGCCGGCAGTAGCGATTCCATTACCCGTATTTTGATTGCCAGGGATTGCGCTTACGCTCGCCGGGGCCTTTACCAGCTCCTGTTGTATGGCCGGCTGATGCTCAGCAGGCGTTGACTGCATGCTCTGTTCTGTTTTTACCAGATCCTGTACAGGGGTGCTTTTACGGGCTACAACCTCATTTTTATTGCTTTTCACGCCGAAAAACTGGTTCCATCCTACCGCGATGCCTGTAATTAATACCAAAGCAGCAGCCATATATTTAATTGTGGTAAAAGAAAACAGCTGTATTTTTTTTGTTTCCTGTTTATCCAACTGCAGCTCTATTCTGTTCCATAGCTTGTCCTGAGCAAGAAAAGTCGTTTGCTCATCAGCGGCTGCGGCATCCTTAAACGCTTCAAACAACTTATTTTGCGATTCCATTTGCTTCATTTTTTAATTCATAGTGATGTTTTACCAGCTTCTGCAATTTCACACGGGCCACATTCACCTGGGATTTAGAGGTCCCTTCAGATATCTGCAGCAATGCCGCGATTTCTTTATGACTGTACCCTTCTATAGCAAAGAGGTTAAATATGGAGCGGCAGCCATCCGGTAAATAATCCAGTAGCTTCAGCAGGTCCTTATGTTCCAGCTGCTGGGTGGTGGATTGTTCATATACGGGCTCCTGTTTGATATCGTCCAGCGACAGGTTGAAATTAACTTTCTTGCGCAGGAGCTGCAGGCTTTGATTTACCGCTACTCTTTTGGCCCAGCCATATAAAGCCTCGGCATCTTTTAAGGTGTTCATTTTTGTAAAAATGAGCACGAAACTTTCTGCCAGGGCATCTTCTATTTCCATATCCAGCTTCAGATAACGCTTGCACACGCTATGCAGCATAGGAGCAAGCTGCAGATATAAGCTATGCTGCGCCTTTCTATCTCCTGATATACATGCTTTTATAATTGCCTCGTTGCTCAAATTTTTGCTTATTTACCTACATAGATGCAGGGGCTTCAAGAAAGGTTGGAAGAACACATCAAATAATCACATTAAATAAAACATTATAAATTACACTCAAACTTAAATGAGCCCTTCACGGATCATATCATGCAGGTGCACCATACCCCGGTACTGTCCTTTATTAGTCACCAGCAACTGGGAAATGTTATAGGTACGCATCAGCTCCAGGCCTTCAACGGCCATAGCCTCCTCTTCAATTGATTTTGGATTCAGGGTACAAATATCTTTTGCTTTGATACCGGAAAGCTCTTCATGCTTTTCCAGCATCCGGCGCAGGTCGCCGTCTGTGATGACGCCCAGCAAAGTTTCATTTTCCAGCACCGCGGTGGCCCCCAGCCGGTTAGACGATATGGCAATGATGATATCTTTCAGATTGGCATTGGCCGCTACGCTGGGCGCGGCATGTTGGCTACTAAGGTCTTTAATACGCAGGTAAAGTCTTTTGCCTAAAGCGCCACCCGGATGGAAACGGGCAAAATCTTTAGCGGAAAATCCCTTTAACTGTAATAGACAAACCGCAAGCGCATCTCCCATTACCAGCTGGGCCGTAGTGCTCGTGGTCGGCGCCAGGTTATTAGGGCAGGCTTCCTGGTCAATAGTAGTATCCAGGAAAATATCCGACTGCAGGGCCAGGAAAGAGGCCGCGTTCCCGCAAATAGCAATAATCGGGTTCCCGAAGTTCTTGATAAATGGAATTAAAGCTTTGATTTCGGGGCTTTCCCCACTCTTGGATATGATGATCACGATATCACCCTGCTGGATCATGCCCAGGTCGCCATGGATCGCGTCCGCGGCATGCATGAATAATGCCGGCGTACCGGTAGAATTCATAGTAGCGACTATTTTTTGTGCAATGATGGCGCTCTTGCCGATCCCGGTGATCACTACCCTTCCCGTAACGGTATGCAGCAAACGTACGGCCTGCTCAAAACGCAGGTCAATGGAGGCGGTCATCTGCACCAATGCGCGGGTTTCATTTTCGATGGTGGTTTTTCCTAACTGTACTATATCTATCAGGTCTGGCATATACATGAGTTCAACCCTCAAAATTAAAGAGTAAATCTGATTTTAAAGCAGTAATCATCATTCGGCCTCATCAGCCGCCTTATCCAGCCGCTTCCGGATCTGCTCCAGCTTTTTGCCGATCAGCCAGAATGACAAGGCCATGATGGCAAAAAAGATGCCTTTATTGGTCACATCCCATAAGTATTCAAAATAGCGGGTATATAAGTTTAAGACAAGGAACAGCAAAACCATATCGCGCAAGCTTCTGTCCTTTACTTTTATAGCATAAAACAACAAACCGGCCAATATTAAAGTATAACCAATCGCCCAGCCCAACACCCGGCTTTGGCGCATGGTAAACCAGCCATCCAGGTCGAAATTGCCGAATACGGAAACGCCCCATGCCGTGGTAAAAAACAGGATCCAGACCGCGAAATAATTGACGTTTACAAATTGCTGCAACCAGGCTCGTTTATTGATGAAGTAATGAATACCCAATAAGACCAGGCTCAACAGCAATAAACGTACCAGCATATTCATACCCCAGAAAAAAGGTTCACTCTGCTCATAAGTAAAGGAAGCCCACCAGCCGGCAATGGCGGCGATCATACAGGCCCATAACAACCTGGAATGCACAAAAAAAGCCTCTACCGCGAATAAAGCCCCGGCAGCAAAGATCAGCCAGTAATAGCCTTCATTATTCTGCCCCAGCGCTTTACCAAAATAAGTAATGGCAATACAGGTGCTTAGCGCAAGCAATATGCTCAAAGATTCATTGGCCCATACCGCGTTCAGGTATTTTTGCTTCCGCTTCCTGATATACCACACTAAAAACACGCATAAACCGGCAAATAAAATCCCAATAGTAAATTCTGAGAATGAAAAATAGCTGCGCATTCTCTCGATCCACTTCTCATCCAGCACCAAAGCGCCGAAGGCCAGGAGCGCACAGGAAATAGCCGCGAAAAAGGCATAAAAAGTCAGTGTCTTGTAGTCTCCCGCATCTGATTCGTAACTTGCCCGCAACTGCTTTGCTTTAGCGGCATCTATAAGCTCCTGCTCTTCCCATGCTTCAATTACTTTATCCAGCAAAGCCGCATCCTTATTATTCAATCTCATAAGCCGGAAATTATTTGTTCAAAGATAAATGATTTTACAGGAATGCTTTTGTAATCAGCAGAGTTACAAGCCTATCCGGGATTTGTAACCCATATTTCCTTTCCACATTAACCCGATAAACGTATCTTTGAGATCAAAAATTTCAGTACAATGAGTTTCATATTAAAAGAAGTAATCGACCAGGTAGCCTATATTACCTTTAACCGCCCGGAAAAATTCAACAGTTTTAACCGGGAGATGGCGATGGACTTCCAGAAAGCTTTAGACGAATGTATGTCTGACGATGCGGTAAGAGCGGTGTACATCACGGCTACCGGGAAAGCATTTTGTGCCGGCCAGGACCTTGCGGAAGCCATGGACCCGAACGGGCCTGAATTGCGGGCTATCGTGCACGGCCACTACAATCCCATCATTGAGCGCATCCGCAATATCGAAAAACCGGTAGTATGCGCGGTGAACGGCGTAGCAGCGGGAGCAGGAGCCAACCTGGCACTTTGTTGTGATATCGTCGTGGCTACAGAGCAGGCTACGTTCATCCAGGCATTCAGCAAAATAGGCCTGATACCGGATTGCGGCGGCACTTATTTCTTACCCCGCCTCATCGGCTTCCAGAAAGCATCCGCGCTGATGATGATGGGCGATAAGATCGATGCCAAAGAAGCGGAGCGCCTGGGCATGATCTACAAATACTTCCCGGCAGAAACTTTTGAAGAGGAAAGTAAAAATATAGCCCGCTACCTGGCCACGATGCCCACACAGGCATTCGCTTATACCAAGCTGGCCCTGAACGAAAGTTTCCAGAACAACCTGACCCGGCAACTAGCCCTGGAAGAAGATTACCAGGCTACCTGTGGGGAAACCACTGACTTCGAAGAAGGTACTGCGGCATTTTTAGAAAAAAGAGCGCCTAATTTTATCGGGAAATAATTCATTGGTCATTGGTGAAGAGCCCATACGACTACTTCACCAATGTTATTTTTAATTGCGGTTCATGAAACTCAGATACCTGGTTATTGTCATTGTGCTGCTGGCATTGCTCTCCTGGCTGGCTTACTTCTTGGGTAAGCAACAGGGTAATGTACAAGTCACTAATATTGCGACCAATGAGGTCCTCATAAAGGAAATAGCAGAACTGGCTGCGCTGGAAGTACAGGGAAATGCCGGGATCACAGAGAGTAATATAGACAATAGCGATGGCATTATACAATCTATCCGGAAAGCGTTTATCGAACAAACGATACACCTCAATATACCCTATGTAGCTAAATACGGGATCCAGGCCGACAGCAATACGATGAAAATCATCGTAAAAGAGGACAAGTCACTGCTGATCCGGCTACCTGAAGCAAAACTATTGAGCTATGAGATGCGGCTGGACAAGGCCACGCAGAGTAGTACGCAAGGATGGCTGAAAAGCGAGAACTACAGCAGCTATAACGCGGTACAGCAAAAACTGTACAAGCAGGCGCGGGCCGAAGCGGAAGCCAGTATCAAAAACAAAGAAGTCGCCCAGGAAAAGATAATAGGCATTCTTAAAAATTATTACAAGCCGCTCGGCTATAAGGTACAGGTCCAGTTTGGCGATCATAAAAGTATTGAGCTTTTCCCGGCATTGGAAAGTCCTTCTATCAAATCAGATCAATAAAAATCATATTTTAGGCCATACTTAAAAAGATACCTTTTCATTCCTGCTGATTATAGCCTGCGGGCTAAACTTATATTCAATAAAACCGGAACATTTAAAATAGTATTAAATTTTCGGCTAAGCTTTGCCAACTAATACTACTGCTGTAAATTCGCTTAGAATAAAACTACTCCTTCATTTTTAGAAAACCTGATCGCATCAAAAACAGGCAAGTATTTATTTTATCTTTTTAATATTTTCATGATGGAAAAGAGTGTGTTTATTGTTACCGGTGCAGCGGTAGGATTGGGCTTTGCCACTGCAAATCAACTGGCCTCCACAGGTGCGGAATTAACCCTGGTGGATTATGATGCAGCCGCGTTAAAACTTGCGAAAAAAACGATCGGTGAAAAATATCCGGATATCGCAATCGTTACGGTAGTAGGAGATGTTTCAAAAGAAGAGACGGCGAAGAATTATGTGGCGGAAACCATGAAGGTATTCGGCCGCATCGATGGTTTGTACAATAATGCCGGTATCGAAGGCCGCCAGGCACCTTTAGTGGAGTACAACCTAGAGACTTTTGAAAAAGTAATTGATATCAATTTAATGGGCGTTTACTTTGGTATGCGCCACGTCATCCCGGTAATGCAGGACCAGCAATACGGCCGCATCGTAAATGTAGCTTCTGTAGGTGGTATTCGTGGTGTGGTCAACCAGACCGCTTATGTAGCCTCTAAGCATGCAGTTGTAGGCATGACCAAGAATGCCGCAATCGAATATGCCAAAGACAACATTCTGACGAATGCGATTGCACCAGGCGCGATCCTGACACCAATGGTCGAAGAAGCATTCAAACAAGTCAACCCGGAAGATCCAAAAGCTGCGGAAGCCACTTACGCCAGCCGCAACCCTACAAGAAGACTAGGCGTGCCTGAAGATGTGGCAAAAGTAGTGTCGTTTCTGCTAAGCGCAGACAATGGTTATGTAAACGGGCAGACGATTGCTATTGACGGTGGTGAGTCTGAATTATATGGCAATGCTTAAATGATCAAGCCTTTAATGTTCCAGATGAATTAATGCCAAAATCAGGCAATCAAATCATTTCAAAATAAAAGCCCCCGCAAAGTGATACTTTACGGGGGCTTTCTCGTGTAAAGGCTTAATTTACTTTTACAGTAAACTGCAACAATGATGGACTACTGGTTCTAATTTGTGATCTTCTTGAATTGGATCACTCCTTTATCACCATTGGCTAACTGGTAACGCATAAAGTAAGTACCGTCCGAAAGGGTTGACACATCCACTGCGATCTTATTCTGCCCATTGACCAGCTTTTGATTCAACTTTAAGCGCTCTATACCGGAAACTACATTAAACACACTGATGTCCATAGTTCCACCAGGCTCATCTTGATACAATTCCAAGAAGATAAACCTGCTGGCCGGGTTAGGATACCAGACTACAGCATTTTCTTTTTTATAAATCACCATCCTTACCGCGCTATACAGCATACTGCCATCTTCACCTATGATCTTCAGCCGGTAAAAATTATATCCCTTAGCCAGTCTTTCATCTATGTACCTGTAGTTTTGCTTACCTGCCGCCGCAGTCGCATGTATAGTCCCCAGGTAATGGAATGTTCGTCCATCATAAGACCGCTCAACTTCGTAGCGTACCTTTGTATGCGCATTACCGGTTGCGGTCCATTCAAGCAATGCAGCGTCCTGCTGATACAAACGTACTGTGAAATCCAGCAGATCCAAAGGAAGCGGCGCTCCATTACAATCGAACTGAACAAGCGTGTCTGTATAACAGGTGTTATTACTCACCCTGAATACTGCTGAGGTAATCCCGGCCACACCGGTAAAGGTACCCGTCGTATTATCCGCTACAGGCGCGATTGCAGGAGTTGTGCTTACTATAGAATATACGTAGCCTGCGTTATGATTAGACACATGAACTTGTATAGGTATACCACTCGTACAGTTATAGCTTACCGAATCTATTACTGGAAGCGCATTAACCTGGACCTGGGTAGTCGACAGCACCTGGGCACCGGCCTGTTGCGGGAGCATAAGCATCCCGCAGCAGACTATGCCGGAAATATAAATGACAATAGATCTGAAACAATACATCCTGATTCTTTTTTTCTACTTGAGTATTAAAAAAGCTACTAAGGGGTCACCGGATTGCTACATCCATTTGCATCCGTTATTTTCATCAGGTTATACGTATTGGTCGCGTTAGGTGTAATCATTGAAGATGGTATCGTAACGGTACCACCATTCGCTACATTAGAATAAGTCTGGGTACCGCTTACACCATTTTTCTCAATTTCAAGGCTAAAGCTTCCTGTACCACAGGTTGCATTGAAGGATAATTGCACTGCTGAGCCTTCACAAAGTTCCGGAGCAAGCGCCGCGATAGAGCCATTAGGCTTAGGACGTACCGTTACGGTAAAGGACTGCGGCGTGCCCGCACAGGCTACTGCATTATTGGTAAATGTTGGTGTTACTGCTATCGTAGCTACTTCATTGGTACAAGAAGGTGTATTATCATTTGCAGCGGTGAAGGCAGCTATATTGCCGGTACCGCTCGCTGCAATACCTACAGCAGTGTTGGTATTGGTCCAGTCATAGGTAACACCGCCTGTGCTCGTACTGGAGAAGCTGATCTCGGGCACTGAATTTCCTTCACATTTCGTAATATCACTTAAAGTGCCTGCAAATGCCGGAGTAGGATTAACTGTGATGGTATAGGTCACTGCCGTACCGGTACAACCTTCATATACGGGAGTAATAGAAATTGTAGCAGTTACCGGAGCTGTACCGGTATTGCCGGCGGTGAAGCCAGGTACCTGGGACACATTAGTAACATCGGCTAAACCTATACCGGCACCTCCGCTGATATTAAAGGTCACACCTGGCGTTACGCCGGTAGGTGTACTGCTAATGCTTGTTGCCGCGACAGCCTGGCTGTTACACACGGTCATATTAGCCGGTGCGGTAGCGGTAGGTATTGGGTTAATCGTTACGGTAACCGGTAAAGCGTTCGTTGTATAGTTACAATAACCACCCTCTGCTCTTACATAGTATGTCTTCGTGATCGGCTGTGTGCCGGTATTAGCAGGGCTGACGGTAAGGCTTGCACCATTTCCTATAGAAGTGCTGCCTGTTGTAGGCGCTGCATCAGCGTACCATACCCATTGAGCGGCCGGGGTTCCGGAGCCCAGATGCCCGCTTGAAATAGACAATGTGGTATTTCCACCGGTACAAAAGCTGGCATTGGAAGCAGATACTGTAGCCCCCGATATAGAGGAGGTATCGTTGACAACAACGCTTGTTGAACTGATCTGGGCGAGGGTCTTCTGGCTCCCCAGTAAAGTAATGCTTACGGCACCGCAAAGTGCCCATAACATTACACGCATAGTGTAATTGATTCTTTTCATTTCTGTCATACTTGTTTAAAATGGATAATTAATTTTTATTTCATAAGGTCGGTTAAGGTGATTGCTTGACACAACCATTACTATCAGTAATCGTGGTCAGGTTAAAAGTAGTAGTTATAGCGACGTTACCCACCGCTGTGAAGGGGGTACCGCTAGTAATATTTGTATAGGTAGTTCCATTGATAATTAAGCTAAAAGGTCCAGTGCCTGATGTTGCTGTAAAAATGAGCTGCACGGTATTGCCCTCGCATACGGGACTGGCTGCAGCGCTGATTGTACCATTTGGCAAAGCATTTACCACGACAGTAGCAGTAGCGGACATGGCATTACTACAGGTTGGCAGCGATTGAAAAGCCACACTCTGAACGGCATAGGAGAAAGTACCGGCTGTGCTGGTAGGAACGGCCAGGGTAGCATTACCGGATGCCGGTACATTAATCGTCTGGTTAGCGCCCCCATTGAGTTTATAGGTTACTGTGACCGGCAGCGATGCCGGATTGCTAAAAGTAATGTTGGGGGAAGGAGCATTCATACAAACAGCAGTCCCGCCACTTAAAGTAACAGAAGGTACAGGTCTTATGATCACTTTAACCACGTTGCTTTCGTCCGTCAATGTTGTGGCAGAAGGCATACCGCTATTTGTCCGGTTGACACTTAATATCCTGCGGTAAAAATAAGTACCTGCAGCCGTAACAGCAGGAGTGTAAGTAATGCTGTTTGCGCCGCTGACATTAGTAAAATTGATGCTGTCAGATGAAAGTTGCCATTGGTATCCAACAGTAAATCCTGCGGTTGAGGCTATCGGGGCATCTGTGAACGCATTGTTCCCGCTCAGCTGTGTGATCGTTCCCCCGCTACATACCGTCTGGTCTGCAGCTATGGTATTGGGTACTTTCGCCAGGTTCTGGAAACTCAACCGGTTTCCTCCGGCAGATTCATAATATTCCAGCAGTAAATTAGAATTTCCGCTCAGCTTAAAAAATTGTTTGGGATAATTAGTATATCCTTGCTCCAGCCACCTGTTAAACAACAGCACATTGTCTATAGTTAGCCGCACCCCGTCATCGGCCCCAATGTCAGCAAGGTAAATACCTTTGGGTTTGGTACTGTTCATCCTCAAGCGGGTAGCAAAAAATTCTGTATACAAGCGGGCTCTTAATGTATTATTCGAATACACATCAAGGCATACCGCATCGCCGTCAAAGCTGTAGTCAAATGACTCCGGTTGCGGTGTGGCCCCCAGGCCGAGATACCTGCTGAATCCATTTGCGTCATTAGGAGGAGAAGCGGCGCCGTCCAGGCGCTTGTAATAATGTACCTGCCATTGATTAGCACCTGCCGCCAGGGCATTATCCTGGGTATTACTGCCGCCGGAAAAGGCATAGGTAATCGTTGTGGCATTGTTACCCGAAGTCCTGCAATTATAAACTCTTACCTGACCTGAGATTTCTGCCGTAAATGTTATCGTATTGCTTGTACTGCTGTGCAAGGTGGTACTGCCGTTAATGACAGTAATCCCATTCACCGAATTGCTGACGGTATATTGAAGGCCTTTTATTACATTCAATAACGTATAATTTCCGGCACCTACACTTGCAATGCTCGGATTAGTACCATTGCCCGTGCAGATATAAACAGATGCCCCTACACTGGAACCTCCACTACACTGAGCATAGCCCTTTGAAGAAAACACGAATAGCCCTAAATGGGCAAAAGCCCAGAAGAGTACTTTAAAAAATTTCATTTTTAGGTAGTTATACTTCTTTCAGAGGGTAGTGTTAACTGCAATAACAGTTAAGGACAAAGGTATATTAATTATTTACATAACTACAACATTATTTTCATATAATTATTACAATATAAAATAATTATAAATAAACAGATCATAAAAATAAAAAAACACATACATTTTTACTACAACTCATTTTAGAAAAAATATAATCTGTACTGAATCTCCTTTTTTATGATCGCTACTCTCAGAATTCATTACATATACCCGCTTGAGCTGATTGTATTATATTTTTATTGTTCATCCCGTCAGACCAACTTTTCCGAGTGATTTTCTTTTTCCATAGTCTGACGTACATCATTGGAGCTCTTACGGATTGCTACGCCAAAATGTTGCGTATTATGATACTATGCACCAAATCCTCCGGAGTATGCTACCAACACTCTTTTTAAAGTAGAGTAATAACCGCATTAAAAACTAAAGCAGAGATTGTTTTTTATAATTTCAAAAGTGCCTCTGTAAGAGCAATTCAACGTTATTGATTCGAAATCCATAGTAGCCGATTATGACTGTATAGATACGCCACTTCTACGGCCACATAAAAGCTTGTGGAACCATTTCCGAATATACTATTTTTCTTCCGCAGCTATTTTAAACCCTTTTTATCCGCGTAAGGTGATGGCGGTGAGTCAGAACTGTGTGGTAATGCATAATAAATGTAAGGGGCTGTCCAAATAGAGGGCCCTTACATTTATTGCTATTTTTATTCGTCCCCCCTACAGGTAGAATTTTTAAATATTCGATTCTCAGGCCATTCATCTGCCTTTTTATACTGCTTCTTTATTATTAAAAATATCAGGTACTATTTATTACAAATTTGCCTTGGCAAATGTCATGATGAAGACCGGTGTACCTGTATAAGCCGCCGGCAAGTTAACCTTACGATTTTTCAATACAAATTTTTTAACTGCAGCATCCAGGATAGCATTATCGGGCCAGATGGTTGTTGTTGCCGCATCTGATCTACCGGCTATAATCGGGGCCATAGTGCTTGTAAAATCATAGTATTGAATCAATCCATACTCATCAATTACCACATTAGTCAAATTAATGGATGCTGATCCACTTATATTATCGGGATAGTTATCCCTGATGTAGGCTGCAAGCTTTTGATTATACTCCTCGTTCAGGTGAACATAGCTATTCAATATAGGCTTGCATGTTTTTCCGTTTAGCGTAGTACATACTTCAATCTCTGCAAATCGAACATATTCTTCTTGAAGAGACCCTGTTTCCTGGCCGGTATACTTGATAGTGTCCATGTAGTCCTTACGAAAATTCCATTCCAACACTTTTCCTTTTTGTTCTATCTTACCGGAGCGCTTATCAAAATTGTTGACCATATTGTCATTCTCTGTATCGAAAGAAACAACCAGGCAATAAAGCGCCGTACCGAAAACTAAAAATGTCAGCTTCCTGGTGAAAAATACTTTTTGCATAAGGACAGATTTTATAGTTAATAATAATCATATAACGATCTGTAGTTACCAAATAGTATGCCTTTAAATATCCGGATCAGAATGCACTTATCTTCAGGTTCTTACCATTAGATTTTAACTTAGCTCCTTTTTTCTTTAAAATCTCGGCCTGCTTTTCTTCATTCTCCAGTAATTCATTCAGGTATTCATTAACGGCTGCATCACTAATGGTTACCTCTGCCCCGTTCAATACCGCTTCGGTAGCATAGCTGTGCAACAGCTGCTGCACATTAGCCTGGAACAATTTCGGGGTACCAAAAATATCACAACCGATTACCTGGTCCCCGGAAACCGCAAGCAGCCCTACGATATCCTCGCTTCCTTTAAACTCGGCCAGGTAAAAATCAACATATTGCCGGATCTCTTTTTGATTATCGCCATTCTGTGAGATAGCAGCATAAGTACCGCTGGAACTCCCGGTTTTGTTTTTGCTGTTCACCTTAGCTACATCCCGCCAAACCGCCTCCTGAGACTGCTCTTTCACCATAGTACGGCGCACCTCATTGGAGATCTTACTGTGGTAGGCTTTAAACTGCCCGGTACCGGTACTGCCACTGTTCCAGCGGCCCTGCTCTACACAGTAGACGCCTACAAATGATTTTTCACCCGGCTTCAGGATTTTTTCATCCCTTACCACTCGGTCCTGCTTACCACCAGTGATCACATCACCCATTTGCAGGATCACGGTACTTTTAGATTTATTCTCGAATAAAAGCTGGTTGACCTCGCCTCCCTGCGATACTTCTGTAACCTTTACCATATCCTTGCTGAGGGCTGTTTCCAGGGGAACATAATCTGTTTTATCATTAACAGCTTTTGCTAAAGAAGCCTTTCCTTTTATCACATATAATTTTAATTGCGCCCGTTCGTAAACGTATTCTTTTTGAGGTACATGATCGGCAGAGAAACCGATATCCAGGTTTTCAAGGGTCATTTGTGCGCGGCCGGAAAGTACCAGCAACAAAAGCGCAACTGAGAGTAAGTATTTCATAAATTGCTCGTTTATTTTTATGTAAACTTAGCATTAAGAATACCTAGCTTACAGCAGCACTTGGCCAATAAGCGGAACGAAAGGGTAAAAAAAGGCACAGACTGTTTAAGCGCATCAATGTTAATAAGATTGTCCTACCCAAAGGGAATCGCATAGCTAGTAAACTCCTTATTAAAAAAGCAGGACTTACATCCTGCTCTTTCCGGCTCTATTTATGCAGCCAATCTTTCAATAGCTTCTGAACCGTAGGGATCATGATATAAACCATGATCGGCACTAAAATGATTGTAAGGATCAGCGTACGCAGGGGCACAAATTCAATCTTACCTATATGCGGCCCTATGAGCAGGGAAACTATAGTGATCAGGGGATAAATGGCCAGCCAGATCACTATGGCCATTTTCCATCTTTTGGGAGGTTTCATCTTATGTTATAAATAATTTTAAACTTGATAATTTTTAGAGAACATTCCTGCCCGCTGTTAACTTATAGAGCACCTTCAAGGAAAAAATGTACATCGTCCATGCTGTGAATATGATTGACCACCAGTAAAAACACAGTACCCATCTGCTTCATTTTCGCCTGGTTCGTACCGGTCTGTATATAATTCATGATCTTATGGAAGGTCTCACTTTCATAGTAGGGAGAATCCGGGTTATTGATAAAATACAAACGCATCACTTTATTCTTGATGATCAGTTTTTCAAAGCCCAGGTCTTTAGCCATTTTGCGGCAACGTACTACGGTAAACAGATCTTTCACTTCCCGCGGTATCGGCCCGAAACGGTCTACCAGCATGGCTTCAAAGGACTGCAGTTCTTCTTCGGTTTCCAGGTTATCCAGTTGCGTGTATAAAGATAAACGTTCTGTAATACTGCCCACATAAGTATCGGGAATCAATATCTCGAGGTCGGTGTCGATCGTACAGTCAGAAACATAATCTTTCTTACGCTCCATTTCTTCGGCAAATACTTCTTTGAAGTCGCTTTGCTTTAATTCCCGGATCGCTTCCGCCAATATTTTCTGGTACATCTCAAAACCTATGTCCGCGATAAAACCACTTTGCTCACCGCCCAGCAGGTTACCCGCTCCCCGGATATCCAGGTCGCGCATCGCTATCTGGAAGCCGCTGCCCAGCTCATTAAACTCTTCCAGTATCTGTAAACGCCTGCGGCTGTCGTTAGGCAAAGTCAACAAGGAAGGCGCTACCAGGTAACAAAACGCTTTTTTATTGCTACGCCCTACCCGGCCCCTTAACTGGTGCAGGTCGCTCAGGCCGAACTGGTGCGCGTTATTGATGATAATGGTATTGGCATTACTGATGTCCACACCCGACTCCACGATATTGGTACAGCAGATCACATCATATTTATGCGCGATAAAGTCCATCAATGTTTTCTCCAGCTTCGCGCCTTCCATCTGGCCATGCGCTACAGCGATCTCTAGGTCGGGACACAGCGCTTTAATCTTCTCTGCCATAGATGGCAGGCTCTGCACGCGGTTATGGATAAAGTAAACCTGTCCGCCCCGCTCCGCTTCGTAATAAATGGCATCCCGGATAAAGTCTTCATCAAAACCGATGAGCTCGGTATGTACCGGCTGTCGGTTAGGTGGCGGAGTATTAATAATACTCAGGTCACGCGCCGCCATCAGCGAAAACTGCAGCGTACGCGGTATGGGTGTAGCTGTTAAGGTAAGCGTATCCACGTTCAGCTTACGCTCTCTTAATTTTTCTTTAGCGGCAACCCCAAATTTCTGTTCTTCATCTACGATATATAAACCCAAGTCTTTAAACTTCACGTCTTTACCCATCAGCGCATGTGTGCCGATAAGAATATCAATTTTACCTTCCTCCAGTTTCTGTAAGGTTTCTTTTTTATCCTTAGCCGATTTAAAACGGTTCAGGTAATCCACGTTCACCGGGAAGTCCTTCAGCCGCTCGCTAAAGGTCTGGTAATGCTGGTAAGCCAGGATGGTTGTCGGTACCATTACCGCCACCTGTTTACTGTCTGTAACCGCTTTAAAAGCGGCCCGTACGGCGACTTCGGTTTTGCCGAACCCGACATCTCCGCAAACCAGGCGGTCCATAGGGTTAGGCGATTCCATATCCCGTTTCACATCTGCCACAGCTTTAGACTGGTCCGGTGTATCCTCATAGAAGAAAGAAGCTTCCAGCTCCGTTTGCAGATACGAGTCCGGGGTAAACATAAAACCTTCCGCTGCTTTGCGTTGCGCATAAAGCCGGATCAGGTCGGCAGCGATGTCTTTCACCTGCCGTTTGGTCTTATCTTTTAAGCGATTCCAGGTATCGCTGCCCAGCTTATGCACCTTAGGCTCTGTGCCTTCTTTACCGGCATATTTGGAAATTTTATGCAGGGAATTGATCCCTACATAAAGCACATCATTGTCTTTATAAATGATCCTTACCGCTTCCTGCCTGGCCCCGTTCACATCAATGGTTTGCAGGCCACTATACACGCCCACACCATAGTCTATGTGGCTGACGAAATCGCCGGGCTGTAATTCCCGCAAAGACTTTATGGTAATGGCCTTGCCTTTACTATAGGCCTGCTTGATCTTGTATTTATAAAAACGCTGGAAGATCTGGTGATCGGTGTAGACCAATACTTTTTTATCATGATCGATAAAACCATTACTGATCGAGACCGGTACCGGCACAAAGCTGACGCTGGCATTGGTATCTTCAAAAATCACCCTTAAACGTTCCAGCTGTTTCGCGTTCTCGGCAAAAATATAAGCGGTATAATGCTGTTCGGCCCATTTTCTTAAGTTGGCCGCCAGCAGGTCAAAGTTCCGGTTGAAACTGGGTTGCGGTTCTGTATGAAAAGTAAGGCTTACATTTGCGCCCCCTTCTTTTCCTTCTGTATTTGAAAACTGGATCTGGTGAAAATCTGAAATGCGTGTCCTCCAGGATTCCGCGGATTCAAAATCATCAACAGTCAGCAGTTTAGACGCTTCATCATCATCACCATGCTGTTCGAGTACCCCCTCATTGATGGAGAGTAGCTCTTTCAACTTATCTTCATAATGGGTCAACTTGCCCAGGAAAATATCTTTATCCTTAAACCAGAACACCGTATTTCCGGGTACAAAATCCAGGAGAGAAACTTTTTCCGTAGCTTCAAACCGGGTTTCAATATTCGGCAGAATGGATACCTGTAGCAGTTTCCGCTCAGACAATTGTGTTTCCGGGTTGAAAATGCGTATACTATCTACTTCATTACCAAATAGCTCAATCCGGTAAGGATGTTCATTCCCGAAAGAATAAATATCCAGGATACCCCCACGCATGGCGAATTGTCCCGGTTCATATACAAAATCCTCGTGCCGGAACCCCAGCTCAACCAGTCGTGTCAGTATCCCTTTTACATCGAGATTATTATTGACCGCGATCTGGATCATGTTTTTACTCAGCGTCTTGGCCTGTACCACTTTTTCAAAGAGCGCTTCCGGGTAAGTTACTATCACCTTTTTGCGCACCTGTTCGCCGCTCCACTTATTGAGGGCCTCGGTACGCAGCATTACGTGACTGCTGTTGATATCAGTATACACCCCGGTCTTTTTATAAGAATCCGGGAAAAAGAAAATGTCCAGGGCACCGCTCAGGTGCTCAAAATCGTTGTGAAAATAGGCGGCTTCGTCTTTATCATCCAGGATGAAGATATGGTTCAGCTCCGATTGCTCCCAGATACTATGCGCCACAAAGCCTACAGCATTCGCCTTCAGGTTTTGCAGGAGTATGTTTTGCTTGGGTTGGGGCAATGAGCAGGCAGCTGCCAGTTCTTTTAAACGGACATCAGACGAGTATAAGCCTTGCAGGGTTTGCAGGTTCATAAGGCAGCAAAATTAAGAAAAGCTGCATTAAGGAAACGATAATATTATCCCAGGACTTTCCGCATTAGCGCGATGAGAAGAGTACAATACCTGCCATGATCAATTAAACATATTTATTTTATTCATACACAAATAATCGTACAAGAGTATCCCTGTTTTATACATTACAATAATCTGTATCATTATTTATTATACCCGGCAAGAATTTTTCCTGTCAAAACCCTTAATTTAGCGCCCCCGATTTTTGGAGAGCAACATGAGCAAGGACATAAAAGCGCAGATCGAATTATTATTGAACCCCGAAGCCCTGGGCCCGGAACAAAAACCTTTTGCGGTATTGGCTGTAGATAAATCTACTAAATTCCCCTCTTTTAAAATGAGTGAACTGACCGACAAGGCCATTGAAACCCATTTTAAAGACTGGGACGTGACGGAAAAGTTGCGCCAGCTAAGCACAGAAGGCTTTGCCTTCGGGATCAACCAGCTCAAAAAACAGCATCAGAAAAATAAATCGGGCGTTAGCCAGGAACGCTTCCTGGAAAAGGCGGTACCCCGTCACCTGCAAACCTGTGTAGAAGAGTTGCTGTACGCTTTACCGTCTACTGCTCTATATCACCGGGTCAAAAATCCGAAAACCGGCAATTACCTGATCGCTAAAGCGACCATTAATACCACAAAACTAAAACCGGTTTTTGAAATACTCCGAAAGCCCGATAACAGTCTTGAGGTAAAAACATTCCTGCAGCTGGAAGCGCAGCTAATCCCCTATGAAGCCTTTACGGTATTCAGCTTTTTATTGCTCAAAGACAATCAATATTATTTAATAGACAATAACAGCCGGCAAACCATAGAATGGCTACAGGAAGGCGTTATAAGCCAATACCAGCATAATGATGCGCTTTTTGTAGAAAGGATCATCAAAAAACTGGAGGCACACTATACCGTAAAAAAAGAAGGCATCTTCACCCAAAACCTGATCGAATCCAAACCGGCTAATTGCCTGTTTTTAAGCGAGCTCAGCGATACCATGCTCATGCTGACCCCAAGATGGGATTATGAAGGCATCCTGGTCGACATCCCTTTCCAGGCATTACACGATACCGTACGCCAGGGGGTTAATTATTCCATCAAAAGGGATGAGGCGGCAGAAACCGGTTTTATCAACTACCTGAAAACCCTGCACCCGGCCTTTGAAAAGCAAAACAATTTCCATTACCTGAGCTTTGCCGATGCCAAAAAGAAACAATGGTTCCTGAAAACCTATCATCGTTTACTGGAAGATGATGTGGCCATCATCGGCATGGAAATGCTGAAACATTTCCGTTATTCGCCGCATGCGCCCGAAACGAATTTTGAAGTGATCGAATCCTCGGAAAAGCGGCTTACCGCGAAAATGGAGATCGCTTTCGGGAACGAAAAAATAAAGCTTACGGAAGTACAAAAATTACTGTTATCCGGGCAAAATACCATTTTACTCAAAGATGATGCTATCGGGGTATTCCCCGATGAATGGATGGAACAATATGCCCGTATCCTGAAACATGCCAAAGTGCGCAATGGGGAAATATCCGTATCCAAATGGCTGGCCATGGGCCTGACAACAGGTGCGGTAAAAGACACGCTACTCCCCATGATCAGCCGGGAATGGCAAGCGAAATGGATGCAATGGCAATCGGAAGCACAGGCGATCTATCCATTACCGGCCTTGCTCCAGGCAGAATTAAGAAATTACCAATATAAAGGCTTTGAATGGATCAGCCTGCTGGCCGAGATCGGGGCCGGGGCCTGCCTGGCCGACGATATGGGCCTGGGCAAGACCCTGCAGACGATCGCTTACCTCTGCCGGGCGGTGGAGCAAAACCCCGACGCGCATATCCTCATCAGTTGCCCGATGACCTTAGTATTCAACTGGCAAAACGAGCTCCGGAAATTCGCGCCGCAATTAAGCGCCACGATCCATAATGGCGCACAGCGTAACCTGGGCGAATATTTCGCCGGTGGCCATAACATCCTTATCGTATCTTATGGCACCCTCCGGAATGATATCGAACAGCTCACCGCCATTAAATGGGATGTTGTGGTGGCCGATGAAAGCCAGAATGTGAAAAACACGCAGGCGCTGACCACAAAGGCTTTGCTGCAACTCGAAGCGGAAATGCGCATTGCCCTGACCGGTACACCGGTCATGAACAATACAGCCGATATCTATGCGCAGATGGAATTCCTGGTGCCGGGACTACTGGGAAGTTTAGAATTCTTCAAGAAAGAATACGCGCAGCCGATCGACAAAGATGCCAATGAGTACAAGATGCAGCAATTGCAGCAGATCGTAGGCCCATTCCTGCTCAAAAGAGATAAAAAGCAGGTAGCGGCCGACCTGCCGGAGAAAACGGAAAGCATACTCTGGTGCCAGATGAATGAGCGCCAGCAAATTTTATATGAAGCGGTGAAAGCGCAGGTGGGCGAAAGTATTTTCCTGGACATCAGCAACCAGGGACTGGGCGGCAGCAAACTAAACATCTTACAGGCGATTTTAAAATTAAGACAGATCTGCGCCGCGCCACAATTATTGGAAGAGTATAAAGAAGAAAACGCTTCTGTAAAACTGGAATTATTACTGGAGCAGATGGAAAAGCTAAAGGATAAAAAGATGCTGGTCTTCTCGCAGTTTAAAGGGATGCTGCATTTGATCGCGCAAGCCTGCCGCAATAAGGGCCTGGCTTTTTATCATTTTGACGGGGACACCCCATTGGCACAAAGAAAAGAGATGGTGGAGCAGTTCCAGGACCCGGAGAACACAACCAACATTTTCCTGATCAGCCTGAAAGCCGGGAATGCCGGCCTGAACCTGACCGCGGCGGAATATGTCTTCCTGGTGGATCCCTGGTGGAACCAGGCCGTGCAGCAACAGGCGATAGACCGTACGCACCGCATCGGGCAGACCAAGAATATTTTCGCTTACCAGATGTTGTGTAAAGACACGATCGAAGAGAAGATGGTGCTACTGCAACAGAAGAAAGCGACTATATCAGACGGTCTGGTACATGCGGAAGAAAATTTTGTGAAGAACCTGAGCGAAGCGGATGTACAGTATTTGTTTAGTTAGGATTTAAAGCGATCTTATAAATGTAAAATGCAAGCCCCGGGGTTTGCATTTTTTTGTTTCTACGAAATTAAAAATACGGGAATTCCCGTATTGCGATTCAATAAAGAATTAATCATTTTTGCTTTTATTAATAATTTCTATAAAATGCAATCTAATAACCTTTTATACATAATTGACTCTCCTATTCACCTAAAACAGCCACTTCAAAAAAACTATCTCGACTTTAAGGCAGTTAATATAAAGCCTGCTGAGATTAAAACAATGAGAGCTTTTCGTGAAAATTTAAGAGAACAAATGACATCTTCAGAAGCATTTGATCATTATATTATTGGCTATCAGATTCCACAAATTGGTAAAGAGTTTGATTTATTAAGATTTGGAAGAAACAGTATTATAAATATTGAACTAAAAAGTTCTAGTACCTTAGAAAAAATAAAAAAACAACTTTTAGAAAATAGGTATTATTTAGGCTTTTTAGATAAAGAAATATTTAGCTATACGTTTGTAGAAGATAGTAATAAACTTTATTCACTAGATTCATCTAATAACTTAGTTGAAAGTGATTTTAAACATTTATCAGATATAATAACAAATCAAGTACCTGAACAATTCATCAATATTGACTTATATTTCAAACCGTCAAATTATTTAGTATCTCCATTTAACTCTACAGATGCTTTTATTAAGGCCAAGTACTTCTTAACAAATCATCAAACTGATATAAAGAATCAAGTATTGAATTTTTTAAACGATGATATTACAGATTACATTTCAATTAAAGGAAAAGCTGGCACAGGCAAAACGCTATTAGTATATGACATTGCAAATAGCATATCAAATGATAATAAGCAAGTTTTGATTATACATTGTGGGCAATTAAATAATGGTCAAAGAAAATTAATCATAGAACATAACTGGAATATTATACCAATTAAAGATTGCAAAACAATAAATTATCATCAGTATCAAATTATTATTATTGATGAAGTACAAAGAATCTATCCTGAGCAGCTCGATTATATAATTAATTCAGGGAAAGAAAATGGAATGAAGTACATTTTTTCTTACGATGGACAGCAATGTCTACAAAAACGGGAGATTCAAAACAATATAGAAGAGAAAATTGCAAACTTCAAATACCTAAAGAGTTTTACACTAACTGAAAAAATAAGAACCAATAAAGAAATAGCCAATTTTATATACGGCTTATTTGATAAGAAATTTCCAACTATAAAAACAAACTACTCAAATATCCAAATTCAGTATTGTTTGACAAGCAATGAAGCTAATTCTTATATTTCTTACTTAATGAAAAGAGAATGGATTATGATTAAGTATACTCCTACAAGCTACAAGACATATCCTTACGATGTTTATGGCAGAATGTCTTTAGACAGCGCGCACCAAGTAATTGGGCAAGAATATGAAAAGGTAATTGCGGTTATTGATGAACATTTTTACTATAATGAAAGTAAATTATCCACTCATGGATATAAAAAACAACCTTACTATCACCCTACAAAAATGCTATTTCAAATAATGTCAAGAACACGAAGCCAGCTTTGCTTGATTATTGTAAAAAATCCTGAAATACTTGAGCGATGCTTGGAAATACTTGATCCTAATCGCAATAATCAAAACTAAGTATATACATTTGCAATGATAAATATAAACTATTAGCTAATACTTATTTCTTGCCATAGCACAAGTCCTGAATATTTTTAAACGGTTAATTTTGCTGCCGCAAATTAACCCGCCATATGGTACCATTATTATTTCTCCTCATTGTTATCGCCGCATTAATCCTGTTTTATTTTGGTACAGGTAAAAACAGGAAAGTCTTTTTATACTTCTTAGTTTGGCAGCTCATCATCAGTAGCCTGGCACTGCTCCGGATATTTGAACAAAAACCGGGGATATTTATTGCCGTTATCATAGGTACCGTACTATTAACTATAGTAGCGCTCAAAAGCATTAAAACAGCGGCACAGAATAGCAGGTTGCTGCTTTCTATCCATGTATTGAGAATCCCGGTAGAACTGGTTTTATACCAACTCTACCTGCAGCATAAGATGCCGCTAAGCATGACTTACAAAGGAATAAATTTTGATATAATAATGGGCATTTCCGCCCTTTTCCTGCTGGCATATAACCTGCTAAGCGGCAAGCAAATAAACCGCAGCTTTTTGATCGCCTGGAATATCCTGGGCATAGGTTTCCTCTTATTTATTGTTGTCCTGGCTATACTATCCTCCCCGCTGCCTATACAACAGTTTGCCTTTGATCAGCCGAATATAGCCGTACTGGCATTCCCTTATTGTCTCTTACCCGCGGGTGTAGTACCGCTTGTACTCATGGCGCATATATTATTGCTCAAGGGAGAAAAAAGACGTTCTTTTTCAAAAGACAATTTATAGCGTTTCCTTTTATCAGAAATAAATCCAGTCCAACATTTTATTTATTTTAGCTGTAGTAATCACCCAATACAAGCCCACATGGACGGTATCACTTACATAGAAAACTTTATAGACAAGCCCGAAGCATTGTTGGACTATTTATATGAAACCGTCCACTGGGACGAACGCATGAGCGCCCGTAAAACCGCCAGCTACGGTAAAGCTTACAATTATTCACAAATGGCTTACCCCTACCAGGATTTCTTACCGGGGCTGCAAACAATCATCGATCAACTTAAGCCGGTCATTGGCTTTGCAGCGAATAACTGTTTGATCAATTATTATGTGGATGGCAGTTCTAAAATGGGCTACCATTCCGATCAGACCGACATCCTGGAACCCGGTACCGGTATCGCCATTGTCTCTGTAGGCGCTACAAGAACGCTAAAGTTTAGGAACATCAATGACCCGGAACTATTCCTTACTTACGAATTAACTGCCGGCAGCCTGGTCTATATGAACCAGGAAATACAAGCGCTCTGGCAACATGCGATACCCAAAGCTAAAACGGAGCAAAGCCGCATGAGCCTTACGTTCAGGCAAATGGCCTAAGCTTATTAGCAACATGAAAAAAGTATTGTCCAATCTTTCTTCGTTATAAATTACATCAGAAAACAGGATGACTATTAAAAAATATAGCTTATTTTGTATTAAATTCCCGCTGAAAAAATCTCAATAAACCGATAACATAAGCCGCATGAAATCAAAAGATATTTTCCTGGCACAGAGTTATGACAAGTTAGCGCAAGCGATCAGTGATATCCCGGATGAAGTAACTACAGATATTTATGCCCTGTCCATTTTCTATTATGCCGAAGATGATGATGCCCGCTTCCCCTGTATTGAGGTAAGCTACAATACGCAGGCGCAATATCTCCAGCAAACGGCCAATGCGGCTCATGAAACCGAAGCGAAATGGAACTACGCGTTCTGGCTGCAGGAATCTATTGCAAAAATAGGTGGTAAGTCAGATGCGTTACTTAATGATTGGTTCGAAGCCAGCCCTTACTATTATTCAGAAACTGAAAACGAGGTCGCGGAAGAAGATGATGAACTATTCGACCGGCTTATGGAGCTGGGTGAAAATTTTGAAACTGAATTTATTGAGCATATCATTAACCTCACCCGGAAATTATTCAAGGAACATGTGATCGAAAAGAAATTCGGCAAAGACATACCCGTTATCATTCATGAGCTGGAATATTATGACCAACCCATTGGCTGGACTCAGAAAGCCAATAAAACCAACCTGATCGAAGAATTCCTGGAAGCTTATAAAAATGGAAAACTATAAATGCCTCTGCTCATAAAATAACAAACACCCCTGTCATACATTAATCAGGGCAACTATAGAAAATGCTAGCTTGCTATAGCACTATCATCGCTCACCACAGGTATTTAATCAGCTACAATACAATGGACCTTATTATACTCGTTACAGGACTGCTCATCGGTACAATACTCACTTACCTGATCCTCACCCTGCTGCACAAATCAAAACATGTAACGAAAACCGAGCATGAATTATTAAGAACACAATTCAATAACAATACTATGCAATTAAAAGTCGCGGAAGACCGGCTTTTATCGCAACAGCAACTCCAGGCACAGCTACAGCTCAGGTTTGAACGCGGGCAGATGGAACTCAAAGAACTACAGGCAAAAAATGTGGCCCTCGAAACCAACGCGAAAAACAAAACCGAAAAGATCACCGAATTGAGCCATGCCTTATCGGAACAAACAAACGCCGGCCACACCCTACAAGATAAAATCCAGGAGCTCAACAAAAAGTTGACGGAAGCTTTGGTGCTTAACCGTTCGCTGCAGGACCAGCTTGAACTTCAAAAAACAAGCATGCAGCAACAGGCGGAACAGCTGACACAGCTGAACGAAAAGAACCAGCAACTACATGCAGACAACAGTGAATGGAAAGCCAATAACGCGGCACTCAAAGACAGGCTGGCGACCCAGAAAGAAGAGATCATTGAGCTGCAGCAAACAGCCCATCTGCAATTTGAAAAAATCGCCCAGCAAATCTTTGAAGATAAATCCGGAAAATTCACCGAAGCCAACAAAGCCAATATTGAAGCTCTGCTGAAACCGCTGGGAGAAAATATTGACCTGTTCAAAAAGAAAGTAGAAGAAACCTATGACAAGGAATCCAAACAAAGGTTTTCCCTGGAAGAGAAAGTAAAAGAGCTGGTAGAGCAAACCAATAAAGTAAGCAGCGAAGCCAACAACCTGGCGAGCGCCTTAAAAGGCCAGTCTAAAAAGCAGGGCAACTGGGGCGAGGTCATCCTCGAAAGCATCCTCCAGCAATCCGGCCTGGTAAAAAACCGGGAATACTTCCTGCAGCAAACCATAAAAGATGAAGCGGGCAGGAGCTTAAGGCCTGATGTATTGGTCAAACTTCCCGACAACCGCATCATCATCATCGATTCTAAAGTATCCCTGGTAGCCTATGATCGCTTCTCGGCCGCCGACAATGCGGAACAGCAAACCATTCATTTAGCGGAACACCTCAAATCGGTATATACCCATATTGATGAGCTTAGCAGTAAGCAATACGACAACCTGGATGCCGCATTGGATTTCACCATGATGTTCGTTCCCATAGAGCCGGCTTACCTGGTATCCATACAGGCCGACCAGGACCTCTGGGCTTATGCCTATGCCAAACGCGTACTGCTGGTGAGCCCTACCAACCTGATCGCCTGCCTAAAACTGATGGCTGATCTATGGAAGCGGGAAATGCAAAGTAAAAATGCCCAGGAGATCGTAAAGCGCGGTGAATTGTTGTACGAAAAATTTGTCACCTTTGTAGGTACCCTGGAAGAACTGGGCCGCCAGATCAACAAAACGCAGCAATCCTACAGTACAGCCATCGGGCAATTGAACACCGGTAATGGTCATTTGATCGGGCAGGCACTAAAACTTAAAAACCTGGGACTGAAATCGAGCAAAGAAATTTCGCCAGCATTATTACCACCGGATTATGACCCGGAGCACTTCCCTTCTGCAGCGCCCCTTCAATAAATTGTAAATAATAAAAATTCTGAAATCCCGTTTTCCTATTATCGGAAACGGGATTTTTATTATTAATTCCACCATCTCTTCCCAGGCAGGTAAAAATAACCTTGACTAAGCTCAACCGAAAACCACTTTCCGGAAGCCAAATAAGCTTTCGTGCTTCCCCAATTATCAGTTTTACTGATAACTATCTGTTATACGTTTAAACTATCAGGCCAGTTTATAAATTACTGGTTTTCCCTTATTGTCAGCTCAATACAAATAACGGAACTTTGCTCTTAGTGAGGAAGGGAAATAATCAGGTACGGCATTAACTGGTGTACACAATTGATTAACAGCAAATTACAGGCACAACAAAACAAGTAAACAATGAATTTTTTTACCCTCAGGCTATTTTTAATTACCTTACTGCTACAGGCCATTCTTTTGAGTGCCCATGCACAGGAAGCAGAATACCGCGGTGTAGATTATTACCTGGACACACTTCATCAATTGGAAACCCAGGCCTTGAAAAAAGAAGGTTTACTGGATAGCAGTGGTTTAAGAATAGCGAAGCAATATAGGGTACCCGGCAAAGAATACTTCACTCCTGAAGCATATACCCGGTATGAGGCCATCATCATGAATGTGCGCCTGTCTTTCTTCAAAGACTTTATGTACCAGCAGCATATCATCTATAATGATGAAGCTTATGTCCTTTATTTTTCTATGGATAATAATGAAGATGCCGAGTGGCAGATCCTGAAATTCAATAAAGGGAGCTGGCATAAAGAGGAACGGATCGCTAAGCAGCGTATCGCTTATTGTAACATCGCTTCCGGGCAGGAATGCGATTTCCAGCCTATCGCCTTTAAATACCGGGAAGGAAACCGGGATTTAGAAAATGTAAAAATGTTTGTAAAGAACGATTTCCTGGTCCTGGAAAGAGACGGGCTTTACCAGAGTTTATTTGATTTAAAACAACAAAAATTAGTTTTCAAAGAAGAAAACCCGGCCTATACGACCAATGAAAAATCAAAAGTAAATATGCTGCAAGAGGAGCACCTGCATGAGAAAATTGACCAGGTGATCAACCAGTAATACAAACTTGTTCCCTTTTTTTAATTGATATATACCGATGGGCTATTGAGTAATCAATGGCCCATTCTCTTTTTCGTAAAAAAAACAATTTTCACACTATAGACTGAGCGTATCCGTTCTTTTACTTTAAATTTGTTTCAAGTTAAAATATGTAAATGAAATCAACCTTCTTTAGATAGAGCTTTATTTTCCCCTTTTATTTACAGGAAGCACTATTGACAGGCAGGTTTTCAACATACCCATAGATTAGCTAAAAAAAGGCCTCATAAAACTGCTGAGTAAACAAACTTCGCAACAAACTAAATCTTAAGAGAATGTCTATAACAACACAAGCTGAATTAACCGGCATGCAGGAAGCCAGCAAAGCCGTCGCTCACACTTTAAAAGCCATGATCGCTTATGCCCAACCCGGCATGAGTACATTGGAATTAGACCAATACGGCGCTAAAATACTCTCCGGTTTTGGCGCCCGTTCCGCGCCCTATTTAACCTATAAATTCCCTGGGTGGACCTGCATTAGTGTAGATAATGAATTCTGTCACGGTATCCCATCTTCCAAAAGAATCCTGAAAGAAGGTGACCTGGTCAATATTGACGTTTCCGCGGAACTGAATGGTTTCTGGTCCGATAATGGCGCTTCCTTTATACTGGGCGCCGATATACAGCAACATCAAAAATTGGTAGACGCGTCGAAGGATATTTTAAGAAAAGCGATCAGCCAGATAAAAGGTGGTGTGAAGATAGCAGACATCGGCTACCTCATGGAGACAGAAGCCAAAAAGAAAGGCTACCGGGTCATCAAAAACCTGGGCGGGCATGGCATCGGCAGAAGCCTGCACGAGCAGCCGGAAGAATTATTGAATTACAAAAATCGATTTGATAACCGGCGGTTCCGCAAAGACAGTGTAGTAGCCATAGAAACTTTCATTGCCACCGATTCTACACTTGCCGTAGAGCTCAAGGATGGATGGACCATGGTGGGTAACCGGGGTGGCTATATGGCCCAGCACGAACATACGATCGTCGTCACAGATGGCGCTCCTATCATCCTGACCGCCGGGAATGAAATATTCGGTTAATGATTGCAGGAATAATACTGCCGGCTATTAAAAGATAAAAAGAAGCCATAACAAAGGGTCATTAACCCCGTTATGGCTTTCACTTTTTAAGAAAGTTTCAAAGATTATTCTTCCGCTTTATTTTTTAGCGCCATCAATAAATTGTAAGCACCATGGGCAACGATCTTTTTCCGGTCCAAAAACCCGGCATGTTGTATTACGGTAAATCCATCAGCGCTAAGGCCTGCGCTCACCTCTTGTAATTTATACCGGTTGCCGGATAAAACTTCGAACACATAAGTTTTACCCTCATAAGACAGGACACTCGAGTCCGGTAATACATCCGTTTGATAATGCACCAGTTCCAGCTCGGCATTGATGTACATGCCCTTCAGAAGCCCCGGGTCCGGCTTTTCCAGCTTTGCAATGATCTCGGCGGCACCATCGGTATCTATATCAGGTACGATACTGATCACTTTAGCCCTGTATTTCTGATCCGGGTTTTGATTCGTATAGGCATGGACCAGTTGACCAATTTGAATACCTGAAATTTCATTTTCAAAAACCTTCAGTTTAAGCAAGATGCCCTGCGGGTCGATCAATTCAAAAACGGGATCTGAAGCGGTAATGTATTGCCCAGTCTTGACAAATACCTTACTTACAATACCGCTAAAAGGCGCGGCAACAGGGATGCTACGGACTATATTATTAGCCTGTACGCCTGATGGATTAATATGGATCAGCTTTAATTTTTCTTCTAATGCCTTTTGGGTAGCTAACAAAGTTTTGTATTCCGCCTCTGCCAGCTGCAACTCTTTATCACTACTGGCTTTATTTTCATTCAACTGGCGCTGGCGTTCATAATTAAGCCAGGCGGCTACGATTTGTGCTTTACTCACCAGGTAATCCTGTTGCAGCTGGATAAAGCTATGATCCTCTATCCGGGCCAGGGCCTGTCCCTTACTGAATTTACTGCCCGGCAGCACCCGGATCTCTGTAATGTGCCCCCCTATCATGCTGGACAAAGCACTGATATGGGAAGGCGCGATATCCACTTTTCCATTCAGCCGGACCGTTTGATCCATCGCTTTCTTTTGAATAGTTGTTGTGGTGATGCCGATGCTATGCACCTGCGCCTCACTAAGCTGTAGCAGGTCACTTTCAGCTTTTGCCTTTTGCTGTACTACAGGCGACTTATCTGCCGGTTTATCTTTATTCGCGCCACAGGCATAAAGGAACAGGCAGCATGCCAGGCAACAGCTCAGGCTTACTAATTTATAATGGTTCATTTTCGTCTATTTTGTATTTAAGTAATTGATTTGTGCTGTCAAAATATTTAACTGCGCTAAAGCATCTGTATAATCAGACCGGACTTTTATCGACTGGTTGACCAGCATCACCCAATCCAGGTAATTGATATCACCGGCAATATATTTTTCTTCAGCCGTTGTTAAAATTTGCCGGGCCCGGGGCAATTGCCGCGTTTCAAAATTGCTGACAATAAGCAATTGATTCCGGTAAGCGCTATTCAGCTGTTCTAGGCTTGCATTGAGCTGCGACTGCTTTAAAGCCAGCTCATTGGCCGCGATAGCTGCCTGTTGCCGGGAAGCCCTGATTGTCGCGCCCTGTGCCCGGTTGAAGATGGGAATACCGATCCCCAGTTGCACAGAGTTAAACCTTTGCTCCCCAAGGTTCTTCATCGTCTTATTTTCATAAGCGAATGAAAGGTCCGGCAAAAGTTTGCTTTTTTCGTATTTTACCAGGGATTCGTTGATATGCAGCTGGTCTTCCATTAACCTCAGCTCGGGGTGCAATTGCCCGCTACCAGCTCCCGGGACCTGCTCCAGGGCGAGTTTAGGGCTGGCAGCCAAGGGGATAACCACTTCATCTGCTTGTGTCAGGAACTGCAATTGCAAGCCGGCAATACGCATCGCATTAGTTATAGCATTAAGCTGCATTTTTATTTGTTCCCTTTGAATTTCAGCAGTACTTTGCTCCAGCAAATCGGCCGCGCCTAAAGTTACCTTCAAGGCCGCCTTCTCGGCAAAGCTGGCATAGATACTATCGGAATACTGTAATAATCGATGTTGCTCCTGTAGTACCAGTACCTGGTAAAATATTACTGAAATTTTCTGTTTGAGCTGCGCCCGGACCAATGCTTGCCCGGAAAGCGCATAATTCAGTTCTTCCAGTAAAACTTCCTGCTTTCTTTTGTACACCGCGGGAAAGTTCATACGCTGGGTAATACTAAAGCTATTGTCATTTTCAAGTCCTTCCGTCTGTCCATAAACGACACCCAATTCCGCCTGTGGCATTTGCCAGGCAGTCTTGGTCAACAGCTCTGCATATTTTACTTTAAGCTCCGCACCCGTAATGTCTTTGTGCCGCCGGGCCGCCATTTCAAATGCCTGCTCTAAAGTAATGGATTGCTGGGCATGTGCCAGCATACCTGTTGAGAGCAGGGCCATCAACAACAGGACCGCTTGCTTTTTTCCTTTAAACCGGGGTGCTTTAATATGCTCAAACAGGATGTACAAGATCGGCAACACAAACAAGGTAAGCAAAGTGGCCAGCATCAGGCCGCCGATCACCACCGTAGCCAAAGGCCGCTGTACTTCAGCCCCGGAACCATTACTGATCGCCATAGGCAAAAATCCCAGAGAAGCCACGAAAGCAGTCATCAGCACGGGCCTTAGCCGCATCCGGGTGCCCTGCAGGACGATTCGGGTAGTATTCTTCAGGCCGCTTTTCCTGAGGCGGTTGAATTCCGCGATCAAAACAATACCATTCAGTACCGCTACACCAAATAAGGCTATAAAGCCGATGCCGGCACTGATACTAAAAGGCATGCCCCGCAGCGCCAGGAAATAAATGCCCCCAATGGCCGAAAGCGGGATAGCCGTATAGATCAGCAAACTATGCTTTACAGAACCAAACGCGAAAAACAGGAGTAAAAAAATAAGTAATAAAGAAACCGGAACGGCAATGCCGAGTCGGGCTTTCGCCTGATTCAGGTTTTCAAATGCCCCGCCATAACTGATCGTATAGCTAGCGGGTAGCTTTAGCGCTTGCCCTACTTTCATCTGTAATTCTTCCACAATACTCTGTACATCCCGCCCTCTAGCATTGAAGCCTACAACGATCCTTCTCCGGCCCTCTTCCCGCTGTATTTGATTGGGACTGCTTTTCAGCTCAATAGCAGCCAGCTGATGCAGCGGCACCTGTATCCCGTTCGCGGCAGGGATCAGCAGGTTGCTGATCTGCCCGACATCCTGCTTTTCCTCATTATCCATCCTTACCACGAGGTCAAACCTGCGCTCCCCCTCAAACACCAGACCGGTACTTTGGCCGGCGAATGCCATATTCACTACCCGGTTGGCCTCGCGGATGCTGATACCATACCGGGCCAGGGCAGCCCTGTTGAAAGCGATCACCAGCTGCGGCGCGCCGGCTACCGGTTCTATATACAAGTCCTGGGCCCCTTTCACCGTATTGATAATACGACCCAGCTGCTCCGCCATTGTGGCCAGGCTATCCAGGTTTTCGCCATAGATCTTACAGACCACATCCTGCCGTGCGCCGGTCATCAATTCATTAAAGCGCATTTGTACCGGGAATTGAAAGCCTGTAGTAAGCCCCGGGATCACTTTTAAAGAATTGCTCATTTTTTCCGCCAGTTCCGGGAAACTTTTAGCAGAGGTCCATTCAGCTTTTGGCCGGAGTACAATGATCATATCACCGGCATCCATGGGCATCGGCTCGGTAGGGATCTCGGCGCTGCCGATCTTTGTCACTATCTTTTCTACCTCGGGATATGCTTCCCGGAGGATAGCAGCGGCCTGGTTGGTCACCTCGATCGTTTTATTAATATTACTTCCCTGTAGAATACGCATTTCGACGGCGAAATCACCTTCTTCCAGAGTAGGGATGAACTCACCGCCTAGCCTCGTTAACACGAGTACCGCGCCCAGGAACAAAACCATAACGGTCGCGATCACCGCCTTACGGAATTTTAATGCCCTCACAAGGTATTTTTGATGGAGCAGCTCCAGCTTCGCCATCACCCGGTCCGATAGATTAGCCTTGACTTTTCTTTTACGGCTCAGTACCAGGGCGCTCATCATCGGGATATAAGTTAGCGAAAGAATAAACGCACCGATCAGGGCAAAAGCCACCGTTTGCGCCATCGGTTTGAACATTTTCCCTTCAATACCCTGGAGCGTTAAAATAGGCAGGTAAACAATCAGGATAATGATCTGCCCGAAAACGGCGCTGTTCGCCATCTTAGTAGCAGAGCCGGTTACTTCCCTGTCCATTTCTTTTATACTTAAAACATTACTCTCCCCAAAGCTCTTTCTATGGGCCAGCTGGTGCAATACGGCTTCCACGATAATGACCGCACCATCCACGATCAGGCCAAAATCCAGGGCACCCAGGCTCATCAGGTTGCCCCCTACCCCCGTCAGGTTCATCATAATAACCGCGAACAGCATCGCCAGGGGAATCACGGAAGCCACAAGGAGACCCGCCCTGAAATTGCCTAAGAACAGTACGAGAATAAATACCACGATCAGTGCTCCTTCCATCAGGTTAGTCTTCACCGTGCTGATGGTATTGCCCACCATTTTTGCCCGGTCCAGGAAGGGTTCTATCACCACACCTTCCGGTAAGGACTTTTCTATTTCAACCAAACGGGTTTTGATATTAGCGATTACCTCGTTGGCATTCTCGCCTTTCAACATCAATACAATAGCTCCGGACACTTCTCCGGTATTGTTAAAGGTCATTGCCCCGTAACGGGTAGCATAGCCGGTACTTACCTCCGCTACATCTTTGATCATAACCGGTACCCCATCCCCGGTGCTGGTAACGGGTATATTCCTTATATCTTCCAGGTTGCCGATCAGGCCTTCACTCCTTATAAAAAGAACGGTTTCTTTCTTTTCAATATAAGCGCCACCGGTATTTTGATTATTACGTTCCAGGGCATCAAAAACCTGGTTGATGCTGATATTATAGGCATGTAAACGATTAGGATGGATGGCCACCTCGTATTGTTTAAGCTTACCTCCAAAACTGCTGACATCGGCTACGCCTTTAGTACCCAATAATTGTCGCCTTACTGTCCAGTCCTGGATCGTGCGTAAGTCGGTGGCACTATATTTATTTTCATAGCCTTCTTTAGCCCGTACCGCGTATTGAAATATTTCACCCAGGCCGGTAGCAATAGGACCGAGTTCCGGGGTACCAATACCCTCGGGGATCTGTTCTTTTACCAGCTGCAATCGCTCAAAAACCTGCTGTCGCGCCCAGTATACATCGGTAGCATCATTAAAAACTATGGTCACCAGGGAAAGGCCGAAACGGGAAAAGCTGCGCATTTCGGAAATACCTTTGATATTACCCGTAGCCTGTTCTATAGGGAAAGTAACCAGCCGCTCTATATCGGCTGCTCCGAAGGAAGGGGCTACCGTGATCACCTGCACCTGGTTATTCGTAATATCAGGTTGTGCATCGATCGGTAACCTGCTGGCCTCGTAAAGGCCATAGATCAGTAAGCCCAATACAAAAAGGGCAATAATGAGTTTATGCTTTACAGAAAACTCAATGATTTTATTCAACATAAAATTTTTGCTAATTAATACAAGACAGATAAAAGCCGCAAAACATTAAGGCTGTTTGCAGCAGGAAAAAAATATCCTTACGCAAGCAGCATGCAGCTTCATTAAAATGTGCTTTAAAAATTAGCAGGAACGGGGCGGCTGAAAGATCCGGGCCAGGTAATTCTGGATCAGGTTATCCCGGTGCCTGGCCGGCTCCGGCTGATCGCTTTCAAAGCTGATCAGTTGATGGAGCACAATCTGGTTGGGCGAAGGCAGGTCGCAGACCGCGGTCATTACAGGAGATAGTTGCATGAACGGTAATTTCTGATCGGTTTCCCAATCCCCGTCTTTTTCATGGCCCCCATAATGGTGCACCATAAAATCGACCAGGCCGCCGTTATACTCTATATAATGCTGTACGAACAAAGGCATCTTCAATAACTCCTGGAAACTGGTAGTCGCCAACAGGTAAATAATGGAGAGCAATATGGTAATTCGTCTTTGCATTTACCCTGCAAAATTAAGAGAATCATTAGAATTGAACAATTAATGGCAAAAGTATTACTCTGTTAAGCTTTGATGACCTTGATATAAAACAAAAAAGCAAAGCCTCTGTAAGACTTTGCTTCTTGATGATCGAAATACGTTTATAGGAGAATATAAAATTAAGCTAATCTTACATTAACAGCGTTAAGGCCTCTTTTGCCTTGCTGTACTTCATAAACTACTTTGTCATTTTCTCTGATCTCACTTTGCAGACCGCTGATGTGAACAAATACATCTTCCGTTCCGTTGTTAGGAGTGATGAATCCGAAACCTTTTGTTTCATTGAAGAATTTTACTGTACCTTCTTGCATTGTGTTTTTGTTTTTGATATTGATAAAAAAAATTTTATTCTATTTTAATTTCCTGACGTTGACCGCCGCATACCCTTTAGGGGTCTTTTCCTTTTCAAAGGTTACCCTGTCTTTTTCGGTAACGGGTTCCAACATCTTATTACTATGTAAAAATACGGTTTCCTTACTTTCATCTTCTGTAATAAATCCGTAAGCCTTTTCCGCAAAGAATAGTGTTACAGTACCTGTACTTTCTTTTTCTTCAGTGATCGGTGCCGCTCCCAGTAATATATCCTTGGTATTTACCTTTTTTCTTTTCTGCTGCTCCGGTGGAACGTCTGTAAAGTTACCAAACTCATCGAGATAAACCGTCATTTCTTCCAGACTTTTCCCTTTATCATTATTGGTCTTTCTTTCCTCTTTTCTTTCGAGCTTATCTTGCTTCTTTTTTGCTTTTTTCTGTTGTAATGCTTTCTTATTAAAAGTATCCGCCATGTATAATTATATATTTTTTATAAATTTACTAATTCTCTGCCATTTTTCACTTCCCCTTTAACGGCCATCTTAAAACCGATCAGTTTTTGAATCCCGTTCAGGTCGTCTTTCTGTTCCGCGTCACAAAAAGAAATAGCTACTCCTTCCCTGCCGGCACGGCCTGTACGACCGATACGGTGCACATAAGTTTCCGGGACATTAGGCAACTCATAATTCACTACATGTGGCAGTTCATCAATGTCAATGCCTCTTGCTGCAATATCCGTAGCCACCAGGACCCTGATATGTGACTGTTTGAATTCATCCAATACCCTTTGGCGCGTATTCTGCGATTTATCCCCGTGAATTGCAGCCGCTTTGATACCGGCCTTGCTCAGTTGCTTCACCAGCTTATCCGCACCATGTTTAGTACGGGTAAATACCAATGAACGGCGAATAGACCTGTCTTTCAATAAATGGATCAATAATCCAGACTTCTCTTTCTTTTCCACGAAATAAACCGACTGCTCCACACGTTGAGCTGTAGTAGATTGCGGTGTTACGGAAACTTCAACAGGATCTTTTAATATGGATTGGGCAAATTTCAGGATCGCTTTCGGCATCGTTGCCGAGAAAAACAAGGTCTGTCTTTGCGCGGGTACTTTTGCCAGTATTTTTTTGACATCATTAATAAAGCCAAAATCCAGCATATGATCTGCCTCATCCAGCACCAGTATTTCTACTGCCGAAAGGCTCACGATACCTTGTTGCATCAGGTCTAATAGCCGGCCCGGTGTCGCGATCAATACATCAACATTTTGCTTTAACGCCGCTACCTGCTTGCCTTGCGGCACACCGCCAAAAATAGCCAGTGATTTGATCCGCAGATACTTCGCGTAAGCGATACAGTTTTCTTCTATCTGTAAAGCCAGTTCTCTAGTTGGGGTTACTACCAGGGCACGGATACCGGTATTACGCTTGCTTTCCTGTAATTTTTGGAGAATAGGAAGCGCGAAAGCCGCTGTTTTCCCGGTTCCCGTCTGTGCACAACCAAGCAGGTCTTTTCCCTCAAGAACGGGTGGGATTGCTTTGCTTTGTATTTCTGTCGCAGCGGTATAGCCGATATCGGCTAATGCGCGTTGTATAGAATCATTTAAATTTAACTCTGTAAAATTCATATAGTTTATTCATATCGCCGGCATACCGGCATTTAGTCAAGTGTAGCACAGTGCTGCTGTATTCAAAGGCAGGCAAAGCTCACTTATGTGTTTTTTGTAACAGTTATATTAACGGGGTCGACTTCCAAGCTTACCTACTCTACAAAAGTAAATAAACCCTATCCTGATCCTGTATATTACCGTTTACGCATTGATATGCCTATAGATTCAGATACTGAACTTGAAAACCGGTAAGAAAGATAAAAACTGCTTTATAAAATAATGTGGCAACTGAAAAAGCGAAGACTGAAAAAGAAAAAAATGAATATTCTAAACTGTGCCAGAAAATGCGAAGGCAGGCGCCTATCAACTATTTGATAAATGCAAAGTTAAGGTATTAATTTGAAAGCGTTGTCATTTATCTAAATAATTAACATTTATACGTCTAAAGTGTTGAGACATTAAACGCTCATTAACAAAAGAGTTTACTCCTGTTCACCAATTACTGCTAAATTTGAAACCTATGCAAACCAAACCGACTACTATTTTGTACCGGCCTGTAAACCAGGCAGAGCTGGACCTGATCAGGCAATCCGGCTGGCAAAAATTTCCACCAAGATTGCCGGAACAGCCTATCTTCTACCCGGTGATGAATGAAGCTTATGCCATCCAGATCACCCGGGAATGGAATGTTCCGGCTTACGGCACGGGCTATGTTACCCGGTTTGCTGTGGATACGGACTACCTGCAACAATTCAGGGTGGAAAATGTAGGCGCGGAAATGCATAATGAACTCTGGATTCCTGCTGATGCACTCGAAGCGTTCAACACACATATTATCGGGCCTATCGAATGCACACATACTTTTACAGAAAATGATTGATCTAATCCATTACAATGAAGTCGCTCAACAAATGCGACAGCCTGACTTGTTGCATTGATTTCCACCAGCGAATAATACTAAAGGCTTTAATCACAGCCGGGCAATAAGCCGGCTGTCGTTCTGCTGCAATAAGGTAAAAAATGCGGGTAGGTCTGTTACCAACTCATGGCTATGCAGCAAACCAGCAGCCTTGCTTTCCAGCAAAAGGGGCACCATACCGGCAGCAACGGCTGCTGTTACCGCCCCTTCATTATAGCCCTGTAAAAAAGCAGATTCGGTTTGCCCTGCCTCGTTGCGGGCAATGACTTTTATGCCATATACATCACTACCTAACCTGATCTTCTTTAATAAACGCATCATCATACTTTGCACCCGCTTATTCCGGTAAATCCTGGTAAGCCCGGCAATCCGCAGCAAGCCCACCAGGCGGGTGAAAAAACGATTATCAAAGGCCAGCCGCGTACTTACCGAATGGATGCCGTTTAGCTGTTGTAAAATATGTTGATCGACAAAGTCAAAAAGATAAAATTGGCGTTTGCCAAGCAGATCTGTTGTTTTCGGCCCGGTAAAGCTCTTCACCGGTGTATCAAAGCCATCTTGGCGAATCGCATAGGTTTTATGGAGGTGGTCAAAAGTCCATTGAAAAGCCTGGTCGCCATGCGCTTCACCAAGACCCAGCAGCACATAGATTTCCAATACCGAGGCATCCGGTAATTTGTCCCTAACACTTTTTGCCAGCAGGTTCGTCAACCCCGGCGCCAGGCCCACACTGAAAAGCATAGGCACTTTATGCACCCCCGCTAGGACATCTGTTGCCTCCAGGTACTGCAACACCTGCCGGCTGGCACTGATATCCATGTACCTGACACCGGCCTCCGCACAAGCTTTCGGAATCCTGTTATCCGGTATATCCACACACATAATCACTAGTGCGGCCTTTTTCAACAAAACCGGCTCATTGAAGTGGTCTACATCCAGTTGTAGCAGTTCCGAATCGGATTGTAAAGACCGCTTAAGCTTTTCTAAGGGAGCGGTCCGTCTTCCTGCGAGAACCAGTTTGTATTTTTGCGGAGCGTCTAAATACCTTACAATCGCACTGCCAACAGCGCCCGATGCACCTATAATAATTATACTATCCTTCATCCGGACTTCTTTTGCTGCAAAGTTCCTTGTTTGCCAGGCAAAGTAGTTACAGCATTACCGAAAGCTTTTATACTTTAATGAATAAACAGTAGCTTTGTTTAAACAAAAAAACTAAGTATGAAAAAGTTAGTTTTATCTTTAGTATGCCTCTTACCGGCCTCATTTTCCCTACAGGCACAAGAACGGCTCAAGCATCACGAGATCGCTGTAGGCTACGGCTTCCTGGGTACCAGTGAAATGATCGGGATTTTCTCAGATGTACTCGCCACCGCCATCACCGGGGGCAATTATGCAAAAACAGATAATAAATGGAGCGGCAACCTGATCGCTGCTTATAAATTTACCCCGACAAGCCGGCTGGGACTGGGATTGACCTATGCCCATACCCGGAACACCGCTGACATAGCTGTGCATAATGTGCCCAGTGGCTCCTCTACTACCAATTATCATACACTGGCCGCAGAGGCCCAATACAATTATATCAATAGAACTTTTTTCAGGCTCTATGCGGTAGTAGGTGCAGGTATTACCAGCTACACGGAGCGATATGAACCCAATACGGGCAATACAGAAAAAAATACCGCCGGGCACTTTAATTTCCAGGTTAGCCCGGTTGGTGTAAAGTTTGGCAACCGTATCGGGGGCATGGCTGAAGTCGGCTTCGGTTATAAAGGGCTGTTTAATGCCGGGCTGTTTGTAAGAATGTAATCCTTAACAGTATAAATCTATACAGATGCATCCGATAATCAGAAATATACTGGCTGTGCTGGCCGGACTTGTTTTAGGCAGCCTGGTTAACGGCGGGCTGATTGGCCTGAGCGGGCATATCATCCCGCCACCGGCGGGGGTTGATGTTACTACAGAAGCCGGACTGAAAGCCGGTATTCACTTATTTGAACCTAAACATTTCATTTTCCCTTTCCTGGCACATGCCCTGGGCACCTTTACCGGCGCTTTGGCCACAGTGCTCATTGCCGCCAATCGTAAAATGAGCCTGGCGATGCTTATAGGGCTATTGTTCTTTATTGGTGGCCTGATGATGGTCTATAGGCTACCTGCCCCGATGTGGTTCAATATTACCGACCTGGTGCTGGCTTATTTTCCTATGGCTTTCCTGGCAGCCCGCATGGGTAGCCGGAAAAAGACCTGAAAGAGCCGGGAAATCTTTTTTTGAGTATAATAGACCTGTTTCAACCCGGATCCTGGTATCCGGTCTCCAAACAGGTCTATGATTTAAGGCTCTAAAATTTAGCAAAGAATGGTATAATTTTCTCTTTTTAAGTAAAAGTGCACAAAAATCGCTTATTTACAAGCCCAAAAGTGGTTACTTATTAAAAAAACAGGCTTTTTTGGTTTAAATAAACTTACATTACTATTTTTGCAGATAGTAAATAAAAAACCAATGGCAAATACTGGAGACATCCGCAATGGGATGATATTAAAATTAGACGGCAACTTATACTCAGTTGTTGAGTTCGGGCAAAATAAAACCGCTCGCGCTGCCGCTAAAGTTTGGGCTAAATTAAAAGGTGTAGATAACAATCGTTCGATTGAGCATACCTGGAACTCCGGTGATACTATTTTCCCGGTAAGAGTTGAGCGTCGTCCTTATCAATTTTTATATAAAGATGACAGCGGTTTCAACTTAATGGATAATGAGTCTTTTGAGCAAATTACCGTTAGTGAAGACATGATCGACCGCCCGGGTTTATACAAGGACGGCCAGGAATGTTCTGTACTGGTAAATACCGAAACAGAAATGCCGATGAGCGTAGAACTGCCTTCTTCTGTGGTTTTGCGGGTTACCTATTCTGAGCCGGGCCTTAAAGGAGATACGGCTACCCGTACCTTAAAACCGGCTACCCTGGAAACCGGCGCTACCGTTAACGTACCTTTATTTGTGGATAATGATGAGCTGATCCGTATCAACACCACTACCGGTGAATATATGGAGCGTGTCAAAGAATAATATTTCAACCTAAATTCAAAAATTAATTATATGGAGTTTAAGCAAATCCAGGAATTATTAAAAGCTGTAAATAAATCTACGATCAGCGAATTAACAATAGAAGAAGAAGGTGGTTTTAAAATCACGATCAAACAAGCTACTTCAGAAGCCATCGCTATGCCTGTAGCCCAATATGCACCTATCGCAGCGCCAATGGCAGCTCCGGCTCCTGCCGCTGCTCCGGTTGCCGCCGCAACTGCTGCTCCGGCCGCAGCCGCGACTCCTTCCGCAAACGAAAAAGTAATCAAATCCCCTATGATCGGTACTTTTTACCGTTCATCAGCCCCGGATAAACCGCCATTTGTAGGCGTAGGCGACGACATCAAAGCCGGCGACGTGGTATGTATCGTTGAAGCGATGAAATTGTTCAATGAAATTGAAAGTGAAGTTTCCGGTAAAATCGTAAAGGTATTGGTGGATGATGGTACCCCGGTTGAATATGACCAACCATTATTTATCGTTGAATAATATTAAATTTAAATGTGATAACAAACCCGGAGTGTAAACTTTGGGCTTGTTATCACATTGCTTATTATCATTTCCCTAATTTAAAGATAGGCCAATGTTCAAAAAAATACTAATTGCTAACAGAGGTGAAATTGCATTGCGTGTGATCCGTACTTGTCGCGAGATGGGCATCAAAACAGTAGCCGTTTACTCTACTGCAGACAGAGATAGCTTACACGTACGCTTTGCGGATGAAGCCGTATGTATCGGCAAGCCGCAGGGTACTTTTTCTTACTTAAATGTACAGGCCATCATGGCCGCTGCAGAGATCACCAATGCGGACGCGATCCATCCGGGCTATGGTTTCCTGGCAGAGAATGCCGAGTTTGCAGAGATCTGTGGTAAATATAATATCAAGTTTATCGGGCCCACACCGGAGATGATCCGTAAAATGGGAGACAAAATCACCGCTAAAGAAACCATGATCGCTGCTAATGTACCCGTTGTTCCGGGTTCAGGCGGCTTACTGGAAAGCGTTGAGGAGGCTAAAAAATTAGCCGGTGAAATGGGCTACCCGGTAATTCTTAAAGCTACCGCCGGTGGTGGTGGTAAAGGTATGCGCGTAGTATGGGAAGAAGCTGAATTGGAGAAAAACTACAATACGGCGAAAACCGAAGCTGCGGCATCTTTTAAAAACGACGGTATCTACATGGAGAAATTCGTGGAAGAGCCGCGGCACATTGAGATCCAGGTGGCCGGTGACCAGTTTGGAACCGTATGTCACTTAAGTGAGCGTGACTGCTCTATCCAGCGTCGTCACCAGAAACTGGTAGAAGAAGCACCCTCGCCATTCATGACCCCTGAATTACGTCAGAAAATGGGTGAAGCCGCTATCAATGCCGCCAAAGCGATCAATTATGAAAGCGTTGGTACCATTGAATTCCTTGTAGATAAGCACCGCAATTTCTACTTCATGGAAATGAATACGCGTATCCAGGTAGAGCATGGGGTTACAGAAGAGGTAACCAGCTTTGACCTGATCAAAGAACAGATCAAGATCGCTGCAGGAGAACCGATCAGTGGTAAAAACTACGAACCGGTAATGTGCGCGATCGAGTGCCGTATTAATGCAGAAGATCCATACAATGATTTCCGCCCGAGCCCGGGTACGATCACGGTATTGCATACTCCAGGCGGACATGGGGTGCGCATAGACTCTCATATCTATGCCGGGTATACCATCCCGCCATTCTATGATTCGATGATCTCAAAAATTATTGCAGTGGCGCAAACCCGCGAAGAGGCGATCAATACCATGGAGCGTGCGTTGAGCGAATATGTGATTGAAGGTGTAAAAACAACAATTCCTTTCCACCAGCAATTAATGAAAAATAAAGATTTCCGTGAAGGCAACTTCACCACTAAATTTATTGAAACATTCGAGTTGAGATAAGTTAATAATATTCTTTGTACAATCGGGCTGAAGCTTAATGGTTTCAGCCCGATTTTTAATTAGCCTATTATTACCCTAATTTAGCAGTTATAAGGAGCGCATACATGAATAGTGGCCTGAACGTGCATGGGACATTTGCACAGTATTTTAGTAAAGACACCTTGAATCCCTGGCTGTACCAGCTTTCCAAGACCATGGAAGCAGGTAATGTATGCCTGGACATCAACCAGACTTTTGCAGAGGAGGAAAATGAAACAAAGCCGGATCCGGCCTCCCTGGCAGGACATCCCCTTGTTGGTGATGAGCATATGCAAAAGCCGTTTATCCTGCACAAAGAAAAATTGTACCTCCATCGCTTCTTTCATTATGAACGTAAATTGGTCACCCAAATAAAAGCGCTGATCACCTCGGAAAACACCGTGGAGCGACTACAACAATTAAGCCGGCACCAGGCACTCATCAGTAAGGAATTATTTCCCGTAAATGAGCACCTGCAAACTACCGACTGGCAAAAAGTAGCCTGTATCAATGCTTTCCTCAATGGTTTCAGCATTATCTCCGGCGGTCCGGGGACGGGAAAAACGACAACTGTAACGAAATTGCTCGCCCTGCTACTGGCGAATGAACCGGCGCTGCACATCAGTATTTGCGCCCCGACAGGAAAAGCTGCTGCCCGGCTGGAAGAGAGCATTAGCCAGGCGAAAAAAAACTTTTCGGGTTCTGGCATAGCACCTGAGATTGTACAAAAGATCACCGGGCTTAATGCTCAAACCATCCATAGCTTATTGGGGTATATACCCAACAGTATTCATTTCCGGCACAACCAGGCCAACACATTGGATACGGATATACTTATAGTAGATGAATGCTCCATGATTGATATCGCTTTATTCTACAAGCTTTTCCAGGCAATTGATACCAGTCGTACCAAAGTAATCTTGCTGGGCGATAAAAACCAGCTGGCCTCAGTAGATGCCGGTTCCGTATTCCGGGATTTATGCAGCGATACGGTGGCCTTAAATACCTTTTCTGCCGAGCGGGCAGCATTCATTAACCAATTCATCGCTATTGAAGCGCAACAGGTACCGGATACCGCGATTGAGGAACCTCTAGCACATCCGCTATTCCAGCATATCACAGAGCTACAAACCAGCTACCGCTTCCATGACGATGCGGGCATCGGAAAACTCAGCAAAGCGGTTTTAAATAATGATACGGCAACCATAAGTTCTTTCCTGGATAACCGGGACCCGATCATTACCATATTACCGCCGGAAGCATTACAAGAAAACCTGAAACGTGCCGCCAGCCAGCTGTATGTGGTAAATAACGGATATATAGGCCTTGGTGATCCGCAAGCTATATTATCCAGGATCAATAACAGTACTGTGTTATGTGCGCTCAGAGAAGGAAAATACGGCGTACATGGCATTAATAATTTTATCAGCCAGGAATTATTTAAACCTTCGGCGGCTTATTACCCTTATCAATTGATTATGGTGACGCAAAACCAGGCCCGGGAAGGAGTGTATAATGGGGATATGGGCATTGTATTAGCGGAGCAGGAAGAGCTTAAAGTTTACTTCAGTAAAGCCGGCAATGACTATATATCCCTGAACCCGGCCCAGATCCTGGCTACCGAAACGGCTTTTGCCATGACCATCCACAAAAGCCAGGGTTCTGAATTTAATGAAGTACTGATCGTGCTTCCGGATAATAAAAACAACCAGTTATTGTCCCGGGAATTATTATATACGGCCATCACCAGGGCAAAAAAGAAAGTGACCATTATTGGTACAGCGGAAGTAATTTTTGAAATTGCCGCAAAATCTGTAAAAAGAGTTTCGGGGATCGCGCATCATTTTTAAAAAACGACAATGAGTATTTCTATCTATACTTCGAACAGTATTCATATACTTGCCTCCGCCATGTTAGAGGCGGTCGGAGAAAGAAGTATGCCTGTATTTACACCCCGGTATATTATCACGCAGACGGAAGGGATGAATAACTGGTTAAAACACCAGATGGCTACTCAACTGGGCATAGCGGCGAATACTATTTTCCTGAACCCGGGCGCGGTTATCGAACAAATTTTCATTGAACTGGGGGGCAGCTATGGCAACAAAATAAAACGCCAGCAGCTGGACTGGCTCATATTTGTGATCCTGGGCAAAGAAAGCTTCAAAAACCTGTTCCCTATCCAGGCAAAATATTACGCGCAAGATGAAATGAAGCAATGGGAATTTGCCGTAAAACTCACCGACCTTTTTGACCAGTACCAGATCTACAGGAGCTCTACCATTAGCCGCTGGAATGAAATGGAAAGCATTGACACGCTAAAAGGCGATGAGAAATGGCAAGCCTACATCTGGCGGGCATTAAAACAGCATACGAATAATGAAGTACTGGATATCACGGAGATCAAAAAGTTCATTTTAGAAAAATTAAAAGACCCTAAAACTCAGGTAGAACTCAACCGCTTTCTACCGGAACTTATCCTTTTCGGCATTTCCATCATTACACCGGTACACCTTGAATTGTTCTTTGAACTGAGCCATCATATTGATATTAAATGGTACCTGACGAACCCGGCACCGGATGACTACTGGATGGAGGACAGAAATGAAAAAAGTATTTTCCTGGCAAAGGTAAAAGGAAAAAATGTGCATCACCTGAACCAGGGTAATGATCTTTTGACCAGTTGGGGTAATGTTATTCAAAACACCTTTAAAATGCTCTTTCGAACCGAAGAGTTTATCAATGCACTGGAAGACCTGCCCCGCATAGCACCTGATCCCAAAACCTTACTGGGGAAAGTACAGCATGATATCTATTACAATAATGTGGTAACAGGTGGCATTAATCAGGCACAACTGGAAGACGGCACCATAAGTGTCCATGAGCATTATACCCTGCGCAGAGAGGTAGAAGGTGTCTACAACTATATCATGGACGCGGTGCAGCGGCAAAAATTCGGTCAGCTGAGCGAGCGCGACATTATTGTGATGGTTACCGACATCAATGCCTATGCGCCCTTTATCCGGGCCGTAATGGACAATGCGCCTTACAAATTTCAATACAGCATTGCCGATGAACATATTTCAAACGGAGATACGGTCATCAGTACATTTATCGCTTTACTGGAACTGAACGGGAGTATTTTCAGCGCGGAATCTGTCCTGCAATTGCTGAACTCAAAATATATAAGAGCTAAGTTCGGCATCCATAATGTCCCCTTACTACGCAACCTGATCTTAAAAGCCAATATCAGGTTTGGCATAGAGAACGACTACGAAGCAAACGTTGACGATACTTACCTGGTAAGCTGGAAATACGGCTTGCAAAAACTGATGTACGGGATGTGTATGGATACGGAAACGCAGGTTGATTTCGGAAAATCCTTTTACCCGGTTGACGCTGCCGATAATGTTGCCGATATGCAGCAGATCGTCGCCCTTACGGCATTCATTGAAGCTTTAAGCCGGATGCTACAGGCAAGGAAAGGTGAAAAAACTTTGAAAGAGTGGAAAGAATATGTGGAAAATATCCTGGGCACATTCATTTATGAAGAGGACCAGGAAAAAGACGAAGAGCATGCCAAGATCATCAATAAACTCAACCAGAACGACCTGGTGGAATTACATACTGCCGGCCTGAAGATCAGTTATGAAGTTATCAGCCAGCGTTTCATTAATGCGTTAAGCAATGAAAGTACACAGAAAAATTTCCTGAACAAGGGCATTACTTTTTGCTCTCCCCTGCCCTTCAGAAGTATTCCTTTTAAAATCGTTGCGATACTGGGACTTAGTTACGATAAATTTCCCCGGACCGAGCAAAGACTGGACTTCAACCTGATGAACAGGCAACCGCAGCCCGGCGACCGGAATATAAAAAATAATGACAAGCACCTTTTCCTGGAATCTATATTGTCCGCTTCTGAAGCACTATACCTGAGCTATATAGGCAAGTCGGTAAAAAACAATAAGACATTACCGCCCTCCATACTCGTTGAAGAGCTCCTAGATTATATCCAGGCAAACAGGGGAACAGAGGATGTGCGCCAGGTACTGGTACAAGCTCATCCCTTGCATACCTACAGTGCCCGCTATAATAAAACCGGAACGGCTTTATTGCCGAATTATATCATTCGCGACCAGGCAGAATGGCCGGTACCGGAAGCCGCAGAAAATGAAGCTCATGAGTTGAAAGAATTTGAGCTCAGTAAGGTCTGGAAATATTTCAATCAATCTATTGAGTATTACTATACCCATATACTACAGGTCTATTTTGAACAGGAGCTTAATGAAATTGAAGCTACCGAAAATTTCCTCCCGGACAAGTACCAGGAACGGGTATTGCAAAACAAATTGATGCAGGCCCGGCTGGAACAAAATGAGACCGAAACAAAAACACAATTATACCTGAACGCGCACCTGCCTTTAAAAAACATTGGCACAACCGTATTACAGCAATACGAGGCCATTACCTTACCTATGTATACAGCGCTTATGCGTCATACCGGGGGAATACAGGCCGCTGAAAGTTTAAACATTTCTTACCGCTACCGTGACCACCTGTTCCGGGGAAATGTCCCTAATATCTTCGGGCAGCTGTTAATAGATTTTAACTGGAACGGGAAACTAAGCGCGCCTTCCCGGCTCTATTTTAATTACCTGTTTGCAAAAGCAACTGATGAAAGTATAAATGGCGCGTATATCATAGATACAAATGGCCAGGTAAAAACAATAAAACCTCATACCCAACAAGAAGCAGCACATATATTAAACAGGTTGCTGGACCTGTTTATCGACCACCGGGAAAAGCCTGCGGTATACAGTATTTATTATTACGATCCTAAGATCGATAAGGCTAACTATATAGAGAAATTGAATAAAGTATTTAAAGAGAAACCTTACAATAAATACCTGGGACATGCCTTACAGACCCTGGGGCCGGAAGAGCTGGACAACACCTTTGAATGGATGCAAGCAGTGATCAACGAAATATTTCTGAATGGCTATGAGCAATAACACCTTACCTTTTGATGTACGGACGGTTCCTTTATCCGGAAAAAATATTGTGGAAGCCAGCGCAGGAACAGGAAAAACTTTTTCTATAGGTATTCTCATTTTAAGAATGATCCTGGAAAAGCAGGTGCCTTTGGAAAACCAATTGATCGTTACTTATACCAACTTCGCGGTTGCCGAACTCCAGGAAAGGATCAGGGCTTTCATCAAAGAAGCCTACAATGCCGCGACCGGACAACCTTGCAGGGAGCCCCTGATTCAGGAATTAATAGAGCAGGCACCGGATAAGGAAGGACTGAAAGACCGGTTGCGTGCAGCTTTGCTCTTACTGGACGAAGCGCCTATCATGACCATTCACGGCTTCTGCCAGCAAATGCTTTTTGAATTTGCTTTCGAAACCGGGCAACCTTTCCAATTGGAATTACAGACTAATGTTGACGAATTTATTGACAATACCATTAATGCTTTCTGGCGCAAAGAACTAAGCCTGCTACCTCCTGATATGCTGGAGCTGAAAGACCTCGAAGCGATCCGCAAAATGCTCCGGGAACTTTTTGCCAAAGGGCTGACCGGCACTTATTTTGCAGGGCATAAGTCCATCGGCGACAACCTGGATATCAGTTATTACCAGGAAGCAATACAGCAGGCACAAGCCGATCTGGCCGCTAAAAAAGAAGCGATCCTTGCTTATCCAGTACAACATAAAGCGGAGCTTTTAGCCGACCTGGCACAGGCGGGCAAAAGCGCTGAAAAAGCGTTTGTTCCTAAAATAGATGATCCGGAACAAATGTTTACAGAAGCTTTGAAAGGCCTTACTAAAAAAGAAGCAGCTACTTACTTTCAAAAACTGAAATCTCCTTACTGGAAATTATTTGCAGAATACCTGGCTTTAAGAACCGAAATCGCAGGGCAGGCACACCTGGTCACTGATGTATTATTATTGCTGGCGCAAAGAGATTACCTGCCTTTGCTTAAAGAAAAGATCCGGCAGAGCAATGTACTCACTTTTGATGCCATGATCCTCAACCTGCATAAAGCCATCGTTATTGATAATAATGAAAAGCTCTGCACGCTGATCCGGGAAAAATATAAAGTTGTTTTCATCGATGAATTCCAGGATACGGATATTATCCAGTTCCAGTTATTTAAAAAGTTATTCGTGGAACAGCAGGATGAAAATGAAGGTACCCTATTCCTGATCGGCGACCCGAAACAAAGTATCTATGCCTTCCGCAATGCTGATGTGGAAAGCTATTTATATGCCAGTACCCTGGTCAGCAATAAGTACAGTATGGCTACTAATTTCCGGTCCTCGCAAAGTATGATCCATGCGGCCAACCATTTTTTCAATGCGGCAGGCGCGGCCGCTTTCGGCTATGAGGAAAGTGATATAAAAAAAATAGTCTACCATACGGTTACCGCAAAACATGCTACCCGGAAATTATTAAAATCGGGCATTGAACAAAAGGAAAGCCTGTTCTTTGCTCCCGCGAAAAATGAGCAGTTTGCTTTTGAAGGCATTTGCGAAGAGATCTCCGCATTACTCAATCCCGCAAACGGCTATCATTTACAGGCGGATGAAGACAGCCTTCCCAGGCCGGTACGCCCTGAAGATATCGCTGTACTGGTGCGCCAGACCAAGTTCGGAAGAAGTATCAAGCAGGAATTACAAAAGCTGGGTATTCCCGCGGTAAATATTGATGACGCCAAAGTACTGGATACCAGAGAAGCCCAGGACCTGTCTTTGATCCTGCAGGCAATGATACAACCCAATATCAAAAATGTAAAGTCGGCCTTATACCTTACCTTTTTGAATGAGCTTCATATGGAATCGGCAGGTGTCCCGGTCAATATTTCCAGGATTGATGATATTGCATTACTGGCCCTGTTCAGCGACTATCACCAGTTGACCATGGAACAAAAAATCTTCCAGGCGCTGATGAAATTGTTTAGTGATTTCAACCTCCAACAGCAATTTTCAAAAAACTTCGGTAAACAAAGGGTTTTATCTAACATTATGCAGTTAGCAGAACTCCTGCACCAGCAACAATACCGCAAGGCTTTGAACGCAGACGAACTTTGGGTATGGCTGCGGCAATCTACAGGAGCCAATGTAACAGGTGATGAGTTCACCCTTCAGATAGAAAGCGATGAACATGCGGTACAGATCCTGACTTTGCACAAAAGTAAAGGACTGGAATACCCGATTGTCTTTGTGTATGGAGTACACACGCAGCCAGATCTAAGGGAACAGCAACTACATACCCTTAAAACAGGAAACGGCAACAGGATACTTAAATTAAAACCGGACCTTGATGAAAAAGAGCAGCAACAATTACTGAAAAACGAGGATCAGGAGTTAAGACGCCTGGTCTACGTAGCCATTACGCGCGCCGCTTACCGCTGCTATATCTATTACTCTACCGATAAGTTTGCCGGCAAACCGCTGCACCAGCTTATGCAGACCATCCCTGCTGATAGTGGTATCGTTACGGATTATAAAAGTACCGAAAGCGGTGCTATATACCGTTCCGGCCATGCGGCCGGTATCACAACTATAGGCCTGAACCTGAAGCTGGCAGAGCAAAGCCGTGCGCACTGGGGTCTGCACAGCTATTCAGCCTTAAGTATTAAACATGAATTTGAACCCAGGCCTTATTCGAATGAGTTAATAGCTTACGATCAGTTTATCTTTAATCAACTGGAAAGGGGTGCTGATATAGGTACGAAACTACATGAGTTGTTTGAACAGATCGATTTTCAAAAAGATTATACGCAACCACAACCGGATTACTTATCCCATAAATTACTCCGGTCTTTCGACAAAACAGAAAGAGGGAAAGAGGTGGACTATGCACCTATGATCGCACAGCTGCTGCATCATGTATTAAATGCCCGGATCGACATCAACAACACCTCCTATAGCCTTTCCGCTATTCCATCCGACAAGCGTTTAAATGAACTGGAATTCATGTTTCCCTTACAACAAGGGCAATCGGCAAAGAACCTGATGTTGTTATTACAGCATTATGATACCGGTATCCAGGACAAATACCAACAGTTAAATGGTATGATGACAGGCTTTATAGACCTGCTGTTTGAGCATGAAGGCCGCTTCTATATCCTCGACTGGAAGTCCAACTATTTAGGATTTGAAGTAAAAGATTACGAAGGTGAAAACCTGGCACAGGCCATGCATCATAGCCAGTACACGCTCCAATACCTTATCTATACCGTTGCTGTTCATAAATTCCTCAAACAGAGGATGGGTACAGCATACGAATATGAACAGCACTTTGGTGGTGTGATTTATGTCTTCCTGCGCGGGGCACGTGCAGGGCAGGCCTCAGGCATCTTTACCGACAGGCCGGATAAACTATTTATTGAAGCGCTGGAACAGGCACTCGACGAAACGACCTGATTTTTTTCACTATTAAGTGACTTAAATGGCTTCTTTCTTTCTTTCCAGGAAGAAAATTCTTATATTCGAATCCTAAATCAATAATTATGCGAAAATATTTACTTAGCGGTTTTAGTTCATTAGTAGCCTCTTTAATACTACCGATTACTATCAACGCGCAGAGTATAACTGCGGCGCAAAATGAACAGCAGGCTGTTTTTGAAGAATTGAACTATCTAAATCAAAATTTCAAAAACCCTATCAAGAAAAGAAATGGCTTTAGCTTAATTGCTTCTACCTATGAATTATATGATGCCTCTTTGCAGTTTGTAAAGGCGGCTGATTCTTTCAGATACAAATGGGTTGATAATCGCGGAGCTACTTTTGATGTAACAAGCTCTTCAGGCATGTTAAATGCGGTGACCTATAGCGGTTTAGTTTTTAATCCGCTAACCGATGCTTCAGCAATAAGAAATGCCATATACGATTATGATACTATTGAATACTATGCCCTACTAATTAATACAAACACCTACGGGCATTTGTACAAAAGAAAAAATACGACATTGGATGCTAATGCTACCGTCAGCACACATTCAGAAGAACGCCTCTTTAACAATAATAACTGGCAGGATAATACAGTTACCAATTACCTTTATGACAATCAAAACAGGCTGATAGAATTACTGGTAAAAAGAAATCTTAATGGCACGCTTACGAATTATTCTAAAACTACTTATACCTACAATTCGGCCGACAAAATCGAAATGATTACTTCTGATCTATGGAGCGGGGGAACCTGGGTTAATTCCTATAAATATAGTTATGGGTATGATATCAATAATAATCTTATCAATTACACTGTAGAAAACTGGCAAAATGGTAATTGGGATAAATTAACAAAGGTATTGCTTGAATACAACAGCAATAATAAAGTGATCTCCCGGATCAGTCAAATGGGCACAACGGGGAACTGGGTAAATTCCCGCAAATGGGAATATACCTATTTAAATAGTAATATTGCTACTATAGAAAGCCGGCCCTGGGATGCTGGTTCATGGGCCGACATCTCCAACTTGTATTCATTCAATTACAATAATTTAAACCAATGTGTGAGCCGGACAGAATCTATAATAAGCGCGCCTGATACTAGCATATTCCGCACGCTTTATCACTATAATGCGGTGAATGAAATCGAAAGCATAGTCTGGCAAAAAGGGGGCGCGACAAGAGAGGATTTTAACGATGAGGAAAGATGGGTTTTCGAGTATAGCAATGCAGGACTAACCGCACATTACAGCCAAAGGAATCTAAACAATGTATGGTCCTTCTTTTATAGCAGCGTCACACCTGGCGAGCAAAGTTTTTTCCAACGCTACTATTACAGTGATACAAATACGACAAGCCTCTCAGGTCCAAAGCCTGTAACATTAAACTTCACAGTTTATCCGAATCCAGGTTCTAGTAATTTATCGGTAGCTATAAACAAAGATGCAATTAAGTATATGGTAATCACCGACCTTTCGGGAAAAGAAGTACTTAGGACCAACTACACCCAAAAAGTTAGCAAGGCAGCAATAGATGTTTCAGGTATTGCTGCAGGTAACTATATGCTTACCGTTGGCAATGAGTCGGAATATGGCGTTAAACAGATCTCCATTGTGAAATAAACTTTCCAAACACTTAAAACATTAAATATCCCCGGCCTTCTTAATGCCGGGGATATTTAATACATATTCATACTTGAGTTGGAAACTGAAATTAATAGGCAGGAAGCCTCTTTTTATTGGGTTGATATTTAAAATACTAATTTTAGCGCACCTGGATCATTGCCCGCACTCAAAAAATCCCGGGCTTCCATAAGCGCAAACCCAAGCAGGTTCTCCCCCCTCCAGGTATCCGGCTGCAAAGCCTTAGGGCTATCCTGCGCCAGCCCTATACCCCAGACCGGGTCTACAGGACTCGCTTCAACAATGATACGATCCCCGGTACTCAAAAGATAAGCAGCTAAAGTTTTGTTTTGCGCAAACTTGTGTATATTACCCTGTACCACGATCCCGAATTTCTTTTCATTCCAGCGGGCCTCCTCATAATTACGTACCGTTCTGCCCAGCGCTTTGGCCTCAGCCGGTTTATGGCAGGCAATGATCTTTTCAAATGCATCCCGGTCCCCGAACAACAATGCCTTATGCGCCATCATCCAATGTTCGGCAGTTTTGTACAGTATCCCGTTCACTGTAAATGCCGAAGGATACCATTGACTAAATACGAACTTGCCAACTTCTTCTCCTGCCGGAACCGTATGCCCCCAGAAGAAGATATACTTAGCTTGAAAACCTCCATTGATAAGTGCTTTCAGCCCTTCTATACTATATTTATATTTTGTATTCATCTTATTTACTTTTTATTCTTGCCCGGATCTCTGCCAGTGTTTCTTCTACTAATAATTTACCATCCCGGAAAATCTCTCTTAATGCGCCGGTATTTTCCTCTTCCCAGCTTACCTGGTCCTTTAATTGATAGGTACCATCTTCCACGATTACTTTCATAAGCCCCTTAGCTGATTTTTTGGTGCCGTCATCCGTTACCGGGTCTTTGAAAATAGAACGGCCGCGCCCGGCCACTTCTCCATAGGTCGCTTTCATCGCGAAGCCAAAGGTATCCCGGGTATTATATTGATAGGTAAAGGAACCAATCCCTAATACTACATTGGTGGAAGCAAAACCATTTTGCTTTAAACCCTCGCAGATCGCTTTCGCACGCTCCAGGGTAATGCTATCACCATAGATGGCGCCGATATGCGGATCCAGTTCTTTATAACCTTTATCATTTGTAGTACCGCCAAATACCTCCCAAAGCAATTGCACGACACCTTTTCTTTCCGCCTCGGTTTTACCTCCCGGGTTACCACAAAGGATCCATACCGGGTCTCCACTGTCGGGCCTTATCACCAGCTTCCCGTTTCTAGCCAGTACTTCTTCTTTTAATGCAGGCAGGTAGACGGTCAGGACCTTCCACAAATCCCAGGTATCTGACACTACAGATACAATACCGGCCGGGTATACTTCTGTAATCAGGCGTTTAAAAGTGCCCAGCTCATCTTCTATAGTCCCCATACTCATAACCGAATGCTCGGTTGCAGGAACGGAACCTCCTACCAACTCTTTAGTTACCTCTGCTCCATAATAGCGTTCCAGGTATTCAATAGCTGGCACCGTATCGGTCCCGGCAAAACTCAATAAATGGCCCATACCCGAGATCAATGCCGCTTCCACACCACCCATGCCCCGCATGGAGAAATCATGACCCTGCCAGTCTACAAACCCGGGAGCGGATGAAGTTATTGCCGCATAGCCGTCCAGCAGCTTGCGATAACTTTTCGCAATGGTTGCCGAAGTGCAGGGTAACCAGATCACATTGGACAATAAAGTTTCGAAGTAATTGGTCAACCAGAAGAATTCCGGGAGCGTATTATACATCGTAAACATGGGTATACGCATCGGGATCGAAACGCCTTCAGGCAGGGCTTTAAAGACCATAGGAATATAACCAAGATCGTGTAAAGCCGCTATATGATCTGTACCTATTTCATTAGGTCCGAGGTAATTATCAATCCTTCTTTTATAGGCAGCAACGACCTCTTCCTTAGGCCGGCGGAAAAAGTATTGTTCAAAATCTTCCAGGATATATTTTTTGATGAAATACTGCAGTCCGAAAAACACTACTTCTTCAATTTCCGGCATACGGCTTTTTCTCGGTGTCCAGTTAGAGTATACAAGGGTTGTGCCTTCGGGATATTGTCTTCTGTGGTCCAGTTTATAACCATCGGTCAATAATAATGGATTCATATATTTTAGTGTTTTTGTTTAAGTTTAGTTTCTTCCTTTTTCGTCAGGATATAATTTTATCAATGGATCGCTCTGGAAAAATCGCTTGGTAGCCACATTCATAATAGAAACGCTACCTGTATAAGCGGCTCCGGTGTCTAAATTCCATACATTGCAGGCATTCATAGGCGTACCATTTCCAAAAAACAATGTTGGCGTATGGCCTATAAATATCTCCTGGTATAGTTTTAACTTTTTAGGCATTAACCTTTCGTTGAATAATACCCGTTCATGCATCATCATCGCGGTTTTCCATAGTGTCCGGTCCCAATTGGGCATTCTTCCTATAAAATCATTGCCCGGTCCCGCTTCTGTACTAAAACCGGCATGAATAAACAAATTATTGGCCTCATCCACATAATAATTATGTAAACGTTCAAAAAACAGGATATGCGCATTCCGAGTTGGTTCAGGCACAGTTGCATAACTCTCTATGGTACTGGTACCACCATGCCGCAGCCATACTTCATCCTTTTCACCTTTCTTTAACCAGTTATAACATCGTACATCATGATTCCCTTTGATAAATACACAGGTATACTGTTGCTCCAGTTCCAGCAGCCTGCTGACGAGCGCTGCGGAATCACTCCAGCCATCTACATAATCCCCCAGGAAGATCAATTCGTCGTCGTCTTTTATCGGCGCCCGCTCTAAGATTTGTTCCAGGCCCCGGAGGCCACCGTGCAGGTCGCCTATCACCCATTTACTCTTCATAACTGATGTATTTAGCCGGTACCTCTTGGGTTAGCCAGACCTTATTTTCGGAAAGATAAAAAATAAAACCTTCCCGCTGCATAGCTGCCGTGTCTATCTGCAAGACTAGCGGCACGCCATGCCGTGCACCCACATTCCTGGCAGTATCTATCTCATGGCTCAGATGCACATGCAACCTGTTTTGTTTCAGCAGGCCCTGCTCCAGAATGGAAGGCAAAAATCGCTTCGCCGTACCATGATACAATACTCCGGGCGGCAATTGCGGCTCCAGCGCTGCATCAATGTAGACACTATGCCCCTGGTTGGCCCGGATTTTATTCTGCGCCGTATCTATAGCAAAGCGTTGCTTATCGTTCTGCGCCACCAATAGGGCCAGGTCTTCCCGGTCAAACAAAATATTTTTAGCCGCGCATTTCACTAACAATGCATCAATATCCGCCCAGCCTTGCTCATCCAGCACCAGGCCTATGGATTCCGGGTGATGCCGCAAAACATAACTTAAATATTTACTGATACCTTTTAATGCTTTATCACCTTTCATTTACTTCTATTTGTCATTTTTCCATACATCGGCAAAAGCTTGCATGTTTGCCCCGTCCTTTGAGCGGTCATAGATGGCGAAGACAATATGCTTAAAGGCCGATCTAAAGTGTTTGTGAATCACTTCATCAAAATAAGCCGCCACGTCCGCAGGTTCATTCCTGAATACGCCACACCCCCAGGCTCCTAAGATCAAAGTATCGCACTCATGCTTATACGCTACGGAGAGCACCTGCATTATTCTTTCTTTAAACACGCCGGGAAGTAATTCCAGCTCATCTTTCCAGTTATTCTGCAAGATCGCGCCCCGGTTGGGTGCAGGCGATGTGATCACATCTGCGACCAAAAGTTCCGGGAGAAAATCGCCCTCATCATCAAACCAAAAAATGGTTTCCGGGCTGTAGATCAGGTAATCAGAATACAACAAAGTCGTCCGCGACCTGTTATACTCATACATACTCCTGTCTTTAGACAAAGCCGCGTATAAACCGGAAGATCTTGCCAGTGACTCTTCCTGGGCCGAAGCTCCACCCAGGAATCCACCACCCGGGTTCTTGGCAGAAGCAAAATTCAATACACCAACCTTTGAACCGCCAGCCAGCTTTTGCAAAGCTTCGATGGTAGAACAATTCCAGACTTCAATACTGCAATCAAATTTATCTTTATCCATTGCAAGCACTTCTTCTTTCAAGGCCTGTATAGCTTCCGGTGTATAGGTGCGGGTCTGCGCGACACTATGCGCTATTTTATCTTTAACGATTACTTTTTCTTCATTTCCAAAGAGGTAAAATCCATCTTCAATGATCTGTAAACTACGTTTGGCTATTTCAGTTCTGCCGCTTTTATTTTTCATGGTTAATTATTTTTGTTATATCCAATGATAACTGCATGATATCTTCCGCTTCGATATCATTGAATGAATTGGTGGTATAAATTTTGTCAAAATAAGGGCGCAATACCCCGGTGCCTTTACTGAAGATACCGTGACTGACCGCGATATCCAGGCTTGCCACCCCTTTCTCTTTAAGGGATTGTGCCAGCCCGATGAAGGTGCCGCCGCCATCGCAGATATCATCTACGATCAGCCCGTTCTTGCCGGTCAGCTCATCCGCATAAACCGTAAATGATTTTAATTTCCCGGTAGCTACATCTCTTACTTTACTACACTCAACAACCGGTATACCTCCCAGCTGTTCTGATAATTTATAGATCTTTTTTAACGCGCCACCGTCGGGGGAAATCAGTACCAGGTTTTCTTTGCTTTGCATCGCGATCACTTGGCGGATAAAATCGTAATTATAAATCACTTCTACATTATCCAGTAAAGCCGGTGTTACTTCTGAATGCGGGTCAAAAACGTATACCTGGTCTAAACCCAGGGAATTGATCAACTGCGCGTTTACTTTTACCGATAAGGGTTCCCCTTTCACCATTAAACGGTCCTGGCGTGCCGCCGGGAAGTAAGGTATAAAAGCAGCAATATGCTTCACCTGCATCCTGCGCAATGCGTCTACTGCCAGTACCAGGAAGCCCATATCTTCAAAGCTGCGTATACGGGTCGTGATCAGTACAGGTTGACTCGTGTCAAAACCCGGCTGTAGCTTTATGTGAGGTTCCCCGCCTGAAAAAACGAACTTTTCGAAGTTTATAGCATTTCCTTTTACAGGATTAAATCGGCTGTCAAGATGAAGTAAATACATTTTATTTGTGTAATTTATACACAAACTTAAAACGATAAAACGAAACCGCCAAATACTTTGTGTATTTTTTACAATAAGCTCACATCAAAGTGAAATCCTTCCTTCACCAGTTGATGGTATTTTTGCTTGTTGAAACGGAATAGTTTAGCCGGCCGGCCGGTAGCAGGCACCTGCATTTTGCCGGTTTCCTCGATGAAACCGAAGCTTAGTATTTTTTTCCTGAAATTACGGCGATCTATATTTTTATCCAGCAGGGTGCTGTATAAATGCTCGAGTTCTGAAAACACGAACTCCTTTGGTAAGAGGTCAAAGCCAATGGGCTGATAACTTAATTTGGCACTCAGCCTTTGCTGCGCGGTCTGCAGGATTATTTTGTGGTCATAGCCCAGGTCGGGCAATGCATCTATCGGGAACCATTGGGCATCTGAGGCATCAGAGTCCGCCTTAAGCTTAAAGCCTTTCGGATTTACTATGGAAAAGTAAGCGACGGAAACCACCCGGAAACGCGGATCCCGGTCCACATCATCGCCGAAAGTATACAACTGCTCCATATAGTCCACTTTCACACCGGCCTCTTCTGCCAGCTCCCGTTTAACCGCATCTGAAAGCGATTCATCGTCTTTTACAAAACCGCCCACCAGCACCCACTTACCTTTCATGATCCCATACTTTTGCTGTACGAGTAATACATGTAATTTCTGTTGCTGGTAGCCAAAAACTACCGCATCTACAGCAAGCTTTATATGTTGAACGGGGCGCATGAGCTTTATGTGTACTATTTACGCAAATATAGTACAATAAATTTACCCTTCCGATCCCGGCTGTAGCTTCTCTTTAAAGCTTTGCGCAAATACTTTCTGGTCTTCTTTTACCTGCTCGATAGTTTTAGGTAAAATATAATGGGCAATTTCCTTAAGCTCCTCATCTAAAAAGATAACCAGTTGCTCTTCTTCCGGGTTCACCATTTCCTCGAACATGGACCACATGGACACCTCACGACTTTTGATTAATTCAAAGAATCCCTTTGCCTGTATTTCTATCGTTTTCATGCTGCAATATTACGGCTATTTCTTTATGCGCGGTCTCCATTTAGGACCATAGGTTTGAAGGTCAAAAGGTATGTTCATATTGATAAAGACCGATTGCTGGTTTGCCTGCAGTTTATTCATTTCGATGCCTTTTTTGTTCAAACCAACCGGAAATTCAACGAGTAAATTTATATAATGAAAACCAAAGCCCAGTTTAGGCGTAAAATAAAGATAAGATTGCCGGAAATCCGTGTTGTACTGCAGCCCGGCACCAAGCCGGAAGAATAAGAAGTAATGCCCTATTATATCTGCTTTTGTGACCAGCTGTTTCCTGGGATTAAATTTATGCTCAGGGATAAAACCCGCACCGGCGGAATATAAAAGTCCTAGAATACCGCCATTATTCCCGAGATGTACTGCCCTGGTGTAAGCAAAGTTCATGGAAAAACGGTCAATACCGGTATTGACGGTAAACAGGTTTTCTTTTGCAATCCTTAAAGGTTCCCGCTCTTGACCTGATACCTTAGCAGGGCAAAACAGATAAAAAATGATTAAAAAGCATAGGATAAGATTTTTTTTAGCCATACTTATAATTCCCAGGTAAACTCATTTATTGTAAAAACTCCTTGTAAGCCGGGGTTTGAGGGATCAATATCCTACTATTCCCGCACACGGGACCTGAATTTAAAATCAAAAAATTCAAGATTGAGGGGCACATTCAGGTTGATATAGACTACGCCCTTATCCTTTAAATTTTTGCTCAGCGCTACCCCGTTTTTATTCAAGCCGAACTGGCCTTCAAACATTACATTAATATAATGCAGGCCCACACCGATCTTAGGAGTCGCGTAAAAATAAGATTTGTCGAAATCAGTGCTGTATTGTAAACCGGCCCCCACCCGGATCAGTAGCATAGCATGCGCCACTATATCGGCTTTAGTAGTCAGCTGCCCTTTTGGCTGAAAGCGGTTATTAGGAATAAAACCGACGGTACCGGAATACAAAAGCCCGGCGATGCCACCCGGGCTGGCGCTATGTACCGCTCTCGTATAGCCGAAGTCCATGCCAAACCGGTTGAGCACGGTATTTACGGTAAACAGGTTTTCGGTCGCGATAGAGCTGTTGGCTCTTTTTTGTGCCCATACATTTTCCCGGCTAAGCAGGATACAGATGAGCGCAAAACAGGACAAAAAGATCCTTCTATCCATTCTTCCTGATAAATTCATTGATATACCTATTGTATAAGCTTCCGGTAATCCCGTTTTCGGATAATTTATAAAAGCCCTGTAAATGCCCGCCTTCATAATTCACGACTTCAAAAGATTCCTGCACCGAGGCTTTGAGGCGACAGATATTGTCTTTACTCCCGTTAAAGATGAGCCCTTTACCCGGGGACAACATTGCTACATATTTATCATAAATGACATCGTCAATAGGGGCTTTTAAGGATTTATGCTTGGAACGGTTGATCGTATTCAGGGCATGATCAATTGAGTTTACAAAACCATCATAAACAAAAAGCTGGTTTTCCAGGCTGTCGGCACCGATATAGATCGTTGAAATAATAGTGCCCATAGACAAGCCCATCAAAACATACTTCCGGCCGGGGCTTTGCCTTTTATAAAAATTATGCACTGCACGCAGGTCATCTACATATTCTTCATGAAACAGTAAATTGGTATCCGTGGCGAAATCACTGCTGGCGCCAAAGCCACGGTAGTCGTACATCACCACATCATAGCCCAGGTCATATAGTGTTACCCCGTTCAGTATAAAATTACCCATATTACCATAATCACCGTTCGAGATAATAACCGTTACATTCTTGCGATTGATTACCGGCTGCAGGTACCAGGAGTTTAAGGTGGTCGCCGAATCTACTTTGATTTTATTAGTCTTATAATTTACGTTCATTTGGCCGGGATCCTGTTCGTAAGTCGTCTTGGGTTTAATAGCAAAACTCTCAAAGACACTAAACAGTACCAAAATCATTAAAAATATCCTCAATATTATACGCATCGCTTTACTTTTTTCAAGTCTAAGATACGGAAATCAGCTTAACCCGGATGCCCCATTCTACTCAAGACCTGTTAAAATAAAATTGCGAATGAGCCATAAGACGCATTCGCAATTTTTAAACAGGAAGTATGAGCTCCTATTTTGTAGTTGCTTTATTTACATTATAGCGCTTATCCGGTGTACCGTCTTTTTTTAATTTTTTATTGGCTTTATACCGTTTGTCCGGCGTACCATCTTTCTTTACAGGGCCCTTCGTTTCGGCATTTGAGCTACCTGCAGCCTTTACTTCTTTTTTCTCGGCTGGTTTGGCCGTAGTTTTTGATTGTTGGGCACCGGCATTCAGGCTTAATACCAGCATTAATGCCATTAAAAGTGAAGATAAGCTTTTCATTGTTTTTTAGTTTTTATCCAGCAACATTGCTGTCATAAAATTAAACAGGAAAGACAAAAACTTATAAAAGAATATGATTAACGTTTTGTTATTGAACCTGGTAAAACCTACATTTCAGGTTCGGAACTCTTTTTATACCTGAGATCACGCCCGGTATATTCGTAAAGCAATACATCCAGTTCATTAAAGACCCAACTCCCCTGCCCTTTCCCGAATTTTATTTGGTGTAACCCGTAATCAAACATAAAATTTCCTTCCTCGTGGAGCTTTTCCATTTCTTTTTACCGGGCATTCAATCCAAACTGGTCCCAGGAACCGCCGCCCAAGGGATGCGGGGTATATTTTTCATTTTCTAAAAAACGAAAACCCGATATTTTTTCCAGCTTAAAGGCTTTCTTTTTTGTGCGAAAAACACTTTTCTCAATAACGATCAGCCATTCTTTATCCACAAAAATCTCCTCTGTTTCTGTAGCTTTATTAAAGTACCTGTAGCCGAGCACAGCAGCGCCAACAAGCATTAGCAGGCTTAAGATCATTCCGGGATGAAATTCATCGATCGTCACTATAAGATGCAACAGGTTCAATGCACAAAATAATCCACCCGCCCCGCCAAAAAAGAAAAGCAGCCTGGACCTTTGATTAGTATTTACTTTAAAACAGATCAGTTTACCGCCCTCTTTATCGTTTACGATCAGGTTTGTATCCATAACAGGTTTGATTGGGGGGCAAGATAAATAATTAGCTACAAAAAAATCCTGTAAGGTTAAACCACCTTACAGGATTAATATAATGACAACAAAAAGCTTAGTAACTTACTGCCGCTTTTACAATATTCACGACCTCGCTCATGTGCACCCGCTCCTGCGCCATGCTGTCGCGGTGACGAATGGTCACAGTGCCATCTTCTTTACTTTGCTGGTCGATGGTCACACAGAAAGGGGTACCGATCGCGTCCATCCTGCGGTAACGTTTACCGATTGTATCTTTTTCTTCGTAGAAACATTTAAAATGCTTGCGGCATTCCGCCATCAGTTCCGCGGCTACTTCCGGCAAACCATCTTTTTTCATCAACGGTAATACCGCCAGCTTGATCGGCGCGATCTTCGGGGATAATTTCAATACCGAGCGGCTGTCTTGTTTTTCAGCTGTGCTCAGGTCTTCCTCTTCGTATGCTTCACTCAGGACTGCCAGGAAGGCGCGGTCTAAACCGATTGATGTTTCAATCACGTATGGAATATAGTTGCCATAAGCTTTCCCGGTTTCCGGGTCAATATCCGCATCAAAGTACTGCATTTTCTTTTTGCTCAGCTCCTGGTGACTTTTCAAATCGAAATCGGTACGGGAGTGGATACCCTCCAGTTCTTTAAAGCCCATAGGGAAGTCAAATTCTATATCACAAGCCGCATCTGCGTAGTGCGCTAATTTTACGTGATCATGATAGCGATATTTAGCCGGATCAATACCTAAATCCAGGTGCCATTTCATACGCTCTGCTTTCCAGTATTCATACCAGTCTTTTTGCGTACCGGGACGTACAAAGAATTGCATTTCCATTTGCTCGAATTCACGCATCCGGAAGATAAAGCCACGCGCCACGATCTCGTTACGGAACGCTTTACCGATCTGGGCAATACCAAAAGGGATCTTCATACGCGCCGTTTTCTGCACGTTTAAGAAGTTCACAAATATACCTTGTGCCGTTTCCGGGCGCAGATAAATTTTGCTGGACTCTTCTGCTACCGATCCCACTTCTGTAGAGAACATCAGGTTGAACTGGCGTACCTCGGTCCAGTTCACGGTTTTACTCACAGAACAGGCGATCTTATTGTCTTCAATTAATTGCTTTAGCCCGGCGAAATCATCTGCCGCGATCAGTTTATCCAACTCGGCCAATAAAGCATCACCCGCTTCTTTGGGTAAAGTTTCTGCAAAGCCTTCGATCAGGTGATCTACCCGGTAGCGCTTTTTACTGTCTTTATTATCGATCATCGGATCGCTGAAGTTGTCGACGTGACCGCTCGCTTTCCACACCTGCGGGTGCATAAAAATAGCCGCGTCAATCCCCACAATATTTTGCTCATTGGTCTGCGTCATCCAGCGCCACCAGTAGTCTTTTAAGTTCTTCTTTAATTCTGCGCCCCACTGGCCATAATCATATACGGCACCTAAGCCATCATAGATTTCACTTGAAGGAAATACAAAACCATATTCCTTCGCATGGGCAATTACTGCCTGTAGTTTGTTTTCGTTTGCCATAAATTTTAATTAGCTGATATGCTGATCAGCGAATGAGCATATATTATTTTATCAAGTGCCAAAATTAGCACATTTTCACATTTTCAAATTGGCACATTTACTTCAATATAAACTGCGCGGTCCTTCTCGTCTTTTGTTCCAGCAACACTTTCCTGCCGGTAGTCAGTTTCGTCAATGTTGCCTCGTCATAATGCCTGATGGTCAGCAATTCCGCGCCATCATTCCTGCGCACATCATAGTTTTGCTTCAGGTCTTCAATCAAAGGCCCGATCTTATCTTCGCGGCTATCCACACCGGCTACCAGGCTGATCGCGGCATTCTGCATAATGTTGATCTTCACTTTATGCTTTGCAAAGATCTCGTAAATATCACTTAATACATCTTCGGTAACAAAGGAATAATCTCTGCTGATGACCTGCAGCAATACCTGGTCTTTTTTAAGCACGATGATCGGCGGATAGCTTGCCGCTTCTACCTTCGGCTTGATCACTGTTCCTGCTAATGATTTATCTAAAAAGCATTTTACATACAAAGGAATACCATTGTTGTGTAAAGGCTTAATGGTTTTTGGGTGGATCACCTGCGCGCCATAATAGGCCATTTCAATCACTTCGTAAAAGCTGATCTCAGGAATTTTTTTCGTATCGGGAAACAAACGCGGGTCGGCGTTCAGCAGGCCCTCCACATCTTTCCAGATCGACACTTTTTCGGCCCCCAGCATACTACCGATCAGCGCTGCCGAATAATCGGAGCCTTCACGGCCTAAAGTCGTAGAATAATTTTCATCTGTGCTGCCAATAAAGCCTTGCGTCACTACGATACCGGTACGTTCAAATACGGGCAATACTTTTTCAGTAACCTGCTTTTGGGTATACGCTTCATCTACCTGCGCATCGCGGTAAGTATTATTGGTACGTACAATATCACGGGCATCCAGCCAGGTATTACTCAAGCCTTCCTGGTTAAGGTAATGACTGAAAATATTGGTAGACAGTAACTCTCCCAGGCTTACGATCTGGTCGTACACATAATCGTAGCTAAACTGCCCGGCGCCATCAACCGCCCATTGCATTTCCGTAAAGATTAATGCCAATTCCTGCTTCAGTGCTTCCAACTTACTTCCCTTCAACAACCCGGCAGCATAGTCTATGTGCTGCTTTTCCAATTCGCTGATCCTGGACTTCGCCAGTTCGGCCTCGTTCTTAATAGCCGCATCCGCTACTAATTCTAAAGCATTCGTTGTTTTTCCTAAAGCCGACACGACAACCAGCAATGGTTGCGCGGCATCCTGAATAATAGGCAAAAGTGCCGTCATTCGCTCTGGTGTAGCGATTGAGGCACCTCCAAATTTGTAAACTTGCAATTTTTATGGTTTTAAACGGTTAAGTATTCGGTTGTTGCGGGGGTTGTTGCCCTTCTTGTCTTGGCGGACGATTAGGGTTAGGCTTGTGCTGCGGCTTTCGTTTTTGTCCACCTTCACCCTTTGATTGGTTGTTAGGGTTGCCGGTGTGCTGATTGCCTCCTGCATTTGCAGCCGGTTGGCGATCTTGTCTTGGCTTAGGCTGCTGCGGTCCCTTGGGTTGTTGCTCACGGCGCTTATTCGGGTTGCTGTTTTGTTGCGACTCTCCCTGTTGTTGCGGCCGGGCTTCGCGCGGTCCTTTTTCGCGTTGCTGGTTATGCTGTGGTTTCTTAGGACCATTTGCCCCAGACTGGTTATTATTTTTCTCCGCGTTTGCTTTAGCCTCAGGTCTTGGTTTCTGTGCCTGGTTAGCAGCGCCTTTAGAAGGTTTTTTCTTCTTTTTATTATTTCTATCCCCTTTTAAAGAGGATAATTGTATCTGTCCTACATCATTCACAAAGCCCATTTCTACCACCTTATTGGCATGACTGCGTTGGCTCACCTGGACTTCAACGGCTTCCAGTTCTTCCGGTTTAACACCATTCGCGTTAAGCTCAATAATCTCTTTTACCCTTTCAATGGTCACAGGATATTGCTTATTACTACCGGAGAAGCTATACCACATCAGGTTTTTGAAAATATCTTTTTTCTGCAGGTGGGCCCTGCCCTGTTCTACTTCTATGCTATCCGCATTGGCCGGGAATCCTTTCAATGCGTCCATATAAGTATCCAGTTCGTAGTTCAAACAGCACTTCAGGCGGCCACATTGACCGGAAAGTTTGGTCTGGTTGATCGAAAGATTCTGGTAGCGTGCCGCGGTTGTATTGACTGTTTTAAAATCAGACAGCCAGGTACTGCAGCATAATTCACGGCCGCAGGAACCGATACCACCTACTTTGGCGCTCTCCTGGCGGGCCCCTATCTGGCGCATTTCTATCTTCGCCTTAAACTCGGAGGCATACACTTTGATCAATTCACGAAAATCCACACGGGAATCTGCCGTGTAGAAGAAGGTAATTTTTTTACCATCGGCCTGCCACTCTGCCTCTGCAATTTTCATTTCGAGGTTCAGCTGCTTGGCAATAGCGCGGGAACGGATCAGGGTATCCTTCTCCGTATCTTTTTGCCGGTAAAAAATATTAAGGTCGTTATCGGTAGCGGTACGTAGAATCTTTTTATCTACGGCATCTTCCTTAACGCTGTACTTTTTTAATTGGAGCTTAACGAGCTCGCCGGTAAGACTGATCTCGCCGACGTCGAATCCGCCGACACCTTCAACCGCCACCATTTCTCCTTTATGATAAATGGCTTCAGAATGGTTTCTAAAGTAGTCTTTACGGCTACCTTTATTGAAACTTACTTCTATTATATTGTAAGGCTTTCCGAAATCACTTAAAGGGATTTCGGCCAACCAATTGAATACGTTTAAGCGATTACATCCTCCCGAGCTACATCCTCCATTACTCTGACAACCGGTAGGCTTACCACTCTCGGTAGCCACACCACAATTTCCACATCCCATAATCTTGTTTTATATATAAAAATGCAAATATGTTTCTTTACATACTGCATCAGAATTGTCCTGATCAAAAATATAACTGACAAATTTAGTCAAAAACTGCCAATAAATACATTCAACAACAATTAATATTTAATAAGGAAGGTCCGGGAAGACTCTTTGCCTCACTATTTTATGTCTTCCCAGGGTATATCGTTACCTGATGATCACCATTTTTTTACTTTGAGAAATTCCCTTATTGGTCTCCATACGATAATAGTAAAGCCCTGGACTAAAATGATCCAGTTTAACCTGTACAGAATTTTGTACCGGATCAACCGGCCTTTCCCAAACCGTTCTGCCCGCGGCATCCCTGATCACTAACTTAGCTGCTGTATTTTTAGTTGCTATTCTGTATAAAAACGTAGTGCTATTGGTCGCCGGGTTAGGTACATTGCTCAAGCCATAATCCGGAACAGCGTCAGGCCTGATCCCCGAGACCTGCGCCCCGGTCTTCAATATCTTTAACTCATCAAATTTAAACCCGGCCCCCTCTCCAAAACCATCCGATCTAAAAGTAAACCGGAATTTTATTTTTTTGCCGGCAAATTGGTCTAATACTACCCGCTCTCTTACCCAACCCTTGCTGTCCCCGTCATAAACCTGGAAATTGCCTTGATTTTCAGATCCTTTAGCTGTATGTAAGCCACATAACTTCGTCCATGCGCCACCTTCTTCCTGTACTTCGAGCACTGTATAGTCAAATCCTTTTTCAATTTCCCATTTCGCATCGAATAGCATTAATGCTTTTTCCGCGTTACGGAGGTCGATCCAGTCACTACTTGTGATATTACTATTCGTATTAGCGGCATAATTTCCTGAAGGACTTTCCGCTATGCTGCCGGAAGCGGTGCTGAAATCTGTAGTGCTAAGCCCCCAGCTGCCGGCAGGATCGAAACCGCTCATAGAGTTACCCTCTGTATAAAAAACGATTTCCGAAGTGCCATAAAGCACGGTAATGGTATCGGTATAAGCAGCACCGGAAGGGTGCACCCATTTTAATGCAAACCTTACTTCATCTCCCTGGGCTACATTACTGTTTAATTGCATATCAATGGTATCCCTGATGACGACACCAATCAAAGGGTCGCCGATCACCACCGGGTTGCCCACGGCTACGATATTACCGGATACCGGGAGCAGGGAAACCGTATAATCTCCGTTAGTGATCCCAATTCTTTTAAACACAAAAGGAATACGGGCTGCTGTAGTGGGAATACTTAGCTCCAGACCTGAGCTGAGCTCGGCAAAAGCACCGGCCAGCCATGCCGCGTATAAGTTTTGCTGCATCGTGTTCTTCGCAATAGGGATGATGCGGGATTGCATAGGCCAGAATCCGTCAGACAGGCTTCCCGCTTCGGGAGTCAGGGCAAATATCTTAGCTTTTGAAACCTGCTCATCGTACATCCAGCCATCACTGTCCCCGTTTGTTGCGTAACCTACTGTTTGGTTAGGGGTACCTGTATTAAACCCGCTGCAAAGCGACATTTCATGCGCCAGGCAGCTAAAAGTGCTGGAATCCGGCGTTAAAAGGTCTGGTATATGGGAATAAGGATAAATTAAAAGGTTACTGAAAGTGTGCGCGTTTAAAGCCATTACGAATTCCCTGGAATTGCAGAAGTCTCGGATCGCCTGGGTTTCATTTTCAGAGAAAGCGGCGCTTCCCCGGTATGTTTCGGAATTACCCATGGGGGAAGACCCGTTATTATCATAGCCCCAATAGGAATTATAATTCCTGTTTAAATCCACCCCGTAGGAGTTTCCATTATTTCTCCTGTTCTTGCGCCACATCCCGCCTCCGTTAGGGTCGGTAGCCTGGTTATAGATATAACCATCGGGATTCACGCAAGGCACAAAATATAATTCCCTGTTATCTAATAAATAGGTCACATCAGTATCGGCCCCGTACTGCTCCAGCAAATACCACATATAAAAGATCAATTGGGATAAAGACTGTGCTTCCCGGGCATGATGCAAAGCCGTATACAAAACCTCGGGCTTATCGTTCTGGTCCACATCCGGATTATTGCTGATCCGTACATAATAAATAGGCCGGCCTTCTATAGAGTTGGTACTGCTGATCGCCTGCTTCACAGAGATCAGTCCGGGGTATTTCACCCGCATGCTATCCAGGATGCCGAGCAGCTCATTATAAGTATAAAAGCCGCCCATTGAGCCCATAGTAAAATTTACAGGCGTTGGGTAATCCGTACACTTCAGGCAACCGATCTCGTCTGCCGGGCGCTCCGCGGTTTTGTCCCGGTTGCGTGCAGCATAGTATTGCGCTACATTTTCGATCTGGACTTCGTATGGCAAACCCAGGGAACGCAGGGTTGCCAGTTCGGTATCTGAAAAATCTGAGATAAAGTAAAAGCCTTTTTTAACCATACCATGATCCACCGCAATACCCTGCTCACTCATGAGCTTCAATCCATCAGCGCCCGTGAAAACTTTGATACGGTGATGCTGCTCCTGCGCATGGGCGCTATAAACAAGCAGCAATAAAATCCAAACCAGGCCTAATCTTCTCATATTATTTTTTCTTTAAAAATAATATAAAATCTTAATAAACCATTTGCTGCCAATAAATTAATACATGTACTTCCCCTGCCACACACAGGATGAGCAGGACAGAAGAAGTGCATCGGAAAGATTAAGCTGTGCTAATAAGCCTGCCGGGGGGCATGAGCCCTGGTTATACTTATTTCAATACAAACCGGGCTTCAACGATCTCTTCAATTTTGATCTGCTCAAATTCAATACCGTTATCGCCGGACTCACTTCTTGCCCTTACGACCATCTTTTTACCACCGGCAAAACTCTGCTCGGGATTGCCCAGGCTATGCTCGAAAGCAGCACTGTAATTGCTTATATAAATAGCCGGACCCACTGTTTGCCCCAGCGGGCTGATCAATGCAGTTGCTTTGGTTTTGGCATTCCTGATCGCTTTTGTCCGGCAGGCCATTTGAATATTGATGATATCGGTATGGCTGATCTTACTGACCATAGCATTGGCTATTTTGGCCTGCTCCAGGGTGTTGAATAGTTTATTCAGCATGGCCCCACTAGTTACTTTCACCTGGTAGGTCTTGGTTTTGACTACTTTTGTAGTAAAATTTATCCAATTGAATTTACTGTTAAAACTTTTAGTTACCAGGTCCTTATCGGTATTGATCCCAATGCCTTTTAAGGAACGGACCAGGTTTTGCTCCAGCTCTTCTATAGATTTTTTATCTTTGGTATCACTTTCAGAAATGATCACATCTACAAATATTTCATTCGGCGTGATCAAAGTATCCCCCACCCCGTTTACTTCGATATAGGGCTGATCGATAAAGTTTTTGGTAGTTTGCGCGCTTGCCGTCCAGGTCATTATCCCCAATCCCAGCATTAAAAAGACTGCTTTCATAATTATCTGTTTTACAACAAAATAAAAAAATTGGAGCCCTTACCGGAAGCTCCAATTGGTGAAATCTTATTATGAATGGGTAAAATGATCTGACCCTCTTTATTTGGCCCGCTCATACTGTATCGGCCATGCCTGCTCTGCGCCCAGCACCATGGCAGCCTGTAACGGGAAAAACGGGTTCCGCAACAATTCACGACCCAGGAATATGAGATCGGCTTTATTTTCTTCCAGAATCATTTCCGCCTGCTCGGCATCGGTGATCAAACCTACTGCACCTGTAGCTATACCGGCCTGGTTTTTAACCGCATCGGCCAGGTGCACCTGGTAATTAGGGGCTACCGGGATCTCCGCTTTGCGCGTGTTGGCCCCCGAAGAGCAATCCACCAGGTCAATACCTTTATTTTTTAGAACTTTTGCCAAAGCAACTGAATCCCCGACCTCCCAGCCTGCAGCCCCGACCCAGTCTGTGGCAGAGATGCGAACAAAAATGGGAAGTTCAGCCGGCCATACTTCTTGTACCGCATCAATGATCTCGATCAAAAAGCGGATCCGGTTTTCAAAGCTGCCGCCATATTCATCCGTACGCTGGTTGCTGAGTGGTGAATAGAATTCATGGATCAGGTAACCATGTGCCCCATGGAGCTCGATCAGCTCATACCCTGCCTCCAGGGCTCTCCGGGCCGCTTCTTTAAACGCGTTGATGACTTCCCGGATCTCTTCCCGGCTAAGCTCATGGGGTATTATATCTCTTTCGTGGAAAGGAATAGGCGATGGCGCTACAGTCTGCCAGCTGTGTGCTCCTTCCTGTATCTGCCAGCCTTTATTCCAGGATACTTCACAACTGGCCTTACGGCCCGCATGCGCCAGCTGGATCCCCGGCACAGCGCCATGTTCCCGGATCTGGGCCACGATTGGCTTATAGGCCGCTACCTGGGCGTCGTTCCAGATACCGAGGTCGGCATAGCTGATCCGGCCTTCCGGTACAACTGCCGTTGCCTCCTGGATCACCAGGCTTACGCCCCCTACAGCACGGCTCACGTAATGTTGCTCATGCCATTTCGTGGGCAACCCGTCTACCGCCGAGTATTGGCACATCGGCGACATGACGATCCTGTTTTTCAGGGTAATGCTTTTAAATGTTATGGGGGAAAATAATAAAGACATCTGGCTAAAATGATTTTAGAAAGCTAAAAATACTGGTCGAAATTTACATTCAAATATAAACGCAAATTTTGATAAATTGCATGAGCCAATCTTTTACCGAAAATATGAGCCAATCTTTTACCCATAAAGTCCAGGAATATTACGACAAAGATGCTGCAACGTTCAAAAAGCGCAATGCCGTTAACCAAACCTTGCAGAAAATCCGTTCCGAGTTCAGAAAAGAGACCGAGCTGTTCCCAGCGCAAAGTATGCTTGAGATTGGTTATGGTCCGGGGTTTGACATTGTTTATTTTGCGGCAAAATACCCGGAAAGGAAAGTATGTGGCATAGATATTTCTCCTGATATGCAAAAGGTGGCCAGGGCGCAGGTTGAAGAAAGCCAACTGAATAATGTGCAACTGGAGGTAGGCACATTAGCTGATATAGAACGGCTGTTTGCCGGTCAGAAATTTGATGCGATCGTAGTCTATTTCGGGGCGCTAAACACAGAATCACTTATTGATAATGCAGAAGCGGTTTTTCACAAAATGCTGAATGAAAACGGCATAATGCTGCTGACAATTGTTAATAAATGGTTTCTGCTCGGGGTATTAAAGCCCTTATTGAAATTCAGGTTCAAAATTGCTTTCAAGCGGTTTCGTAAAGTATGGGGTGGCTATTCCCTCACCAAATTCCTGCCCAGCAAGTGTTACAGCAGCAGGCAGGTCCGCAACTTTTTTACAGGTTCTACTTTAATTCATCGCCGAGGCTTTAGTATTCTTTTCCCGGCCTGGTATGAAAATCATCTTACCCTGAAATATCCTAAACTATGCAACTGGCTTTGGAAGGCAGATTTACTGCTGCAGAAAACACCATTCTGGAACCTCGGAGAATATGCGCTATATGTGTTTAAGAAGAAATAACTCCTGTTCCAGTATATCCCTGAGTGTCTGGCATTGTATATAAGGCTTCAATACATTGTAACTGCTCACTAAGGGAATATCAGAAGTAAAGGCCTCCTGTACCGCATTTTCCTGATGCCCCAAAGAAAGCCGGACAACCGGAAGAGACAGCATTGAAGATAAAAGCCGGCAAAAATCAACCTGGGTGCTCTGCGCTTCCGCTACTGCATGCAAAACACCATTAAAAGGCAGCGAGCATAATGCTGCTATACATCTGGCTAAATCCGACAGTGCTATAAAGGTCATCAAATGCTTCCCATCTCCGTATTGTGGCACCTGCTGCTGCTGCTGAATATAATTAAGAAAAAAAGCCTGTAGCCAGGACCCTCTGCCAACAACCCAAGGGACACGCAACATACAGATTTTTGCAGGTTGAAATTGTAACATTTTAATGAAAGGCAGCTCGGCTTTAATGTATTCCCGGGCAAAACTGATGGGTGAAAGTGCAGACCGCTCATCCAGCGGCCGGCTGCTATTGCCATACATCAGGCTGCCTGAAACGTAAATTACTTTTTCAAAGTTTTCGTTGCCGCTTATATACCGAAGTAGCCTTTTGTTCGCAAAATAGCCTTTCCAGGCTGCCAATAGCCGACCAGGCCTACCCCATTTTTTGCTGCTGATCCTTGCCAGATGTACTACGACCTGGGGAGGATGCTTTAATTTTTGCCAATCAAAATTAATAATATCGCCATAATAAATATTACCCTCAAAGATGTCGGCATCCGGCTTGCGCAATAAAATACTCAGCTCTATACCTGTGTTCATTTTCAACAGATGGTATACAGCTTTACCGATAAAGCCCGAGGCGCCCAAGAGTAAAACATGTTTTTTAGCAGCAGTAGCGTTCATTTTTTTAATTGTTCCAGTACGAATTTCTGATAATTCTTAGGATGGTTTTTAGAAACAAATTCAGTAGTCTTAAAAGCGAGGTCATATTGGCTCATATCATAATTGCGCCTTTGCCACTTCTTACGCCATTTTCTGTCTGTCCATTTCATCAAGGTCTTGTTGAATAGCAATACTCCGGCAAACCTCAATATCATTTCTGAGCATGTTTTAAAAAACGGAATTTTGCTTACCGGTGGATAGACCATAAAGCTTTTTGCATTGGGTAGTTGCCGCCATACCCAGGTATTGGCATCATGAAGTTTAGCAAGCCGCTCCGCTCCTTCACAGGGAATAAGCGTGCACATTTCATAAGCAGTAAAAAGATTCTCTTCTTCTATTGCCAATTTCGACTCGTCAATAAAATAATTCATACAAAAATTATGTTGCTTGCCCACCCAAAAGGTAAATCTCTTAAAAATATGTAATAGCGTGCGGCATACCCATAGGGTCCTGGGAGCGGTAATAATAAAAAAGTCAAGGTCAGATTTTTCATCTGCAAAGTTTTTAGACAAAGAGCCGGAAATAGCGATGCCTCTCACAAACGGGAAATACCATATTATCCTGGCTACCCTGAATGCTTTCCTTTTGAGTCCTGCTGCACGATGAGCCCCCTGTTCTTTTCTTTGTACGCTTGCCATATTATCATATACCATGAAGTTATCATTACGATGACAGATCTGCCCGTCACTTACCATTTCCTGCAAAACATTGTGCAATTGCTCTTCATCCGCCTCGCAGGTAAGATAGCGTAACAACTCCTGCTCCTTAAGCGGGAATCGGAATATATCAAAATATTGCAGCACTTTTATTATCTCAGTCTTTAACATTTTGCTTACGGCTTTTAATTGGGTTAAAATGTTGCTTGAGCAATAAATAGACAATAGTGTGGCGTATAATATAAAGATCTAAGGACATAGAACAGGATTTAACATAGAACATATCAAGCCTGTACCTAATCAGCACATCTCTTGGGCTGGACACATAGCCCTTGTAGCCCCTGCACTGGGAAAGACCTGAAATGCCGGGTCGCACAACGAGTCGTTGAGAAAATCCGGGTATCCATTTCCTAAACTGCTCCTCATCAGAAAGCATCAATGGCCTTGGACCAATAAGACTCATTTGTCCCAGCAATATATTTACAAATTGCGGCAACTCATCCAAACCATATTTTCGCAGCACGGCACCAATACGGGTAATCCGGTAATCAGAGAGCTGGGCCGGCAGTGTATCCTGCTCTTTGTTTTTCAGCATGGTCCTAAACTTAATGCACCAAAAAAGCCTTTGATGCTGACCGACTCTCAATTGACAAAAAAATGGATTGGAACGGGTGTCCAGCCAAACCACCAGAGCAATGAGCGGGAAAAGCCAGGAGAAAACGAAGAGCATCAATAATAAGGCAAATCCAATATCAAATCCCCGCTTTAACCATGCTTTGTTCAGCTCGATTCCGCCTGCCTCGCCAGAATAAATCAACAATGAATGAAACAATAAAAAGGAGAATATGCCTGTTTGTGTATTAAAGTAGCTCTCTGTAAAAAATGAAATAATGAAAATGAGATTGATCATTATCATCATCTTGTTTCTTTTTACGATTGCCTGATAAAGTTGCGTGATTAAAATCGCAAGCAGAACAAGAAAGCCAATCAGCCCGGTTGCCACCAGTGTTTGCAAATACTGGTTATGAAAATTGAGACCCAGATAGCCTTTTTTTCCGTTTTTTCCGGTATACATCCCTGAATTAAGTATATATTCATCTAACTCGTCCTGCGCATCACCAGTACCAACCCCTAAGCATAAGGTACTCCCGTTTTGCAAAAGCATCTTGCGGGCAAAGAAGGCCTGGCGCAGGCGAAAGGTGTAACCATCATAATATTGTGCCGGATCTGACTTTTCCGCAAAAGCTTTTTGTATAGGATGTTGCACAATATCTAAATATCTTTTTTTCAATGGTGCAATGTTCATTAACACCAAAATACACAGGCCCGGCACAGCAGCCGGAAGCAGCCAGCGCAATAATTTTTTATGATACATTAACTGATAACAATACACTACCAGAGCAAGTATCATCAGGACAATAAAAATCTTGGAGGACAATAGAAAAAGCAACAGTATATAGATGAAACCGGGTAAAGACTTATAGATTTCCCGTCTGGGCCGCCAGCCAAAGAGTGTAACACAAAGTCCTATGAGATACAGCAAAGACAAATGAATAGCCGATATACCCATATGAGCAGCTAGCTTGTGGTAGAAAAGAACAGATACCTGGTGCGTGTAGAAATACCTTAAAATAGCTGAGCCCAAAAGGTAAAGACCCGTGACGGGCATGATTAAACTCCAGGCAACTACAAGCTTTTGAAAGTTCAGTTTACGAACATTGGCTTGTGTTAAAATAAACGGTATGATAAGAAAACTCAGTTGCTGAATAATAACAAAACCTGCATGATTTTTATTAGATGAAGTCCAATAGCCCAAAAGATGCACCAGGAAAAATAAAATGCATAAGCCTGAAAAAATACCCACCCGGAATTTATTTTTAGCAACAATAAGATAAGCCAAAACAGCTGCCAATGCCGTACCTATACTCCATGTAACGATGGTGCGATAAAATGGCAAAACGCACAATGCCACCAATACTGTGCCTTGTGCCACCTGAGCGATGATGGATTTTACTTCTTTTGGCCGAGACATTGTAAAAGAAATTGTTCTGTTCGTTGATGTATATTCCTTAGCGAATAGGAAGCCTGAATCAATGCTGCATTTTGGTATCTAACTTTATCGTCAGGTCTTTTGGTCTGTAAAATATTGGCGATATCATCTGCAGTGGAAAAATAAAATGCATTATCGCCTAAGACAGACTGGTTAAAAATATTATCATGGGCCACGACATGTGCTTTGCAGGCCATAGCTTCGAGCAGCGAAGGGTTGGTGCCGCCACACGAATGTCCGTGAAAATAAAAATAACAGTGATAACGCAACTGATCCAGGAGCTCTTTATCATAAATACCGCCCACAAAACGAATATGAGCGCTATTGTATTGTCCAAACCATTGTTTCCCGACTTTACTGTTCCTATAGTTGCCCACAACAATGAGCGGCATGGCACAGCCAGAGGACAAATAGCCTTCAATTATAGTTGCCACATTATTATCAGTCTGCATTCTGGCGATCAGCAAACAATACCCCCGGGCTTCCAGGTTGAGCTCAAGCAGGCGGGCGGGCAAAACTGTAGTAATAACATCTGCGCCATAGGCAATAAAGGTAGCAGCTACGCCATACGTTTCTGATAAATACTTTTGAATGCCTATTGAATCCGCAATGAGAAATTGGCTGCTTTTAATTGCCCAGTACTCGCTTAGCTTCAGAAAACGGCTGATTAAGGCTGGGTATTTGCTGCGCTTCCACTCCAGACCATCCATATTGGTGACGACAATACTATTGCGGGGCAATAAAAAGGACCATACCGCGCTGGTGGTATAACCCAGTTGCAACAAAATATCAAATCCACGCCTGCGTGCATCCAGGATACATTTCAGGTCATAAATAAACTGGGCAAAAAGCCCCAGCTGTTTTTCAGGGTTATATTGATGAATGAGCTGTACGCCCTCCCAGCTGGATTCCTGATAGGGATGATCGCTGGTGCTGTAGGTATAAACCTGATGTCCCTGCTGCACCAGATAGCGCGATAACTCCATCGCGAATTGCTCAAAACCACCATAGTGATTGGGGATACCCCTTGTACCGATAATACCTACTTTCATGCTCGTTTAGATTTTAGTACATTTTTATATGCTTCCAAAAGCTGAGCGGCAATAGCATCCCAATTATAGTCGGCCTCAATCTTCAGCCGGAGCTGATGATCATAAGGCATAGCAGCCGCTCTGTTCACCGCTTCCAAAATAGATTGCGGGCACTCCGGGTCGCAAAACACTGCATGATCTTTAAAATAGTCAGCAGTATCGCCTTTATCACTTACTACAATTTTGCAGCCCATATAGGCGGCCTCAAGGCTGGCCAGGCCAGTGGTCTCAAAACGGGAAGGCAATATATGGACTGCCGATCTCTGGTAATAATGAAGCAAGGCCTCCTGCGACAGATGTCCCAAAAAATGAATATTTGGCCCGGCTATCGCTTTGCATCGCTCATAATATTGCAGATGATTAGGTGCAGGAGCTCCGGCTAAGTATAGCTGATAACCGGTGTTGTTCAACGCGACTATTGCCTTATACTGGTTTTTCATAGGCTCGATCCGGGCGGCACAAAATACCATTTTTTCATCCCGTACTACTTGTGTAGCCCCGGCAAACATTTGCAAATCCACCCCATTAAAAATGGTTTGACAAGGAGTATCAAAATCAAAGTGGGCATGCAACCTTTTGGTTTCGCTGTCGGAATTAGGTAATAGTAGTTGCACCGATCGCAACACCTTCGCGATAGAGCGGCGCTGCCCGTGCAATAAATAATATTTGCTTTTGAGCTTTTCACTACCTTTAAAATGTTTGTACAAGGCTTTACCATATTCTATAGCATGCGTACCCAGCAAAATGCTGACCCATTTGACTACTGGCCGCACTTCTGCAAAACGATAATAACTATAGTCCATATAAATAGTAGCCACCACGGCAGGCAAATTAGTCTGCTCCAAATGGTACAAAATAGTATCGGGCCGGGAGAGGTTAAAAAAATGTATCAGGTCATAGCAGGTATAATCCACCGGCTGGTCTCGCTGATAAAAATCTATGGCCACCCCCAACCTGCGTAATGCTGCGGCGGTACCCATCATTTGCACCGTATCGCCACCAAAAACGGTATGCGCAGTAGCCCTGTTGACAAATAGAACCCTCATTGAACAGTAAAAGATTTAAAGGTCAAACGGGAGGGATAAGGTGCAAAAGCCAATGCCCAAAGCACATATTCCATGGGATTAAAAATATAGCTGCCGGTGAATTGATAAACGAACACAAACAGAAACACGCTCATTTTATATACATCCTGGTGCACCCTAAAACGAAAAAAGCAATACACTTGCACCGCAAGGCGCAAAGCCAGTCCTACATATCCGTAATATACCATGAACTCCGCAGTGCTGTTGGGCAGGCGCACCACATCAGGCATACTGGTGTAGGAATAGTACTGGATGATAATTGTTCTGCCCACGATCTTCAGTTGACCCAAGCCGATGCCGAAAGCGGATGCCTCTTGCGACTGCAATATTTTTTGTGCCAATATAAAAGCCTCATAGGTACGCCCGCGGCCGCTGGTATCCACTCCTGTCAACACATTATTCAAGCGAAAAAAAAGAGGATTGTCAGGAAAAATGACAAACAGAAAAATACAGGCTACAATTGTGCTACCGATGCCCGCAAGAAAAAACCATTTGAGCCTAAAGCTCTGGTAAATCTTAGTGAGCCGCAACACGAACAAGAGTAAAAAGGTAAGCACCAGGCAAGACAAAACGCCGAATGAAAAAGACAGCACTAAGCTGGCAATAAGTGTACACAGCAATAAAAAATCAGAAAACTGAAACCGCTTCAATACCTTAAAAACGAAATAAAGCACCAATGGAACAATGGTCATCGAATAATGAGCTGCCTCCAATTCAAATATTTTGAGCCTCGGAATTAAAACATGATTGGGCGTAAACTCATTAAGATACCAACATAAAGGTCTTAGCTGCTCAAAAGGATATACTAAACAAGCAACAGCGAGCAGCAATGCATTCACCTTAGCCAGCCATCGAAACAAAGCCGCTATACTATCTAATACAACTAAGCGTTGAAATACGGATAGAGCGAAGATAATGGTGGCACAAAGCAATGCAAAGGACAGGAGCGCTGCAGGTAAAGAAACGATTACCGATAAATGCACTAAAGACCATGTAGCAAAAACACCGCATAGCCCAAACACTTCTTTTGCTTTTCCTGCTTTAACCAGGAAGTAAAGCAAAAACGGCGTGAGCAATAAACTGTATTGCAGGCCAAATGGCAATAGTACCCGGTTAAAAAATAAGACCAATGCAGCCAACATAAAGAAGGGCCGGGGCGCAAAACGATCTGTCATCATAATCTTAATGAAAGGGTTTTAATCATTGGCTTTAAAAAAATGAAATACAGCAACCCACAAGTAACAAGCAACCAAAATAGTTTAAAATACCATTGGTGAGACAGCAAAATTGCCGCGGCAGCACAAGAGGGCAATAGCAACAGCATACTATTGGTTCCGTTATTGCGCACTTTCATCGCACTCCCCATCATAATATGTAACAAATACATCGCAGGAAGACTTGAAATGGCTAAACCCATCGGCAAGGCTTCGGGTTTCTGAATAAAGCAATAAGCAAGCGCCATGCCCACTACATTGATGCTCGTGAACATTAACGCAATACGCAGCGCCAACTGCTCGCTACCATTGGCATTTAAAAATGAATATTTATTAATAGTAAATATAAAAAACAATTCAAAAATCGTAAACCATTTAATGTATTCGTTCATATGCGCCAACTTATCTGCTCCAAGCCAGAGTGAAATAAAAAATGGGTAGAAAAGACCGAATAAAGACAGTAAAAAAATGGAAATAGCGGCAGAAATATTGCGTGCTTTAATGTATAGCAGGTTGTTTTTTTCGTCGTCCCGGCTATGCTTGGCGACCTGCGGAAAAAGCCAGGGCGTTAACGCCATCAATGCCATGTGAATATGGTTAAATATAGTGGCCACAATGCTATAGTAGGATAGTACAACCATACCAAAAGTGACCGAAATAAAAAGCTTGTCAGATTGATAGGCCAAAACAACTACCACACTTTGTAGCCAGGTCAGCATCGTGTAGCGAAATTGCGCGCGGAGGCTATCGGACTGGATACGGATAGCAAAACGATATTGCCTAAGCCGATACTTCAACTGCCGGTAAGTAATCAACAGGCCCAATAGCTGAAACAAAAATATAGTTCCTAAGATCGCCCTCACATCTCCGTAAAAACTGGCCACCAATAATGTGGCCAAAACCACCCCTATTTTCAATAATACAGCAATATAAGTAACTGTTTTGAAATGCTCAAATGCCCTGAAGGCGCTAAACAAAATTTTCTCTATCAATTTGGTGCAAAGGATACAAACCGATAACAACAGACAAACCAAATGCTCAGGGGACCTCAAGAATTGCTTTGCACTACCCGGGAAGTAAGCGCTACCCCACCACAAAACGAAACACAACAACAGCATTATAGCTGTTATAAGTATGGATAAAGAAATATTGGTATTCAGCAAACGAGCAGAATCCGCATCATTTCCGCTGGCTATATTTTGAGCGACATGCTTATAGGTAGAGGTAGCCAAGCCAAAATCAAATACCTGGAGCACCACAATAATAGCATTAAACAGCATCCACTCGCCGTAAGCCTGCGCTCCCAAAAGCTTAAGAAAAAGCGGTATGGAAACCAAAAAAATAGCCGGCGAGAGCAACACTTCCATCAAGTTCCAAACAGCATTACGGAAGTTGTTTGAACGCAAAAATGTATGCTTAGTCAAGAGAAGGATGTTTATACCAATAAATAAAAGTATTGACCAACATTACCATCAGGCTCAAAGCAATAACTGCCGGAATGCCCTTTGCGCGCAGCCAGTCCTTTGCACTTGAGCGCTCTGGATTGGCGGTGTCAAATATTTCCACAGCATCTACAATCTGGCTTTGGGAGCGCAATTCTATAAGTTCCTGCTGATATTTATCGTTTAATGCAAAAACCTCTGTCAGGGTCCCGGAGCTTGCAGCTGACTCCGGTAATATATTCCGCTTTAGTGTATCCAATATTTCCAGTTGCTTCTCCAGGTAGGCAATGCGTTGCAGCCTGCCTTCAATCACCTTTTTCATTGCCATTTTAGCTCTTGGCTGATGATTCAAATAGGAAGTAATGGCTTTTTGCAATGCGACAGACTGGCCGGCTTCTCCATTACTATTATATTGACAACTAACATAAAATGGCAATTTTGCCTCTGTAATATCATCGCTTAAAGGACTACCTGCAATATTGCTCGCTTTGATGCTGTGTAATTGGAGTACTGCATCTCTCGGAATGGCCAGCTGCGCTGCCAAAAGATCGTATTGCCGCTGCTGCAGCAGTTGGTCTAAAGCCAGTATCCAATCCCCATAGACTTTTTTATGTAAACAATTGTAAACATAAGTTTGCCGGGCGGTAAAAACGGTCTTGTAGGTAAAATAACGATAAGCGGTATAAGTAAGCGACAAAATAAGCACTAACAAGGGTAGCTTCCAACTATGCTTAAGCAGGTCAACAGCTTTATGCAAAAGGTTTAAGTAAAACCGCACAGCACTGCGGATATATTGAGCGAAGGAAGATTCATTATTTACTGCATTCATAAAAATTATTACTATAAAAAATTCCCCGGGAATCTTATGCATCTAAATATAAAAGTATGCAATAAAATTACAATGCCAAATAAAAAAAGCGGATAAAAACTGACCTTATCATATTACCCGGAGTAGTACCAGGCAATATGGATAAGGTCAGTTAATAAAGACGGTATAAACTCGAAAAAAGTTAGAAAGAGTCAAAGATTAATTTTCCTCTTCTCCCAACACCTCCAGGCGCACCCGTTCTGAAGAGTTCCGGTACATTTTCAATATTTTCGCCTCGTATTCGCCCACGCGGAAAACATCGCCTTCTTTTTGCTCGGTGCCTTCATACAACTCTGCGATCAGGCCGGCCAGGGTATCGTAATGCTCTCCTTCTTCAAGGCGGTAAGGTAAATATTTATTGATATCGGAAAGGGAATGATGCGCGTCTACTATATAGATGTGCTCATCTACTTTCTCCACGATCGGCTTTTCATTATCATATTCATCCTGGATCTCGCCTACCAGCTCTTCCAGGATATCTTCCATGGTAACAATACCCGTCAACTCGCCGATCTCGTTGGTAACAACGGCCATATGCAGGTGCTTGCGCTGGAATTCTTTCAAAAGGTTTTTGATCTTCGTTGTTTCCGTGATAAAGGTCGCTTTTCGCAATATCGGCGCAATTTTCATATCACCTTCTCCGGCAAGCAATCTTTTTACCAGGTCTTTAGTATATACAACCCCTTTAATATTATCTATCGTTTCTTCATAGACAGGGAAACGGGTATACCCTTCCTGGATCGCGAAATCCAGGGCCTGCTTTACCGTACAATCAATTTCAATAGCCGAAATATTCTTACGTAAAGTCTGGATATTGAACACGCGTCGATCGTCAAAATCAAATACGTTCTGGATCAGGTCGCGTTCTGAATCTTCAATCGCCCCACCTTCTGAGGACTCGGTAATGATCATTTTCAGCTCTTCTTCCGAGTGGATCTCAGAACCGTGGATCGGTTTGATCCCAAACATCCTCAGGATACCGTTAGCCAGGCCATTCATCAACCAGATTAAAGGACGGAAAATGAAGTAAAACACTCTTAGCGGCCAGGATATATACAAAGTGGTTTGCGTAGGGAAGCGGATGGCTAATGATTTAGGCGCCAGCTCACCGAAAACGATGTGTAAAACAGTAATAATAGCAAAGGCAATAGGAATTGCGGCCTTGGCTGCAGCTTCCGGTGAAATATTCATGCCTACAAAATCAAAGAAATTGATGATCAACGCGGTCATAACGCTTTCTCCTACCCAACCCAAACCAAGGGAAGCCAGGGTAATGCCCAGCTGGGTAGCCGCAAGATAGGAATCTAAACGGTTGACAATGCTTTTGGCCACATTGGCCAGGGATTTATTAATATCGGTACGTACTTCTATCTGGGAAGCCCGGACTTTTACGATGGCAAATTCTGCTGCTACAAAAAAACCATTGAGGAATACCAAAAATATGGTGAAAAAGATTTTCCAGGCGGAAACATCGGTGGAGTGTAATTCAGCTTGTAAAAATACCGAGGGAGGTATGTCAGAAATCATTTAGATAGAAAAAAATGGTAAGGAACAAAAGTAATGATATTCCGTCGCCTCCCCAAAAATACTTATTAGGATAAATCAACTATAACAATTTCTTGATTTATAGGTAATAAACAACAGCGTGTTTAAAAAGTCGGCCATTTCGGGCAATGGCAATGAAGCCGGGCCATCCCGGATGGTGAAACAATTGATGGATGAGCTTGCGCCCATTCTGCTACGATTCAATCCAAACGGGGCATCTGTGTTGTGTTCCGGGCAACAACACAGATTAGAAACCACTATCAGCCAATACACTAAAGTCTACCGGCGGCGCTTCCTCATTTCTTTCCAGGATAAAATTATTCCGGCCTTCTCCTACCAGGAGATTGATAAATTTTTGCTGCACCATCTCCAGCATGGCCAGGAAGGTGAAGATGGCCTGGTAACGATCCTGCATTTTTTCGAACAGTTCTTCGAAACTGGATTTTTTCTTTTCTTTTAAATAATCACTCAGGAAGGAACGCTGGCTATCCATAGAGTAGTTGTACTTCACCACCACGTGCTGAGGTTTATGCTGCCGCTCCTGGAATTTTTTCATTACCCTTTCGAAGGTGTTGACCAGCTTATACATAGTTACAGTTTGGATCTCGGTTCCCTCGGCATATTGATGGCCTAAGGCGTCCAGTTCGGTCTTCACATTACCTCTTTTCTGCATGGTGAGCCGCTCGGCCTCCAGGAGTGCCATCTGGTCGGCCGCCTCTTTAAACCTTTTATATTCCAAAAGTTTATCTACCAGTTCCTGGCGGGGATCGATCTCATTGCCCGCAGCATCCAACTCTCTCCGGGGCAACAGCATTTTAGCCTTAATACGCATTAATGTGGAGATAAAAAGGATAAACTCGCTGGCCATTTCTATATTCAGGACTTCCAGTTTGTGGATATAGTCCAGAAATTCCCGGGTGAGCTCGTTGATGGGGATATTATAAATATCCAGCTCATCGCGTTCTATAAAGAACAACAATAAGTCAAATGGCCCTTCAAACTGAGGTAATTTTATGAAATAAGCTTCCGACATTGATTCAAAACTACATTATTTTCCTTTATTTCTTTTTAGGCATTTCCAAAGGAATATTATCGGTTGTTTTCAGCTCATCAAAACCGCCCAAAACATTTCTTATATTGTGAAAGCCTTCTTTTTTCATAATCGAGCAGGCGACCACGCTCCTGTACCCGCCACCACAATACACATATATATTACTTTCTTCATCTAATTGGGCAATCTGCAGGGGGTCTATGATCTGGGTTAAGGGGAAATTTTCCGCGTTCTTCACATGGCCGCGATCAAATTCCTCCACACTACGCACATCTACCAACATTAATTTCGGGTCAAAAGGCAGGTCCAGGGCCAGCTCTTCTGCGGTCACATCAATAAGCATATCGATCCTTTTGCCGGCAGCCCGCCAGGCAGGCAAACCGCCCTCCAGGTGACCTTTCACCTGGGTATAACCCAGGGTTTCCAGGGCCTCGTAAGTATCTTCAAGATCATCTTCTTCCGCAACGATCAGTAAAGGGGTGTTTTCCGGGATCAAAGCGGAGATCCACTCCACAAAATGATTGCCTAAACCCAGGCTTACGGATCCCGGTACAAAGCCCTCGCTAAAGGCAGGGGATTGCCTGGTATCAATAATTAAGGCCTGATCTTTCAATTGTTCAAACTGCGCTACGGCTAATGCGTTCATATATACCTGAAATATTTATAAAATTAGTACTTTGGTACGGCAAAGTTAGTCATTTAGCCAGAGTCTTTAATCAATCATTTACCCGGTACCTGCTCTATCAAGGTGATTATTACACTTTCAGCTATACTATGAAGATCAATGCGGTAAAGTGCTCTTCTCTTTTTATATTATTGTTTAAATTAAACCCTATTTTTGCCCCTTAAAATACCAAAACATGATCGGAGATTTGCTGGATTTTATTTTACACATTGATAAACATCTTATCGAGCTGGTAGCACAGTACCACTACTGGATTTACCTGATCCTGTTCCTGATCATTTTTGTGGAAACAGGTTTGGTGGTTATGCCTTTCCTGCCCGGCGACTCTTTACTGTTTGCGGTAGGTATGCTGGCTGCCCAGGATACGGCATTGGATATTACGACCAGCATCGGGATCATGCTACTGGCCGCAGTGCTTGGTGATGCCTGTAATTATATGATCGGTAAGTTTGCCGGCGACAGGTTCGTGCGGATGCACCTGTTTGGCAAGCAGCTGGTAAAACCGGAATACATAGAGAAAACCCATGCTTTTTATGCCAAGCACGGCCCACAGACCATTATTATTGCCCGGTTTGTACCTATTGTAAGAACCTTTGCTCCTTTTGTAGCCGGGATCGGTCATATGAAATACCGCACTTTCCTGACTTATAATGTGATTGGTGGTGTAATCTGGGTAGTCGGGCTGACCCTTGCCGGGTACTTCCTGGGCGGGTTTGAAGTGATTAAAAATAATTTTGAGAAAGTGGTATTGGGCATTATTGCCATTTCGGTCATCCCGATTATTGTAGGCCTCTTTAAAAATAAAAAAGCAGCAAAAAAAGAAGCAGCCCAAGTAAAAGATGTGCCCCGTTAACCGGACACAACGGGGTTGCTCAAGGCATTTTGTCTATAAAATTATTCAACATTCCCTTGAATCCGGCTTTTTCACAAAAAAATATAATATTCCCCAAGCAACATTTAGGAGGAAATCGCTATTTTTATGGGATAAATATCAAAATCAAAACTAAAAAAATTTAAAATGAAGCAATTAATATTAGCTCTGGGAGCAGTTGGATTGTTGAGTACTGCGGCCCTGGCTCAAGATAAATCAGAGGCGGATTTAAAGGTTGAATTATTGAAGAAAGCAAGAACAGAACTTGTTGATCAATTAAAAACAATGGGCCTGGAAGAAGCCAAAGTGAACAAGTTCGCTGATTGTTATATGGCTGACCTGGATAAGAATCTTTCTTATACAGAAATCAAAGAATTAGATGGTCTTGCTGAAGGCGCTCAACCCTCTGAAGAGTTACAAAAGAAATTAGCTAATTTAGGCCTGGAATGTGCCAAGGTCTTAGAATAATAAGATTTTATTCAAATAATAAAGCCGGAACAAAGAACTGTTCCGGCTTTATCGTGTAATTAAGTAACTAAAGTAAAAGCTATCCTTGTAGGATAGCTTTTATATTATAAACCAAATCTAATTAGCCGGTTATTTTACCGCAATATACTTAGCCATTAAAGCTTCGATCGCTTTTTGACGGGCAGCCCCGGTCAGATTTTTCTTTTCGATCTCATCTAAAGCTTCATACATTAATTTACCGTCTACATCTTTAGTAAGGGTTAAAGTAGAAGCTTTTGCCATTTTGGTATCCCAAACAGCTACTACATCTTTCCAGAAGGCCGCTTTCTCAGCAGTCCAGAATTTCTTAGCCGCCTCACATTTGCTGTCGGCAACTTTTACATAGTTGTTATAGCCTTTTTCATAAGCCAACACCTCGTCTTTACCCCCTTTGCGGATGATCTTACGGTTGTCTTGCTCGTGCATATAACCGTTTCCGTTAATGGTCAAGCGGTTAGTACGCTCCATTACGTTATAGTCATCGCGTTTGGTATATTCTCTACGTGGCAACGGCGCGTCTGTTGTATTTAACCAATACAGGGAATTGTTGTTTTCCACCCAGCGGGAAGTGCCCTGGTAGCGCGGGGCATCATCTACTTCCCAAACGGTTTGCGTCCAGGAGCCTTTAACCTGCTCTGGTTTAGTAGCGGGCAATTTTTTCCAGGTCTGATCGCCATCATAGGTCCACAGGTTAGCGTTTTCATAAGTCCAGTCTTCCCGCCAGTGTTTGATCACGTGGCCACCTGCAACCAGAATGTGTTGGATGACTACTTTTTTATCTGTTTTTTCGATGGGCAAAGAAAGCTCAACAACCGCTTTGTCATTTAATTTACCTGCTTTGTATTCGTTTTGCGTATCATTAGTAAAAGTCTCAGCATAATTGAAAGTTACTTCAAAGCAGCCGCAAAGGTCGTCAATCGCCTTAAGGTCTGTTTTGCTTTGGGCAAAAGAAGTAGCTGCAACAGCTGAAAGTAATCCGGTAACAATCAAATTTTTCATTTTCCAGTTTGAAATTTATGTGTGTTAATGTGTGAAATTATTTTAATAGTTCATACTTCAATTCCGGCCTTCCTCTTGTACCGCCATCTTCGATGGTAAAGCTCAGGAATTTCAGTTTATAATAGTTGCCTTGCGGATCTTTTACAATGTAAAAGCGTTTTTTATCTACCCCCGCATTGGTAACGCCCGGAGCAGCAGTCTGGCGCCAGTTGGCCCCGATGGCCCAACGATAAGTATCAAAGGTCTCGCCCTGGGCTTCTGCTAATGAATAGGTATTAAAAGCCTGCGTTGCCGCCGCTTCATCATCATAGATCTTTTCCAAAGTTGTTACCCCGGAAAGATAGTTTACCGCTACCATATCCGAGAAGATGTAAGCTGACATTACCGAACCGTTTAGCGTTTCGTAAATTGAGGAGCCCCATACGATATCCCAGTTAAATTTGGTGGGTTCTGCTGTAGTTAGCAGCCCGCTGTCAAAAGAAACATATTTGAAGTTGTACGCGTCATCTTTAGCGATTGTAGCGGTCTGGTAATTATGCTCGTCCAGTTTAGACCATTTCACCTGGTAGTCCCCGTTTGCGGCCAGGCTGAACTGTGCTTTAACCAGGGCCCGTTGGGGCGTGCCGCCACCGGTTCCGCGGCCAATAACTACAACTTTGCTTGCTGTGGCGGTTATTTCAGGAATTACCGTTTTGCTCAGGTCGCCGGCCAGGTCATCTACTTTCAGGAAAGTGGCCGGGTTGGGATCTGTAATGTCTACCTCGAAAGTCTGCCCGCTGACATCAGCAGAGGTAACCGCATCCAGGTCTGTTTTATCGACTACTACAGCCATAGCAGAGGTCGCGTTGTTGATCATTACCCGGTTCTGACTACCGCAGTAGAAGGCCAGGTCCCAGCCCGCCCTTACCAGGGGCGTCTGAAGATCATTACTAAAATCAATAAATACCATATTGCCGGCAGCAGCGCCGGGTTCGGTACCTATTAAACCGTTTATTTCTATAGTGCTGCCAGGTGAAGCAGGTGGCAGGTCAATGTTTTCGATTTTACTTTTATTGCAGGCCAGCATCAGGCTTAATGCGCCGCTAAGGATCAGTAATTGCTTCATGCTCGTTTATTTTAACTGGTTACTGAAATTATAACTTACTGTGGCAAAGAAGGAGCGGCCATAACTAAAGGCCAGGTTACCTGTTCCGCTATGTACCCCACCGCTCACAGCAGTATTTTCCAAATCGGTTACGTTTAAAAGATTACGAACCCCAAGCGCAATATTAAAATTTGAGTTGATACGTTGCTGAACATTAAAATCCACAATATTGTAGGAGGCAGTTTTCCCTAACTCCAGTATTTCTTGCCCGCTCGCATCCTTCGCGATATTATATACTACTCTTTCTCCTGTAAACTTATAAAACAGGTTCAGCCTTGTTTTAGTGGCCAGGATATTATACATTACTTCTAAATTGACCTCCGGATACCAGTTAAATGTGCTTTCCTTCTTAAATCCTTCCTTTCCGGAAACCTCATTATACTCTCCCAAAATCAAACCGCCAAGTCGCCATTCTACTTTTGGGGTTACAAACCTGTTCGCTAAGGAAAATCCTGTAGTTCTATACTTTTCCCCGTTTTTCAGCTGAAAAACATTGGCACTGTCTTTCTTAGACTCATCATACACTCTTTCCTGGGCGTAAAAAATCCGGTCATTGTAATGATTATAGAAATAGCTCAACTCTGTAGAATAAAATCTGTTTTCCTTAAAAGGTTTTTTATAGGTAAAGGATGCATTAAAACTATTAGAGCTTTCCGCTTTCAGGTTCTCGTTTCCCCTAAGGTCATGATTGGAGTCTCTAAAAAAGAAATACAATTCGCGAAGCGCGGGGGCCCTGTAACCTTGCGCGTAAGATGCTCTAAGGGAAATGTTGTCATTTACCTGGTATAAGGTATTCACAGAAGGAATCAGGGGAGGCGCATCGTATTTTGAATTCTTGGTAAAACGAACGCCCGGACGAATATTAAATTTATCGAATGGTTTATATTCAGCCGTCAGGAATGCCGAAAAATTGGCAATCACCGGTTCTCCTTCGATCCTGTCTCCTGTAGCCCTGTCATAAGTGTATTCAATCCCGGGCTGAATACTTAGTTTTTTAGAATGCACATAGAGCAGTGATGTTCTCCAGTTGACAGAGTATAATTGTGCCGTATCATGCAAGCCTTCACCAACAGCAGGAGTAATCGTTTTATCTTTATAATCTAACAAATCACTTTTGGTGTAACGCCTGTAATCGGTATAACCTACACTTGTATTTAAAAACCATTTATGGTCCCAGTTGTGGTTATGCTGTAACTGGTGGGCCATACGGTCTGTAGTAAAAAATTGATTCACAGCCCTACTATTACCGAAATTAATAGGCTTCTTAGTAACGACAGCCTCCCGCAGGTAATCATTTCGATACATGATATCCCAGTTGTTGCCCCTATAGCCTACCCTTAAGGAAGGCAATAATTGCTCTTTGGGTTTCCATTTATGATCTCTATTATATTGATCAGCCCCCCAGCCACCAAAGTCGTAATGCATTACACTTGCCTGAACATTTAACGTTCCATTATCCCAGCTCCCGCTTAACTGTTGGGTATGTAAGCCCTTCCCGGTACCAAAATTATACTCCCTGCCCGCAGTTTCCTCATTTACCTGCGCGTTAAGCTGGATAGATTTACTTTCCGGTCTTTTGGTAATAATATTGATGACCCCGGCCATGGCATCAGCGCCATACACTATAGACATCGGCCCTTCAACAATTTCAATTCTTTCGATCTGGGCAGCATTGATCTGGTTCAGGCTTTCTCTTGCATCGTTACGGTCTAATAACGGGACACCATCCAATAAGATCTTCACGCCTCTACCTGCCATGCCCATAATAGAAAAATCCGCCACCCCTAATGCCATATCGTTGCTAAAGCGAATGCCTAATTCTCCGGTCAGGATTTGCTGTGCATTAGTAGCTACTTTGGCTTGTATCCGCTTCTGGTCAATGACATTCATTTTGTATACCGACTTGCGCAAGCTCTGGGGCTGGTATTGCGCCGTAACCACGAACTCTTCCAAAGCAGTAGTCACGGTATCCTTATCCTTATTATCCTGTGCCCGGCTTTCCGTTGCCCCTGCGGCCAATATGCCCGCGGTTAATATGCCCAACGCAGTCTTCCTAGTATCAAAATATATCATATGCACAAAGCCTATTATATGAAAGGTGATTTAGCAGGCAAATTTAGCCAGAATAAGCCTCTTAAGGGGTTCAAAATAAGGAATAAGCCTTGCGGACACGCTTTTTTGACAATTCTCAGACAATCATTTTTTGTTGCACAAAATACCACCAACACAAACTGGTCTCCGGATCCACAACCGCAGTCCGGGCGGCAATTCTCCTATTCTCCGCAATTACAGATTACCTTAAGAGGAAAGGCATTCCGGTATTTTCTGAATTTTTAGTGCTGCCTAATTCGTAATTTTAGCCGATTTTAATCCCGGGAAGCCTTTATTATTTATTTTTCATGAGCGCAACTGAAGACAAAGCCGTCAAAGCCACCTATTTTAGTATAGCCGGCAACAGCATCCTGGCCCTGCTGAAATGGCTGGCCGGTTTCTTTGGCAACTCTTACGCGTTAATTGCCGATGCGATAGAATCAACCGCTGATATCTTTGCCTCGTTTTTGGTTTTATTCGGCTTAAAATACGCGAAGCGGCCTGCCGATGACAACCATCCTTACGGTCATGGTAAAGTGGAACCCCTGGTTACTTTCATTGTAGTTGGCTTTCTTATTGTATCCGCTACCATCATTGCCTACCAGAGTATACAAAATATCAATACGCCACATGAGCTGCCCGAATCCTGGACATTATATGTACTCGGCGCCATTATTATCTGGAAAGAGATATCTTACCGGATCGTTATCAAAAGAAGTAAAGAAACCAACAGCTCTGCGCTTAAAGCAGATGCCTGGCACCACCGTAGTGATGCGATTACCTCTGTGGCGGCTTTTGCCGGGATCAGCATTGCTTTAGTCCTGGGCAAAGGTTATGAAAACGCGGATGATTTCTCGGCCTTGTTTGCATCCGGCTTTATTTTATACAATTGCTATAAGATCTTCCGGCCGGCCTTAGGAGAAATTATGGACGAAAATGTATATCCTGAGCTGGTACAACAGATCAGGGGGATCGCGGCAACAGTAAGCGGCGTTGTGGCTACTGAAAAGTGTTATGTGCGCAAGGTAGGCATGAAATTTCACATAGACCTGCATGCCGTAGTAGCCGGTAGCCTGAGTGTGACCGAAGGCCACGAGATCGCTCATAAGCTTAAAGATACGCTGATGGAGCAGCTACCGGAGATCGGTAATGTATTGATCCATATAGAGCCCGCAGTATAAGCTTACCTACAACCGGGTAAACCAGATCAATAAAAGGATCAGCCATTGCAGACCGATCAGCAACCAAAGCATTTGCAAGGAGGGCGTTGCCATTTCTTCTATAGTGGTCAATATCCTGCTCTTTATAAGCGCTGCAAGGTTAAAGGATTCATCCTGCAGCTCCACCTCATCCAGGCTGACTTTTTTTAAAGCAAAGCCGATCAATTTTTTGGTAACAAAATTTTCAGAGCTGTGCTTCAGGCTGTCCAGGGCTTTCAATTTCTCTACAGACCAGTTTACGCCGGTCTTCAGCGCCTGGGGCTGAATATTTTTAAATTGGGCCAATAAGCGGTCGAGCAAAGCGTCCAGGTAGTTTAAGCCTTTATCTTTTAAAAGCTTATTAGCCACTTTGGCCAAGGCATAACGGGAGCTTAAGCCGTATATGATGAAAGGGCTAAGCACTAAAACCAGGAGGAGTAAGGTAGCACCAACAGGCCTGGCGATGAAAGCGGCTACAACAAACGGGAATTCGCTGGCGTTTACGGAGGCTCCTACACTCACCTCTTTACTCAACTTAACTAAACCAACAATAAAAACAATAATGGTGGATAGCGCTCCCAATAAGCTGCTTTTAATAAAAGCACCGGCAAATACACCCGAAAGCTTAGCGAAATAGGAAAGGTTACTTTTAATTGATTCCATAGATGTGGTTTATATTGAATAGCAAATTAAGCTATAGCCACGGATATTTAAAAACTTTGTGGGTATAGTTCCTTTTGAAACAAACTAAAATCACTTCCCTCGTTCAAATTTTACGGGCTGTTCAGCATTCTTAACATAATTTTCACGGTTTTCTATATTTGATTCCTTAGGCTGGACTTAACTTTAGTCCGCACATACTCCACCTGCATAAATTTCAAAAATGAAAAAATGTATTTTCTTCTTAGCCTGTTTACTTTATACCGGCTTTACCCTCGCACAGGCGAAAAAATCAATAAAAAATACGGTACCTGTGAAAGAAATACCTGTTATAGCACCGGTACCGCCATCATCAGGGAACGATGAGCAAGTACCAATAGTAATGCCCGCCAGTGATATGATCAACATCAGCGCTACTAAAAAGAATGGAGCCCCTCTCAGTATCAGCAAGCCGGAAGAACTCACACAACTGGACCTTAGCCAGCTTCAAACATTGTCCATTACCACCCGGCTTTCCGACAAAATATTAGATCATAAACTGCTCCGGCAAATTATGGAGGAGGCGACAGCATTGGAATTGTTAGAAATCGATCATTTTATCATAGAAGCATTTCCTGATCTTAAAACGCCTCACCGTCATCTGAAAAAACTGGTGTTGAATTATAACAAGCTCAAGGCCTTACCCAGCAGTATTGCCAACTTAACTGCATTGGAAACGCTTCATTCCGCTAATCCTTTAACTGAACTTCCGGCTTCTTTTGCTACGTTAAAAAACATGAAAGAATTAGGGTTGTACAATACCGAATTCAGCACTTTCCCGGCAGTGCTTTTCAGTTTAAATAAGCTGTCCATACTTTATATCTCAGGAACAATTAAAGGAAATACAAAAATAAAAGAGCTTCCGGACTCATTTCAACAATTACCCGAACTTAAGGAACTCGGTATTACCTATGCTGCGCTATCCACGTTACCAGCATCGATCGGCCAGTTGAAATACTTAAACAAAGTTAACTTTTCCAATAACCGGTTCACTGAATTCCCGGCAGCCCTGGCCAGCAATACCCGTTTAGAATTTGTTCCTTTTTCCGCCAACCCGCTCAAATGGAATGAGTTTTTAGCTTCTGTAAAGAAAATAAAATGGCATGGCCTGTTTTTCCTTAACGAAACAGGATTAAGCAGGCAACAGTATGAAACCGTTCAGAAAATCCTTAATAAGACCGATGTTTATTATGATGGCATGAATGATTAAATAGCGTAAGACCATGCACCTTTAATAAAAGAAAACGGGGAATGTACATTCCCCGCTAACAATAAACTTTATTTTTCCCTGCTCTCCTTATCTATCTTAAACCTAAAGGAGCCGTTAGTAATATGCAGCGGTTGCTCATCTTCATCGAATTGATTAGGCATATCCAATGCAAATTTACCTTCCACCCAGCCCCCGGCTACCTTAGTGATTTCAAAACTCCCGGCATTAGGAATCCCGGAATGATAAAAGTCGTATTCTTTACCCGTCTGCTTAGTCAAATATAAATAGGCCGCAGGACAAGGACCATCCTTTGGCGTCTCTGTTTGCTCAAAAGGCATTTTACAAGCTACCGGATTGGTATGCGGAGCTGTTAAGATCACGATCCGCAGCTCAAAGGCTGACTTAGGGGCATAAACTACTGTAAATACATGTTTATTACCTGCTCTTTCCGTTTCATTGCCTGGTTCAAACTGATTGTAGCTTACCAGCTCTGAGGGCTTAAAAGATTCGGTTTTACCGTTTACCTCAAACTTTAAATACATACCTGTAGGTGCAGGTTTTGTTTGTGCGGAAGCCGCTGTAAATAAAGTTGCCGTTATTATTGTAAAGATTGTTTTTATCAAATATTTCATGGTCTTACATTATCTGTTTATACATTAAGAAGTAGTCTACTTCTAATCTTTCATTTCTTTTTCGATCTTAAACCGGAAAGAGCCGTTAGTAATATGCATCACTTCCCCATCATCAATGCCAATCCTTCTGGGCATATTCAGCTCAAACTTTCCTTCTACCCAACCTGCAGCAACTTTCGTAATTTCAAAATTGCCAACATTTCCTTCTTCTGATCCAAAGAAATTATAATCCTCTCCAACAACCTTCGTCAGGGTCACATTTACAGCAGGCAAAGGGCTTTCTGGAGTTAAGTAGGCTACGTAAGGTAGCTTACCCGCCACCGGATTCGTGTGTGCCGGGGTATGAATCCTGATATCCATATTATAGGTTTGCTTTGTAGACACATAGAATACATGTTGATTGTTGGGTTTTACGCCGTCTTCCCCCGGCTCAAAGCTATTATAGCAGCTCAATTTGTCGCTGTTAATACTTATGGTTTTACCGTCCAGGTCGAATTTCAAAAAGGCTCCGGTAGTTTGAGCCGATGCTGCGGAGAATAAAGCTATGGCAAGGATAAAAAGTGCCGCTTTCTGTAAATATTTCATTCTGTTTTGTGTTTGTTTGTGTGAATTAATAGACCGGCAATATCGGGATATTACCTATCGACAATCTTTGTGAGTCATTGCAAGTACTAGGGAAACGAACCGCTCTAATACTGAACTTCCTCCGCTATCTCGAAACGAAAAGAGCCATTGGTTACATTAACGGTTTTCGTATCCTCGAACATATCCGGGATTTTTATTTCAAATTTACCTTCTACCCAACCATCAGCCACTTTCGTAATTTCAAAATACCCTATACTGCCTTTTTTGGAACTATAGAAGTCCATCTCCTCTCCAACCGTCTTGGTGAGAGCCACATATACAGCCGGAATAGGATTGTTAGGCTTATAGGTCGAGGACACAAAAGGTAGCTTGCCTACCACGGGGTTGGTATGTGGTGGAGTATGGATCATGATATCCATCTTATAGGTATGCTTTGCGGTAACCATTACCAAAAATACATGCTCGTTGTTCGCTTTTTTATCTTTGTCGCCCGCTACAAAATTATTATAGTTGATCAGGTCATCTCCCTCTGCCAAAATTGTTTTCCCGCCAAGGTCGTACTTGATAAAAGCCCCGTTTTGTGCGGAAGCTGTGATAAATAAAGTTGCGGCAATAAGAGTAAATACCACTTTCAGTAAATATTTCATTGTATTATTTTCAATTTTTGTGTTAACTAGTAAAACTGTTGTTTAGTTCAGCTCATTCTTTGTCTCTATCCTTCCTCCGCTATCTTGAAACGAAAAGTACCATTGGTTAAATGAAGCGTCTTCGTTTTTTCGAATGTTTTAGGGATTTTTATTTCAAACTTGCCTTCCACCCAGGCATCAGAGACCTGAGTAATTTCAAAATACCCTACACTTCCATTCTCGGAACCATAGAAGTCCATACTCTTCCCAACAGCTTTGGCCAATCCGATATATACAGCCGGCATAGGACTAGTCGGCTTGTAGCTTGCAGATACGTAAGGTAATTTACCTACAACAGGATTAGTGTGTGGTGGTGTATGAATGATGAAACTCAGCTTATACACGTAATTTGTCATAGCCTTTACATAAAGAGTATGCTCATTATTCGATTTGGTATTTTTATCCCCCGCTTCAAAAATATTGTCGCAGCCCAGGTCATCACCGTTTACCGTTATTGTTTTCCCAGCCAGGTCGAACTTTAAAAATGCACCATTATTTTGTGCCGCAACAGCAGTAAACAAAGTTGCTGCCAGGAATGTAAAAGCTACTTTCAGCAAAGATTTCATTGTATAATTTATTGAGGTAAATTATGTGATGGTTTATAGGGCCGATACCGGACTTGTTCTTCAGCTAGTTCTTCTAAAATTCAGGGATATCCATACCCTTTTCAAAAAGCTTTGTGCTTAACCCTACATTTCTTTTTCTATTTTAAACCGGAAACTACCATTCGTAATAGGAATTACCTGCTCATCATAATAGGAGTGGGAAATATCTATCTCAAATTTGCCTTCTACCCAACCATTCGCAACTTTTGTGATCTCAAAATAACCCTTACTGTTAGCGCGGGAACCATAGACCGTATAATCTCCACCCACATTCCTAGTCAGGAAAAAAGAAACCGCAGGAAGTGGATATTTGGCGGGATATCCTGAATGCACATATGGAAACTTCCCCACAACTGCGTTTGTGTGAGGTGCCATGAAGATGGTCAGGTCCAGCTTGTAGGCTTGTTTATGTTCATCTGTTGTGAATAAGCCCTGCATATTATGGGCAGGAACACCTTCTTCAGCCGCTTCATAGGTATTGTAGCTGACGATATCATCTCCTTTCAGTGTTACGGTTTTTCCTTCGATGTCGAACTTCAGGAAAGCCCCTGTCGTTTGTGCCGCAACAGCAGTAAATAGAGTGGCCGCAATGAGCGTCAAAATCAATTTTACTAAATACTTCATTATATTGTTTATCTGTCTGTGTTAACTAATAAACAGGCAACATTATAATGTTGCCTGTTATAATTGCTTTTTCTAACCCGATAAAAGGTATTGATTATTTCATCCCCAGGTCTTCAACACCGGTTACTTTATCCCCTTCCCAGCACAATTTAAAAGTACGGGTAGTAACCCCGGCCTTTGCTTCCATAGTACAGCATTGTCCTTCAACTGCTACTACCTTTGCTTCTTGCATATTATAATTGGCAAAAGTAAGGCTGTTGGACTCGTTCAGGCTATTCTTTAAGCTGTCGCTAAAGAAAGCATCTACTGCTTTTTGCGCGCAACCTTCCGTACCGTCCAGCATGGCCATTAAGTCATTCATTTTCCCAGGGGCTGCTACTGCCGTTTTTGCGGTCTTCTCTGCTGCCGTATCCCCGCTTGCACCGGCTTCTGCACCGCTGCATGATGCGATAAAAGTAGCTACAGTCAATGCTGCTACTGTAAATAAATTTCTCATTTTTAAATTGATTTTTAATTTCTTATTTATCGGTCAACGATAATAAATCGTTCCTGTTTTAAGATCAAAGGTGTAGGTGAAAGCTTATTTAAGGCTCTCGTATGCTGCAATTTGCTGATCCAGGTCATTCAGCTCACTATTAAATACAGGTTCCATTTTAAAATAACGGTTGCCTTTCTTAAAATAAAAATTATAATGCTTAATCGTAGCGCCACTTGAGCCCTTCATTTTATAAATAATGCCAAAAGCTCCGTTTTTCAACTGTTTGGTTTCAATCAGTTCAACAAAATCTTCACTTTTAGTAATGGCCTCTTTCAGCATGGCTGTATCTTTAGGGTAGGCGGATTCTTTTATTTCCTTAAAACTTACCCTTGCATGGCCACCCATATTGAAGTCATAATCGGCTATTTCAGTATCGGTCTCAGAGGGATTATAATCCGTATACTCTGGTGGAGCATCCAGTTTGGGCGATGTGATCGTCAGATCATATTTTTCCAGTTTGGTTTCTTCCAAAGGTTTATTGTTACAGGCCTGGAGAAAGAGAGCAGCAATAAGGGTCAATTGTAAAAGGATCTTTTTCATCTGTAATTATGTTGAGATTAATAAAATTTATTGATTTTTGTTTTAAAAAAATACACTATTTCAAAAATTTAAGACAGTCTTTGTGCACATTTTTACCTGAAGGGGTTGTATACCCATCCAGGGTGATATCGCGGCTGACAACGGCGTCCAGGTATTTACCACCATCATACAGCTTGTCGAAAATGTAATAATCATACCACACTTCCCCTTTACTGTTTTTACAGGCGATTGCTGCCATGAAGGATTTTTTTACAATAGCACCATATTCGTCCCTTATTATAAACACATCTTTAAAAGCGAGTATTGCTTTGAGCGCATTGGGCGCATTTTCTTTAAAGAGAATTTTGGCAGCATTAAGCGCTTCCTTTTCCAATTTAGGGTCATTCAAGGCCGCTTTCGGGAAACAGTCCGTCACATTCAATTTGATTTCTTTGGGGACCATCATATCGATCTCCCCTACCGCTACCGGTTTGTATTTAAAGTCGGAACCATAACTCCAGGTTTTTATCGGTACAAATTCGAATCTTAATTTATGCTTACCGGGAGTCAATAATTCCTGTTTTAATAAAAGCGCTTTGTACAATGATTCTCCAAAAAAATTCTTTTCTGTACCATCGTTCAAATCTGCCCTGACGCTAAGGAAAGACGTCATGCTCTCTTCACTAAAGTCTTCAGCATAACTTGTACTTGTGATTTCTTTGCCATCAAGATACATAAAAATGAGGTACTTACTTTTGGTCCTAAACCAGTCTCTATTTTGATTTACTTCCTTAGCTTTTTTCCCGCTTTCCACTAATTGAAGCAGCATACTGTTCGCTACAGAATTTTCAAAATAAGCCCTGATGCTCAATTTGTCACCGAGTGTATAAGAAGTAATATATTTAGATTCGGGCAACTCACGGGTCAGTTCTTCATTAGCAAAAACAACTTTGCCGGCATATTTTTGCGACAAGGCCGTATTGAATGACTCTTCATCGAAAAGCTCCAATTTAAGCTTTTCTTTTCCTATTTTCTGCAGATCCTGTGCCTGTAAACAACTAAAGCAGCAACTCAATGCCAACAGCAGTATAAAGCGAAAACATTTCATATAATTATGATACTGATATTGCTTATGAAAGTATTTAAACGGGTAGTTTTAGGCTGTAGCTACTACCGCTTTCTTTTTTACAAAAAAGCGCATAATACCACCTACAACACCGAGCAGCCCTGCAATGACCATCACATATACACCATAGCCTGCAGTGGCGCCAACACTTACCGCATCCCCGGTAGTGGCGTCATTGTAGTATTTTAAGCCGAGCATGGCTACAAATAAGGAAAAAAGAATCGCAATAATGGCGGTCCATTTTTTATTCAGCAAGCCCATAATTAAGATGATAGCGCCCATAACTACAAAGAACAATCCAGGATTTCCTCTCATTTCTCCTAAAAAACCATTTTGGGAAAGCCCCATTACATTTACCCAGGGTAACCAGGCAGAGATAATGGAAAGGATACCTGCTATACTCATTGTCAGTCTTGAAATCATGTTGATTAATTTTGATTTGAAATAAATTTGAAGCTGCAAAATAAGCTGCAAGCCCCTATTATTTCAGGCAAATGAAAATCCGTCAACAATTTTTGAAAATTCGTCCCCGATACAGGGATGTCCGTTCTGATTATAGCGAGTTAAGGTAGCTGAGAAACTCTTCTTTCTTCCTTACAGAGAGTGGAATGGCTGTTTTATCCTTCATGATGATGCTTCCCGAATCCGTTTTTACATAATGATCAAAATAAAGTATATTGATCAGATGCGACTGATGCGTCCGGAAAAAACCCATAGGCAGCAACAGGGTTTCGTACTCTTTCAAGGTCGTGGAGACAAGTAGCTTCTGCCCATTCAGCATATAGAAGGTGGTATAATTCTTTTCCGATTCGCAACGGATGATATCCTGTACATTAATAGAATAAACTTTTTCCGAAGTTTTTAAAATAATCTTCTGCAGGTTCCTGGGGCGTTCAATATTGGACAACAGCGTACTGAACTGCAGTTCCAGCATTTCTTTACTTAAGGTTTCTTTAGCCTTTTTAACCGCCTCTACCAGGTCGGCAGGGTCTATAGGCTTTAATAAGAAATCAATCGCGCTGAAGCGAAAAGCTTTGATCGCAAACTCCTGGAAGGCCGTTATGAAGATCACTTTAAAATCGATAGGCTTTAACTGTTGTAGCAGGTCGAAGCCGGTACCGTCCCCCATCTCCACATCCAGGAATACCAGGTCGGGCAGGTACTTTTTAATAGCAGCCACCCCGGACGCCACGCTATCCGCTTCTGCAATAATGGCAACATCCGGGCAATATTGTTTTATTACCGCCATATTCTTATGGCGGATATTATCCATGTCGTCTATTATGATGGCTCTAAGCATGTCTTTAATGATTGTAAATGTACGGAATTTCAAAAAAGGTCTTTACGCCTTTTATGAAATTGTTTTCCCCTGTAATATTAAAGGTATGAATCATAACCTCCTTCCTGGAAGTAATACTTTGCAGCCGTTCTTTGGTAATTTGCGTAGATAAAGAACGTTTCCCTTCCGCTTGTTCCTTTTCTACAAGCCCGGTGCCGTTATCCGTCACTTCAAAAAACAGCTGACTATCCTGCATATAAAAATGAACATGGACGATGCCGCCTTCCGCTTTATTTTTCAACCCATGCTTGATGGCATTTTCAATAAACGGTTGTGTGAGCATCGGCGGCAGTAAAACGGTTTCAGGATCGATCCCTTCCTCAACAGTGACCTTATGTGTGAAGTTATTATTGTACAGCAGTTTTTGAATATTCATATAGTTATCCAGCATATTCAGCTCTTCCTCCAGGCTGATATAATTCTCTCTTGAGTTTTCCAGGATCTGCCGCGTAAGCTTAGAGAACCTGGTTAAATAATTGATGGCTTCTTCCTCTTTATTGCTGTAGATAAGGCTCTGAATATTATCCACCGAATTAAAGATAAAATGCGGGTTCATTTGGGTCAATAATAAACGTTGCTTGAGCTCTTCGTTCCGGTTAGCGGTTATGATTGCTTTCTGCCTGAAATATTTGACCACGAATAGAATCACTGCGCCTAACAAAAGGGCCAATGCACCGAAACCGTACAACAGCATATTTCGTTTGGCTATTTTCTTTTGATTTTCAATAGTAAGCGCTACTAGCTTTTTTTCTTGTGCAACCTTATTCAATAACTCCTTTTTTTCATATTCATATTCCAGCTGTTGTTCTTTCAGGGTGTTTCTTGCTTCTTCAAGTTTCGTAGAGTCCTTTAGCTGGGTATACAATTCATATGCCGCTAATGATTTATCAGGCCTGCCGGTCGCTTTGTATAATTCATACAGAGACTTGCTGATATTCGTCATATGTTTAATAGAGTGAATCAGTTGAGCACTCTTTAAACCCTGGTTATACAATTGCTCAGCCCTGGTATACTTTTTTTGCGATAAGTAAACATCTCCCATAAGGTTCATGACTTCGGCCTTTGTAAGATCATCAGTAGACAGGCTTAATGCTTCCTGGTAAAGACGAATGGCCTTGTCATCCAGCTGCCTGGCGTGCATCAATTGGCCATAAGTAGCAAGCGTCATGATGTGCATGAACGTTTCTCCCGACCCTTTAGCCTGCTCAATCGCGGATTTGATATATACTTCCGCTTCGGCATAGTTTTTCATATTTATATAGGACTTCCCTATATTATTACTGGCACTGGCCATTTGGCCCAGGAAATAAGGGTTCTGGGCCCATTCTTTTTGTGCCGTATACCAGGTCAGTGTCTTTTTATAATAAGTGATCGCTTCAGTATAATTTTTCTGGTAGTAGTAAAGACTGCCGATGAACTGGTTCGTAAAAACAATGCGTTCTTCCTTGTCGTGCTTTTCGAAATACCTTAACGCCTCGAAACAAGCAAGAGCGGCGCGGTCATACATGTTTATTTTGCTGTAACAAATACCTTTACTTAAGGTACTTTCTGCTACATTTTCGGCTTCTCCCAAACTGGCATATATGGCTATTGCTTTTTCAATGTTCTGTAAGGCTACAGCAAAGTCATTATTAGGAGGGTTGACCGCAAGATTGTTATAATAATTGCCAACATAACTGGTGAATGTTTTCCTTTGCGCCGCACTGATATTTTTTTGAGCCAGTAATTTTTGAGCCTGCTGTTTCAGTTGCTCATTGTAAGTATAATATTCCGGGTCTTCCATCGAAATATTATTCATAAGCATGTTCAGCGTATTTAATTTTATACTATCAGCTGCATTCATTTTTATGGCGGCTTTCAGGGAGTCTGTATTATCCTGTGCAAAGCTTTTTTGAAAAAGGACGGTTGCAAGAAAAATTAAAAATACAGGGGTGCGTAGATACCGGGAGTACAGCTTCATAGTTTGGTCAATTTGGGAATAACGGCAGATTTTATTTTATAAAAAAAGCGTAAGGTTCATAAAAGCGCTTCATAGGGGTATCGGTTAATGCGCAAATATAGAGATAACTAAATCATTCTTTCACAAATTGCCTTTATAGCCCTGGCATCAGGTGCAGGTGGAGTGAAAGCTTTATCATAACAAACACAAAACAGCAAAATCGTGTAATAGTTTTTCTAAATGGAGATGGAAGCATAATGGACTCAATAATGTACTAACAGCGTTCGTAAAACTGCAAATATAATTAACTAAGCAGCCTATTCGCAAAATATTAATGCCAGCTAAACATAAACTTACCGTTCATTAATCAAAAAATAACATAGCTATTCTATACCCGGACAACTCCTTTATGAATAACTCATTGCACCTATAGAAAATTCGTCAGGAAGCCATGAAAATTCGTCAAAAAAATCAGGCGTGTATATAAAAGATATAGCTTGTTTTTACTTTAATCATGCCAATTGACTTTTTGCTTGTGCTTTGATATCTACCGGCTAGATCGCCAACTTAGCACCGAACCGGTACAAACCAGAGCAGCCCCTGACAGAAAGATACATCCAAAACAGTAGCTAATAATACAGAGGACTGTGCGGAAGATAGTACAGGAATAAAATAAGACGCCCCGGTCAAAACCGTAATATTGCCTCACAAAATGCCCACATTCCAGGCCGCGTAGCCAAAACCCATAGCACAGGCGGCCAATACCAGATAAATAACAGCAGAAAAGGTAAACGCTCATTTAAGCGGATCAACAAAAACTTAATAGTTTTCAAAACAGGGCGGTTCACCAGTGTGGGATGTATTCCCACCTACCCGGATATGACTGAAGGAATTCTTTTCGATTTTATTTCCTTATTCTCATGCAACCGTAATCTGGAATTGTAGTCTTAGATTCTTTAATTTAACGTATAGAATACCATAATTGCATGGCTGATATGAGCAGCCAAAAATACAGCAGATACGGTTATAAAAATCCAAGGTCTGTAGGGTATAGAAAAACTGAATGAATCTCCGATAAGTGCAATCCCAGCTATCCATATTATCGGGGTATATGCGGGTGCTGAAAAACCAATGATACTGTTACTCCAATCACTTTTTGGAAAACAGATTATTATAATCCAGGAGGCAAAATATAGTAACAATCCTGACAAGTATACATACAAACCAACTTTTTGCTCCTTAGTGTGAAAATTCAGAGGCATTAAGCATGCAATTACAAAGAGGAAAAATCTGGAAATATTTTCAACATACATTAAGGCAATAGGAATACCTCTTGAGAATACCTCGGGCTGATAATTTTCAGGCAATTGGCTACTTAATAAAATATTCCAAAGCAAGATTGGTAGCATTAAGATAAAACAATTCAAAAAATACTTTTTAAAAAGGTCTTCTATAGTTTTCATTTTACCTATTGCTTATCTGTTTAATCTATTTCTGATATTTAAATCTCTACAAAGCCGTTGCTGCTGGGAATTTATTTAATTATTATCATATTCAAAGCTAGACTTATTTTCCCTTTGCCGAAGTGTACAGAAAGAATCGTGATAAGCTTAGCTTCAGGCATCTCTTTCCCCTGTACAGATACATGTATATCGAATTTATTCCAAAATCATCAACAGCACCTAATTTTAAATACTTCATTTTGCTGGTCCGATACACTTTACCGGCAATAGTTGAATCGTCTACGGTGCTCGTCGCCGAAGTTCAGCCCACTGTAAAAAAGAAAAGCCCCAGATTGCTCTGGGGCTTCAAAAAGCTCAGCGGAGAGAGAGGGATTCGAACCTATCTCCACAATTAGCTGAATATTAATGATATATAAGTTTAGTAAGTATAACTGCCATGATTCTGCCATAAAGGCATATAATTTAGCCGTAATCTAATTCCACGCATATATATTGCTGCAACGTCTATGAAACAAAGAACGCTTTTAATTCTACTCTCAAAATTAAAAAAAGAATTTTAGATTTTTTGCAGAAAGGATGAATTAATATTTCTGTGTATGTGTTAATAAAAATCAAGCTACTCCACAATACCGATTATACCCGTTTTAAACGCGTAATCTACCAAGCCACTTCGCGATTTTAGGTCCAATTTGAAAAATAGATTATTACGATATCCATGGACAGTACGCTCGCTAACAAGCATTTTCTCCGCAATTGCCTTGTAGGTGATATCTAGATGAACATAACTTAAAAATTCCACTTCCCGCTCGGTTAGCCCGGCTACTTCACTTGCGTTTCCGGCTATTAGCATTCTTGACAACTGAGGGGGGATATAGAAATCTCCGTTACATAATGTTTCTAACGCTTCCAAGAGTAGCTCCTTGCCACAGTTTTTGGCAACAAAGCCACGGGCTCCGAGTCGCAGCATCTGGAGCATACTGTAATCTGCCAGATACATAGTTAGCGCCATCACAGGTAAGGAAGGATGATGTTCTGTTATTAGCTTAATGGTTTCATAACCGTTAAGCACCGGCATATTTATGTCTAATAGGCAAACATCAGGAAATTGTTCAGAACCTTTGTAACGGGCTAGGAGTTCCAAACACTCCCTACCGTTCTCAGCTTGAAGGTTTACGATGAACTGATCCGTGGTGCTAAGTATAAGCTCTATTCCTTCCCTAAATAAGATATGGTCATCTACCACCATTATTTTTCTATTTTTCATCTTATAGGTTTATTTGCACAGAGATTGTTATACCTCCCTCGGCGTTATTTTGGATTTTAAAATTGGCCTTTAAAACCGCAGCTCGTTTTTTCATAGTTTCCAGACCTAGACCAGGTTCTATAGTTTCTTGGCTAATTCCTTTCCCGTCATCTGAGATGATCATTTGCAAAACCTGTTTCTCAGGCAAGGATACCTGGACTAATAATTTTGTTGCTTGTGCATGGCGTATGACGTTAGCCATAGCTTCCTGAGCTATCCTGAACAATAATAATGCCTTTGTCCCAGGAATGGGCAGCCGGTTTAATCCTGTATTGTTAATGAACCTTGCATCTATTACGCCCGATAACTGAAGATAGGCAACTTCTGTTTGCAATGACAACAGCAACCCATTTCTTTCAATTCTCGCACCATTTAGTTTATAGGCAAGATGCCGTAGCTCATCAGTCGTGCGGTTGATCCTTGTAACCGATTGTTTCAATATCAACCGGTCCTTTTCACTTAATGAAGCTGTTTGCACAGCTTCCAGATTTAAGCCCACACTACTGAGCACCTGACCAATATTATCATGGATATCGGCGGAAACTTTTTCCAGTTCTTCTTCATGTATCTCGATTCGCATCCTTGTCATTTCCTGTTCCAATTTCCGGTTGGCCTCATCGAGTTGAGCTTGATAAGTCCTCGCTTTTTGCTTACTGATAAGCAGATGCATCGCTATGGCCAGCACCAGCAGTCCAAACAGTAGCCCAACATAAACCAATACAACTATATCTTCCGCTACATTATTCATTATTGATCTTTTTTAGAAAACAATAAGAAAACAATTCCCATTCCTAGGTATCCCAAAACATTGATTCCCCATAATACTCTGTAGATGGCTATTACACCTGTGGTAGTTTCCGCCTGATGCCGGTCCAGTAAATAAATAATGATATAAAGGAAAAATACAATTACCTGCTTGAACACAAATAGCACAACTATCCAAAAGTGAGGATTTCGGTGAAGATGTAGATGCCGGTCGTCGCTTTCATAATCATACAGGGCGTTAAAGCCAAGTATGCAGACAAACAGGCCCTCTAAAAGCAGGTAATTCGAATTAAAGTCAAATAGCGGCTGAAACAGCCAAGTATTTAATAAAGAAATAATGACCGCTCCTGCGCCAAGTATCCAGGCAACCAGGTACTTTTGAATCGTAGGCGATATCCTGTGCATATACCAGGCTAGCACTACAAACAACATCGGGTTAAAGATGTGAAATACAGGCAGGTTGTTGTTGAATACAACAACCATATAAAATGCCACCCCCTCGCTGATAAGTGTGAGGGCCAGATAAATACCTATGATGTCAAAGGAGTCTTTAATGCGCTTCCTATAACGCAGTAAGGATACCATTGCCAACACGATAGCCATTATAAGCAGTATTCTAAATAGCATTGGAATGCTTTTAATTATTCCAGAATGGTTTCAGCGAAAGCGCATGCGCGTGGGCAAGGAACCGCGTTATCCATCGCTCTCCCTCGCATGGTTACGGAATTATTGTCTTCATCAATACCGAAAAGAATAATAGTTTCTGGTATTTCGCCATCGGTTGGCTTCCTACCTTTAAGTCCTCTATTTATATAATCCATCTGATGCGCAAGCGAGACCTTGATATTCTTTATAGACGGGTCCTGCAGATATAGCCGTAGGCTATCAGCATTCAATATCCAGGAGCGTATCTGGTCATCTTTTTCGGGATAACCAATAGAACTCAGATAACTTTCAATCATCTGGTTAGCCTGCGCAATAGGAATAAAAGTACGAGCCAGCTCAGGCCGAGGTTCGACATTAGCGCCTGAAGATTTTTTGCATCCAGTAAAACTAAATGCAACGAGCATACCTAAAAGTAAAGAGGTGATTACATATTTCATATAAAACAATTTAATACGTTAAAATTAAACTGGTTTTGAAAAGGCCGGACCCGCCGAAAGACGGTATTTTTACTAAGAACATTAGCAACACAAGGAGGGCCGAAAGTATGATAAAAAAGCGTCCAAAAGCGGTCTCGAAGTTATTAGTGTCTTCATTACTTTGTACATGAAATAGGCAAATCAGACCCCTTATAATCAAAACATTTCAAATTTCTTTAAAACGTTGAACGTTAATAGATTAAAAAATGATTATATTTGTCATGCCTGATTTGCCGTATTGCATTATGTAAACGGTCAGTTATGTCTTATACCCTCGAATTCTTCGACCAACTTGTTTCAGAAACCCTGCAACCTGGAAAAATTAGAAGCATAGATAATGAACACTTAAGAGAGTTGCACAAAATGTCGTTTGAAGAGAAAAGAAAAAGTCTTTTCAAATTAATGAAGCAGGCATTTAGATGTAAAAACAACGAAGAGCTACGTATTTATGTTTTGGGGCACTATTCCATCGCGGAATCTTTAATTAATTTATGTAACGAGTATGAACTCGATCCGGTCTATGTTAAAGATGGATGGTACCATAATTTTCTTGAACATATAAAAGAATCTTTACACCAATTTGCTGCGTTTATTAGTAGTCGATTCTCCCACTATCTAAATCACGATACTACTTCAGATTTAACCAAAACAGAAAATAAACTATGTTGTACTTTGAGTGTGGACCAGTTAGCTCTTATTTTCCGAGCAGCTTTTGATGAGAAAATACTACCCTACAAATCGCTGAACAGTATGTTTCAAAGTGTAGCCCCACTTTTATCTACAACAAGTCGAATTGATCTTTCGTTCGGATCCATGCGGAGCAAATCTTACGCGGCGGAATCTCGCGACAAAAATTATACAATTGAAGTTTTAAATAACCTCATAAAACGTGTTGAAGAATACTAAATAAGTTGATGCGCTAAATTTGGGCTTTAGTTCGGTTTCACTGCTTTAATGCATCTTAAAATCTTACTATTATTTAATTAATTAAAGTTCTGGGGTACAATCTAGGTACAATTTAATTGTACTTGTAGACGGCTATTCATGATTGTTTTTTTGCTGTAAAAACAATCAGGTATGGATATAGATAAACTGGAATTTAATAATTGGATGAAGCGTGTAATGCAGCGCTTTGATCTTATTGCTGAATTACTTCAGCAGAAGCAATTGGCTCAGCCGACAATTGAGGGAGATGAGTTGCTTGATAACTCAGATGTGTTGCAGATGCTTAAAATCAGCAGTCGTTCCTTGCAACGTTACCGCAGTACAGGCAGGCTACCTTATTATAGCATTTCTGGAAAAGTGTATTACAAATTATCGGATATACACCATTTAATCCGGGAAACCTTCAAAACTCCGGTGGCCATATCAAAGACATTTAATTCCAAATAAGGCCTTTTGATGTAAACTTTTGAACAGCCTTCTCACCACCCTTACTTTCACTTTTCGAAAAAAATCCCTTTATTATGAGCGAAACAACAGAAACAATCCAGCAACCAATGCCTGATCAGTTCGGCGACATACTGTTGGTGCTGGATAAAGAAAAAAAGAAAATACAGGCGGTAACAGGCCTGGATGAAAATGGTAAGCTGCAAACAGTAGAGCCGACTAAAAACAATCAAGGCCAGTTCTTACGCATTGACAAAACTGGAAATTTTTTCTCTAATTTTTTTTCCAATTTTTTAAGGGAAGTTAAAGATCCGTCCGGGTTCAATTTTTTCCGTGTTCTTGCCAGCGAAGGGCCTGATAAAGCAAAGGAACTTCAAAAGCACATTAATCATCCCTCTGATGATGGCGAGGCCGTCTTAAAGCAATATACAATTAATCCAGATGCTGAAATTCTTAATGAAAAAAAAACTACTGATATGACTAATATGGAAACTCCACAAGAGTCAGCCCAGGCAAAAGAGCAGGCCGGTGACTATAAGTTTAAGGCAGAACAAATTGATTGGGAAGCCTTATCCGGCATGGGAATAACAAAAGAGTATCTCGAAAAAAAAGGTCTTTTAGAAACTCTACTAAAGGGATATAAGACCGATTTAGTACCGGTAAGCTCGAACCTAGATTCTGTTATTATCCGTACAGATGCCCGCCTTTCTTTACAGAAAAGCCAGGATGACCGGGTGGTACTGGCTATACATGGTGTTCGTAAAGGCCCCGAGTTGCAGTTCCAGTTTTTCGGGCATAAGTTCACTGATGAAGACAAAAAGAACCTGCTTGAAACCGGCAATATGGGGCGCGTGGTGAACCTGGTTAATCCCAAAACCGGTGAAAATATTCCTTCTATAGTAAGTGTGGACCGGTTGACCAATGAACTGGTTGCACTACGAACCAGTTATATGAAAGCCCCGGACGAAATTTCAGGGGTAAAATTGAATGACGCGCAAAAGCAGACTCTTATGGAGGGCAAGCCGCTTTATATTGAAGGTATGATTTCCAAAAAAGGTAATGAATTTTCGGCGCCAGTACAGTTCAATGCAGACAAACGCCGACCTGAGTTTTTATTTGAAAAAAATATTACTCCAAAAAATCAGCAGATGAATAGCAGCGGACAGGCTCAGGAGAGCATGGCTCAACCTTCCCGTAAGTTTAATGGGGAGGATTTGACGGATCAGCAGTACAAAGACCTGAGTGCAGGGAAGTCTGTTCTAGTGGAGCGCATAGATAAAAAAGGCGCACCCTATAAAGGCTATGTGACTTTTAATAAACAGACGGGTAAAAACGATTTTGAATTTCCGGGACAGTACAAAGAACGTATACAAGCCGAAGAAACCTATAAAACGCAGGTAGCGGTTAACTCTGAAGGTAAAACTAATGAGGCAACAAAAAACATTAAGGAGCCGCTAAAATCAGCTCAAGCAAATCCGGATAGCAAGCAACAAAAGGAAAAGCTAAGCCCGCCTAAAAAAGCGAGAGGGCCAAAACTGTAAACCCATCCGGCCTTTGGCCACCTTCAATTGAACGGGAACAAGCGCCTTCCTCCTTTCTTTATCTGATTGTCGTGAAATCCAAAAAATTATAACTATGCAATTAATTATAGCAGAAAAGCCAAGTGTCGCCAGGGAGATGGCCGCCCTGCTTGGGGTAACCGAAAAGAAGGACGGTTACCTCGCAGGAGCGGGTTATTTAATTACCTGGGCTTTGGGGCATTTAGTGACACTGGCAATGCCCGAAGACTACGGCATAAAAGGGTTTAGTAAAGAAGCATTGCCAATTTTGCCCCATCCTTTTTTACTTATGGTCAGAACTGTTAAAAAAGACAATGCCTATGTACCGGACGTGCGGTCAGCTAACCAACTTACCGTTATCAGGGAGCTGTTTGCCAGAGCGGACAGCATTATTGTTGCCACTGATGCTGGGCGTGAAGGTGAGTTGATTTTTAGATATATTTATAAATACCTGGACTGTCGGCTTCCATTCCGGCGGTTATGGATCAGTTCACTAACCGAAAAAGCCATTAGACAGGGATTTGAAAACCTAAAACCGGGTAGCGATTTTGATGGGTTGTACCAGGCGGCACGAAGCCGCAGCCGGGCCGATTGGTTAGTAGGAATCAATGCGACACAGGCATTAAGCATTGCTGCCGGTGATGGTATATACTCACTCGGGCGAGTGCAGACACCAACGCTAGCGCTTATCTGCAAACGATACTTGGAAAATCAAAACTTCGTTTCAAAAAAATACTACCAGTTACAACTCACACATAGAAAATCATTTGTCGATTTTAAAAGTATTTCGCTGGACAAATGGGAGGATAAAAAGTTAGCCGATAGTATTTTAAAAACAATCTTGGAACATGCAGTGATAACGGTTGATACTGTTGAGCAGAAAACAGTAACAGAACAACCACCTTTACTCTTTGATTTGACGGGACTGCAAAAAGAAGCTAACAAAAAACTGGGGCTATCGGCTGAAGAAACCCTCAGTATTGCGCAAAGCCTATATGAGAAAAAATGTATTAGCTATCCGCGAACTGGGAGCAGGTATATTCCGGAGGATATGTGGGAAGAAATAGAAGGTCTTGTGAGAGCGCTGGACGATATACCAGTTTTTAAACCGGCAGTTTCCAAAATGAAGTGGGGAAAGTTCAATAAACGCATCGTTAATGACCTGCGTGTAACCGACCATCACGGCCTGCTTATTACCGAAAAAGTGCCATCGGCCCTGCCGCCCAGGGAAAACGCCGTATATGAAATGATCGCTTACCGTTTACTGGAAGCCTTATCCGAAGCTTGTTTGAAAAAAGCAACCGATGTTAGCCTGAAGGCCCTGCATTATAGCTTTACGGCAAAAGGGTCTAAATTAATCGAAGCGGGCTGGCGGGCTATAAAAGGAAGTTTCCTGGATGATGACCAGGAGCCTGTGCAGGAACTGCCCGACCTCACAGAAAGAGAATCTTTTCAAATCAAAGGGTCAGAGACCCTAGAAAAACAAACAAGGCCACCTGCGCTTTATACAGAGGCAACGCTACTGGCCACGATGGAAACTGCGGGAAAACAGATGGCGGAAGAGCAGCAGCGAAAAGTTCTGCAAGGTATTGGCATCGGTACTCCGGCCACAAGAGCGGCCATTATCGAAACTTTATTTACCCGTGATTATATCCGAAGAGAAAAAAAATCACTGATCCCATCCAGCAAAGGACTCGAGGTATACGAATTAGTGAAAGATAAAAAGATCGCCGACGTTGCCATGACTGCTGAATGGGAGCTTAACTTGCAGAAAATTGAAATCGGCCAGTTGGAAGCAACTGCTTTTCAAAAGGATATGGAGGCTTATGCTGCTTCTATCACCAATGAGTTGCTACAAGCTTCCATTGCTAAAGAAATCCTTCCCCGTCTTACCTGCCCCAAATGCAAAGCCCAACCACTCATCATTCGCGAAAAAATTGCTAAATGCCCCGATGAGGTTGCTTGTGGCTGGAAACAGTTCAGGTTGGTATGTGGCGCCAAGCTAACGGCAAGCGATATAAAAGACTTAGTTGAAACAGGCAAAACAAGGGTGTTTAAAGGCATGAAAAGTAAATCCGGGAAGCATTCATTTAATGCCCGTATTATACTTAAAGAAAATGCGGAGTCTTCTTTTGAATTTGACAATACAGAACCGCCCGCTAAAAAACGATAGCGTTTAACGGTACCTGGTTAAATCAAGTCCTTATTTTTTATTATAACAAAAAAAGCAGACAAATGAATAGTGCACAAGACCTTTCTTATTTTTCTTTGAGATTACAGGAATTGCTAAACGCGAGTTTCCCCGAAAAAGCGGATGATACTGAATTTATCCTTCAGCGTTCAGCGCTGGCAGAGCAGGCTTATGAAAATGCATTTAAAGCAGGCAATCAACCTGCCACGTGTTTTGCTATTGCAGATAATACCTTGTTTGAAGGACTGTATTTCTCTAAATACGATACGGTATTCCAGGTGGTTTGCGGCGAGTTTGACACCCAGATGGCAGATGAGGATCTGCGGCCCTTTGCTTTAAAAATGCTACCGCTTTGCGAGCCGGTATTTGCAGGCTATGAACTGGTAGATGATTTTGCTTATTCGCCGGAGTTTGAGTTATTATATACGGAACTTACCGGAACGATTGCTACCTGGATAGAGGGTCATGGGCTTCAGTAAGCAGGAGCACTTGCGTTTAAATATAGAAGCGCTGGAGCTGGCTTTTGCACTTGAAAGACAACAGCGAAGAGCCACAGCCGATGAGCGCCAGGTATTAAAACAGTACAGCGGGTTCGGTGGACTAAAATTTATACTCAATCCTGCTCAGGCTGCTACCGATATGCTGCAATGGGCCGTTTCGGAGCAGCACTTGTTTTCACAGACCAGGGAGCTAATAGAACTATTACGCCTCCATGCAATAAATGAAAAGTACTTTAAACGCTACTTGGATAGTATGCGTAGTTCCGTGCTAACTGCCTTTTATACGCCACCATCAATCATACAGTCGCTTAAGGGTGTGTTGGATCAGAATGGGATTATTGTTCAAAAGCTATTGGAACCTTCTGCGGGCATCGGCGCTTTTATAGAACCTTTTGCAAAAACTAACGATCTACAGGTAACCGCTTACGAAAAAGACCTGCTAACCGGAATGGTATTAAAGCATCTTTATCCGGAAGCTACCACTCATATCAAGGGTTTTGAAGAGATCCCGGATATAGAAAAAGGAGGTTACGACCTGGTGACGAGCAATATTCCTTTTGGGGACGGGGCGATATTTGATCTTTCTTTTTTAAGGGGCGGTGATGCCACCCGTAAACAGGCGGCCCGAAGTATCCATAATTACTTCTTTTTAAAGGGAGCTGATATGCTCAGGGAAGGTGGCCTCTTGGCTTTTATCAGTTCCCAGGGTGTACTGAATAGCCTCCAAAATGAGCCGATACGTAAAGCGCTCATGAAGCATCATCATTTAGTGAGTGCCATCCGACTTCCTAATAATTTATTTACCGATTATGCCGGGACAGAAGCCGGGAGCGACCTGATCCTACTGCAAAGGGATTCTTTAAAACAAGTGCTTTCAGATAAGGAACAGCTATTTTGCAGTTCCTACAAAGCGGATGATGGAAGCCATTACAGCCGCCTTTTTTCATCTACCCGGCGTATTATACATACTTCCATGTACAAGGGGACTGATCTGTACGGGAAACCTACCTGGATCTTTGAGCATAAGGACGGAGTGTCGGGCATCGCTAATGATCTGAAACAAATGCTCCAGTATGATGTATCCCAAAACTTCAACCTGGACCTGTACCTACAAAACTATTCCTATCAATCAAAAAACCCACTGCCGCTGCCTACAACTCCTACGCAGCAACTGGTTTCTTTTTCAAGAGGCACGGAAGCTGTGTCTGAAAAGCCTGAACGGGTAACTAAGAACCAACCCGAACAAAAAACCGGGTCGTTTGAGCAACTTAGTTTATTTGACCTTTTTGAAAACACGGCGCAGGCTACCGCTGTTACAAAACCTGCCCGTGTTAAAAAGCTACGTAAGAAAACGAACAATTACCAGGGTGACTTATTTTCTGAAATAAATATTTCCAGCGCAAAGGCATCAAAGGTTTTGCCTGGTTCTCCAGGAAAAGGTAAACAAGCGAACCTGTTTTCAGCAGTCAATATAGATATGACGCCGCCATCAACTAACCAGGTGCCGGTTACTGCCGAACCCTTTGTTTATACTGCTGGCATATTTCCTTTTTATCGTAACGATACATTAGTAACAGCAAATGGCTGGGTAGGCCATTTAAGAAATATAGATAGGGAAAAGCAACTGGCTATGTTTCATCCGCTGAACTTACCAGCGGCACAAAAGGCCAGGGTTGAAGCTTATATAACAGTGCGAGATACATATCTTGACTTATACCAGAAAGAAACTGAAAATCAAAAAGAGTACAAGGAAGATCGGGGGCGCATAAATCAACTATATGATGCTTTTATAAAGAAGTTCGGTTACCTGAACAGTGCGGATAATATCAAGCTAATTAAAATTGATGGCGCGGGCAACGAAATTCCTTACCTGGAACGTGTGATAGGGGGTGTGGTCCATAAGGCGGATATCTTTAAACATCCGGTAAGTTTTTCTACTGCGACAGCCAGTACAGATAATCCCAATGAAGCATTAGCTGCTTCCTTAAACAAATACGGTGCAGTTGACCTAGGTTATATGTCGGCTATTTCTGGTATTGCTGCTGATGAACTAAAAGAAACCCTTAAGGGACGTATTTATTATAACCCATTTGAGAAAAGATATGAGATAACCGAGCGATGGGTAGCGGGGAATGTCGTAGAAAAGATAAGAAACACGGAAGCGTATACTGCTGCTCATCCTGAAGATAGAGAAGCCGAAGAAAGCCTTGCTGTGCTTCAGGCTGCCCGTCCTGCCCGAATAGAATTTGAGCAGCTTGATTTTAACCTCGGTGAAAGATGGATATCCGCTGATACTTACAGTCGTTTTGCTTCTCATCTCTTTGATACCGCAACCAGTGTCTATTATTCTGAGGTCACTGACGATTTTGCTGTTTCCTGCAAGCAGAAAAATATCCATATCACGGAAAAATATGCCGTTAAGTCTGAATCCAGGCTCTTTGATGGAACAGCCCTATTAAAACATGCGCTGTTGAACACTACGCCGGAGATCACCAGAACGATACAGGATGGTGACCGGAAGGTAAAAGTCCGGGATATAGAAGCCATACAATTGGCCGGTGCAAAGATTGATGAATTAAGGGGCGCTTTTACCGAGTGGCTGTATAGCCAGGATGCCGATTTTAGAAAGCAGATTACTGATGAGTATAACGACCGGTTTAATTGTTTTGTGCGTCCGCATTATGACGGTAGCCACCAGGATTTTCCGGGGTTGGACAGGAAGGCGTTGGGTATAAAAGACCTCTATTCCAGCCAGAAGGATACAGTCTGGATGATCAAGCTTAATAATGGCGCAATTTGCGACCACGAGGTGGGAGCCGGTAAAACGCTGGTAATGTGTACGGCTGCACAGGAGATGAAACGCCTCGGGCTGGTACACAAACCTATGATCATCGCGTTAAAAGCTAACGTTCATGAGATAGCTGAAGCGTATCGGACTGCATATCCCCATGCAAAGATCCTGTATCCCGGTAAGGAAGATTTTACGCCAAAGAAGCGGCAACGGATTTTTGGTGACATTAAAAATAATGATTGGGATTGTGTGATACTAACGCATGACCAGTTCGGGATGATCCCGCAATCACCGGAGCTACAGAAAGAGATACTGGAGATAGAACTCGAAAGCGTTGAAAAGAACCTGGATGCTCTAAAACGCCGCGGCGAAGAGGTGACCCGTAGTATGCTTAAAGGCGCCATTGTAAGGAAACAAAACCTGGAGGTAAAGCTCAAAACCATAGAGTATGACATCGAAAACCGCAAAGATGATACCGTAGATTTTAAGATGATGGGCATCGACCACCTATTCGTAGATGAGAGCCATAATTTTAAAAACCTGATGTTCAATACCCGCCACGAACGGGTAGCGGGGCTGGGCAACCAGCAAGGCAGCCAAAAGGCACTGAACCTGCTTTTTGCTATTCGTACCATCCAGGAGCGCTCCGGTAAGGATATGGGAGCTACATTCTTATCCGGTACGACGATCAGCAATTCTTTAACGGAACTGTACCTGTTATTTAAGTACCTGCGACCTGGAGCGCTGGCTAAACAGGGCATTCATACTTTCGATGCCTGGGCGGCAATCTATGCCAGGAAAACCACCGACTACGAGTTTTCGGTTGCCAACAATATTGTACAGAAAGAACGTTTCCGTTATTTTATCAAAGTGCCAGAGCTGGCGCAGTTCTATTCTGAAATCACCGATTATCGTACCGCAGAAGATATAGGTATTGATCGTCCGGGCATTAATGAGATCTTTTGCCATATTCCGCCAACACCGGATCAGGAAGTGTTCATTAAGAAATTAATGGAGTTTGCCAGGACGGGCGATGCTACGCTGTTGGGGCGGCATAAACTCTCTGCTTCAGAAGAAAAGGCCAAAATGCTGATAGCAACTGACTATGCAAGGAAGATGTCACTGGATATGCGGCTAGTCAGTCCCAGGTATGGCGATCATCCTGGCAATAAGGCGTCGCAATGTGCTGCGATGGTAGCGCAATACTATCAAAAGTACAATGCGCAGAAGGGTACCCAATTTGTGTTTTCTGACCTGGGCACCTATAAGCCCGGTGAGTGGAGTGTGTACGCTGCCATCAAACGTAAGTTGGTGGAAGATTATGGTATCCCTGCCCATGAAGTACATTTTATACAGGAAGCGAAGAATGATAGGCAACGCAGAGAGTTGATCCGTGGTATGAACGATGGTAGTGTCAGGGTTCTATTTGGTTCAACGTCAATGCTTGGCACCGGGGTAAACGCGCAAAAGCGAGCTGTGGCTGTACACCATTTAGATACACCCTGGAGACCGAGTGACCTGGCGCAGCGTAATGGACGCGCCAGGCGCAAAGGCAATGAGATCGCTAAATTTTTTGCGGGCAACAAAGTAGACGTCATAATTTACGCAGTAGAAAAGTCTTTGGATAGTTATAAGTTTAACCTGCTTTATAATAAGCAATTGTTTATCGACCAATTGAAAAGAAATAACCTGGGCAAACGTATGATTGATGAGGGATCAATGGACGATAAAACCGGTATGAACTTTTCTGAGTATGTAGCCATACTCTCCGGCAATACTGACCTATTGGAGAAGGCGAAAATTGAAAAGCAAATTGGAGCGTTGGCAAGTGAAAAAAATGCATTCATCCGCTCCAAATTCAGTTCCGAGCTTAAGCTAAAACACTTGAAGGCTGACCAGCAAAGGATACAAGGACTTATGAAGCAGCTTAGAAGCGACTGGCAGGAACTGCAAAGTAAAATACTAAAGGATAGCGATGGTGTCACAGCGAATCCGGTATTAATAACAGGGTTGCCTGAACATGCGGATATTAAACAGATCGGAGCTAAATTGAACCAGTTGGCTAAAGATGCCCGTACTGGCTGGCAGGGAGAAGAGATCGGCTCACTATATGGATTTAGGTTATTGGTACAAACAGATGTCTTAGGAACGCTAATAAACAGTGAAGAACCTACTTATCACAACCGATTTTTTGTGGAAGGTAAGACCGGTATAAAATATACTTACAATCATGGAAATATCGCTAACGATCCGCAGTTGGCTTCCCGCAATTTTTTAAATGCCCTGGAAAGAATACCCACAATGCTGGAAGAACGTGAAAAAGAACTACAGGGTATAAAAAAAGATCTGCCCATTCTTAAGGAGATAGTAAACAGTGATTGGAAAAAAGAAACTATGCTGTCAGGCTTAAAAACTGAATTGGCGGCAGTAGAAAGGAAAATTCAAATATCCATACAATCTAAGCCTGAGGTGCCAGCATCAGAAAATAAAAAAGATGTACACGAAAAGAGCAAGAATACCACCGCGAAACTAAAGATCAGATAGCTACTAAGCTACAGTGTTTAGTTGGATTCATCTTCACAAAGGGGGAGGTAAAAAAAGGTCTGCCCTAAAAAAAGCTGGCCGTTGCTAACCTATGAAAAATCGTTTATGCTACATCTAATTTACTACCAGTCCCGAATGTTAAATACGCCGTGGGTGCACAGCCACTCCCTGAACGCCAGAGAATTCGCAGGCATAAAATGAACAATTTTTCCATTCCAGAGCAACATACTAAATACCCCAGCTGCTTCAGTATATTTAGTCAGCTCATTGGCATAATATTCAAATCCGGGATAGGCTGCATCAGCGGTCATTTTTCATAAACATTACTATAAATACAAATATATAAATGTTGGCATAGTTAAAAAACGGGAAAAATACCCTGGTCTGTTTATTTACAAAATCATTGGGTATGATTATAGACCTTACTTTTGTATCAAATGTTGTAATTCAGGATCGTTCTTAATCCGATCTAATTCGTCTGTTATTACCCGCGCTATATCCGCTTTCACCTGCTTGTAGTTGGCGTCAATTGTTTCTTTCATAATGTCATTACCTTGGTCATCGGTAAAGGATACGATTTGTGGAATTTTTTTATAGGCTTTGGTTTCGGCAGCCACCTTACCATTATCAACAACAATTTCTGCATGAAAGATTTTTTGTTCAATCCGCTCGTCGAAGTTGTCGGCAACGGCGCCTACGAACATGCCCTGGGTTAACGTCGATATTTTAGAAGCCGGTATTAAACTATCCAGTTGAGTTGAAATTGAAGTAGAGGTATCGTTTCTGTTAATTGAAATACTCTGGCGTTTTTGTAACACTTTACCGAAGCGATCTGACAGGCTTTTTGCTGTTTCACCAACGACCTGCCCTGAGAAAATATTACCCACAGTATTTTGTATTACCTTACTTTCCTTGTCGCCGTAATCCCTTGTTAATTGCGAAAAATCCTGGAAGCCTAAACATACAGATACCTTATTACTTCTGGCAGTTGCGATAAGGTTATCCAATCCCCGGAAGTAAATTGTCGGTAGCTCATCGATGATGACGGAACTTTTAAGTTGTCCCTTTTTATTAATCAGTTTTACTATTCTGGAGTTATACAAACCCAGTGCCGCCGAATAAACATTTTGTCGATCCGGGTTGTTGCCTACACACAGGACCTTTGGCTCTTTGGGGTTGTTGATGTCCAGTGAAAAATCATCTCCCGTCATTACCCAATAGAGCTGTGGGGAGATCATTCTTGAAAGCGGTATTTTAGCAGAGGCGATCTGGCCCTGTAACTGATCCTGTGCTCCGCCTTGCCAGGCGTCCGTAAAAGCAGAGAGATAATTTTCTAGTGCTGGGTAAGATGTAAGAATAGTGAAGACGTCTGCATATTTTTTATTGAGTAATTCAATAGCATGTGGGAATGTACAGAACTTACCATCCTCATAAATTTTCAGATACCAGATAATGGCAGCAAGCAGGATAATTGGGGACTCGACAAAGAAATCCCCTTGTTTCTGGATCCAGCTGCGGTTGAGGTTCAGCATTATGGTATAAGCGGCTTCGTAGGCATCTGAGATATCCGTCATGAAGCAGGGATTGATGGGATTACACCTGTGGCTTTTACTTGGATCATCAAAGTTGATGACGTAGAACCTTGGTTTTATCTTGTATTTATCTGTATGCTTTAATAAATGGTTGTATGCAATAGTTGATAAGTCGTCGAACTTAAAATCGTAGATATACATTGCGAATCCTTGTTCAATATGCTGCTTGATGTAATTATTTACGATTGCATAACTCTTACCCGAACCTGGAGTACCCAATACAATTGAGGCGCGAAAAGGATTGACCACGTTAATCCAACCTTTATTCCATTTGTCTTTGTAATAAAACTTCGTAGGCAGGTTAATGGAATATTCATTTTGCATAAGTTTGGTTTCCTGCTGGAAACTTTCGTTTTCGTTGTTGAAAACGTCTGTCATTAGGTTGCTTTTCAGGAGCCGGCTCATCCAGACACCGGCCATCAGCAAAGCGATGTAGCCTAATGCAATGGAAAGAAAATACAGGAAAATGCCGATCTCAGGACCTAATTGTAGGAGCGGTGTATTAAAGAAAAACAGGAGTATGCCAATCCCTAATGCTGCATAGATTTTAAGCCAGGTTATCTTTTCGTTTTTTACGCCTTTTGTGCCCAAGCAACTTAAAGCCAGTAATATTAAAGCAAAGACCTTTGTGTAAAGCGTATGTCCAAATAAACTTGCTGTCCGGTTGAAGTTGAAAAGTATCTTATTGATAACTTCCAGTGTCCAGCTGCAGTTATAAAAGAAGCTATGGCAGTACCAATAAAGATGCATCAGCACCAAAAGGATACTTACTGCCCGCATAAATGCCATAATCTTTGCGAGTCCTCTCAGATCGTCTTCCCCTTGCATTTTGATAAAAATTTGGTGAAGCGATAAAAGTAGGGGCGGAGGACTGGAGCTTAGAGATTGGGCAGTTGGTGGCCTAAAATGGCGACGGCGGCAGGCGCAGCAATATTTTTAAACCATTGAGCTTGGTTTAAAATGCTTCCCGCAGACTTCTTTATGAGAGTGATTTATGGGGAGGTATGTACAGCTGAGATTTGATCCAATACTGAAGTATCAATAAGTTTCAGCCTTTCCCAAAAGGAGGTTTTTTTGGTGCCAGCCTTCGCCCAGGTCAAAGATGCTTAGTATAGCTCTGTATTGGATACGATAATTGCCTTACCGATTATCTTTTGTTTTTACACCTGGGGGCTTTCTCGTAGAACTTACTGAATTGATCCTTTCCTATAATAATCAATCAGCATCTTCTTAAACTGCAATTCGTATTTAAAGGCACTCATGTCATTCTGTGCCTTTAGATATTTGTTCTTTTCTGTAAGGTATTCGAAATAGGCAATTAGGCCAGCTTCATATCTTATTTCTGCTGCTTTAAAAGCTTTCTGTGCATGGATATATTGGTTATTGGCATTTTCATATTTTTGGATTGCAAGCTGGTAATCAGTACAGGCAGCGTAAATATCTTTTTTTAGTTTTAGCAATCCTTCTTCATTTGCAAGATAGGCTTTTTCAAGTCCTATCCTGGCTGTTTTGATAGCATTCCTTGATGAGAAATTATTAAACAATGGAATACTTAACCCAATAGAAAAGGAATGCGACAAGTTGGAGTTTAATTGTTTCCCAAAATTCATTAAGCGCCGTTCTCCGTTTGGTAAGTATTCATAGAAAGATGAAGAGTAATTCGTACCTGTTGAGTAGTAAGTATTAATAGATGGTAAGCTTCCAGCTTTTACGATCTGAATATCTTTCTGTGCTATCTGTATGGCGTATTCATTTGATCTGACACTATGAAAAGTGCTTAGAGCCAATTGGTAAACTTTTTCAGGTATGTAAATTTCAGGCTGGCTTGAATCCGTGGTCGATGTATAGGTAATTGATATTGGAGCTTGAAAATCGAAATTCATCAAGGCTTTTAATTCAAAAAGTGACTGCTCATAATTAAGAATTGCCTGTAGATATATTCCGCTATCTATGCTGAGTTGGGTATTTGCCTGCGATAATTCAAGCAGATTGCTTTTGCCTGCATTCAATAATCTTTCAATTCTTTGTTTGTTGCTCGTACTTAGATCAAGCTGATACTCCATATTCTTAATCTCTTCTTTAGCCAACAATCCGCGTAGATAGGCAGTACTTATATTAAGGACTATGTCATCCTTCAACTGTTCGTAGGTTTCATTCGTTTTAAGCAGATTTAATTGACTTTTCTGAGTACTATATTTTTTCTGGAACCATCCAAATAATAAAACACTTGCACCGCCACTTATACCAGTGTACGTGTACTGTGTGTTCTCAAACTGATTGGTAGTTGGATTGATGCTACGCCCTAAGTTTGTTCCTGCACTACTTGATAAACTAAGGCTGGGATATCGGGAACTTTTTATTGAGTTCAGTTCTATTTGGAATAGCTTTTTGTCCAGGTCACTTTGCTTAATTGAAAGATTATTTTCTATAGCATAATTGATACACTTTTCAAGTGTCCATAATGAATCCTGTGAATAGCCAGTCATGGCAAAGGAAAATATGACTAAAAGTAAAAGCCTTCTCAAAATTGCGTATTTTATATTATTTCTTTATAGTTTTTACGAGGTCGTAGTAAAGACTTTCGGCCAAACTCAAATCTTTTGTAATTATTTCTGAATTGGCAATTAAGCCTTCAATAAACGGGATACTCTTCTTGTAATTGGTTTGGAGATTATTGGGCAATTTTACTTTAGCTAAATAATAACCACTATCGTTAGGTACAGGACTTATATAATTTACTTGTCCAGTTACTGTTCCAAACTGCTGCCAGGGGAATGCGTCAAACTTTAAAATTACCTTTTGTCCTACTTCCACTTTCCCAAAGCTGGGTTGAGGGATAAGTGTTTCGAGATACATATTACTATGTGGAGGCACAATATGGGCGATTGCCTCGCCTGCATCGAGATTTTGGTTTTCCTGTAGGAAACTGGTAAAGACCAGCTTGCCAGATGTGCTTGCCGTCAACAGGTAGATTTGCTTCCAGGCTGTTATCCTGTTCTTGGCCTGTAGTATGGCTTGCTGAAATAAAGACTGATGAGTGAGGGCTTGGTTATCCAGCTCTACCAGTTCTTTATTAATGGCATTTGTCTGCGATTCATTACCGATATAAGAAGACTTCATTTGCGGCTCTGTCATCTGTTTGCCTATATACTGACTGCTCAGCTCCCGGTACTCTTGCTCAGAGATGAGCTTCTCATCCAGCAGCCGCTTATTTTTGTCAATGGTTGTTTGCGCCAGGTTCAGGTCTTGCTCCTGGAGGGACCGCTGTTCATTCAGAACGCTTTTAGAGCGTTGGGTAATGCTGAGGTCCTTTTGGAGTAATGCTTTCTTTCGGCTGATATAATCTCCTAACACATAATCCCGGTAAGGTAAATAAGCCTGCATCAAAGCCTGGTAGTCCACCTGCAATTCACCTAAACTCTGAAAAGGTGTTTGCATTAAGTTTTTGACGGCAGCGGTATTATTATGAAGGAATGCCTGCTCCGCTTCGCTTACGATATGTTCAAAGTGCTGTACCTCTTCATAGTCGGCAGTGCTTTCTAATACGCCGATCACTTCACCGGCCCGTACTTCCTGGTTATTACCAACCAGTAACCGGGTGAGGCGCAGGTTCTGCTTCGGAACGATGGGCTTAGGCGCATTGGTACCCGTCATCCTGGCCGCGGTGGTTATCGTTTCAGGATATTGAATAAACCATGTACCTGCAAGTATTATCGCTAGTATTGCGCAAGTAATAGCTGTACCATAACGGGCTAGTGTATTCAGTTTTATATCTTTCATTTGCTGTAGCTTTAAATTATTGTCTGGTAAAAATATTGCTATACTTAGTTGCCGAGTTCCAGTTGGTTTTTCACCAGCTCATAATACTTCCCTTTGGCACTGGTCAGCTCTTCGTGAGTACCTTCTTCCGCTATATCACCATTTTCCATTACTACAATTTTATCTGCATTTTTCACCGTACTTAATCTATGTGCAACGACCACCACGGTTCTGCCTTTGAAGAAGGCATCCAGATTCTCTAAAATTACTTTCTCATTATTGGCATCCAGCGAATTCGTGGCCTCGTCAAAGAGTATCAGCTCGGGATTTTTATAGATGGCTCTTGCTATTAAGATCCTTTGCCGTTGCCCCATGCTGATACCGGTACCCTCCATGCCGATCTTAGTGTGAAAGCCCAATGGTAGCTGGTTTACAAATTCTTTAATATTGGCTATTTCGGCTGCATATTCCAGTCGTTCCCGTTCCGGCTCTTCTACACCTACTGCAATATTACCGGCTATAGTGTCATTAAAGATGTACCCATCCTGCATTACACTGCCTACCTTGTCCCGCCACGCCTTTGGTACAATCTGCTTTAATTCCTGGTCGCTTAATGTATTGGTATCCGATAGGCCACTTATTTTAATACTGCCCTTATACTTTTCATCATAGAATTTTTGCAAAATTTTGAGCATGGTTGTTTTCCCGCTACCGCTCATGCCTACGATGGCAGTCACCTTTCCAGCAGGTATTTCTAGGTTAATGTTCTTTAGTACCCGCTCGTCTTCACCGGAGTAGTACCCGAATGTTAGATTCTGAATATTGATACCGATTTCAGCGTTTCCATTAGTTTTATTATCGGCCAACTCCGGCTGGGGTTCGTCCTGTTCCGCATGGATTTCGTTCAGGCGCTCCAATGATATTTTGGCATCTTGGAATTCCTGTACAAAGCCGATGAATTGCTGCACAGGGTTGTTTAATGCGCCCAGTATATATTGTATCGCCAGCATGGCGCCTAATGTAAGCTCTCCTTTTATCACTGCGGTGGCTACAATACCGGTTACCAATAGATTTTTTCCATCATTGATAAAGAGCGCTCCAGCAGACTGTATTTGGTTTAGGGTGAGGTTTTTAAAACCGATGCCAAATAAGCTTCGTTGCATGTTTTCCCACTTCCAGCGGAAAGGAGTTTCTGCATTATGGAGCTTGATCTCCTGCATACCCTGCACCATTTCAAGCGTAGCGGAGTTTTCTCGGGAGGCCAGCGCAAAATGCTTGTAGTTCAATTTTCGACGGGCTTTTAGAAACAGGCTGATCCATAGGATATATAGGATACTGCCGGTGGCAAAAATTAAAAACACAGGAACACTGTACAGCACCATGACAAAACTGTACACCAATAGATTCAGGAGCGCGAAAAGGATATTGATGCTGTTTCCCGTGAGGAACTTTTCGATCAGGTGCTGATCCCCTATACGTTGCATAATATCTCCAGTCTGCTTTGTATCGAAATAGCTGATAGGCAAACGCATCAGCTTTTTCCAAAAGTCTGTAAGCAAGGAGAGGTTGATCTTTGTAGATATATATAGCAAAATACCCTGTCTCGAAAAATCTACAATGGTTCGTGCCAGCATCAATACGAATTGAGCAATTAGGGCGATGTATACAAAATTTAGATCCTGCATATTCACACCTCTATCCACAATACCTTGCGTTAAGAAGGGAATCAATAGCTGAAATAGGCTCGCGGCTCCTAGCCCGAGCACTACCTGGAAGAAATATCGCCGGTGCTGCATCAGGTAGGACAACAAAGTAGTCCACGTCACTTTAGCGTTTGCTTTCTGGCTATCTTCTTCATTGGATTGGTAAAATGCGGGGGTTGGTTCCAACAGCAGAGCTGTCCCCTCGGTATTTTCCCTGCCATGCCACATCTCCCTAAAAGTGTCATGATCTATAGTCATGATACCATCTGTGCCGGGATCAGCTATAATGTATTGCGACTTGTGAAAGTTTGATTTTGATCTCTTAATTTTATGTAGGACGACAAAGTGGCTATTGTTCCAATGCAGGATACAAGGCATTGGAACTTCATGGAGATCTTCTGCTTTGGCCTTGACTCCGAGAGTATTCAATCCTATGGATTCGGCTGCATTGCTGATTGCATACAGACTAACGCCTTGCTTGCTGGTTTCACAAATTCTCCGTAGTTTATTGATGCTATAATCCTGCCCATACTGCTTGGCTACCATTCTCAGGCAGGTAGCGCCACAATCCATTATATCGAGCTGTTTATAAAATACGTATTTCAAAAGGTTGGATGATTTTCAGTAATGACAATAAGGCCAATGCTCATCAAAGATTAATTTGATAGTAATCAATGGCTTGCTGTTTCAATGGGTTGGTACTCCACTCTTCCCATTCACAGGTATAAGGATCGTAACCACATTTAAGAGGTGCGCTGTAGGGATCTTTAGGAGTGTCCAGAAATGCTCGGCAGTCGGTGCAGATATGGCGAAACTCACAGTCTTTACATTTTGTAACCTGGTCTTTGGTGATGTTCCAGTACTTTTTGAATCCCGGCTTATTAATCGCTTCAACCAAAGTGGTGTCCCGGATATTGCCAAAACTTTCAGTCATACCCGGACAGTTTTTGATATCCCCGTTGGCATCTATCGCCACTTTGCGGTTCAGACAGGAGTTATGGTTTACCGATTCCACATAATGTTCCAAGGTAGGCGTAAAGAAATCGGCCCGCACCAGGCCACAGGTATTACTTTGCGAAAGGTCTTTTGAGGTATAGATTATACCCGCCGTTTCACGGCTTTCAAATTCCTGGTTATAATTAACGATCTGGGCAAGGAACGGGAAATGCCTTTTATATCCGTCCAGCTTATTTATATCTGTATCCAGCTGAATTATAAATGATACATTTTCTAATTCGAATGTTTTGCATAATTCCAATAGCTTACTCAAAGTGCGATGGTCTGTTGGCTGGTTTATCCTGATTTCCAAAGTATAGCAGCCCAAAGCAGTTAGTTGCAATAAAATGGTTGCTATTTCCATCGGTACAAATTTTTCGATATTTACAATCGCATTTGTAATCGTTGAAGGATGATCATAACCTTCTTTAACTGGAACAAAGTGTTGGGCCAGGTCACTGTGGCATTCAAAAATTAGCTCATGCTCAAACAGGAATTCGAAATATTCTGACAGGATATTGAGCGCTTCGGGGTCTGTACCCTCTTTTCGTATTACCTCCTGAATGGAGCAGCCGTCGTATGTTTTAAGTAGAACATACATGGCATTGGGAATTGTGTAAAATTTCCAACGTTGCTCATCTATAATTAAGGACCTGCTAATGCCGGGTACTAATATGGAGCTTGAAAATAATTTAAATACGGAATTCTTCATGTTCAACAAGGCTAGATCATTCGCGAAATCAATTTATAAAAATCCTGTTTTTGATAGGCGGTTGTGTGAAACCGCTTAGAGGCGACTTTAGGCGCTTGGGGAATGGAGCTGGTCTTGTCAGCCCCCCATTGTTTATAACCTGCAGGTAGTAAATTAAGCTTTTTAAGTTTGGCAAACTCAGCAGGGAAAATAGATTCCAGTTTAAATAACTCCATACGATAAATATTGTGCGATTAACTTTTCAAGGCCATAATTACAGGGTTGAGATACCATACCAAACTGGCCAATCGGATTTACTTCAAGAAAAATATATTCGTTATCCGGAGTCAAGATCATATCAATAGACCCGCAATTTAATTGAATGGCATTCATAAAACGAACGAGCTTATCTTTAATGTCATCAGGCAGTTTAAAAGGAACGTTCCTGTTGGGATTAACCAGGTCGTAATTCCTGTAATCCAGTTTTGTTTGTTCGTTTTGCTGGGAGAAAATGGCCATAGCATATACCTGGTCATGTATAAAAAATATCCGCAACTCAGCAAACTTTTCTACATACTTCTGCACTGAAGAGGGAAAGAACCTATCGGCAAAACCCTGTAGGTCTTCAGCCTTTATTTCAGTCGTTTGGCTATAAGCGGCATAGCCGTTATTAAAAAACACCAGGCCTTCATTAATACTCTTAGTAATTATTCTGACTGGTTTAGAAGTAAAGGCTTCGACCTCTTTTTTATGGGTGGTGATTAATGCGTCCGGCACATCAAGGCCTGCTTGGGCAGCAGCAAATTGGTAATACGTTTTATTGTTGACACTTTTAGGGTATGCATTAATCCCGATTTTAGCTCCTTCGAGATATTGATGTACAAAATCGTCCAGATTCTTTAACTCTGCCGCTAAGTGTTGTGCGATCTGGTGTTCAACTATGGAGGATATATCCTTTGGACGACAGCTCCAGTTTAAATAGCCCCGCCGGTACCAGTAGGAGTAACATTGTGTAAGGTCTACTACAGCATCATTAATCTTTAACTCAAAACAGGTGATCCTGTTATTTTTAAAAATTAGTTTTTCTAAAGAAACCAGGTCTGATTCATTGATCCGGAACCATTTAGTACCAAATGTATTAAGCCATTCAATAACTTCATTTGTGCTACCATCATCATTATCAGAGAATATTAGAACCATATGTTTTATTAAAATGGGTTGAATAAATAGTTATCCGGCAAATCATATTGCTTTCTTATCTCCGGCATCCGATCATTTATAGTTTTCCAAAAATCGGGGTTGGTAAAGCTTTCTGTTCTGAGTATAAAATTTACCAGGGTTTCCTTAAAGGAATTACCTTCTTGTACTGCCTTTTCTAAAAGAGGTTGATAAAATGAATTACGCAACTCGATATCTGGAATATGGCAAAGGATTATTGGCTGCCAGTAACTGACGGATTGCCCGATCTCTGCTTCGCCAAAATAACGGCCATGCTTTTTGTAAAAGTGATAAATACTATCATTTTGTATACTGTCTGCAGTCCAAAGCCTGCGCTCCATCTGCTCCAGCACTTCGGGGCTTTCCTTTTTATAAGCATACTTTAGTTTCCGGATCCTCTGATCATTAATTAAGAAACGGATCACTTGTTCGCCCTCCTCCTTCCGGGAAGCATTTACGGTATCCCTGTATTTTTTAAGCGCAAGGGCAATTACAGGCTCCCTGTTCTGCTCTATATCAAAATATTTAATTAAGGCCACATTATCGCCGATCAGCAGCTCATTAATAATTTCCACATAGGATTTTGCATTTATTTCCTGTAATAAAATATTGCGGCTTTTAATGGAGTCCCCGGTAAAATAGTAAGCGGCAACCAGGTAGGGAGTAATGACTTCTTTATAACCTGTATCATGAACATAAGGCGCGCAACTTTTTATTATTGCTTTATAATTATTATCTAAAACAAAGGAATCGCAAAGCTTCGCTAATGTGGTTTTATCCAATCGTGCGTCCTGCTTTGGCGGCGACAATAAAGCACCCGGAACATACCCGGTCTTGGCCGAGACAGGAGCTGGGACGATTGAAGTAATTAAAAAGAGCATTACTAATGAATATGCCAATAAGTTTTTCATAAATTAAATTTTGACCGCCCTGATGACGGGGTGCATTAAAATCATCAGCGCGTAGTTAAAATATGCTAGTTGAAAGGGGCTGTAGTGCGCTGACCGTGCAGCCCCCTTGTAGATTATATCAATTTACTGTTTTACTTATACCAAGACGCGTCAGTTCCTTTCCACATTTCAGTGCTCATACCCTGAATAACGAGTTCGCCGGTGCTATTAAGCGCTACCTGCATATCGTAAAATTCACCACTGGCACCGCACTTAGAATATTTCGAGGTATCCGCTGCTCCGGTTTTATAGGTTGTTTCTTTTGTAATTCCCCCGCTTACTAATCGCATCATTTCAGGAGATAATGTTTGTGTTGCAAACTTTCCGCTCTTTAAGCTTTCTAGTTTCATAAATTCATTTTTTAGTGTGTATAAAAGTTCCCTAACGCACATGGGTGAAAGCGTTTCCCTTGTTTGTTTTTGCTTTGGTCTAATTCAGGGTAAAGACCGCATCCGACGTAGCTACAGGAGTATAAACAGCTTAGAAAAGCAGTTACGTGGCGTGTTAATTATATCGCGATTATAATTAATTGCCTTTATGCATAAATATCTACAGCAATACATTATAAACGTATCACAACTCTTTTTATAGTAATCGTGGTGGTTGGGTATAAATGGGTAACTATTAAAGTACCAGTGAATCACAAACAAGAATGGAACAGGTAAGGTCTTTAGTTGTATAACGCAGTATGCTTTATTTATCGCATATCTATTGGATTAATTAAGAACAATATTAATGACATTTTTTATAACTGCTAATAAAATTAGTAAAAAATATTCCCGATAAACGCTACCTTTGGTTTGCTAATCAAAACTTCATATGAACATCAACCAATTAACAGCTTCCCGTATTAAAGATTTACGCTCTAAAAATGGTCTGACTGCCGAAGCGGTAGCGCAAAGCCTGAACATATCAAGAAGTGCGTACTCTCAGATGGAAAATGGTCACGTGGAAATTACGTTATCACGTATAGAGTTATTAGCACAGATTTTTAATGTTCCTATTGAAGAGATTATTCCTTCCTCTACAACCAATCATCAAACTTACACAGGCAATAATGCTAGCATCAATGGGAATAACAACGCTAATAATTCAAATACGTTTAATAATTTTTTTGCCCAGAATGAAGAGATAATTGAACTACTTACCCAAAAAATTAGAGAAGTCGTTCAAGGAAAATAGTTGCGAATTTTCTATTTTTTTAGGGTAAGAAACATGTGTTTTGAAATTGTTTTATCGTTGGTCTTATAAAGATTAACTGTGAGCATATTGTTTTAGCTTATAGGTTTTGTAGGCGCATGTGGTACAAAAGTAAAAGAGACTTTTAAAAAATGCAATAGGGGAATTCCCGTATTTTTTGTTTTACAGCCGCAGCAATAGTAATTGTTGCGTTTTTTTATTGAAGATGTTCAAAAAGATTTTACCTATGGGATGTGGCATAAGGATACTTTTAAAACCATAATTGGGGGACCTGTTTTTTTACACAAGGATGAACATTTTCAACCTGGGATATCCAGGCTATAATCCCGGTAGGCGTCTTTTCTTTCTCTTCTTTCTTTTAGAATCATGTACCGGCTCTTCGTAATGGCTCCGGTCATCAACTTGCAACAGGCCACCTATGGCTTCAAACAAGTCGGCGATATCAATCCTTTCATTACTTGCCTGTTTATTTCCAAAATCAAATAATTCGTGTGGTTTTTCCTGCGCTGGTTGGCGAAACAATAATTCCGGTTTTTGATTGCTGATCCACCACTCATTATACACGTTGGCCGAAAACTCTTTACCTAACTGCGAGCCATTGAATATTGTTTTAGAAGGGTGATCGATAAAGGTTATACCATACACCCGTCCATTATCATTGCGACGTACAACAGTATCAATACCCTTCATGTATAATTGCTGGACAAATGTTTTTTCATCGCCTGAGCTTTGTATAGCTGTTCTTATCCTGGATTTAAGCATCTCTTTTGCCATGTCATTTTTCATACTTTCCCTAGAGTTTGCATAATGATTTTGCAATGCAGTATAGCCAGCCTGCTTGCCGAATAAAGATGCTTTAAATGGGTTACTGATTTTTTCACCGGCTTCATTCAGGGCCAGGTAAACCATGCCCTGTCGGAGCTGCCCCCGCAGCTCGCCTTTTACTTCTTCGGCTTTTATATTATATAGTGATAGTAACGCGTTATAAGTACCTAATCCAGTGAACCGGTAATATTGATGAATGTGGCGCAATACGGAAGCCATCTGGCTTTTGACGTCGCCAGCCCGATAATCCACCGCTTTAAATACACGTTTCTTTTTTTCAGTATCTTTTTGCATAGCGGGTATAAGCTGGTACTGCCGTTCCAGCTTGCGGCATATTGCCATCGAACGTCTTTTTTCGAAACTGTCGTCTATTTTTCTGCCTTGCTCTTCTACTGCTACGGAAACAATATGGATATGGCTGCGACCGGTATCGGTATGTTTGAAAACCACATAAGGCTGTTGCGAGTAGCCCATTTCTTTCATGTATTGTTTTGCTATATCCTTTAACTGTTCGTCGCTTAGGCGGTCCTGTGGATCGGGGTTCAGGGAAATATGCAATACCGGTTTTTCTGTTTTGACGTTGGCTGACAAATAAGGTTCAAAAGAGCGGCTAAGCTGTTTAACTGAATACCTGCCATCCGGGGTGTCCATCATCTTGTGCATCAAAAGTACGCTTCCTTTTTCCTTATCCACCTTTTGTTGATTATAAGAAAGTGCTCCAAACACATTGATTCCTCTGCCTATTTTCGCTATCATATTAATCGTCTTTATCTAAATGTTGAGCCTCAAAAGCAGCGATCAGGGCAATAATTTCTTTGCAAAGCGCTGCCAGTTCCGCTGTTTGTTTTTCTAATTTATAGAGAAAGGCTCCCGCTTTTTTCTCTGAAAAGTGCCGGTATAGGATCTTCACTACCTGGTTATAATTGGTTCCTACACTCCTGAACTGCCCGTATAAATGGGTTAGCTTGGTATAAAAATCAATTACTGATTTATCAATTTTTATGGTCTTCACGGTTTTTTGAAACACGCAGGCTGTAATAAAATGGGCTTTAATCTTCATTCCCGATTGTTCAAATAATGATAAAAACCGGGCATGTTCTTGTTCATTGAACGAAACAGAATACCTGAACCTGGCTGGGTCATCTTTAGGATGACGGCCTGATTTTTTTGATTGCTTTTTATTTAATTCTTCCATTACAGATCTGTTAAAAAAAATCTAGAAAACGACTTTGGAGTTTTCAATAACTCCGCCCTCAGGTGGAGCAAGTTGCCGGGTGCTGTGCACCGGCGTTTTGAGCTGCTGAATGCAATTCGAGCAGCTCAAAACACAACTTGCTGTGTTCGGGTGAACACAAAATTCTGCAGTAAGCAGAATTGATGTTGCTTGGGGAAAATGGGGCATTCCATTCCTCAAAGTCATTGTTGCATTTCAATATACCATTCATTATTGTTGATAGCTATTTTATGCAAAGTAAAAACAGCTAAAACTCTTTATAGATAAGGGTTTGGTTGCCAAATTAGGTCAATGAATGCCAAATAGTGTCATCGGGTAACAAACCAGGCGAAAGCAGCGTTTCTTTGTTTTGAAAGTGCTGGTAGTGGCTTGGAGTGGCGGTAAGTACATAAGCACGTAGCTGCATTTTTTCATACCTGTATATCGAAATGCCGATCCGCTTATGGCCGCGTGTATGCAAGAGCAAAAGTATGAATGCAGGTAGGTGACAAAGGATGTATTCATCGAGCTATCTATGTTCATCTAGAATAACGTACATACGCCAGTGCTTACCTATAAATACAGGTACTGTAGCCTTTACTTGCGCCAGTAAATAATGAATTATTTAATTAAAAACATATAAATATGAGTACTAACAAAGAAACGAAGTTTATTGCCTTTTCTACACAAAAAGGCGGCGTTGGCAAATCAACTTTTACAGCACTTGTGGCAAGTATCCTGCATTATCGTATGGGTTACAATGTAGCAGTCTTTGATTGTGACTTCCCTCAGCATAGTTTAATGAAGATGCGGGAGCGGGATCTGAAAATGGTGATGGAAAACGAAACCTATAAGCAACTCGCTTTCCAGCAGTTTACAAATATCAATAAAAAGGCTTACCCAGTTATCAGGTGTAATGCAGAGGATGCAGTTGAAAAAGCCGAAGCATTTTTAAAAGAATCTTCTGTCGCCATAGACGTCGTTTTTTTTGATCTTCCCGGAACTGTAAACACTGCAGGTATTCTTTCTGTACTGGCATCGGCACATTATATCTTTTCTCCTATAACGGCAGATAGGTTGGTTTTGGAAAGCACATTGGCATTTACCGATATACTGGTAAACCAGGTGATGCAATCAACCGGGACATTGATACGTTCTGTTCATCTTTTCTGGAACCAGGTGGATGGCAGGGAAAAGACACCTCTATACCAGATCTATGAAAATGCTATAGCTGAATTGGGGCTTGATCTAATGAAGACAAGTATTACTGATAGTAAGCGTTTTCGTAAGGAAGGAGAAGCAACTGCAAAAGCCGTCTTCCGTTCTACACTATTGCCAGCAGATAAAAAGTTAATGACTAGTACCCGGCTGGATGCATTTATGCAAGAGTTTTTTGAGATCACAAAATTATAAGCGATATGGAAAATAAAAAGCCAGTGCGTCCTGTGGTGGATGAACAACTTATGATGCACATGATGGCGGGAGACGATGCTGGCGAGTCTACCCAATCCGGAAAAGAGAAAATTGAAAATACTGAAGCCGATACCGCAGAAAGATTAGTCAAAAAGGAAAAACCTCGTCCATCAAAAAATGTTGATGCATCCTATACGAGTACTTTTCTAAAGAATGCCCAGACCAATGCCAGGGACGGGAAATCGGTGTATATACGACCTGAGTTTCACGAGAGGTTATCGAGGATTGTCCAGGTGATCGGTGGTGATAAGATATCCATTTATGCCTATTTGGATAATGTACTGGAGCAGCATTTTTTGGAATACGCAGCGCAGATCACTAAGAGTTTTGAAGAAAAGTATAAACCCATTATTTAAAATCGACTATTATGGAAGCATTAACCCTGGCTTGCCTGATCATTATTATTATCCTGCTCGCAGCGGATAAGTTTCGTATAGTGAAAAGGAATAAGCCGATGCCGGAAAAAGAGCAACAGAAAAATTTGCCGTTTGATATTATGGGCGCTACCCGACCAGTTCGTTATAGCCAGGCAACCAATAGTAGCAACGTAGTGCCTGATGCCGAAACGGTGACTAATGAAGACAAATCAAATATTGAAGATGCTCAGGATATCCGGGGTTATCTTGCGGGGAAAGTAGCAGTAGAAGATGAAACCGATTCAAATCCCGATTGGGAGGAAGAGGAGGCGAAGTGGCCCAGCCAGGATGTTCCCGAAGATGATGGTTTTGCAAGTGGTGTGACTTTTGAAGAGCTGGTTGATGTAAACCGCCTTTTAGCCCGGGACAGGTTGGACAAGCAGCAACAAAAACAGGCTGTTGAAACTCTTGTAAAAGTACAAGGTACAGAAATATTCAACCTTTTGCAGAACTCAATAAACGGAGCATCGCAGCGAATAGCCGATTTGCTCGATGCGTATGTTATTGCAGATCACCGGCCAGCTTCACCAAACAAGCATTCTGGGGATACGGAGGGTTTTGATATCGGGGCTTTCGTCTAGTCTTTGTTTTTTTGATAACTAATTATTTGAACGGTTACGCATACTGATTAATCTCGTTTCTATTTACCGTTCTATCGAGGTTATCAGCAATGTATTTTCTTCATAATATCTGCAAGCTAACAAGACATAGAAAGTCTTTTCCGGAAAATATGAAATACTGCACTGAACAATCGGCTAAAGCAAAAAAAAGATTCCCGCAGCAACAAAAATGTAAAGGAATAAAATGTAAAAGTTTAAGAAAGTTCAATCGAGCGTCAGACACATTAAGGTCTGGCGTTTTTTTGTGCCTTTTACCCGTTTGCAAAGACTCTTGCTGCCAAATTATTCCTCGGGCAATCAAATTTAAAAACGTATCTGTTTTGAACGAAATTTTAGCTAAAAGTTAAATCAATTCAGATGAACGAAGCACAAAAAAAGACAGTTAGGGCTCATGTAGTGTTATCTGCTATCATAGCCAATTTTCTAACAAGTTCAGGTGTGGTTCTAATCTGATTGGCAGAGAGTGGAAAGGCGTAAGATACAGATTGCGGAATTTATATAAATAATTTAAAAGATAACGGAATCATCGAAACCTGTTAAGCGCCATAAAAGATTAAACAAGCCGGAGTTGATTTGTAAATATGAGGAACAAACCATTGACATATATCAGTTTATTCAGCGGTGCCGGAGTAGGTTGTTTTGGATTTAAACAGCAGGGCTTTGAGTGTATTGCTACAAATGAGATCCTTACGAAACGCCTGAAAATACAAGCATTTAATGATAAATGTAAATACGAAACCGGCTATCTGGATGGAGATATTTCTAGCCCGGAAGTCAAAAAGCGACTGTTTGCCGAAATAGAAATGTGGCAGATAAAGCATAAGATTTCAGAACCGGACGTTATTATAGCCACACCTCCCTGTCAGGGCATGTCTGTCGCCAATCACAAGAAAAATCAAGAATTAACACGAAATTCCCTGGTTGTAGCATCAATAAAAATTACCAGGGAAGTCAGTCCAAAATTTTTCATTTTTGAAAACGTGCGTGCGTTTTTAAGCACTGTTTGTACTGATATTGACGGTAAAGAAAGAACGATTGAAGAAGCTGTAAAACTAAATTTAGGTGGACATTATAACATTCTTTTCGAAGTTGTTAATTTCAAAGATTATGGTTCTCATTCAAGTAGAACGAGAACACTTGTAGTTGGTGTTCGTAAAGACTTACCAAACATTAGTCCGTTTGATATTTTCCCTGTAAAAAGTAAAGCCAAAACCTTAAGTCAGTTATTTGTGGGTCTGGAGCAACTCCATGAAATGGGAGCCTTATCCTCCAAGGATATTTTTCATGCCGCCCGAGCCTACGATCCAAGAATGCTGCCCTGGATAGAGCAACTAAAAGAAGGAGAATCGGCATTTCAAAACACCGAAAAAGAGCGAATACCACACCAAATTAAAGACGGGAAAATCGTTTTCAATGAAAGTAAAAACGGGGATAAATATGCCCGTTGGTATTGGAATAGAGAGGGCCCATGCGTACATACGAGGAACGATATTTTATCAAGTCAAAACACCGTTCATCCATCAGAGAACAGAGTCTTCAGCATTAGAGAATTGATGCTGATGATGAGTATTCCGGAAACTTTTCGATGGTCCAATACATCAACCCAAAAGTTGAACAATATGAGTATTCCGGAAAAGAAAATATTTTTGAAAAAAGAAGAACTGAACATCCGACACTGTATCGGAGAAGCAGTTCCAACGGGTGTTTTTGGCAACATTGCCAAAAGAATAAAAATGTTTCAGGTCAGAGACTCCTTGCAACGACAGAGATAAATAACATTATCAAAAAGAAGCATTGAGCAACACAAAATACTTCCTTTAATTTATCAATTCTGAATTTAGAAACCTGGGACTTGAAAAGATTTGTCAAGTCGAAAAGTACGCCAATTCAAGTCGTAAGGAAAAATCGACATTTTTTGCATAAAATAAACTTTGAATTTTTTATGGTGAAAGATTTGCCAGAACTGAATGGAAAAATGGGAATCAGGATTTTAGAGCTGTCCATTGGAATAGGCAATTTCATTCAGTTGTTGGTTTGCTAGTTTGATAGTATCACCAAATTCACCTCGATAAATATAAAATTTAGAGACTCTTACTGCCAAATTATTCCTCTTAAAGGCAAATTTAAAAACGCATCTGTTTTGAACGAAATATTTGCTAAAAGCCTTTTCCAATAAGGCTTTTGGTTAAACAATTAAATCAATTCAGATGATTAGAAAACAAAAAAAACAACTAGGGCTGATGGCTATTGTAATACTATCAGCCACCGTAGTCAGTGCCCAGGGTAATGGCTCTGCCGGCATCACTGAAGCCACCAGTATGGTCACTTCTTACTTTGACCCAGCGACCAAATTGATATACGCTATCGGCGCCGTGGTTGGACTAATCGGGGGCGTCAAGGTGTACAACAAGTTCAGCTCCGGCGACCCCGATACATCGAAGACAGCGGCGTCGTGGTTCGGTGCGTGTATCTTCTTAATTGTAGCCGCAACTATTCTTCGTTCATTTTTCCTTTAAGCCGCTACTTATGAATAGTTACAATATCAACAAAGGTATCGGGCGCACGGCTGAATTCAAGGGCCTTAAAGCACAGTACCTGTTCGTTTTTGCAGGCGGCTTGTTAGGAGTATTGATCCTTGTCATGGTGATGTACATGGCAGGCGTCAGCTCCTATGCCTGCCTGTTTATTGGTGCGGGTGGTGCATCGCTTATTATCTGGCAGACTTTTTCGCTCAACAAAAAATATGGTGAACACGGCCTGATGAAACTCGGTGCCAAAAAAAGACACCCAAGGTACATCGTCTGTCGTAAAGCGATACACCGCTATTTAAGAATCACTTCTAAATCTTCCACCCTATGAGAAGCATGTCAAAAATTGCCACGCTTGAAAGCAAGTTCCCGCTACTTGCAGTGGAGCATAATTGCATTATTTCAAAAGAAGCTGATATAACTGCGTGCTTCCGGGTACATCTGCCGGAGTTGTTTACTGTTGCTTCAGCCGAATATGAAGCCATTCACGCTGCATGGCATAAGGCGGTAAAAACCCTTCCGGATTTCACCATTGTTCACAAGCAGGATTGGTATATCAAGGAAAACTATGCGCCGGATTTAACTGGTGAAGACCAGAGCTTTTTATCTAAATCTTACCAGCGCCATTTTAATGAGCGCCCTTTTCTGAACCACTATTGCTATCTGTACATTACTAAGACAAGCAAAGACCGGATGCAGATGCAAAGCAATTTTTCTACGCTTTGTAAGGGCGTATTGATTCCTAAAGAAATGCGGGACAAAGAAGTCACACGCAGGTTTATGGAAGCGGTGGCTCAGTTTGAAAGGATCATTAATGACAGCGGATTAGTAAAATTGGAGCGACTGACGGAAGAGGACATAGTAGGCAGTGGTGACCGACAAAGCCTGCTAGAGCAATATTTTACTTTATCGAAAGAACCAGGATTCGCTATGCAGGACATAGCGTTGGGTGCTGAAGATATGCGGATAGGTAATAATCGTATTTGCCTGCATACTTTGTCTGATACGGATGATCTGCCAGGCACAGTCTCAGCAGACACGAGGTATGAAAAACTTTCTACGGACAGGAGCAATTGCCGGCTGTCTTTTGCTTCGCCTGTAGGTCTGTTGCTTAGTTGTAATCATATCTATAACCAGTACCTGTTTTTAGATAACTCAGAAGCCAACCTCCGTAAGTTTGAAAAGTCTGCCCGCAATATGCATTCCCTGGCCAGGTATAGCCGTGCTAACCAGATCAACAAGGAATGGATAGAGCGCTATTTGAACGAAGCGCATAGTCATGGCTTGTCGTCCATTAGGGCACACTTTAATATCATGGCCTGGTCGGACGATCCGCATGAGCTAAAGCAAATCAAAAATGATTCTGGCAGTGCTCTGGCACTAATGGAATGTAAACCCAGACACAATACTACCGATATAGCCACGCTGTACTGGGCTGGCATTCCGGGTAATGCGGGCGATTTTCCTAGTGAAGAAAGTTTTTACACTTTTATTGAACCGGCTTTGTGTTTCTTTACGGAAGAAACCAACTATCACGATTCTCCATCGCCATTTGGAATAAAAATGGCGGACAGGTTGACTGGGAAACCCATCCATTTAGATATCTCAGATTTGCCAATGAAGCGTGGCATAATCACTAACAGAAATCGCTTCATATTGGGACCCAGCGGGGGTTGGCGGGCTATTTTTAATTAAATAGCCCGCCAACCCTCCAAACTGGAAGCGGAAAATCTTTCTTTACTAACCACATGGTACGACAGTACTATGAACAAGGTGCGCATATTCTATTGGTTGATACCGGTAACTCCTACCAGGGCTTATGCGAACTGATTAAGGAGAACACCAAAGGTGAAGACGGGGTGTATTTTACCTATACGGAAGACAACCCGATTGCCTTTAATCCTTTTTATACTGACGATGGTGTATTTGATATTGAAAAAAGAGAGAGTATCAAGACCCTGATCCTTACACTCTGGAAAAGGGACGACGAGCCGCCGAGGCGTTCAGAGGAAGTAGCGCTTTCTAATGCAGTGAGCGGCTATATTGAGAATATCAAAAAAGCCGGTACCCAGCCTTCCTTTAATGGCTTTTATGAGTACATCCAGACGGACTACAGAAAAATACTGGAAACAAAACAGGTAAGGGAAAAGGATTTTGACCTGGCGAATTTTCTCAATGTATTAGAGCCATACTACAAAGGAGGTGAATACGACTACTTGCTGAACTCTGATAAGCAAATGGATCTGCTGACTAAACGCTTCATTGTTTTTGAAATTGATGCGATAAAAGACCACAAGATATTATTCCCTATTGTGACCATCATTATCATGGAGGTTTTTATCAACAAGATGCGAAGGCTAAAAGGTATCCGGAAAATGATCCTGATCGAGGAGGCGTGGAAAGCGATAGCAAGGGAAGGGATGGCCGAATATCTGAAGTATCTTTTTAAAACTGTGAGGAAATTTTTCGGAGAGGCCATAGTGGTAACCCAGGAAGTAGATGATATCATCCACTCACCGATAGTCAAAGAATCCATCATCAATAACTCTGACTGCAAGATCCTGCTGGACCAGCGCAAGTACATGAATAAGTTCGATGATATACAAAAGATGCTGGGGCTTACTGACAAAGAAAAAGCTCAGGTACTTTCCATCAACATGAACAACGATGCAAGCCGGTTGTACAAAGAGGTTTGGATCGGCTTGGGCGGTACGCACTCTGCTGTATATGCCACGGAGGTTAGCACCGAAGAGTATCTGGCTTACACTACTGAAGAAACCGAAAAACTAGAAGTAATGCAAGTGGCCGGGCAGTTAGGTGGCAGCGTGGAGCAGGCGATAAAGCGCATAGCAGGAGAGAGAAAGGATATTCAATCATAGACAATGACAGATGGCAATAGGCCATCGCAATTAAACTTTTTAATAGACAATACGATGGAAAAAGAAAAGATAACGATTACAATTGGTTCGGGTAAAGCCCTGGTTTTCGAGGCTGACCCGGCTAATAAATATGACCAGGACCTTGCAAAATTATGCAAACAGGTTGGTGAGAGCCATCCTCAAAGTTTGCAGGAGTTTTTTACCCGGCTTCATGAGTTGCAAAAAAAGACCGCTCCCGAAATCCCCAAGAGAAATGGCAGGCGCTTGTAATATCAGTCCACCCGTATTTAAAAAATTATTCACTATAAAATCAACTAAAAAATGAAAAAGTTAATTCTCGCTATGAGCACTGTACTAATGCTGACCATTGCTCCCTCTGCTAAAGCGCAGTTTATTGTCGCCGATCCGGCGAACCTGGTCTCCGGTATTCTCAATTCTGTCAATGAGATTGTACAAACCTCCTCCACGGTATCAAACGTGATTAAAAATTTTAAAGAAGTAGAAAAATTGTACAAACAGGGTAAGGAATACTACGATAAACTAAAGGCGGTAAACAACCTGGTAAAAGACGCCCGGAAAGTACAGGAGACTGTTTTATTAGTGGGTGATATTTCTGAAATGTATGTATCCAATTTTGGCAAAATGATGAACGATCCAAATTTTTCGGCCAAAGAATTATCGGCAATCGCGTTCGGATATTCTAAACTTCTCAATGAAAGCTCTGTATTACTCAAAGAGCTGAAGCAGATCGTAAACTCCACTTCGCTTTCAATGAATGACAAGGAACGCATGGACATTATTGACAAAATTCATGGTGAGGTAAAAGAGTACTATAACCTGGTACGCTATTATACCAATAAAAATATATCTGTAAGTTTTTTAAGAGCCAAAAAGAAGAATGATACCGCCCGCGTGCTAAAACTATATGGCACTTCTAATCAGAAATACTGGTAAACATACAGGCAGGTCATTCTGCTTCTTTGTTCGATAGGTGTGTGTACGGAATGGTGTAATCTGTTTCAGCCCTATCAGTATCGAATGTAGAAATGACCTGCTTTTTTTCAATCACCTTTTAACAACCTTTTCTCTATTATGGAATTTGAAAATTTGCACGAGATCCTTAGATCGCTCTACGATCAGATGCTGCCGATGTCGGCGGATATGGCAGGAGTAGCTAAGGGGATAGCCGGGCTTGGTGCGCTGTTTTATGTGGCGCTGAGGGTATGGCAGGCGCTCAGCCGCGCCGAACCGATAGATATCTTCCCGCTGCTGCGGCCTTTCGCAGTGGGACTTTGCATTATGTTTTTTCCTACGATGGTACTGGGAACTATTAATACAGTGCTAAGCCCTGTTGTAAAAGGCTCACATGCGATGTTGGAAGGCCAGGTGCTGGACCTCAATAAACTCCAGGAACACAAGGACCGGCTGGAGTACGAGGCCATGATGCGCAACCCGGAAACATCGTACTTGGTCAGCGACGAAGAGTTTGATAAAAAACTCGAAGAGCTGGGTTGGTCACCTTCAGACCTGGCAACTATGTCAGGGATGTATATAGAACGGGGTATGTATGATCTGAAAAAATGGATACGTGATGCCTTCCGTGAACTATTGGAAATCCTATTTAAGGCAGCGGCATTGGTCATTGATACTATACGAACATTCTTCCTGATCGTGCTTTCAATATTGGGACCCATCGCTTTTGCTATTTCGGTCTGGGATGGGTTTCAATCCACGCTAACGCAGTGGATGACCCGGTATATTTCAGTTTATCTCTGGCTGCCGGTGGCAGATATTTTTTCGGCTATGCTGGCCAAAATTCAATCGCTGATTTTAGAGCAGGATATTGAAAGTCTTGCTGATCCAAATTATATCCCTGACCCCTCCAATGCGATTTATATCATTTTTATGGTCATTGGCATTGTGGGATATTTTACTGTACCCACTGTCACCGGCTGGATCATACAGGCGTCAGGAATAGGCAATTATAACAGAAAGGTCAATCAAACTACACAAAAAGCAGGCGCTCTTGCTGGTGGGACTGCCGGGGCCGCGGCCGGCAATATCGCTGGAAGATTAATGAAGTAGAACCGGTATGTAGTTAATGGGCAATAGACAACAAAGTAATCATACTTAAACAAATAAAAATGGAATTTAAAACACTTAGGAATATCGAAAACAGCTTCCGGCAAATCAGGCTCTTTAGTATTGTGTTTGCCTCGCTCTGTGCTGGTGTAGCGGGCTTTGCACTGTGGAGGTCCTACAGTTTTGCGGAAGCACAAAGACAAAAAATATATGTGCTTGATAACGGGAAATCCCTCATGCTGGCACTTTCACAGGATGCAGCTATTAACCGACCCGTTGAGGCAAGGGAGCACGTCAGGCGTTTCCACGAGTTGTTTTTTACGCTGGCACCCGATAAGAACGCGATTGAGAGCAACATGAGGCGCGCTTTCGATTTGGCTGACAAATCTGCCTTTGATTATTACAAGGACCTTGCGGAAAAGGGATATTTCAATCGTATCATATCGGGTAATGTGCAACAGCGTATAGAGGTAGATAGTATTGTTTGTGATTTTGAAAAATATCCTTATTCCGTAACTACCAGTGCAAGGCAGTATATCACCCGTTCCAGCAATATAACAGAAAGAACCCTGGTTACGTCTTGTTTGCTGGTTAATTCCGTCAGATCAGATAATAATCCACAGGGCTTTACCATTGAAAAATTTACGGTACTTGAAAACAAGGATCTGCAGGTAGCAGATCGCTAAAAAGTTTAATTAATAACTAAACATTAAATTATGGATCACTTTTCAATGATTCGCGCAGTTGCAGGAACCTTTTTGTCAAAAGGCTATGATAGGAATTTTATTGCTACCTCCTTTAGCACAGCATATAACCTTGATTGCATTGAAAAAATTGAGGCGGCACTGACTAAATACTTCCTGGAAACAGCGGGTAAGGCCAAAGAAGATATCAAACCCTTGTCTCTTCTAACCTACCTTAAATGGAATGGAGAAGATAAAGAATTTGTAACCGCTTCCATGAAACTTGCCTTTAAACCGGACATCCCCATCCTGCTGCAGATAGAAATTCAAAAACATCGGTGTGTAGGTGGTTTGGAGCGTACCGTAAAGCTGAGCAATCTGAATCTGGGCTACATGCCTTCAGTGCCTGATGCTATCAAAATTGCGAACGGTGAGATCAAATTTAGCCCGGTAGTGCCTAAAAGCAAAAAAAATCGTTTATAAACCTAATAGAAAATGAAGCAACAAATAAAAAACATAAGGGCGAGTATAGCTGCACGCATGGATGATTATAATGCCCGGTGGAAAAGACTTGCGGTGAAAACGCAACGTCGGTATGTGCTTTACCTGTTTGTGGCTTATACAGTTTTGACGGTTATCGTGCTTATAACGGTCGTTGCCAATATAGGTAATTACGAAAAACAGATCACGATAGATCGTATTCGTAACCCGGTACTCTTGTAGGGGGGCGCACCACCTGCTAAGGTAGATAGCAATCATCTGATTTTTAAAAACTTGCCCCGGTAAGTAGCGGGGAATAAAAAAATGATATGGAAGAAAACAAAAATAAAAGGATCAGCTTTCTTGTAGATGATGATCCGGATGTCGAATCAGGCATGGATACAGGCGACCGCCGGAGCCGCATAGAAAAGATCAAAAAGCCGTCAATCTTTATTTTAATGGGTCTGGCTTTTCTGGGTTACTTGTATCTGATTTTTTCACCCTCAAAAAAGGATGTAGAGCAACAGCAGAAAGGACTAAATGATACGGTGCCACAGGCAAAGGATGCCGGGATGCAGGCCGATAAGCAAAAGGCTTACGAGCAGGCCCTACTGGAACAAAAGGAAAAGGAAAAAAGGGAGGGATTGATGGCCTTGTCCGATTACTGGAATGGAGAAGATAAAAGTGATACAACGGCAAGCCAGGGTGAAGTTATAGAAAACGAGGGGCAGCGCGTCGACAAATCTGGTAATGCCGCCCTAAATAGTTATCGTAATGTGCAAAATGAATTGGGATCTTTTTATAAGCAGGATAATGGTGAAGCGGATGCGTTACGGCGGGAGGTAGCAGCACTTAGACAGGAGCTGGAAGAAAAAAATACACCTGAACCTTATAATGTAAATAACCAGTTGGCTTTAATGGAAAAGTCATACGAGATGGCTTCAAAGTTTTTGCCTTCTAATGCACAGCAGTCGGCGGGTCCGCAAAACGACAGTACAACAAAAAAGGAGCAAAAGCCACCTGTTATACCTATGTATGCTGCCAAAAACAGCGTGGTTTCTGTTTTACGGCGACAGCCTACCAGTGATGGCGAGCTGGAAAGCTGGAATGAAAACCGGAACATGCGGTTTTTTTCTGCGGGTAGCCAGGAAAAAACAGTTGTTCTTGCTAATAGCATCAAGGCCTGTATTCACGAAACACAGACGGTAACAGCGGATAACGGTGTTCGCATACGGCTTTTGGAAGATACTAAAATCCAGGGGATGACCGTACCCAAAGGAAACCTTTTAACTGCCATCGCAAAATTCCAGGCGAACCGGTTGCAATTGATCGTTACTTCTGTAGAGTATAAAGGCAATATCCTGCCGGTGGAAATTACCGCCTATGACATAGACGGTCAGCCCGGGTTGTATGTACCCATATCAGCTGAAAGAGGTGCCATTACTGAAATAGTTGCTAACATGGGGACCAGCGCCGGTACCAGCGTGTCGTTGAGTTCTACTCCTGGTCAACAGGTCGCTTCTGATCTGAGCCGGAGTGCGGTACAAGGTATCTCCGGATATTTTGCTAAAAAAGTACGGCAGCCAAAAGTGACATTGAAGGCGGGGCATAAGCTGCTTTTGCTAAGTAAAAAATAACCAATAACTAATATTCAATAATCAGTACTTAATTTTTTTAAAATGATACAGCAAAAAATATTAATCATGCTGATGATCCTTGTGGGAGCGACCTTTAAAGCAAAAGCCCAGGATACATCAAAATTAGAGGCTGGACGGATCGAACCTTACCAGCTTTATGTAACCTATGATAAAACAACGCACCTGATCTTCCCGGCGGCTATCCGCTATGTGGATTTGGGCAGTGGTTACCTGATCGCTGATAAAGCTGAAGGAGCTGAAAATGTGTTACGGGTAAAATCCACTCTTGAATCCTTTGATAAGGAAACCAATTTTTCGGTGGTGACCCAGGATGGCCGTTTCTATAATTTTAATGCCTATTATAGTCCATATCCCGCTACACTTAACTACGATATAGAAAAAATGCTACGCGCAGGTCAGAGGATAAGCAGCAGTGACGTGCTGTTGGAAGAGCTGGGCAGTAGTTCGCCTTCTTTTGCAGAAACCCTGCTTGAAACCATCTATAATCAGGGCAAAAGAATTATCAGGCATATCGGATCAAGAAGTTATGGCATTCAGGCACTCCTAAAAGGTATTTATATCGACAATGGCAAATATTTCTTCCTTCTCGAAATCAATAATAAAACCAATGTTCCCTTTAGGATTGATTTTATCAACTTTAAAATTGTAGATAAAAAGCTAGCCAGGCGTACGGTAATACAGGAGCAGCCTTTGAAACCTTTAAGGGTTTACCAACCGGTTGAATCCCTGCCTGTATATAGCAAGGAAAGGAATGTATTTATGCTGGACCAGTTTACGATTGCAGGGGATAAAATACTGCTGATCGAAGTTTTTGAAAAAAATGGCGGCAGGCACCAGGTACTACAGGTTGGCTATACCGACCTGATCCGGGCTAAAAAAGTGAGTGAGATGCATCTAAATACTTCAGTAACCCGGTAGCCCTTAAAATACAATCGTATGCAAAAATATATTTATACTGTCATTTTGTTAATGACAATAATCAGCGCGGCTCATGCCCAGCGGATGCTACCCGGCCAAAAGGGGATGGAGATAAATACCGGGACCCTTTCTTCCAGGCAATTTAGACATAACTACTATTTTAATGCCGGATTTAGCATAATGAAAAAAGAGGGTAATTATGTTTTGATGGCTTTAGAATATACGCGCGAGCGCAGCATTTATAAAGCTAAACAGATCCCTTTAGAAACTTATACAGCCGAAGCGGGTTATAGCCTGCGACTTTTTAGCGATGCAAGAAAATGGATGAACCTGAATTTGGCGCTAACGGCCGTTGCCGGTTACGAGCGTATTAACAAAGGAGATAGCGTCCTATTTGATGGGTCCCAAATCAATACTAAAGGCGGTCTGGTTTACGGAGCTGGTGGCAGGTTATCTTTAGAAACCTATCTCAGCGACCGGCTGGTACTCTTGACCCAGGGTAATGCAAAGCTGTTATGGAATACATCACGAGACCAGGTTCGCCCATCAGCAGGAATCGGTTTAAGATTTAACTTTTAAAATTTTATCAGAATGAAAACGAATAACAATGAAGTTATCAGATGTCTATATGTGCTGGCCTGTATTGTAGTTAGCACTATTATTCTTTCTTCCTGCGAAAAAAAAGAGCTGGAGATACAACAAGACTTTCCGTTTGAGGTAACAACTATGCCGGTAAGGCCGGAAATAGCCAAAGGCCAAGCGGTAGAAATCCGGGTAACTATTAAATCTTCCGGAAGTTATGAGGATACGAAATATTTTATCCGGTATTTTCAGTTTGAAGGGGAGGGAGGGCTGAGATATGAAAGGGCTATACAGTATAGGCCCAATGATCTCTACCCGTTACCATCAAAACAGTTCAGCTTGTACTATACTTCCAAGTCGGATCAGGGGCAGGCATTTAGTGTATGGATATCGGATAATTTTGGCAATGAGCAGCAACTGGACTTTGAGTTCAGTAATAAGAATACCAATGAAAATATTGATTTACCCTACCCGGTACCATACCGGGATAGCATAGCTTTTACTATTTCATCGAGATAAGTTCCCAGCAGGGTTTCCCTGTATGTTCCCAATTGACTAATCTGTACGGCCCAATAGCCCAGGTCATCATGCCACCAAACGATCCCGCGAAAATTGAAGGCTGGATATTGCGAAAAAAAATGGTCTGCCTGATCTTATCAGCAATTTCAAGATTGACGTTTCCTGCATAGTCGATGATGGTATCATCCGCAGGAAATTCAACAAAGGTTACCGGCACTTTAATTTGAGTAGTGCTTATTATTCCCGTCGGTAGGCCAGCGTCAAAAAGCACTCCCTGATTAATGCCCCGGTAAAAATACCGGGGCTAACAACTATATTGAAATTATGAATATATGAACGCCAAATATATGCGTTTAACGATAAATTTTATTATTGGCTCCTGTAGAAACAGGGGCTACTATCAAAACAAAAAAGTATTGATAAACCTTGTGCTTAATAAATGTATAAATGTGTTATTTAAAATAGTTGTAGCTATATAAATTGAGAAACTGTATATATGGTAATCCCGGCACTCAGCAAGTGCCGCGCAAAAAAACGCAACCTCTTTGATAAAATATCTAAAATTTTACAGGTTATGTCTTTATTTTATCAATGTGGTTGCTCCGCTTCATCAGCGCCAAAAGACCGTCCCGACCAACGGAAGGGTGGGTCTTTTGGCGGCCCGCTTCTGGCTGTCCCGTTATATTGGGATCGGTTGTGTTCGGAACTCCCCTATATGATGGAAAAATCCCCGGGATGAAGTAAACCCATTACGAAACAGCTTCCATAATAAGGAGCAGCCCATTTGCGCGAGTGATCCGTTTATGTACAAATCCTGCTTTTCCAACGCTTCAGCCAAACTACAACTCGGCGTGTCGTCCTGCTCTTCTGATCGCTGAAGCAGATCGCAAAACTCATCGGTAAGAAAGGGCAGGATGGCCGCTGTTTTATATTTTTTTGATTTGGGTTGCTCAATACTTCCTATGGTAGAAAGTATTGCCTGACCTGTATACTGGCTGTTTCCAATATCTAACCAATACTTAGGTTGGTCTCTGCGGTAATGACTTTTACTTAGTTTACGAAGTATTTCCGCTATTTCAAACCTCGCCGTTACACTATCCACACAGGTAATAAATATATTAGCGGACGAATTATCCGGCATATCGCTGGAACCGTCCCGTTCAAATTTTTGGGTTTCCGCTTTCCAGTTCGTGCCAGACCAACGATTTGCCCTGTTGATAAGGGCAACCGATTTGTAAAGCCCTGCTTCACTCTCTGCAAATCGTTGTCTTCCTAAATTGGCATCCGTTACAATATCGTCATCCCATAGGCGTACCTGTAACCCCGGATGTCCGAGTGCAATCAGGCTATGATTCATTTCTAACAAGCCGGTCATGACTTTTGAACCTGTGCCACCAGCGCCGATCAAATTGACCGTTACAGGGTTGGCAGGGGTGAGCAGTTCATTATCTATAAAATGTACCTTTAATTTTGGAGTGTTCATGGTATTAAATTTTTAAGTGTTTTATTAGCGGGTTTTAAAACTTCAATAGGAAAGGCTTTGTTCGTATCTATAAGGCTTTCCCATAATAATACACAATTGCCCTCAATAGGGTTGTGTTGCTCCATCAGGTGACTGAAATAGCTGTCAAAAAAATAACTTTCCCAGGAGGTTGTAAATTCTTCCAAGCAGGCAGTTTGTTTAATACTTACGTCAACGGTTCCCATGCATACGCCGCCGCTTTCATAAATATTAAAAAAAGGGGCATAGTAAAGCCGTGTATTAGGTACTGGTCGCTTGTTACTGCTCAATGCAAAAATATTAAGTGTTTCCCTGTCCGCTTTCCATAATAAGGGCGGTACATTGGCTGTTCCGTCAGGTATACCCAACTTGTCAGCAAAGTACAACTTCCGTTGTCCTGCTTTGGTAAACCATATTGCTTTGCCGTTCTGCGCATCGGTGTATAAAATGTTTGTTTCTAAAATCCCTTTCGGTTTTAATAAAGTTTCTTTTTCTGTTGGGATACTCAGCGCTTTTGCCAACCTATCGGCTTCCCTTACCGTTAGCGGGTGAGCATTTAGGGGATGCCCGTTTTTATCCATATCAAAAAACTCTACATAGGATTCGGCATTACGTTTATTGCTCTCGTAAAATACCAAAGCAGATTTTGGAAAAAAATAAGTTCCAAATTCGTTGGTGATGTCTTTCATAATTGTTGGTTTTCGTATTGGTATAATAATGTGGTTACATCGTTTATCAGAGCAAATATTCGCTGTTCAAATTCAAAATCGTTGTCCTTCATTTCCCTGCCGTCCAAAGGCTCGTATATAACAGGTTCTTCAATATGGCTATAATCCTGCATATCATTATTTACAAACTCTATCAATAAATCAGAAAGCCGTCCTATACCTGACGCAAAAAAGGAAATATATTTTTCCATCGTAACTACATAGCAATCTTCGTCCTCGTCCAAATCTACGGTTGCTTTGAATTTATTGTGAATTGACATATTGGGAAACTGTTCGTATAAGGCAAAAGCTCTTTTTGCGACTTCGTGACATTCCTTGTCAAACTTACTGCTGCCTTTAAACAGGGTAACCCGGTATTTAAAGCGGGTCAGGTTTTCAGGGTTAAGGAATTTACGTTCCATAACATCACCGACCAGCTCATTGGTTTTAAAAGCAGCCAATAAAGTGGGGTCGGGTTCTTCCTGCTCATCTTCGTACATCTGTTTAATTGAGTCGTACATATAATGGAGGTAGTAGCCTTCCTGCCGGTAATAAGGAATATCGGCTATCTTGTACAGGTAAGTACAAACAGAAAGTAATAAAAGAGCCGTATGCCTGTGCTTTGGGTCTTTCAGCATCAGGTATAAGGGAAATACAGGTATGTAATAGAGTGTAGTTCCTGTATTAAATCTTTTTTCAGTTGCAAAAAAGGTGCTTTCTTCTGCATATAGTAATCGAACTTTCTGCCATTCGTCAGTTGTAGATTTCAGTTGCTCTCTTATGTCTTCCAATGCTTGCGCAATATTGTAAGGAAAGCCAAGCGACCGTGTAGGTTGCATTTCAATATTATACAGTTTAGCAAGTTGGGAAAGGGATGTATAAAAATCCCTTTCCATTTGTGCCGTGTCGGTGCTGTCCTGTATAAATTCCGGTTCCTGCAATTTTGGAGCAAACATAGTTTTTAGAAAAGCATTGGAAGCATTGCCACCGGCACGGCCTTGCGGCTGTCTTTTTGTATTTCGGCGGCGTCCTTTATATATGCCATCCGGTTTGCAAACTGGCTTAACCTGCGGTGCAATTGTCGTTGCTTTGCGTCTTCGGGTAACTTTACTGTTCCCTTTGTATGGTGTTGCATAAATCATTTTTTTAGTATTTAGTGTTTAACCTTTGGTTCCGATCACCGTTTCAAAGCGGTACTGTATAGTATCTTCTTTAATTTGGGGAGCAGATATTTTGGCGGTAGTTAGTATGGGGTATGTATTGGAGTAATGATTCAATACGGCCTGTACACTCCAATGGGGTTCGGGGTCGGATAGTATGATTTCCTGCCCTTTATCTTTTAATAGGAATACCCGCTGTAATGCTGTTGCTAATAACATGGTTTAAAATCTTTTGGTTAATAATCTTGTTGCTCTTCGTCTGTAGCTTCTTCTAACGCTTCATTATCTTCATACTGTTGTTCATCGGTTTCACTGGTAGGATCATCGACTGGCGCACTATGGTCTTGTAGCGATTGCGGCTTTTCCTGCGTTGCCTCCCCAAAAAGATCGGGTTGCGAAAATTTGTCTGATAATTCTTTTTTACGTCTGCGTATTTCGGCTTCTTTTTCAGGATAGGCGGAAACTTCAGGTACTTTCATCCATGCTTCACGATGCTTGCCTGCTTTTTCAAGCTCGCTTGCTTTATCCATAGCATCTTTATATTTTTTCTCTCTCGAATCGTTCACGTTTTTATTCGTATCTGCTTTTCCCTTTTCCATTGCCGATTGTTTTTGGGCTGTTTCCAGTTGTTTCATAAAGGCTTCCATGTTTGTCATTAAGCCGGAAGCGGTTTGTATGGGCGTGGTTATTTTTTTAAAATATTCCTTATCCAGCTCTTCGGCGGTTCCATTCAGGTTAAATGGTATAATGTTTTTTTTTGCTTTGTCCCCGCAATGCTCGTTGTTAAGCATGGTGGATACTACAAGCGTACTATCTGTACCCTTTGAAATAATTAAATGCAGATCGCCTGTAATTTCTAACTGTGCTATTTGTTTAAAAAAATTGGCTTCCATAGTATTCTATTTTTTAATGATTAAAATGAGTGCATTTCTTCCATCCGTTTCCAGTCAATCGCTTCAATTAGTTTGTCCTGGCTTTTACACCAATCGCTGTCATAGAACTCACCAATGATTTTTATTTCACCCGTCCGTAGCTTGTTTAATCCTCCTACAATAATTTGTTTCCTGCTTTCGCCTGCTGTTCCCCACGGGTAAAATGGCTCTTTGAATGTGATGATGTTCCCTTTCTTTTTCAGGAATTTTAATTTTTTTTCAAACGTGCTGTATTTATAGTTCCCCTGTTTCATAGAAGAATGTTTTGGAGTATAGAATGTATTATCTGTCAGGTTGCTCATTGTTTTTATTTTTTAGAGCTATTAGTTTGTTGTACATATCCAGCCAGTAGGCTTGCCTTTCCCTGTCAGATGGTACAGGAGGAATGTGTTCACAGTTTTTAAAATATTCAGCCTTTTCGATTGCTTGATCGAGATCGGTTATGGTGATTTCACAACCGTTTATATCTGTTATTGTCATGATTAGTCGTTTATGGGTTAAACAATAGGTCAACGGCTAAAACAAACTTTGGATTCGGATGTTTTCGTACTGTTGTATATAAATCCAAGCAATGCAACATATATAGCGCAATAAAGCCCTCAAACAGTTGGCCAGCAAAAAGTTCGCTTTGCATTTGTAGCCTTTTGTCATACTTGTCTATCCTGTCTCTGGCCGCTCTGATAAAGGATAGCCACGCATCAACAGTTAAAAGCCCGTTTTGCCATTGGGATCGCACTGCCTGTTCATCTTCTAGTTGAGTAAGGCACATATTGTAAGTGAATGTTAACAAAGCGGGTATTTCCTGCGGAAATAACTCGTGAAGCAATCGGGCTTTCTCTGTGTTTGCTAAATCTTCTAAAGGTTTCATAACAATATTTTTAAATTCTCAATTGTTGGGGAAAAACGGCCACCGTTGCGATGGCCGTCTGCAATAAATTAATTAAAGTATAATATATCAGCTCCGTTTGCTTCAAAGCTTGTACACAGCTCAAATGCTTTTTGTGTTCTTTTTTGAGCTGTACCTCCCGCCATGACGATGGAATCCAGTTTCTTCTCCTCGCTTTTGTAGGTACATACATTTTGATAATATCCAGTTACTGCATTGTAGGCTCCGAACAGCGTTCCTTTGGTAGTGTCCATTTGCTGTGTGTCGCTCATCATTGCATAAGCAAAAGCATCGTCAACGGTGTTTTTAAATATGGTAGAAAGTTCGTCTTCTGCGCCTTTTTTAATGAGATCGAGCGTTTCCTTATTTGGGCAAAGTGCCAACTCAATCAGCCTTTTTACTTCCCTGTCGGTAACTGGTACTCTTGTCCATTGGTTAAATATGCTTTCCAGCTCTGTGCTTAGTTGGTTAGCTATGCCCATTAATTTGTGCGCATCTTCTAATCGCTGTGGCGCTCCTGCGGTATGCTTAATGCGTACCACATTGCTCATATTACGGAGGGATGCGTTTAATGTGTTTTGGCAAACTATCCTGATCGGTGTAAAGGCTGCGGTAATGCTTCCGCTACCGTCGTGCGAAGTAGTGAGGAATAAATATTTTTCTGTTACGTCATCGCCGTTGCCTACCCGTATGTAGCCAGGTAGTTTGGCTGTAATGAAAATTCGCTCACCGTTGCCTAATGCTCCGGCTGTTTCGTATAGAATGCCATCGTCATAACCTACAATAGCGTCAAAGAATGCAAAGGCTTCACGGTTCTGTACGATATGGTAATCTTTGCCGACTACGCCGAGTACAGTATTATTATCGGCTCTTAGTGTTGCAAATTGGTCAGGTATCAGGATGTTATCAGGTTCTACTATTTCACCGCTATTACCGATTGTCATTGCCCTGCCTTGTGTAAATAAAGGTGCTTTGATAACTTCATAGTCTAAGCCTGCATGCTCAATAGCTTCTGCGCTTGTGGGATACTTGTCTACAATCTGTCCTAAGCCGTGCCATGCTTTTTGCTGTACACTAAAGAAAGAACATTTTCCAGTATGTTCGTTGAAATTCAGGTTGTGTGCCATGATTGAAAAATTTTGAAGTTTGAAAATTTGGTATTTTAGATTTGAGAATATTAAAATGGTAAGTCGTCTTTATAAGCTGCTGCTCCGGTTGTAGCTGTCCCGGTGTCGTTTGCTGTTACAACGGCTACGGATTTGGCGCCGCCGCCCTGTAGTTTTATTTCGTTTACATTGCATGTGATTTGCCCACGCGCTTCGCCTTCGGCATTCTTCCATGCGTTTACGCCAATACGTCCCGATAGGGTTACTATCGTTCCCTTGGTGAGCAAGGGAGCGACTGCGGTACTGCGCCAGTAGGCACAATCGACATAGGTTACAATTTTGGTTGCTTTGCTGCTGCCTTTGGCACGGTAGCTGTCATTCATGGCAATTGAAAAAGAAACCAGTTCTTTCCCTGTCTTTGTCTGTTTTACGGCTGCGTTGTTTGTGAGCCTTCCTGTCATTTCCATGATCGTATTATTTAAAAAGTGAATAATTGATTTGTTTTTTTTGATGCACCCGCTGATTAACTGTCTTTTCCGGGTGCGCCTTTGTTGATTCGTTTCTTGCTGTTTTATCTTTTCCGGGTTTTTACAGCTAAAATTTTTGAGGACGGACGAAATGTTATGCGAGAGTTTTTTCAAAAAAAATACGATCAGCCCGCGCCTATTTTTTCATGGTTAGGCGCATAGGGGATGATGGAGAATTTTTTTGAAAAACCAGTGGCAAGCCGGCAAGCCTGTCGGTGCAGACTTTCGCAGAACAGGGCGACCGTCCTATTTTCGCGACGAAAAACACGGACGATGAAACAGGAAGGGATCAATAAAGGCGAAAAGGAAATCAGCGGATCAACAAAAACAAATCATTCAGTTTTTAAATGGGAGCTAGGGGTAAAGACAGTGAATGGTTTTACATGGATGCGTAAAGCAGGATAGATATGGAAAATGGATTAATAAAAAAACGCTTCCTTGAGAAGCGCCTATAAAAAGCGTAAGCCATTAAGAATGGCTATAACATATTGAAATTAGAAAATCAAATAGCCGCCAGGGATGGGAGCGGCATCCTCCGCATGTAGGAGATACAGCGGACAGCCCGATCCCCAGGGAGGCGGCAGCTATAACTTTGTTTTAAAAAAATAGTAAGTAGGAGGGTAGTATTTTTATACTGTAATAGAAAAAAACATTGATGTCGCATTTGCTCTATTATAAGCTATTCACTACGGTTTATTTTTGAGTAGCCTTTGGGGGAATTTTGTTGTATTCTAAATACGGCGAATTGGGCAGCCCTTAAAGGAAAGTGGCTGCTCTTTAGGGGCAGCCACTTCTTGTGTGTTCAGGCAAAAACTTTTTGTTGACTTAAGTTATATTATTAACTGAAAAATGTATCGGACGAAAAACGTTGATGAAGTAATAAGAAGAAGCTTTTTTATAGCCTGGATTCAACACCTGTAAATAACCTTAGCTCCATTTGCGGGCTTAATGCAGTGGGTGTAGTCCCAGAGAAATGCTTTACATCATCAATAAGATGCATTTGATCGGCGTAACCAAAGTGGTAAGCTACTTGTGTCCAGGTTTCTGCAGGGTGGGATTCTTTATAAATGCATGCATTAGTGAATCGTATAAGACGAGAATATAGTTTTGGGGAAACGCCTAATCTTGCCAGGCTAAGCCTCTCGAACTGGCGGGTACTTAAGCCTGCCCAATTTGCAGCCTGCTTTATCCTGGGGTTACCGTTTTGTTGAACCAATGCAGTTACAGAAAGCTCAAAGGATGTTACCGGTTTTAAAGAGCCCAACTGTTTCAATAGGAACTTTTCGAGCAATGCAAATATTTCCTTATTGGTATGTGCATTTAAAAGCTGCTCAGATAATTCCCGCGTTTGTTTTGCAATTACTAAAGAAAGATCAAGACCGCCGTATACTTCTGGTATCGGGATGCCCAGGAGGCGATAAAGTCCACCCGGACGAAATGCAATACCGGCCACATGCCTGGATGGACCCAGGTCTACAATATCATTACTTAATCTTGGCGCGATGATAAAATGTTGCGGGTATTCTAAAAAACCTGGTTCCTTTCCTGACTGTACACGAACTTTATCTCCTCTTAGTGTAAAGTACAAATGGCTGCTTACCGACCAGGGATAATGAAAGACAGATGGAAAACCCTGCTCGGTAAAATCGATGTTCATGATAAAAATTGATTCTATCCAATCTCTTAAGAGAGGATTGACCGGCAATATTTCATAAGGCAGCATAGTTCCGGAGCTTGGTGTACTGTAAAAATAAACCACTTAAGATTAATTAAAAACAGAATCAAAAAATTTTTACTATAAAAAATGCTTAGCTGTAACTGTGCTAATGATGACGACCTGAAAGAAATTAAAATTAGTGGATAATCATTGACTTCTTACCCCTTCATAAAGAGTTTGGATTGACTTGTTTAGTTGGTACAGTAAAGAGTAAAAAAGTACCTAATAGCAGGGTCTTAAATGTAAAGTTAGCAAATTGGTTATCGTGGCTTAGAATATCATAGGGTACAGAGATGTTCTTTACTGAACCCATCCCTGACCATAGCTACCAGTCTCATGCATCCACTCTTTATCGCAAACCCTGCATTTGTAGTAATGCTCGTCAACTGAGCCGAACATTGAGTCAACTTCCTTACCTCTTGTATACACAAGATTTCTGTGTGCTGGGGTATGCCTGTGACCGCCAATTAATTTTTTACAATCTATGCAGAGAGATTCGTCCTGCCCTTTGTCTTTATTCATTTTACTATTTTGAATCTAAAGTACTTAATATTCAAATCATAAAAAAATAGTCTCCTGTTTATCAAGGCGTTTAAATGCGTGTCAACGAATTGGATATCTACCAAGTCATTTACAAAAAGTAGCCTGAATATGAGTATAATTTGCTAACGTATTTTTTTTTGTAATTCCAATATCATTGCCTTTAACTCTTGCATATCTGTTTGCGGTTCGGGTAAAGTGCTTGTTTGGTGTTTTACATATTGCCATACTTCTAATACCTCGCTACTTTCTACGCTATAAGGGTCATAGGCTTTATTAAGTGATTTAAGCAGCAGCGCTCCGTTCTTTTGTATAGTGACCAATTTAAATACAAAATCCTGTTCAGCCTTCAAGATAACAATGCAAGGTGTGTCCGGTTTTAATGTGGTCCAGTCCTGCACATATTTAGCGATTATATCGCTGCCTTCAGGTATGGGCAGCATAGAGTCGCCTTCAGTGGGAAACATACGATAAGTGCCCGGCTTCGGCAAGTTAGGTAAATTAACTTTGGGAAGGCTTGCTATAAATTCTGGGCTACTATAACCGGAGCGATAACCGGCTTTAGCTTTTATAGGTACATATTCTGCGTTCTCCTTGTTGTCGTTATTTACAGTAATTGCCAACACTCTTAAGTTACTACCTGAAAGATAGGCGGAGCTATTGCCCTGTAGTTCCCTGATCTGCGACTCTTTAAGTGCGCGTAAGTCTACCCGCATAAGCGCATCGATGCTTATTTTGAAATGATCAGAAAATTTTAACAGGTCTTCCATCGTGGGATTTTTAGTCTGCCCTACCTCTAATGCATACAGTTTAGCGCGCGTAATACCCAGTAATGACGCGAAATCTTCCTGGCTAAATCGTTTACGTTCTCTCAGGAAACGAATATTAGAGTGAAAAAAAAATTTTGTTTCTGACATTCCTATTTGCTATTATTGATAGCAACGTAATTGCTACTATTAGTAGCAAAAGTAATTAATTTATTGACAATATGATACAAGATGCAGCAAAAAAAGAGGTAATGGATCGTTTGCGGAAGGAGATTCTTGCAGCTGAAGGACTACAACGCCGTGCTTATGAACCCCAGGTAAACATAGGTTTGCAGGCGCTTGAAGCCGCCTTTCCTGATCAGACTTTCCCTACAGGATGTATCCATGAATTCATCAGCACCAATACCGAAAACGCAGCCGCTACGGCTGGTTTTATTACCGCCCTACTCAGTCATATAGCAAGAGCTAATGAACCCTGTATATGGGTTGGCAGGAACAGCAATATTTTCGCTCCAGGCCTCCTTAGTTTCGGCCTGCAACCCGACCAGGTTATATTCGTATATCCTGACAAAGAAAAAGATCTGCTATGGGCAACGGAACAGGCTCTAAAATGCCAGGGTATTACCGCCGTGATCGCCGATGTGCAGGAACTGGACCTTACCGCTTCGAGACGCTTACAATTAGCAGTGGAGCATAGCCGGGTGACGGGCCTGCTACACCGGCATAGTTCTAAGCACCTGGGACATACGGCCTGTGTAGCCCGCTGGCAAATTCTTCCTTTGTCCGGTAAACCTAACGGCATTCCCGGCATGGGGTTTCCGTGCTGGGAAGTCAACCTGCTCAAAGTACGTAACGGCAAACCTGGAAACTGGATTGTTGATTGGGAAGCCGAATCATTCAGGTTGAGAACAACAGATACCGATCTTGAAATACGCCAGCCATATACGCACTTTAAAACAGCAAGGGCATGAGCAGGTATTTAGCGATATGGTTTCCTTACCTGATTCCTGATAGGCTGGCAATGCGAAACCCGAACCTTAAAGAAAAGGCTTTTATTACCAGTTTGCCGGATCGAGGTCGCCTGATCATCCAATCTGCCAGTTACCAGGCGGTGGCTAATGGTGTCAAACCCAGCATGATCCTGGCTGATGCCCGTGCCATCTTCCCTGATCTATTAGCCATAGAGCATGATACAGAATTACCACAAAAACTTTTAACTAAATTAGCTGAATGGTGCTTGCGGTTCACGCCGATAGCTGCTATCGACTTGCCGGATGGCTTATTACTTGATATTAGCGGTTGCCCACATCTCTGGAATGGGGAATCGCCATATTTAGAAGAGATCTGTAGTAGATTATCAGAAGGGGGATACCATATACGTGTTGCAATCGCTGATACTGTAGGAGCAGCCTGGGCATTCAGCCGTTACGGCTCAAATAAAATGATTGCTGCTGAAGCTCAGCATAAAGAATTGCTGGCAACCTTACCTGTGGTAGCATTACGTTTACCACCCGAAACTACAGTGCGATTATGCCAGTTAGGGCTCAACACGATTGGAAGTCTTATGGCCATTCCCCAGCAAAGTTTAAAAAAGCGTTTTGGACAAGTAATTGTGGCCCGTATAGAACAGGCGCTAGGTAGCGCTTACGAACCCTTAAAGCCGGTTTGCCCGGCAACTGTTTTCCAGGAGCGGCTTTGTTGTCTGGAACCTGTACGTACCGCTAAGGCCATAACTATCGGCTTACAACAATTATTGCAATCACTTTGCGATCATTTATTGCAGGAGAAGAAAGGTTTGCGAAAAGCAGTGCTTAAATGCTATCGTATCGATAACGAAATGCAGCAAATAGATATTGGGACAAACAGGCCTACAAGGGATATGGCACACCTGCTGCGTTTATTTGAACATAAGATTTCGACCATTGCTCCGGGTTTAGGGATTGAGTTATTTATTCTTGAAGCTCCGGTAGTTGACCCGTTGGAAGTACAACAAGAACAATTATGGATAGATACTAACCTACAGCAAAGCCAGGCAGTTACCCAATTATTGGATAAGATCAGCGGGCGATTGGGGCAAAGTGCTATACAACGCTATTTGCCAGCCGAGCACTATTGGCCCGAACGTTCTTTTACTACTGCCGATACCTTAACAGAGCAATCAATAATACCCTGGCCTTCAGGTTTGAGTAGGCCAATTTACCTACTACCCCAACCTGAGCCGATTAAAGTATCAGTACCGATACCTGATTACCCACCGATGTTATTTATCTATAAAGGGGTTACACATCATATAAAAAAAGCAGATGGCCCCGAAAGAATAGAGCGGGAATGGTGGATAGATAAAGGATTACAAAGGGACTATTACTGTGTGGAAGACGAATCCGGAAAGCGTTACTGGCTGTTTCGTTCGGGCCATTATGAAGATGTACAGGCGCCTGATTGGTTTATACATGGATTTTTTGCATAAACATGGAAGATATACTATATACAGAGTTAGAGGTAACCAGCAATTTTACTTTTTTGCGTGGGGCTTCACACCCAGAAGAGCTGGTAGAACAGGCCGCCGCGTTGGGTTATACTACCATTGCCATTACCGACCATAATACATTAGCTGGTATTGTTAGAGCGCATGCCGCCGCAAGAAAACACAATATTCGTATCATACCTGCCTGTCGGCTGGTTTTAATGGATGGCCCGGATCTTTTAGCTTATCCTACCAATAAAGCTGCTTACGCCCATTTGTCTGCATTGCTTACAAAAGGAAACCTGCGAACTGAAAAGGGCAAATGTGAGCTTTATAAAAAAGATGTGTATGAACACAAGCAAGGGATAAAATTTATAATAGTACCGCCAGATGAGCTTAATAAAAGGTTTGATTTCGAAGCTGGTTTTTATGAGGCTGCAAGAGAGTATAAACAATTCTTAGGTGCTGATCTTTACATAGCTGCTACTTGGAACTACAGAGGTTATGATCAAAAACGTCTGTACCGGATTGCTCAATTATCCAGGTTGTTGAATATGCCAATGACTGCAACGAACAATGTTCATTTTCATAATGCGGAAAGAAGAGAACTCCAGGACATACTAACTTGTATTCGTGAAAAGAAGACCATTTATAATGCAGGGTTTTTGTTGCACCAGAATGCGGAAAGATTCTTAAAGCCCCATAAAGAAATGTTGCGCCTGTTTAGACAATATCCGGATGCTATTCAGCGCACACAGGAAATCACCCAAGCCTGCCAGTTTTCTTTAGATAGCTTGGAATATGTTTACCCTGAAGAGCTGACCAGCGATGGTCGCAGCCCGCAGGAAGAATTGAGTCTTCTTACCTGGCAAGGGGCTAAGGAAAAATTTGGAGAGCCGATTCCTGATAAGATAAAAGAGGCCATAAAATTTGAATTAGACTTTATAGCGCGAAAAAACTACCCTTCATACTTTCTGACTGTGCATGATTTCGTGCGCTTTGCCCGGAGTAAGAATATTCTTTGCCAGGGCAGAGGCTCCGCTGCGAACTCCGTTGTGTGTTATTGTTTAGGGATTACCTCGGTAAACCCCTCGAAGTTTAAATTACTCTTTGCCCGCTTCATGTCAGATGCCCGCAATGAGCCGCCGGATATAGACGTAGATTTTGAACACGAACGCAGGGAAGAGGTTATGCAGTACATTTATAATAAGTACGGACGAGATAGAGCCGGCATTGTTGCGACTGTTACCCAAGTACATTGGAAAGGTGCTGTAAGGGATGTAGCCAAAGCAATGGGCCTTTCAACAGATAGCATTGACCGATTGTCTAAATATGGTTATGAGCTGACAGAAGCCTGGAAAGATGGACAAACCACATCTTCTGAAGGGTTTAACCCAAATGATCCGCATCTCAAGAAAGTGCTGGAGCTTACCCATCAATATATAGGCTTTCCCCGGCAGTTAGGGCAACATACCGGCGGTTTTGTCATTACCCAAGGCAAACTATCTGACCTTTGTCCCATTCTAAACGCCCGCATGGAAAACCGTACCAATATCGAATGGAATAAGGATGATATTGAAGCCTTAGGCTTTCTTAAGGTAGACGTTTTGGCACTAGGCATGCTTACCTGTATTCGTAAAGCCTTTGATCTGATTAGAGACCATTACGGACGACAGTTAACCTTAGCCAAAGTACCGCAAGATGACCCGATGGTATATGAAATGATTTCACATGCGGACACCATCGGTGTATTCCAGATCGAAAGCCGCGCGCAGATGTCTATGCTGCCCAGGTTAAAGCCAAAGAACTTCTACGACCTGGTGATTCAGGTGGCTATAGTAAGGCCAGGTCCCATACAAGGCGGTGCTGTTCATCCATACCTGCGTCGCCGCGATGGTAAGGAACCTGTAGAATATCCTTCAGAAGAGTTGAAGGATATCTTGGGTCGTACCCTTGGTGTTGTGCTTTTCCAGGAACAGGCTATGGAGGTAGCTATAGTCGCTGCAGGATTTACGGCTGCTGAAGCAGATGAATTGAGGCGTAGTATGGCTACATTTAAAGCTAACGGTAAGTTGAATCTTTATGAAACAAAGCTGGTGAACGGTATGATAGCCAGGGGGTATAAAGAGGAGTTTGCGAGGAATTTGTTTAAACAACTTAAAGGGTTTGAGGGGTATGGATTTCCGGAAAGCCATGCGGCAAGCTTTGCATTGCTTGTATATGTCTCTTCTTGGATCAAATGTTATTATCCGGATGTATTTGCTACCGCAATACTTAATAGTATGCCGATGGGTTTTTATCAACCTGCACAGATTATTATTGATGCAAAGAAACATGGAGTAAAGGTGTTACCGGTTGATGTAAATTATTCGGATTGGGATAATAAGCTGGAAAAGTTAGAAGGGAAATATTATTCTATCCGGCTGGGCTTCCGGCAGGTTAAAGGTTTGCGTGAGGAGGATATGAAATTGTTGGTAGCCCAACGTGTTACTCCCTATACACAAATGAACACTTTATATGAAAAAGGAATATCATTAGCAACGCTGGATCAGCTGGCCGATGCCGACGCTTTCCGTTCTATAGGCTATGACCGCCGCCGGGCATTATGGGAGATTACTGCTTTGCAGGAATTACCGGGAGGGATGTTCAGTGGGCAGCCTATGACCGATGATTTTGATTCAATTACGCTACCTGAAATGACCCTTACTGAGCATGTACTGCATGACTATAGGAGCACCGCATTATCGCTTAAGGCGCATCCGGTGAGTTTTGTAAGAGAGCAGCTATTTAAAAAATGTGTATTAAGCGCAATAGAGCTCAATAAATGGCCGGACGGTACGCCGGTACAGGTAGCCGGCCTGGTACTGGTACGTCAGCGTCCGGGAACTGCCTCCGGTATTTGCTTTATTACATTAGAGGACGAAACTGGCATTGCAAACCTGGTTGTATTCAGCAAAACGTTTGACCAATACAAGAAAGTGATATTACAGGCGAAGTTGCTGATGGTTAGCGGTAGGCTTCAAAGGGAGGGCGAAGTAACGCATGTAGTGGTTAGTCAATGCCACGATCTCACCAAATTATTATATCCTAAAGAGCAGGCAAATAATAAAACGTCAAAAGTTACCCAAGGTGAGATATTTCCGGAGGGTAGAAATTTTAGATAATGAATAGATTATCCAATTAAAAATTCATAAAATGCCTTTAGACAAAACATTAGTATATTTGGGTGTTAGCCCAAACAAACTTCAAAAGCGTATGAAAAAGCACGTTACAGAAATTACATATAAGAGTATTGAGCAAAGCCTTAATAAAGATTATAAAAGATCAATAGCAGAGTTTATCTGGAATGGTTTTGATGCAAACGCTACTCAAGTAATGATAAATTATGAGGCTAATCCCCTTGGATTTATAACTAGCTTATCAATTGCTGATAATGGTTCAGGAATTGAGATGGAAACTTTAGAAAAGACTTTTGGAAAATTCTTAGATTCTCAAAAGGCGGTGTCGAATAATTATAGCGGCATTGTGAAGGGTAAGAAGGGTAAAGGACGATTCTCGTTTGTGAATTTTTGTACCCAGGCAATCTGGAGAACAACGTTCAAGAAGGGTGATGACTATCTATCCTATGATATTCTGTTAATAAAGGAAAATTTACCTTTTTATAATACTGATAATAATAAAGTTTCGAAAATTCGAAAAACAGAAACAGTAGTTGAATTTTTCAATTTTTTCAATCTTAAATCAGACCATTTAGAAGCTCCGGAGTTTTTCGAATACTTAACAGCCGAATTTGGCTGGTATCTATTTCTAAATAAAGAACATGGATGTTCTCTAACAGTTAATGGAAGAAATATCGATTACCGTGATATAATTGAGGATAATGTTATTGATCATTTTGTTAGCGGTGAGCATAATTTTAAAATAGACTTTATTAAGTGGAAAAGAAATATTGGTGACAAGTATTATCATTATTTTTTAAATAGTGAGCTAAAAATAGTTGACCGGCAGCATACTTCTTTCAATAATAAAACACAAGATTTTCACCATTCGGTTTACGTAAGTTCACTTTACTTTAATCAATTCCTACCTTCAGATTCGGATGATGAAGCACCTACTTTTACTGAATTTGGTAAAACGAAAAACGACCCAATTTATAAGGCATTAATTATCTATTTAAATAAACTAATTAGTTCGCAAGAGAAGAACTTTATTAGAGAGAAGAAAGCTCAACAACTTATCGTCCGCTATAAGCAGAGGAAGATTTTTCCAGAATTTAGAAATAATGTTTATGACCAAATTCGCGAAAAAGATTTGGAACTAGTTGTAAAGGAAATGTACTGTCTCAATCCAAAGATTTTTCAAAATTTAAAGGAGCAGCAGAGTAAAACAATAGTCGGCTTCCTGAATCTGCTTTTAGATAGTGAACAGCGTGATAATATACTCACAATACTTGAAAGCCTTGTGGAGCTCAGTGATGAAGAGCGTTTGAGATTTGCAGAAATATTAAAAGATACAAAAATCACGCACATTACCGCACTTATTAACGAACTAAAGAGTCGTTTCAATACTGTAGGAGTTCTGAAGAAGCTTGTGTTTGAACTCGAAAAATTCACCAATGAAAGAGATCATATACAAAAAGTGGTTGAGAATAATTATTGGCTATTCGGGGAGCAATATCACCTCGTGAGTGCTGATGTGAATTTGGAAACTACTTTAAATAACTATCTCTCTTTTATGGAGGGAAAGAAAAAGAATAAAGCTGTCTTGTCATCAAAGGAAAAGCTTAAACGACCGGATGTATTTATTGCCCGAAAACGACAAACGGAAGAAATAATTAATGATGAATTTGGTATTGAAGAAAATATAATAGTAGAATTAAAGAGGCCGTCTGTAGTTATAGGTAAGGAACAGTATGACCAGATTGAAGCATATATCAGACTTATAATTGATGAGCCACAATTTAATAGTAAACTCAGAAAGTGGAGATTAATACTTGTTGGTAAGTCTGTCGATAAGTGGATTCAGGATCGATATGACTCCCAAAGCAACAAGGGCAAGAAGTTTCTTGTTGAGGGAATTAGGAATTATGAAATTTATGCTTACACTTGGGACGATTTGTTTAAAATTTTCGACATTAGGCACAAGCATTTAATAGATAATCTGGAATTCAAAGAAGCTATTTTAGAGCATTTGCAGGACTCGACTGCCGAAAAAGATTTACCAGACATTCTTGTAAAACCGACAATTAAAAACCTCGAAAATAAGCATAAATCGAATTAAATCATTTCAAATCAGACTACAATAAACTAAAACTAACTATGGAAAATATACCACCAGATTTAAAACGCTATTTTGAAAACAAATCCTGGAGGCATCACTATATACCTCAATTTTTAATTAATGGATTTACTAATTCTGATGGAAAATTGTTTGTTTATGACAAACAAAGCGATAAAATACTAACTAAGCAGTTACCACCCAAGTCGATTTTTTTTGAAAAAGATCGGAATACCGTTGATATTAAGGAAGGTTTGCAATCATCTATTATTGAAGATAGATTGTTCTCTGAAATGGATAATAATACAAGTAAGGTCGTTAACTATTATCAAAATGAAGAATTATCCAAGATCGAAATACAAATGGAGCACACCGGAATTTTGCTATTTCTAATGGTTAATTTATTTTGGAGAATTCCTAAAACGGATTTCGCTTTCGAAGACTTAATGGAGCGATCTGAGATTGTTGCCGAAGGGATTGACCCAGAGATACTAAGAAATGATCCAACATGGCGGAAACTGCAACGGTCCGGTATGTTCAAACATCACATTGAAGAGATTGTAAATTTCGGTAATAAGGGCACAAAACATTATAATATCCACCAAAGTGACGAGCCTATTTTTTTAATAGGTGATTATCCGTTCGTTCTACGAAATAAGTCTAGTAAGTTTCGGGATTTTGATGATACAGATATATTATTTGCGATAAGTTCAAAGCGGCTGTATTCTTCGCTTAAGGAGCCTTTACGAAAATTTAGTGGTAATGATTTCTACAGCTATAATGCAGCAATTATTAATCAATCGGTGCGATATGTAGCTAGTGGCAATTTGGATGTTCTTGAAAATTCCATAAAGCTCCAAAAGGAGCTTTATAAGCGAGGGCTCCTGTTTTCGAATGAATTTGTATTTATATGATTAGTTCAAGTAATGAGTTTAACGTTCGACATCAAAAGTTGGAGTAATTAGATTGTCTTGTTAGAAAACTTGCTTAATTTTATAAGTTAGTTTTTTCTTGTATGGGAGATGCTAATTTTAAACTGACTGTAAGTATTTAACGGTATTTGTTATGCGATTTGCCCTTAACGAAAACGGCTTAAGGATTCAACCTTCATATTCAGGACAGAAAGCAACTTGTCCTTTATGTGAAGGAATGCTTATTGGCAAATGTGGCGACATTTATGTTTGGCATTGGCAACATCACCGTGAAAGAGAATGTGACCCGTGGAAAGAACACGAAACAGAATGGCACCGCATATGGAAGAGGAGATTTCCAGAAGCTTGGCAGGAAGTAATGATTGAATATGAAGGAGAAAAGCATATAGCCGACGTAAAAACGTACGGTGGCACTGTAATTGAATTCCAAAACTCCCCTATATCAACATCCACCATCAGAATACGGGAAGATTTTTATGACAATATGATCTGGGTTGTTAACGCAAAGCAATTTAAGAACAACTTTAAGATCAGAAGTGTTGTTAGCTCATCTTTAAGAGGTATTGAACAGCGGGCACACTATGAATTGAAATCGCTGCAAGATTCTTATGGGGAGGACTTAAAAGCTATTGGTGAAAATATTAAGAAAAACGAAAAAGATACTGGTGCGAAGTTTAGAAGTATAAAAGGTAAAACCATCACTCTGGACAAGTTGAAACAGGTATTGGACGATGGTGATTCATTCGTTAATTCGGTACTTGATAGATGGTTCCTTGGCGGAGTATACTGGGATTATGATACTAATATCGTTACAAACAGAATTAAGTCAGAATTAATAAAAAAGATTCAGGAAATATTAAAGGAAATAGAAAGATGCGAATCTGAGATTGAGTCAAATGCGGAAATTTTACTTAGTATACTGAACTTGGAGGACTTTCAAATTGATGGCAAACAATATAAAATTGCTCAATATGAACAAATTCCTTCAGCAAGCTTTAAACGTGTAATAGCAATTTTAAAGACGAGTAGAGAGACGTTATTTCCTGATATAATTGAGTTTAAAACAGAACTGGAATTCAAAAATTTTGAATACAGGAAAAAACAATTTGACTTTGCGGTAGACGCTACGAACGCAATTACTTCTTGTAATCATAAAAATGAGGGGTTGAAAAAATCTATCGAAAGCTTAGAAGAGTCTTTGTTATCATTAAGAAGGGAAATCTCAGTGAAGTTAATTCAGGAGCTTAAGAACACAATACAAGAAATCGAGATTGAAATTGATGCATTAAATGACGATTGGGACCAACTGATAAAGCAAAACAGTAAATTGGTCGAGAGGCAAGCGAGCTTATTTGAATTAAGGGATAGAGATATTAGCAATTCACAATATGAAATAGAGAAGAAGAAGAATGAAAAGCGCTTTGAAGTAATGCGGGAGAAAAAAGGACTTTACAATTTTGATTGGAAACATGAAAGAAAAAGCTGGAAATCGGCGTTTAAGCCTGTTTATTTCGATATTGGAGAGTCTTACTTATTTGAAATGGTAGAAGATGGGCTATTCAAAAAAATTGAGATAGTTAATTTCCTACAGCGGTATTTGGGAAAAACTTAATGTAAGAGGTCATGCGATTTGCATTAGTTGACTATATAAAAAAGGAGGCAAGCACAGGATTGGTAGGAACTTGCCCTGGCTGTTTACAACCTGTTATTGCCAAATGCGGTGATCGAAGAGTACACCATTGGGCACATAGCAGGATAAAAATGTGTGATACCTGGTGGGAGCCGGAAACAGAATGGCATAGGGAATGGAAAAATAAGTTCCCCAAAGAATGGCAAGAGCATTTTTTACCAGATACCACAACAGGGGAAAAACATATTGCAGATATTCGTGCTGATAATGGTTTTGTAATAGAGTTTCAACACTCTCACATTCACCCGCATGAACGGCATTCTCGCGAGTCTTTTTATAAGAATATGGTTTGGGTGGTAGATGGAACCCGTTTAAAACGCGATTATCCCCGCTTTTTAAAAGGAAAGAATTCTGCTAAAGTATTGAAGAAAGGTATTTTTCAAATTGACGCGCCGGAGGACTATTTACCTGCGGCCTGGCTGAATAGTTCAGTGCCGGTCCTTTTTGATTTTCGTGGATTTAATATAATATCAGGCCAGGACAGCTCATTGTATTTTCTATACTGCCTGTTTCCTGCAAAGATTAGAGGAAGGGCGATAATAGCAGAAATAACACCAAATACATTTATTAATAGTGTTATTGATGAACAATGGGTGACAAGAACGGGTAACTTTATAGAAGCGATAATTAAGGAGGACAAAGAACAAAAAGATCAATTAGATCAAATAAGACGGCAAATGCAAGGAATGATGCCTTTGCCATTCAATCGTAGGAACAGGTATCGCAGAGGTAGGAGATTTTGATTGATTAAAAGAATTTAGTGTAAAGAAACCCTTATGACAGACCGTAGTTACCTTAGGCATTATTTCGATAAACTTGATAAAAGGGAAGAGTTTCTTCCTCTTTTAAAGCAATGTATTGATAGATCTGTGTCCGATCAGTATTTAAAGGAAACAAATACAGATGATGTTACTATAAGCTATAGCATGTTTTATGAGAAATTTGTTGAAGGTGTCTTTCTAAATAACGTGGAAAATGTTTTCAAGTATTGTCAATCGCCGATCGAAAAGATATTTCTTAACTCATTCATGATTCTATTTTTAAAAAATAGGATGCCCTGTTTATTTATCACGCACCCATTTAATGATACCGAAAATAATATTGCTAACTACAGGAATTACTATAAAAATATAGAAAACTTCATCGATTCGTATAAAAAGGCTACAGGAGATGATGAGCTTAAAGAGTTTGAAGAAAGAATAAAGGCTAAACAACAAGAAGGTGAATTAACGGAACGACAGGTAGACGACATTCAAATGTATAAAGGATTGATCAAGCATTTTGAGTTAGATGCCTATCATATAACACCGCAAGCCTTTTTCCCGAATTACAAAGTTGACGGTAAGGCTATTCGAGCAGACTTCTATGTCTGGGTACCTAACGATCTTTCAGTGAAAATTATAGTTGAGTGTGATGGATTCCAATTTCATAACTCGAAAGCAAGTTTCATAAATGACAGAAAAAGAGACAGGCTTTTTCAACTTAATGGATATCGCATTATAAGATATTCAGGTAGTGAAATATGGAAAGATCCGATTGAGGTAAGTGCAAACCTATTTGAAATGCTGAGTATTATAGATGAAAACAAGGATGAAAGGCGCTTGATTTAAGAACTCATTTTTTATTGTGTAGCAGATTTTTTACTATTATTTTGCTGTAACTCCATCGGATATACTTGAAACCCAGTTTCTGTACTATGATGCGACTTGTATTGCAATTTATACATCAAAACTTATGGCTGAGCTCAACTATCAACAAAACGAAACAATAGAAGATTTTCTTGGAATGAAAAGTGGTTATGTAATGGACTTTTCTAATAGAACATTTCAAGAATTTATATTTAAAGCAGTCAAAAAAAATATTTATGATCCGATTTACGAATATGCATCTTGTTCTAAGGCTAATCTATTAAGAAGATTTATTGAAATTGAACACGCTTCAACTGTTGGCAAGCTAATCGAGGAGTTTTGTGCATACTGGTATTCAAAATCGCAAAGGGGAGCTATTTATAGATTCGATGGCGATGAATTTTTATATAATGAAACCCTTAAGGTAGTAGAAGTACTTAAGACAGAAAAAATTGTGGAGAATGTAGAAGCTATCAGGCCAAATAATTTCGATGACAAAGACTTTGAAAGTTTAGCAAAAAATATTAGGGAAAGTATTGAGAGGAATGAACCGGAATTGTCTATTGACAGGTTGCATACGTTTGCAGTCAAATATATACGTACACTTTGCAAAAAACATGGCATTGAATTTAAGAAAGAAGAGTCTTTAAACAGCATTTTCGGTAAGTATGTAAAATATCTGTTTAATCAAAAATTATTAGAATCTGAAATGTCTGAGAAGATATTAAAATATTCCATCAATATTTTGGACGCGTTTAATGACGTGAGAAATAATAAAAGTTTAGCTCACGATAACCCTATTTTAAATTATGACGAGAGTTTACTGGTATTGAATAATATTTCGACGTCTATTAGATTTATTGAAAAAATAGAACTGCAAATTGATTCAAAAGCTAAGCAAGAGGTTAATGAATCAGAATTTGATTTGCCCTTTTAAAATGAGCTGGCAGTACATTTCCAATTTTTTGTATTTTCTACAACACATTCAGTCAGCTCATTAGCACAATCGCCAATCCAGAATCAGGCTATTGATAGTAAATATGGGTATAGTAGAAAGGAAGGAGAGTGATAGGAATTATTTAATATAAAGTTGATAAGACGCCTATAAGGCAAGTTAAATGTTAACTATTCGCATCTGTTCCTGAATCAGTGCATTGGATGAACAAAAAACTCCTAATATCTATGAGGTATTTCGAAATATTTGTAAATTCGATTTTGTTTAATTGTCATATTAGTCAACCAAAATGTATCGGGCAGGACGAATAAGAAAGCTACCGGAAGAGTATTAAATGGTAGAACGGAGGAGGAGATACCTAAACTCATAGAGTTGTAATATTTATGAAGATTAAATTTTATTAGTCGAATTATTGTTTAAGCACTTATGAAATTGCCCAAAAGAGTATCACAACATATTTCTGAAACAGCCTCTTTCAAACTCTTTTCCTCCAAAATACCTAATAATTGGATAATTAGAGACATAACTGAGCGTGATTATGGTATTGACTGCTATTTGGAATTAGTCAATAAAAACAATGAGCTTTCCGGTGAACTTATTTTAATTCAATTAAAATCAAGGCAAGAAATTAGTTGGAATGGAAGCGATAGTTATTCAATTTCAGGTATAGATATTGAAACCTCTAACTATTGGATGAGTTTTCCGGTACCAGTGTTTATTTTCTTAGCAGACTTAAAAAATGAAGAGATATATTTTGTATCAGTTGGGTACGAAGTAAAACGAAATTTTAAGAAATTTATTAAACAAGATGCATTTAGTTATAAAATAAAGAAGTCTAACTTATTTGAGGGAGATGCTGGGATTTTCAATTTCAAATTTGAGTATTATTATGAGCAACTAAGAGACAGGTTTGAGAATGATCTTATTTATTTTTTAAGCAACAGTTCAAGTTACCAGGAATTTATTGGAAGGCACTGGGGGCTTGACTTTCATTTGGGTGTAGAAATTTCAGAAATTATTTTTTTGGAATCTATGTATAGGAATTATAAATTTCTTTGTTCATACTGTAACGTTAAGTGGGATATTCCATCAATTGGAGAAGTAAAGAAAAAAAGCAGGGAGCGATTAGGCATTAATTCTCCTTATGAACTTTATGAATATGATTTGGCAGAATTAGTTAAACAAATAGACAGCAAGACTAAGGAGCTTACCATCGCCTTGAAATTGTTTTTAAAAGGAGAAATGGATTTTTGGCTCTACACAAATATCACGGTATACAGGTATGTTCAGAATCTCAATGATGATGGGGAGTATATCGGATATTAATTATAAAAAAAATATGAAAAATTTTATTCTAAAACGACAACCTAAAGCCTATCAAGGAAGTAAAACGTTTAAAAGTGTTTGTGCAAAAGAGATGTATATTAAAGACATTGAGACCTCTTCGATAAAATACAATTCTCCGCTAGTCAAATTTCAAGATGAAGAGCTCTATGGCATTGTGTATTATTTTTTTCAACAAAACAAAGGAACTGATGCAGATAATATCAGTAAACCCATTTGGGATTGCCTAAAGGGCATAATGTTTACAGATGACAAGCAAGTTAAATTGAGAACTGCCGGGGTTTTCGATTTGTCAAAGAGCGATTTTAATATAATAGATATGTCGGGTATTCAAGGTGAAATAGTTGTCGATTTAATAGACGCATTTGACACAGAACAACACGTTGTTTATGTTGAATGCGGAATCTTAAACTACTCAATGTACAAATTCAATATCGAGCAAAATGGAAATTAATAGAAAATACCTCCGAAAATATCTTCACCAAATAGCGATAGATCAGTTGGAAGATAAGTATAGATCACAAAATTATAAAATATATAAAGACGAAAGATTTGGAGACTACCAGGCCGACTTGGTAGTGCGAAGAAATAATGAAACAATTGTAATTGAAGTAAAAACTGGAAAGCTTACGCCAGAACGTAGACGTTCTATTGCTGCAATAGCTGACTATGTGAGAAAATTAAAAGGTCACAAATTTATCATCGTGGTTGCTACTGAACCTAAAGAAAAGAAGTTTCAGATTGAGAATATTGAAGAACTTTTATTTAAATATATGATCGATGATTTCCCTAATGATTTGGACGAACTCTCTAGCCATTCGAGACTAAACGAAGTGACAGATATAGATATTGACCAGGTGGAGATTGAAAACAATAACATCAGAATTATTGGCGACGGCACTGTCAGTGTAGTTTTGCAAATGGGATCACAAGGCGATCAAAGAGTAGGCGATGGATTTTCAATGAATGATAGCTTCCCATTTGAATTTGATCTCACGCTCCAATACAATGAGAAATTTGAGCTTGAAATATCAGAAGTTGAAAAGCTTAAGATTGACAATTCGTCGTATTATGGTTAACTATGGTCATAGCCATTACTTAACGCGTAAATCGACAACTTCATTTTATGGGATGGCATAACTGTCATACTCTTTTTTCTACTCATGCAGAAAAACTGAAACTGCAACTAACGAAAATTATAATGCAAAGAAAATCACTAATAATAGGCATTAACAACTATAATCATTTTTCAGTGTTAGAGAACGCCTTAAATGACGCGATCGATATGCATACATTACTCTCTGAGCATGGCTTCGAGAGTAAACTGCTAACAGACAGCACGCAGGACGAACTGATACAAGAAATCAGAGAATTTAAAAAATCGCTGGGCGAAAATGATGTCTCCCTTATTTATTTTTCAGGTCATGGACTTGAGGATAACAGGCATAATTTTTTAGTAGCTGCTGATTCTGAAGTGCGATTCGTCGAAGATATACCTTACCACTGCGTAAAGGTAGATGATCTATTTATTGAAAATAGTAAAACTAATCTTCATATCGTAATTTTGGATGCTTGTAGGAACAACCCTTTTTATAGTGGCAATAAGGGACATTCTGTCGGTTTTTTGAAAATGGAAGCTCCAGCGGGAACACTAATTGCTTTCTCAACCAGTCCGAAGGCTACTTCTATAGAAAGGCCAGGAGAAAGAAATGGAATATACACAAAACATCTTCTAAAATGTATGAAGATGGCGAACGTGCCAGTTGAAATGATTTTTAAGGCTACTAGGAATAAAGTAATAAAGGATACAGAAGGCAGACAAGTGCCATGGGAAGAATCGTCGTTGATAGGCGATGATTTTTCGTTCGTTACCATCAAGGAGGAAAGCATTCAAGACTTTATTATCGGTTCAGTTCTTACCAATCGAAATGTAACTTTACCTGAGTTGATGCCTTTCCTTAGTCCGTCAGCTTTTAAGATTGGGGAGTTAGAAGTGTTATTGCAGATTCTTGCAATAGTAAAAATAGCGTTTTCAAATGAACAGGAACAAATAACAAAAAGAACGGTCGACGAAGATCACTTTAATGATTTGATGTTTGAGCAGTTTTATCCAATATTTGAAGAGAAACTAATAATTGAAGATAATGCTAGCGATAATTTCGAGATAGAAATGTTCGGTCAATTATGTATAACGAGAGGTCCTAACTTCGGGTACAATGCTTTAGAAGATCCTGAAGATTCATTTCCCCAGATAATGGCGAATTTTGTAAGTTTTAATGATGAAGATGGGATTTTATGTTTCTATCTTTCAACAATTGCTGGAGAACACATGTTAAAGCCGGCGATCATCACTGTAGTAGATAATCATATAAAGTTCTACGACTATGCTATTGTAACGGGCACAGATGTTATCGCTATATTTGATCATTTTTTTGCTATGAGGAAGCCTTTTGAAAAAGATATCCCCAGCTTGGATAATTTTTGGTCCGTAACTACTCAAGTTAGTGAAGAAGAATTGCGAAAATTCTTTGGTGAATAGTTTATTTACTTAAATTATAACATTTATTTTTCCTTACTATTTGCTTACAACCTTTCTAGATGAAAAGTATCTAAAGCTTATGTAATTTTCAGTGTGTAATTAGATCTGTATTCATGTTACCATCGCCATGCTTCACATAATTAAAGAGCAGCCAGTCTGCTCTTTTTCTATTTTGCCGGATGGCAAAACATGAACCTACCAAACTGTCGATTCATAAAAATATAATCTACCGCGTTGCTCAATTGCCCATGCAGGCAAGCCTTGAAGATTCCTGGCTTCAGCTGAAAGAATCCATCCGATTATCGTCACCGGCGTTTTATGCAGAGATAGAACATTTGGAAGCTAACGACCTGGGAAACCTTAAAGGCAAAATGAAATATACACTACTAAAGTATTTTAATCGCGCCAGGTATAGGGCCACTCCCTACGGCACATTTGCCGGTGTCGGTATATTCAACAACAATACGGAAAGCAGTCAGTATTTAACAATTAGCAGCGATCAAGAGGTAAGCCGTTTTATTGACTGGCCGTTGAAAGACCAGATTACTGTGATGGCTGCGCAGCTTATTGCCGCGAATGAACGAGTAATATCTAACAGTACCTGGTACTACGTCAATAACACAATAAGATACGTTTACCGCAACGGTAATAAGTTTGAATTATGCGATGTGCCACCCCACCCGGCAATTAAACAGGTATTGCATTTAACCAGTAACCGAGCTGCATTGCATACCTTAAGAGATCAACTCGGTACGGCCTGTGCAACAGATTCGGATTTTGAATACCTAATAGCAGGAATGATCGATCTGCAATTGCTTTATTCTGAAAGGCAGCCTAATATAATCGGGGAAGATTATTTTACCCGAATCAAAGAGAAACCAAATGATGATAAAGGTTACCTTATAACGAGGCGCGCGTACATAGACGGCGGTATAAACAAAAAGCTATTTCGTTACCTGCCGGACCTTGCTAAACTATTTCAGCACCTAACGATAAAGAAAGAAGGCAACGCGTTAGAACGTTTCATCGATCGGTTTATCCAGCGTTATGATCGTAGAGCTGTTCCGCTCCTTTTCGCTTTGGACCCGGAGATTGGAATTGGTTATTATGATATGGAGCAAGCATATCAATCGCAAGGTATCGTAGGAGACTTTATTAAGACAAAGCAGGAGGGAGGCGACAGCCCTTTGAAGCTTTTTCTAGCTAGGAACTTACCACTTAGCGGTACTGCCGAGGGCACGGTAATACGGCTTGAGCAACACAACATACAAGAGCGCTCCAATGCAAAGCCTCCTCCAAATACCATTAGTGCATTAGTTGAAGTTGCCGGAGACCTGGTCCAATTGGTATCATTTAATGGCTGCACCGCTACAGCGCTTGCCGGTCGGTTTAGCCTTGCTGATGAGAAAATACATCAACACTGTCGTGAACTTGCAGCGGATGAGCAGGCAACCAATTACACTAGCTTATTTTTTGATGTTGCTTATATTGCAGAAGATAATGTTGATAACGTGAACCGGCGTAGATCTATATATGATTATCAGCTAACCATTGGGAATTATGACACTTCAAGGGAGCCAATAAATTTTAGTGACTTGCTTTTATTTATACATAAGCAGGAACTCATGTTGTGGAGCAAGAAGTACAACCGCAGGCTGATACCTCGTCTTGCGACGGCATATAATTATACGCGCTCGGATCTGCCGCTTTTCAGACTGTTGTGCGATCTGCAATACCAGGGGCTTACTACACAGTTTAATTTACGGCTTCAAAGTATTATGCCCAACTTGCGGTTCTATCCCAGGGTGCAGTTTCATAATATAATCTTGTCACCGGCTGCCTGGCGTCTGGACTGGAAGGAATACCTAACCTTGGGTCAGTTGTTTCCAGATTATCTCAATAGCCGGGGCGTATCACGCTATGTACGCACAGGTAAGGGAGATCAAACTTTATGTATTGATTGTAGCGATACCGAAGGTTTGTTTATTTTAGAAAATACTCTGAAAAAAGAAAAAACGCTGTATGTAGAGGAAACGATCACGCCAACCGGAAACTATGTAAAAGATCAGGAGGGCAACTGTTACGCCAGTCAGTTTTTGTTGACGTTACAGCATGATGCTATGATTTATGATTACGTTGCTCCTGTATTGAGGCCAAAAGGCGTCGATGAATGTCCAGATTATTTACCGGGCAGTAAATGGCTTTACCTGGAACTATATGCCCATCCCAGGCAGTTTGACGGGATCCTAAGTCAAAGTATCCAGCAATGGTTAACTAATAACGCTGCGTCTATTTCACGGTGGTTCTTTATCAGGTATGATGAAGGCCGCCACCATATCCGGTTACGTGCTGAAATGAATCATACAGACAATTTACCCTTACTAACAAATTCGATAACATCAGCAGTGGATAGAAACGTTGTTTATGATATACAGGTAAAAACGTACAAACCTGAATGGGAGCGGTACGGTATAGATCTAATGAATGCTGTAGAGAGCCATTTTTGTACAGACAGCCAGTATGTTTTGTCGCTACTTAGTTTAGCGCTCGATGACAACACAAAGTATCATCTCTGTATCAAGATGATCAAAAAAATACGTGAGTCCGGTATTTTCCCTTCAAACGTTTTTGATTTGTGGTTCAAAAGTAATATGGCCCAGTGGGAGCAGGAGCATAGCCTTTCAGGCCCTGACTTTAAAAAACTAAATCAACACTTCAAAGTATTTCAGACTACGTTATCGAGCTGCCTTGATGAAGATGCGAACAACTGCAGGCAAACCTTTATTGAGTCAATGATATGCACACTTAAAAAGGCCGAGCCAATGGCACGATTAAGTCTGCTATCTAACCTTATACATATGCACATAAACCGCTTGTTCAGTTATCACCAGCGAGTACACGAAATGATTGTGTATTATTTTACCGGCAAAACATTTGAAGTAGAGCAAAGGAATCATTTTAGAGATATAAAAACTATTGCTTCAGACTAATTCGGTTCTGACGTGCGGATGCAATGTATAATGTTGTTGTCTCCTTTATCCTTCTATAATTTTAAGAAATTGTTCTTTGTAAAGGCGGCCGATAGGAATTTGCTCTTTGTTTTCCATTTGAATGCTGTTGCCTACAATAGCTGCTATTTTCTGAATGTTCACTACAAAAGATTTATGTACCCTTACAAAATAGCCATCGGCCAGTAGCTCCAGCATTGCCTTTAGCGTAAGATAAGAGAGGTATTGCATTTTTACAGTAACTACTTGAGAGTAGTTAGGCAGGGCCATAATGTACAGGATATCATCTTTAGCTATTCTCACCTTCATATTTTTACTCACGTCCTGGATAAACACATACGGCACTATGTGACGCTTCAGCATCAACCTTTGCTTTGCTTTTTCAATTGCCTGTAAAAAGCGTTCGTGTGTAAAGGGTTTCAGCAGGTAGTCTACCACCTCTAATTCGTACGCCTCAGGGCCATACGCCCTGTGGCCGCTAATAAATATGACGTTCGTTTTATGCCGCACCATTTCAGCAATTTGTAGGCCGTTCAAGCCAGGCATCTCAATATCCAGGAATGTGATATCCGGTCGTTCTTTGTATATTTTTTCTAAAGCAACATCAGGTTGGTTTTCGATGCCGATCACCTGAAGCTCAGGTGAAAGCCCGATATATAATTCCAATAACTCTATGGTATGTGGTTGGTCGTCTACAATGTAGCAGGTTAGTATCATAAGTATAGTTTTAAGCGGGTTATGTACAGTTGGTCTTCAGTTTTGGTATGCAATTCGTATTTCCCTGCAAAGTGCTTTTTAAGCCGGGCCTCGGTATTACTAAGGCCCTGGCCGTGGCCGGTTCTAGTCACCGGCTTTATCTTGTTGCAGGTATACAGTTCTACAACATTATTTTTTTCAGTCAAATCAATGATGGCCGGGTTGCTTTCATCATTTAGTATACCGTGTTTCAGCAGATTCTCTACAAAGTGATTGAATATAAGGGGCGGCACCAGCAAATCAGGATTTTCAAAATTATGAGTATAATGTATCTGCTGGGTTCGTGTACCTAATAGCTTATAAAGTGTAACCAGCCTTTGTATGTGATCTGCTTCCTCCCTCAGTGTAGCTTTTCCGTTACTGCCCGGTTGTAGGGCGTAATCCATCATTTCTGCTATTAGCATCACAGGTTTTGAGGCGTTGGGCAAATTGATAAGAGCTTCTTTATAGAGATAAGTTAAGGAATTAAAGAGCAGGTGGGGATTCACCTGAGATCTTAGGTAGGCATTCTCTAGCTCCAGCTGCTGTTTTTCCGCCTCTAACCTAAGTTCCGTTTGTATTTGCAAATCCTTTGCCTTGGCAATTCGGTCCTTATAGTACCAAAAACATAAGGCAATAATTGAAATATAGACTCCACGCCAAATACTCCGGAATATCAGAAACTTTGTTATTAGCGCATCTGCGTTTCCCGTATGAACCCATAAGATAACCAGGTTCATCAAAAGTAGAAAAGACGCAAATATCGTGATAGCGCAGAATCCAATTAATACTTTAACCGCAGCCTTTCTTATGTGCTTCTGTAGTGACGGATAAATGAGATATGCTAAGGTGTAGAACCAGCCAATATCAAAAAGATAAAATGTTAGTAATACCCAAGTGTTAAATGGCTGTTCAGAAAAGATGATAATACTCGTTTCATATATCACAAAGCATAAAACGCTCATAGTATGAAACAGCAGATTTTTTAAGGTCGGTATAGATTTTTTGGTTAGCAACATAATCGTTAGATAGTAGGTTTATGTAATAATAAATGTGCTTCGTATAAAGTTTTTACAGGGCGCTATATTTAGTTATAATTTGATCTAAATAAAAAAATACATTATGCAAATGAGTCATTTAAACTTCCAGCAGTTAAGACAGACCGCCTTTATCTTTACATCGTCATTGACTGAAGGTAACCAGGATAGATCAGGTACAGGGCACCCGACAACCGTTACTATAACAACCGGCACATCGAGCCTTACATGCTAATGCAAGGGTGTTAGTTATTGTCTTAAACACACGCAACTGTAACAAATAGATCAGCTAAATTTTGCTTTATTAAGGCAGTTAGCGGTTTGTTTCATTCTGGATAGCCACTCTTAAAAGGGTGGCTTTTTTTGATAGGGGATATAGGATAATATTACAATAAATATTTTTTATTTCCTAGCCTTCTAAAATAAAAATCAATCAGTAAGGCATATAGGTAAATAATATTAGCCCAGCCTAAAAAGGCCGGGCTCCGTTGCTAACCTATGAGAAAAAATTATTTTTCTAAATCGCTTCCTGTTTTATGTCCAATATATTGTGAGTTTTTAGCCAGGTTCTAAAACTTGCTATATCTTCTGGCTTAAAATGAATAATGCTTTTGTCGGTAAGCATTATGGTAAACAGCCCTGCGGCTTCAATATACTTGTCAAGTAGATTATGAGGATACTTAAATCCCGGATAGTTGGTGTAGGTATTCATAGCATGTATTGTGCATTACAAATATATAAAATACCTATAACATAAATATTATATGTTGTTATACTGGTGCAATTTTCTTTAAAAATGCTTCTTTAAACGCGGCACCAATGGGTATCAGCTCTCCACATTCCATATAAATGGAAATGCCGTCTATACTGGATATCTTGTTCATGTTTACAATGTAAGATTTGTGAACCCTTACAAAACAATCCCCGCCCAAGAGTACCAAAATGTCACGTAACGAAAGATAGGTCATATGCTGCTTCGTATCAGTGTAAATCTTTATATAGTTAGCATTTCCCGCTATGAACCTAATATCCGCTTTTGTTACCTTAATTTTTAGATTCTTTTTGTCGCCCGGTATAAATATAAATGGTAGACAATTTGTATAGTTCGATTCCATCTTAAGATTTTGAAAGTTATACAGTGATTTTACGTTAACACCGTGGTTTTTGTCGCTCAGGTAATAATACATACCGTTGCGGTAAAAAATTTGGAGACGGCTGGCATCTGTTTATAATTTTATAATCGAAACCAGGCAGTGTATAATTATCTCCATTGTTAACCTTTTTGTTTCACCCTTTAATGCTAACGGCCTTGTCGGTAGTACCTCTGTTTGTTTTATTCATTTCATCATTATTTAAAAGCAAATTGTATGAAAAAATTATCATTATTTATGACCGCCTTAATGCTGGGCCTAACTGTAACTGTATTTGCCGGAACTCCTAAAGGAGAGACAAAAGATCCTAAGAAAGCTGAAGCAGCGGCTAACACCTCTGGTAGTAGCTTTTACTGGTATGATGTACAATATGACGCATTCGGTCAGCCTTATGTTCCAGCAGGCTCCACACCTACACAAGGAGAACGTGATAAGGTCGAAGGCGAATGTGAGCTTGGTAACGACAAACTTTGCAAAGTAGGTTACTCCAATGCCCAAACCTTACCGATCAATGACCCTGAGACTGCACCTGAACAGATCAAGCGTGTCGATTAGTCAACACTATCGTTTCAAAGAGGAACAAACACTAGGTTTGTTCCTCTTTGATTATTAATTCTTCCTGTTTTCTGCTCTTTTTGCTTCCTTAAATTCACTAAATCTATGCGCCCGGGGCAGATCTACCTTTTGCTTGTTGATGAGCGCTTGTAAGTTTGTGCGTGACACTTTATAGGTAATTCCCCTAACAATACCTTCGGGATCAATTATAACTATATGAGGGGTTGGTTTTATGTCAAACTGATGGAATACTACAGAATCGTAGGCGATGGCTAATTCCAGATTATTTTTTTTCCGGTTCTTTTCGTATATCTCCTGTATTTCTTTTAGGTCAGGACTGTTTCTATACTGTGAACCAGTATAACCCACCAGCATAAATTGAACATCGTTTTTAAATTCCTTTTGTAAGCTATCAATATGCGGCTGGCTTTGTAAACACATAAAGCAGTAGCGATTCCAAAAATCAAGTACCAGCCATTTTCCTCTAAAATCTTCAAGTCCTGCTTGCTTTGCTTTATAATACCTAATGTCTGTTAGCAAAAAATCAGGGCATTTTTTTCCAACTTCAGGATAGGGATTGTTCGCCTGCTGGCCGGTAGTATTAATTCCAGCGGTCAAGCTGATAGTTAACAGGATAAACCTCGTATATTTTACAGTACTATTCATAGCCTGGATTTTGGGTAAGTGATGGATTAGCGTTTATTTGTGATATTGGGACGGGGTATAAGCTATCTGTTGCTGCCCAATTAGGTGCTTTGCGCACAGATAATACGTCATTTATTTTATGTGTTCGCTTTAAATCAAACCACCGGTGCCCCCATTCTGCAAAAAGCTCTTTTTGGCGTTCGGCGGCAATCATATTTATAAGCTCGGCCAACGATGATGTATTTGCATTTTGTAGGCCGGCCCTTTTTCTAATAGTGTTCAAATCATCTTGGGCTAGTGTTAGCTTGCCCAGCTCTGCCCTGGCTTCTGCTCTTATCAGCAGCACTTCGGCAAGTCTTTGAACAATATTGTTCTCTGTTGATGTTGTACTACTCCTTACCTTGTATTTGTAAGGATAGTAATACTGCCTGCCGCTTACCGTGTTCACTTTTAGCCAACTGTTTTTCCGGGCATCGTTTGGCTCAAAAACACTCAAAAGGTAGTCAGTTGCTGCATAAGTGGGTAAGGTGGTAGCGGAGGATGGAATAAAGGCATTACCCTCGCTGGTATTGGTGTTGGGCCTGCTAATCTGAAGGATAGTTTCGGGCGATGTAGCCAAAAATGTTTTGTTCAAATCGGCTTCCAGCCGGTAAACGCCGGAGTTAATTACAAGTGAGGCGCTCTCTTCTGCATTTTCCCATTGCTGAAGATAAAGATATACCCGCGCCAGCAATGCGCTTACAGCCATCTTGGAAACCCTGGTATTGGCATTTGTTGCGGTAACGGGTAATAGGGATTGTGCTTCTAGCAGGTCTGTTACGACCTGTTTATACACTGTTTCTTTTGCCGTGCGCGCAAGATGGGTGTTTTCTATATAATCCGGGGCAAGCACTAAAGGAACATCGCCAAATAAATTAACCAGGTAAAAATAGGCTAGGCTTCTAAAGTACAGCATCTCTCCACGGAAGATATCTTTTGCTTTACTGTTTATATTTTTTGCAATTTTTAATCCATCAAGTATGACATTGGCTGTATAAATATACTGGTAGCTATTGATCCACATGCTAAACGTAGTCGTATTGTCGTTTAAGAGCGTATTAGTATAGAAACTTTGTATGCTTGTTAGATTAGTCGGATTAAACAGCTCATCACTACCCACACCAGGGTATAAGCATAATGCGCTATTAAAAATGCCCGCTGAACCCCGAACCTGCACATAAAGCCCTTTTACTGCTGATAAGGCAGTAGTTTCGTTCTCGAACACTTTTGCTGTAGTTGCGCTATCCACCGGAGGTTTAATATCAAGGAACTTACTGCACGCACTTGCGGAAAGCAATAGGGAAAAGATATAGATGTAGTAAATTTTATACATGTTGGCTGAGTTAAAAGTTAATATTGGCCCCAATTACAAAAACCTTCAAGGGTGGCGTTCTCCTTACATCAGCGACTTCCGGGTCGGCCCCTTTATAGTTGGTAAATAAGAGTAAGTTTTGCCCCTGCATGTATATGCGGCATTTGGCTGTACTAAACGCTTTGCCTAAGCCTGCAGGCACATTATAATAGATTGCTACATTACGTAGTCTAATGAAGGAAGCATCTGTATAAGCTTCATTTGAGCTTCTATAAAGGTTGCCCGCTATACCGGGCGGAATACTAAACCCGGCAGTATAGCGTTGGCTGGCAGCATCATCACCTGCTGAGCGCCACCTATCTAAAACTAATTTTGGTTGATTGGAAGGATAGCCCGGCGTTTGAAATATGGTACTCAGGTAGTTATTGCCCATTTGCCTGCGAAATGAAAATAGAAAGTTGAGTTCAAAACCTTTATAAATAATTTCGTTTTGCAGGCCGCCATAAAATTTGGGGTCTCTCGTTCCAAAAGTTAAATAGTCTTTGCTGTTAAAGCTGCCATCACCATTAACATCCTCAAATTTGTACACGCCTGTTTCCCGGTCCATGCCTAGGTACCGATAACCTTTAATTACATTCAATGAATGGCCTACTGCGTAGGAGCTGGAATATGGGGAGCCTTCCAGATCCGGGAAGTGTAGCAATTTATTACGGGTAAAAGAAATATTAAAAGAGGTATTCCATTGTAATACACCGCCTGTTATATTTTTCGAATTAGCTACTATTTCCAATCCGTAATTCTTAACGAGGCCGGGGAAATTTTGGGTAACCGAACTAAATCCGGTTTGGTACGGCAACCGGTAGTTGATCAATTGGTTGCTGCTTTTGTTATTGAAGTATGCAGCGGAGAAAAAGAACCTGTCCTTTAGCATTGATAATTCTACAGCTATCTCAAGCTTTTTATTTATCTCCCATTGATAGGTTTTGTTATACAGTGCAGACGGGGTTAGTGTTGACGTGCCTTCGTAAGTTGTAGTTCCAGTACGCCATAGGTCTAGGAATTTATAATCGCCGATCTGGTCATTTCCGGTTATGCCATAACTGGCCCGTAGCTTACCAAAGTTTAAAAACGATTCTAAGTTCTTAATAAAAGGCTCGTTCGAGAATATCCAAGCCACTCCTGCCGCGCCAAAATTGGACCATCTATTTTGCGGTGCAAACCGGCTTGATCCGTCCCTACGCCCTGTAAGGTTTACGATATATTTATCTAAGAGATTATAATTTATCCTACCGAAAAAAGCACTATAACGGTACGTGGTGTTGGTACTGCTTGATGAAATAGTAGCTGCACCTGCAATGGAACCTAATAAAATATCAGAGCTGTAACCGCGCCCCGTTGTTTGGATAGTTTTTGAAGACTTGTCCTGGAAAGTGCTGCCTACTAAAACATTTAACCTGCCGGTTTGGCTTTTTGCGGAATACTCCAGCTGAGGCTCGGCAATCCAGCTCCTAATGCTGGAATTTCCAAAATATGCATAGGGCAAAGGGTCGGGATTGTTCGGGTTTATCGACTTGGACGGGTTAGCGCTGTACTCGTCGCTGGTGACTACATTATATCCTAGACCTGTACGGAATACAAGACTTTTTAAGATATTATAGCCAACCTGTAAGCTCGTATTAAAATTGTCGCTGCCAATTTTATAGATGGTTTCCAAATTATATAAGGGATTGACAAAAGAGTTATTATTTAGGGGAAGACCACCATCTTGCGCGGCAATATTACCTGAGCTATCTCGAAGCAGTAAATTTGGAATTATATAACTTATTCCAATTGTGGGGTCAGTTATCGGCAGGGTATTGTTATCATTAGCATATTGCATAGAAAGGCCAAGTGAAAGCCTGTTATCTTTTGAGCGATGGTTGATGCTTGTATTTATGGAAGCTGTGCGATTTGAAAAATCACCCGGATATATCACTGTTTCCCTGCGAAAGTTTCCACCAATTAAAAATTGGGTGTTTTCTGTACCGCCGGATACTGAAAGGCCGGCATTGAAATTATTTGCTGCGTTCTTCAGCAAAAGTTTTGTAAAATCAGTATAACGAGTAGTATCAAAGATCATTATATCAGGGGCATATCCCTGATCGCTAGGATTGGCTGAAGGTGTGACGCCATCGTTCAGATAAGCCTCTTTTCTCATACCAACATACTCCTGTGTATTCATATATTTTAGTGTCCTTCCAACACTGCTCCAACCAGAGTTTACGTTTAGGTTGTACTTCGTCGTTCCTGTTTTACCTTTTTTCGTAGTTATTATTATTATACCATTTGCACCCCTGCTTCCATATATAGCAGTAGCGTCGGCATCCTTTAAAATATCAATGCTTTCGATTTCAGATGGCGGTATAAGTGTAAGTGGGCTTATGCCGCCGTCTCCCTGAAACAAGCTTGCATTTTGAAATTGGCTGCGCGGCTGATTACCGGATTCAAAAGGAACGCCGTCAACTATAATAAGGGGATCATTCTTTGATCGAGTAAGGTCTAACGAGTTCTGCCCTCTAATTTGAATTTTTAAAGCTCCACCAGGCACACCGCTTGTTTGGTTTATAATTAATCCGGGAACACGACCTTCTAATGCAGCAATGGGGTTAGCTACCGGTTGATGGCCTATATCGGCACCGGACACGGTTGCAACATTTCCTGTGTTCAACCTTTTTGTAGTGGTTCCGTATGCAATTACCTGCACCTCGTCTAAGCTAGATACTGTGCGAACAAGCCTTACAAGCATTCCATTTGTTGCCGGCAATGACTGAGCCGGGTATCCGATACCCTGAACGACCAATATTGCGTCGTCTTCTATATTATTGATCTTAAATGCCCCGCCATTGTCGGTTGTAGTACCTCTGTCACTATTCTTTACCGAGATCGTTATACCGGGCAGCGGCTGGTCATTTTCATCTACAACCCGGCCGCTAACATTTATTTGCGCTTTACTTTGAGGTAATCTTGTTTGAGTGGGCTTCTTAAAAACCACCAGTAATTCAGCTACTGGTTTACAATCTAAATTTGTTTCCTTTAATAAAGCTTTCAGGGTTTCATATACGGTACGGCTGGCTTTGGGTACACTAATGTTTTTGTAAGCTTTTACCTCGCCGGGTGGATAACTAATACTTATGCCACTAGCTTTGCTTAACCTTGTAATGGCGCCGGCAAGCGCCTCCTCTTTTGCTTCAAAAATAATGGCTTTGCTCCCAGTTTGGGCCTCAATACTGCTACATAGTACCAGGCCAAACAGCGTAAACGCATAAAAAAGGTAATGTCGCCATCGCTGGATGGCTGTTTTTCTTAATCTTTGCATGTGTTTAATTTATATTGAACCAATGAGTCCCCCGGAGGCTGCCACGCGTAAGGGGGGCTTTTTATTGCAAGTTTGCAGGGCATGGTTGCCCGGTAATTTCTATAGTTCCATTATGGTTACTGTATTGTGCGCCTAATGTTGTGGCGATTACTTCTAAAATCGTTTCTAAGCGCTCCGTTCCCGAAAAAGGAGTTGTCATCGCCATCCGGCAATTTTCTATGCCAGGCGTCCTTAAATCAATCGGCGTGTTGAATCTGTTCTCCAGCTCCTCAACTGCTTCGCCTAAGGTGGCATTTTCAAAATGGAGGCCGTTTTGCATCCAGGAAGTTACTGTAGCTACTGCAGGTTCTGTTGTTTGTGCAATACGGTTATGCTGGTCGGCCGTAAACTGTTTGCCAGGTGTAAGCTGTGCTAATATTTTGTCCTCATAAGCTACCTGTACTTTTCCCCTCGTTACGGTTACGTACACGCTGTCACCAGTTTGTTTAATATTGAAAGCTGTTCCTAATACCGTTGTCTTTACCTTGCCAGTTTGTATAATAAATGGGAGGGAAGCATTGTGCTTAATATCAAAGTAGGCTTCCCCTTTAAGAGTAAGGTTGCGGTTGCCTTTACCAAAGCCAGGGAGTAACTCGATCTTGCTTCCTTCTGCCAGAATTACTACGCTGCTGTCCGGAAGGGTTATAAAGCGATTGCTGACATTTGCAACTTGGATAGATGAACGTTCAGTACCTGTTTGTACTGCGGTGTATAGATAAACAGCTGCTGCAACAAGTACAACAACCACGGCAGCGACCCTAGCCCACCCTGGTATTTGAAACACTCGTTTCTTACGGTCAATCTTCTGTAAAAACTGTGTGTATTTTTTCTCAATATAAGCGTCCGCCTCAGGTGTCTCCTCTACAACTTCCAGTACATTGTTTTTATTGTCCAGGGAATCGTACCATGTATCCAACTCGGCCTGCTCGGCTGGCGTGCAACGGTCTAAATGATGTTGCCGTAGTAAATATGATAAGCGTGTTTGATCCATACACAATCCCTTTATTATACTATATCGTAAAAATGAAGCGCAACCCCCACTTGCATCTAAAATTTTTTTATAAATATTTTTTTATTTTAACTTTGAGATAATGGCTGACTTTTATGATATACCAGATAATGACTTACTGCAACGTTGGAAGAACGGCGACGAGAAGGCATTTGCTGCTTTTTATAAGAGACATTACATACAGTTGGTTAAAGCAGCATTTAAGAAGTTAGATAGCCAGGAATCGGCTGAGGAAATTGCTCAGGATACAATGGTAGCATTATATTACAGTCGATCGATAAAGGATAACCCTATCTTGTTTTGTAACCAGATTCTCAAAAACAAGATTATCGATCATTATAGAGTTAATAAGGTTGTTGTTGAATCGATCTCCGATGCTGCATTTAGCGATCCCACCACCAAAAATTACCCATTAGAGCATAAACAGTTGCAAGAACAGTTGGCTACCCTTGTTCAAGACCTTCCTGAGCAAGCCAAAGCAGTATTCTTACTAAGGAGAGAAGCTTCCCTCAGTAACCAGGAAATAGCTGCGCGGTTAGGTATATCTGTAAACACTGTGGAGCGTCACATGACAAAAGCGCTGTCGATGCTAAGGGGCAAGTTAGATAAGGCTGCTTATGTAGGGGTCATAGTTGGGTTGTGCTATTAGGCTAGATGAACTACAATCTTACAAAGTTTTTTCGAAACTATAGGCAAACAAATCTAAAGAAATATCATCTTTGCTACCTAAACCAAGCAGAACTGAACTTATGAGCTTTCTAAGAGAAATTATTGAGATAATATTAAATCCAATTGCCGCAGCCTCCAAAATGGTTGAAGAAAATAAGCTGCTTCGCAAAATCTTTCTCATCCTAATGATATTGTTACTCATCGGAACAACCAGTACTATAGTCTACTTTTTTATATTATTGAAAAATAATCCAGAAAAAGCAAAATATCTACTTGATGAGGTACTGCCGATATTTCTTGCGATTATAGCAATAGTTTTTTTTGTATTATCTCGTGTAATCATAGGTAGCCCTGTAGATGACAAAAAAGAGCTTGCCGACATAAAACAGGAAAGAGATGATCTAAGACACAAAATTGAGGCTAAATCTGAGCCATCAATATTTGATACAGTTCAGCTAAGCTTGAATCAGATGACGGAATATTACACTATCAATAAATCACAAGCGAGACGAAGTTTTAATTTCAGCATTTTTGCGATTGTCGTTGGCCTTATAACAATTATTGCTGGAGTATGGTTATTCTATCTTAACGCAGCACCGAATATCAATTTGACTATTCTAACGGGTATTGCTGGCTTATTGCTCGAATTCATTGGCGGTGCATACTTCTTTGTCTATAGAAAGAGCCTAGAACAGGTCAATTTTTTCTTTACTCAATTAGTAAAAATACAAGATACTATGTTGTCCATTAATCTTGCGAAAGATCTTGGCGATAAGGAAAAGGAAATAGAATCTGTTGAAAAGATAATTGAGTCATTACTTGAGAGGAGTTTGAAATAGGAAATAAAGAGGTTATGCAAGAGGTAAAAAAGATCGATAAGCTCGTAAATGAGATCTGCCACAAAGCAAATGTGGAATGCTACCGAGCCACGATAAAAACAATTTTGGAAAGTATCTATGGGCACGGTGCTGTGGTTTCGTGTACTGAACATAGCAGTGCTTCAAGTATATATAAAAACCACATCCGATTAAGCACAGTCGAAATAAAGGTTCCTGTGAATATAATTTGGAGTTTATTACATGAATTTGGTCACTATCTTGACGGGCCTAGGCAGCCTGAACACATTCAGTTAGATCGGGAGATTAACGCATGGAAGATTGCTGAAACATGGGTGGATAAATATCCTCAGCTAATTTTAAAGAAATCGAGTTTTAAGGAATTCAGAGCCTGGTGTATGAATTCCTACTATAATGATTACAATATTCCAATTGATCAAAGGGAATGGGACTAAAAGAAAAGTACATGAAGCCACAAATATATTTTGACAAGTCAGGCAATACAGGTTATAATATACTAGATTTTGGACAACCCATGTTCACTTTGGTATCCCATATTTATACGGAAGACGAAGCGAGAGAGATATTGAGGCCATTGTTTCCGATAGTAGGCAATGATAAGATCCGGTGGGATGTTCTCAGAAGGAGGTGGTAAATCGAAAGGTAAAAAAATGCAGTGCTTGGTTTCAGTTGCATTTTAGGAAATAATTACTCAATAATCTAGCCCTGAAACTTTGGCAGGGAATGAATTAATAACTACCAGGCAACCTGCTAAAGTTAAATTCGGTGTCACTGAGGCTGTCGATGACTTTGTTTTATATAATTTAGGACTCAACTAATGATTAACAGTATCTCTGAATTTGAAAGACTCGTCTTTATAGAAATTGTGGAACTTAGCTACGAGGAAAAATGTATTTATTGTGACTGGAGCGTAAATCGTCTTTATGCCTCTTATTCCTCGCTTTTAATTATACGCTTCGGGCCCTTAGTGGCAGCGCTTGCAGAAACGTGTAAGGATCATCTATCCAAAGCAGTTCAGGATAAAACCTTTATAATAGACGATCACTTTAGAAACCAACATAGTATGCAGCGCCTGGAAATAGAGTTTGAGTTGGATTTTCGGAAATCGGAGGACTGCGCAATTTTGAAGCTGACAGAAGCTATTGATAGCACTTTTAAGTTTATGGTAACAAAGAAAAGTGACTTTGTTATGTTAATGCCACTTTTGCCAGTTGAGATAATTCATACAGTATTGTCGAACGAATATGGCCTTGATGCCGAGGACATTGATCGCATCATTTGGCATGAGCTGTTTCAAAAGGAGTTTGAAAAGCAGTTAGAAAGGTTGAAAAATGTGAGATCATAGTGTAAGTTCGTCAAAAAAATAAATATTAAAAATTATTTGTTTTGTATAATATATTAGATTATTTTCAATTTGTTAATTGATTACACCACCAATCAACCATGAGAAAAAATGACCATCAAAAAGCTATGCTTATGCGCACTTTCTATTATTGCCGCAATTTTCACTTTATTGAGCTGCCACCGCAGCGACTTTTCTAGATCACTTCCGCCAAATGTTGACGAGGTTAAAACCTGGCTGCATGCCAACGGAGGTTTTCTAAAAAACGAGAAATACACGATTAAAACTACATCAGGAACTGAGCTTACCGGGATTTTAAGCTGGGACCGGGCGCAAAAGTACACGTGGCGGGGAAACGCCTACTTAGATGTGCCTATCACTTTTGATGGAGATTATGAAATCACCGGAACTGGCGTTTCGGCACGTACAAGTTTTAACCTTGTATTGCGCCGAAAGGGAGAATCCTACGAAGGTGCCGTTCGTACTACCTTGTTTGGGTCTATGCAAATGAATCTGTCCGGGGGGATAGACGATATTGCGACCATTCAAACTTATCAGTTACTCGATGGAAGAGAAGGCAACGTATGGCAAAGTAATGACGACTTGACTAATCCTCGGGCTTTGTTGAGGAGATCGTTTAGTCCTCAGCAAATAATGTCAATGCGAGCAAGTACAAAGCAGCAGGAGCCTGTCACAGCTTCGGGTACCGTTCGACGATCGGTTACAGACGAAGTTTGTGAAACAAAAACAACGACAAGTTACCAAACGTATTGCTGGTATGCTACACCTGCCCAGGAGGCAAATCAACATGCCACTTGTTCTTCGCAACCAGTCACAGTATCTTATCAGGAATGTAAGGATACCACACCAATATTACCGCCTACCGGGTCCGGAGGGGGAGGAGGTACGACGCCGCCACCACCGTCATTTCCGCCGGGCGGTCAGGGAGGCGGCACAAGCACAGCGACCGATCCAGATTGTGCAAACGCGGCATCTAATAATGCAATTGCCACAGAACTTTTAAAAACTGGTAGTTACCTAGGATCAGCACCCAATTCCGATGTTGTTACAAGTGTAAATGCTTTTGCTACACTAGCCCAACAGCCCTTCACAAATATTGAACGCTCTATTTCACTTGCATATAGAGCACAATTCGATCTAAATCTGGCCAGGCCGGTAGTTACAACATCAACGACGCCGATGGTTCAGGGCACATCCAACGGGGTTCAAACCACTACCAGATATAGTAATGACAGTGTTATTGTTGTAGGGGGAATACACAACCACATAGCAAGCAGTTTTCCGGCCCCCTCTGCTAGAGATGTGTACCAACTTTTTACAGGGAACCAATCGAACTCGGCTTATAGATATCAATTTAACTTTGCCAATGACGGAAGCCGATACCTGATTAGTATTACAACAGCGGCGGCATTTAATAGCTTTACATCATCATATTCTGAGAGTCAGAATGTCAATCCAGATCACGGTTGGAACAGAAATTCGACTATTGGAAAGGACTTTAAATGGGCCGAATCATATTTCAAAGATGTAATGGGACAAAGTGCGAATGAAGCGTACCAGAACGCCCACGCCTATGTTCTCAATAAATACACTGGTACAACGTTGAGCAAATATAATCCGTCTACACAGCGGTTTGAAAGCATTCGACCAGTTCGTGTAATCAAACCCAAACTCGATCCAGTTACAAATCAAACAAGGCCAGACACTTCAATGCAATTAAGAAGCGGATGTTAATGTCAAAATAAAACAATAAAAATGAAGCATGTAATTTTTAACTTAATCACCTTAGTTATCTGCCTCGGCACTTTTGGGCAATTCGATTCAGCGGGGATTATTCAGCAGCATACCGCCTTAAGAAACAATATAGCTGCGTATACGAATCAACCCTTTTCTGTGTTGTACAATGCACTGACAATAAAGCCAGTAATTCTTACTGGATTCAACCCATATAACAATCGAAACGTCGAAAATGCAAGTCAGTTTCATTATGGCAATCCGACTAACCCATCTTCAAAGAATGTTTACATTGACATAGAGTGGGAAACACCCATACCTACGTCGGAGACCTTGCAATATCAGAATAAAATCAGGCGCAACTTTGATACTCAGGAATACTCAATTTACGCAAATAAGATTGTTAAGAAAGTACAGTTTTTCCCTGATCCGATGGTAGATGCAGGCGGGGTTTTAATGAAGAAAAAGCCTGAAGTGAAAACGACCAAGAAAAAATAGAGCAAATAAACACGTTGTCATTCTGTGATGGCTAATAAATATATACAGGGTTCTAGAAACCTTTTCTCTTATATCCGCTGTGTTTACAGCGGATATTTTATATCTCAATTCTGAGGGTTGTATAGTGCTAACGTAAAAGGCAGCGCGGTAAAATTTGACTGCAGCAGAGATGGAGTTATTGATTAGAGAACATTTATTATCAAAACTCCAATAAACTTATATACCACTAAAAAGACTGAATAAAGATGCCAGAATAATAAAAAGTACATTTAACAGATGCTATAGCCCGCAACAACCAGATAATATTACGAAACAAAAATTGAGATAAAAAGGTACGTCCATATAAATGAACTGTACTTTTTAAACTGTTGGGAGGTTTAAACTTTTGGGTCAACCTTTTTGCTTTCAAACCTACCCAGTTAACCGGTGGAAAATATCACCTATTTATTTAGTAAAGCCTTAATACTGGTAGGTTGCATTATCGATCACATGTCTCAAACCGTCATTCAAGTAATTATTTCTACTGTTCAAGTAATAAATTTTGAGGCAGGTAAGGCCGCAATCTATATTTGGACCGGAGAATTCGAATAAAGTTTTAAATCTATGTCGGTGCATTTTGGGAATGCAGCGTAATGGCGGATAATTATTTTGAACTCACTGCTACACGAGTATGATTCATTGTCCTTAACCTCAAAATTTTTATCATGCAATCACAAAAACACTCAAAGATTTGGCTACTAACGGTAGTTGGCACATCATTTTTCATTAGTTGTTCAAAAGATAGAAACTCAGATCGGCTAGATAGGAATTTAGCTTTACAACAGGCGAAATCACTCGCACAGATTTCTTTCACAGACGAGGAATACACTGTTCCGATAGAAGCGGCGGCGGCAATCGCCTCTAATATTCGGAGATTAATGCCTGACCAAAAAATGGCTAACGATGGTGTTGCGCTCACGGTCGAAAAGTCGTTTACCATAAATGACGACTTAAATAAACCAAGCCTCTATATTTTCAATTATAAGGAAGGTGGGTTTACTGTCGTTTCCGCAGATGAACGATTCAATCCGGTGCTTGCTGTCGTTCCAAAAGGTGACTATGAAGGATGTAAAGATCTAAATGGTATCAATATGTGGTTTGAAGAAACCCTGGAAAATATAAAGCTGACTAAGGATGGAAAGACAGAATCCAGGAGCGCTGCTACTGCCAGATGGAAAGACGTTATACGGGATGTTAGCGTTTCACTAAACGCCAGCGGAAAGGAAAACAATATCATGGCGGGATGTTCTTACCCAACTTATACAACAGTAGGAGTAGGAATGACAACTACCTGGGATCAGGGCTGCGGGTACAACGATTCTTTAACCACGACGATTACCGGATTGTCCAGCTGTAGCACTTTTGGCTGTAACCCAAATCCGCCAACGGGTTGTGTGGCGACCGCAATGGCCCAAGTAATCAGGTTTTGGGGAGCGCCGACGTCCAAAGGGTATGATTTCACGGGAGTACCTGATGCAAACGCGTCCACCGGAGGTAACATCGTAATACATCGTCTCATGAGGGATGCTGGCATCAGTGCGGCGATGAATTATACTTGTGGTTCTTCTGGCGCTTATATGACTTCTGCCAGGCTGGGCTTTCTATATACATTCGGTTATCGAAGTGTTGATATATCCTCATCAGGATCGGGTGCGATAAATATTGGCGTTCTTTCATCGAATATAAATAACGGCTATCCGGTAATTTTAGGAGGCTGCTCAAATGGCAGTGGCTGCCATGCCTGGGTTTGCCAGGGTTATCAAAAGTTGGTAAGCAGCTGTTATACCTATTACTACCTGTCTATGAACTGGGGATGGGGAGGATATGGCAATGGTACATGGTATGAACAGAACAATTGGAACTCGCCAGCCGGAACATTTAGCCATCATCAAAAAGAGATGCTTTATAACATACTACCGTAATCAATAAATAAAACTATACTTTATGAAACTGTTATCGTTTGTTGTTTTTGCAAACATTGGATTGCTTTTAATGAGTTGTCAGAAAAACAAAATCTCCAATTCGCCGCCGTATTCAGTGGCCGTAAGCATATTAGTAGAGAATGCGCAAGGCCAAAATCTTTTAGCGCCAACTGTACCAGGCTACTTTAAAGATGGAGAGATAAAAAAATACGATTTGGTGAATGGACAGGCAAAATTGTATTACGACGGCAAGCTTGACTGGTCTAACGGCTATCATATCGTAACGCCCAAGGAAATGAGTAACCTCAATAGCAATTATTACTTAACAGTTGTCCCTAACATTGAGAGTAAGGATAACCCAACTACAACCTATATTGATTGGGGGAATGGTGATAAGGACACATTGGTTTGTGATATTAAAAAGAATGCCGAAGGTTATTATTACCATACCCTGAATGTATGGTTTAATGGCGATAAAGTATGGCCTGAAAAGGCAATTTCGGGGATCGGCGATCGTTCATTCAAAATTGTCAAATAGAAAGGTTGGGGCCCGTTCAATAAACCGTTTCGCATATTCAGTTAGAAAGGAGCCGTTTCAAATTTTTTTGAGGCGGCTTTTTCATTTTAAGGATTTGTACGCCCTCCCCAGGTATTCAGCCAATCTTTGAGGCAATCATTATTAATCGATATAATGAGACATCTCTAATCATTTTGTATATTTATCCGAAAATTAACTGATGAGACCACTAATTCTTGACTATAAAACTATTAGGATAAATCCAGAAGTAGAATCAGTATTTGAGTACGATCCGTATGAAGGGATGAACATGATAGTTGTTAATAACATTACTAAGCCTTTTATAGAATCTACAACAGCCGAGGTTCTATTATTAACCCGGACTCGAGTTAAAACCGAAATGGATGATAATTCGTCTCTGATCGAACTTTTGACAAAAACGAAAGTTAAAAATGAGCAAGATGATTTAACGATTGATCACATTGAGCTGTCGACAAAGACGCTTGTAAAAACTGAAAATGATGACGTTCGTACTTCTCATTACTAACAAAGACGATGTAACTACAGACTTTATTGTAAGAGCCCTAAAAGAACAAGACAAAAAATACTATAGGTTAAACACAGAAGAAATTGGACGTTCTGTTCGCCTGAACTTTAATATTTCAACTAAAGAGTATTATCTGCACGATTTGATTTTAGACATTCTGGTGGATTTCGATGAAGTAACATCTGTATATTATCGGAGACCGATATTACCTTCACCAAGCGAAAGATTAAGTACCGGGGAAGAGATGTTTTTCAAAGGGGAAGTTAATAGTTCGTTGGAAGGGTTGTACAAAATCTTGCGTAATGCTTCCTGGTTAAATTCGGTAGAGTCAATTAGAACTGCAGAAAATAAAATTTATCAACTCCAGCTTGCTGAGGAGGTAGGCTTAAAAATACCAACAAGCATTGTCACAATGATTGAAGATCAAGCACTTTCTTTCCTTAATTTTCAATCGAACGACTGTATCATAAAACCGATCAGATCCGGACTTGTAGGTGATTTTAATAACGAAGAGGGTGTGATTTTCACTAGCAAGCTTGATGCAAAGAGTAACGATCTTGCGCGTGTATCGGCGTGTCCTTCTTTTATCCAAAGACATATCAACAAAATGGCAGATGTTAGGGTTACGGTTGTTGACAATGAAGTGTTTGCCGTACTGATACATTCTCAAGACGATAAAGATTCAACTGTAGATTGGAGAAAAACCCAGAACCACCTTAAGCATACTATAATAGATTTACCTATCGCTTTGAAGGAAAAATGCATACGGCTCACTAAATCTCTATCTTTAAACTTCGGTGCGCTGGACTTTATTTTAACCGACGACGGAGAATATATATTTTTGGAAATTAACCCTAATGGTCAATGGGCTTGGCTGGAACGTCTCACTGGAATAGGCATATCATCCGCGATAGTTTCTTTTTTAACTAAATAAATTTATCATTGAAACGCTACCTATTATTAATAAGAGAATGCCTTTGGCCAATGATTGAAGAGGGAAACTTGGCTCCAACACAGACAGATGAGGAGCCGACGATTCCATTAACTATACAGGACGAAAACCTTGATCAAGCTTATGGGCTTAGTGTAGGGTTGTACGAAGCTGAAGATGACCGGCGTAAGAGCACGGAGACTAAAGCGACGTTATTTATGGGGTCCATTAGTATTGCGACAACAATTGTAATTGCGGCTAACGCCTTAATATGGAATGCCACAATTCCAGGCCTAATAGTTAAACTAATGGTAGCTATGTCTTTTTTCATCTCGGTATATGCAATGAGAACTGTTAGGTACTCATTGAAAGTCTTAAAAAGGAGCAGTTATAGTGTGCTCGATTTTAACGATATCAATCGTCCGGCCAATAAATTTGATTATCTACGTTATCTGATTAAGACCTACCATGAAATGACACTAAGCAATTCTAAGGTTGTAAACCAAAAAGTCACCTACCTCGCAATGGCTCAGGAGAATTATCGAAGAGCAATTTTTGTAGTCAGCGTTTACGCACTAGTTGTCCTTGTTTACGCGATTTTTTTCAGAGTTTGATATAAGTGTTATCAAGGTGCAGGCCAAAGAACCTTAATATGGAAAACCTAAGATTTAATAATATGTAGAAGTTAATACGCTGAACTCTGATACTTCGAGAACGTTTCGATAGTACGCCACGTATACATATTGTGCCCAATTTGAACGCCGGGTGATCATCCCAATATTGAGAGTCGCGAGCAACCGTAAATCATGTACCCGACCATTTGGCTGGCTTATTCAATTTGCAGAGGCTTATCATCGGCAAATTGTCAATACACCAGTTTCCCTACAACATAAAAAGGGAGATCATAGCTATGTACAGGTAGTCCCTGATTGGTTAATAGTAATATATCCATAATAAAGTCTAACTCATTTCGGCTATTGACTCTTGGCATACTTGTTAGAACAATGTATTGGGGAGAAGTTAGCTTCTCCTCCTCGCTGAAAGAATCTACCTCCAGACTAACTGTTTCAAAATCATCAGGTAGTTCATGATAATTTTTTCCCCCTACAAAATTGATTTGATTGGTAACAACGTAATCTATAAATAGATTTAACTCGTCCTCGCTAAATCCACGGGCAGTAACTTCCTCTGGATCGAAGTAGAACCACTCTACCTTAAATAGTTCGTGCTGTTCATCTATATTGTAGCGAAAATGCTGAAGGTTGGTGGTAAGGGTTTTGCTCATAAGAAAAGTTATCCTTCAAAGTTACTTTATTTTAAAATTGTTTTGCTATTGTGGAGAGTGTTATTTACCCAACAAAAATCATTAATAATCATAGCAGCATTCTTTAAGAAAACGTCTCGTCGCTTACGCGGAAAGTAAGCGTGTACTTGCTTTTAGAATTTCTAATACAATAGATCTTTAGATGTAAATTGTGCTATAGGTATTATTGGCAAAAATACGTCATACTGAGACAAAATTTACAAACAGCATCATCTAGCTGATACATTTACTAGACATTTAAAAGTGACTAGTATGGAGCAGCTGACCAAAGATGATCTTCTCGAGTTAAGGATGTTAATAATTCGTGACATCGAAAAACTAATCGAACGAAAAACAGATTCAGCAACTAACAGCGAGCAGAAGGAATGGCTTCGAAGTAAAGCTATCCGAAGTATATTGGAAATTTCTCCTGGTACACTCCAGAACTTACGCATTACCGGAAAAATCCGATATAAAAAAGTTATGGGCTCTTACTATTATAATAGGATTGATCTGGAAAAATTGTTTGGTGATGACGGACGCAAGTAAAATTTTTTTGTCAAAATTTTTAAGCACTATTGCCAACGATTCCAGGTTAAATGTTTGGCATTTGGCGCTTTTGCACTCATTACTTCAGCTTGCATATTTGCAAAAGGAGCAAAAAATAATTCATGTGAGCCGAAGCCGAATAATGAAATTGTCCCATATCACTACATTGCCTACCTACCATAAATATTTTAAACAAATACAAGACTACGGTTATATTAGGTATACACCTTCTTATCATCCGGGGTATAAAAGTATCGTTGAGTTCCTATTATAAACAACAATAAAAATAGAAGCCTCTACCACTGGGCAAAGGCTTCTATTTTATAAAATTTAGAGAGCTGATTTTATCTTGTGAAGGCTCATCTCTATTTGGGCAAGGTTTCCAATCAAATCATTGGGAACTCTTGTCTGTTGGCTTTTCTTCAAGTCATTAATTTCCGCTTCAAGTTTTGCTATATATTCCATAACATTAAGTCTGTTGTTTAATTCCATTTCTTCAATAGCCTCCGCTTTCTCCTTATTATTCTTTTTAGTGTCGGGGTGTAGCTTTTCTCTTAATAGTGTCATTTCCTGACTTATACTTTCTTCTTCAGTGATCGCATACTCTTCTGTTTGCTTCACGGAGGAATGACCTAGTAATTCTTTTACTATATGAATAGGCACTCCATTTTTTAGTGCTACTGTGCTGGCAAAAGTTCGTCGTAATCTATGTGTATCTAAATTATGCTTAAGACTGATATTACACAATGCCTGTATTTCCTTAAGGTAGGCGTTCATTTTTTGATTTGACCGAACAGGTAGTACACTACCTCGTTTTATACAGTCCGGATGCGCCCTGTATTTTTCCAAAATTTTAAGCGCTTTTGGCAGCAGTGGTATATCGCATGTTGCATCTGTTTTCTTTCTACTGATAAAAATCCATTGTTTCCCATCATTCCCTAGTCCTATGTCTTCAGGCTTTAGATTATAAACGTCTGCGTAGGCAAGTCCTGTGTAACATTGAAAAACACTAACATCTCTGACGATAGACAGCCTTTCGTTAGGCATTTCTTTGTCTTCAAGGGAATATAATTCTGCCGTAGTAAGGGGCTTCTTTTTTACCTTATTTTTTTTGCCAGAAAATAACTTGAATGGGTCTTTCGGGATGATTTCTTTTTTTACAGCCCTTAGTACTATTTTTTTGAAATTGCTGATATACTTTAAAGTCGTATTGTTGTTACAATCCCTGACCGTTCGTAAGTAAATATCATAGCTGTGTACAAAGTCAAAATTAAGTTCCCGGAATTCTAAATCACCCTTCCCGTATTTGAAACGAATAAACTCTCCAACATGGGAGCGGGCTGTAACATACCTCTCATGGGTGCCTGCTGCGCATTGCTTTTTTTTGACTAGCTCTTTCAACTCATCATTGTGGGCTTGAAACTCCTCTAGTACTTTTGCCCTTGATACTGTTTTACCTTCAACAAAATCAGCGATCAATTGGGAGGTGATTGTGATATCCTGATTGAGCAGGTCAGTTCTGTAATGATTAATTCTTGTTGTGAGCGAAACTAAATAATCATTCAGTACCCTCGCATCCTCTTTTGTACCTATTGCTCTTTCAGTTTCTTGGTCCCAGCGGGTGCAGTCCCATTTTCTTTTAGTAGATCGTTCTTTGGGAATACCGTCAACGGTGACCCTGACATACAAAAACCTGATTTTACTCTTGTTTTCTGGCGTCTTCAAAAAGAAGTTTAGGCCAAAGCTTTGTTCTAACATAACTAAACATTTTAGTGATTAATAAATGTAGAATCAAAGCGTCTTTGAGACAAGTCGTTAAGCAGGTTTACTGGTTGATATTCAACAGTTTGCAGTGTGTTCTGTGGCAGTTTTTTTGTTAAAGCAAACTGCCATGAATCTGCCACAATGTTTTTGAGTGTTTTTGAAAATTTTGAGCATATTCTCCAAAAACGAAAAACCTGCAATCCTTTAGAATTGCAGGTTTTATCAGCTTTTGAAAGATTTGTTGTGTTAGTATCAAATCTTAGCGGCGGAGAGAGAGGGATTCGAACCCCCGGTCCTGTTACAGACAACGGTTTTCAAGACCGCCGCATTCGACCACTCTGCCATCTCTCCGGGTGCAAAATAAGCGCATTCATTTTTGATAACCAAAAAAACTTTACAAAATGATAAAATATTTTTTCCGCCATAAATCTAAACCCAATACTACAGCGGGTTTAAGCCCTCATCTTTTAGCAAAACTTTATTCAAACACTATAAAAATTTAGCCTTAATTTTATTACATGTTTAATTATAGAGTATTTTTCTGGTTTATTATTTGTGCCCTGTTTTTCAGTGCCTGTAATACCAATACATCCATAAGCCAGACCAATTCAAAGACCATAAATTCAATGATAGAGAACACAGAAAACTTAAGCAAAGAACAAAAAACAGATACCGCCATCTTCGCAGCCGGCTGTTTCTGGTGCGTAGAAGGCCAGTTTAAACACCTGGACGGTGTACAAAGCGTAAAAAGCGGCTATATTGGCGGCACCGTGCAAAACCCTACTTACGAACAGGTATGCACCGGCACCACTGGCCATGCCGAAGCCGTAAGAGTAATCTACGACGCCAACAAAATCACCTACGATCAATTACTCGCTGCTTTTTTTGTATCCCACGACCCTACCCAGCTCAACCGCCAGGGCAATGATATCGGAACTCAATACAGAAGCGCTGTTTTCCCATTAAATGATACACAAAAAGAAAAAGCGCAATACTACATCAGCCAGCTCAACCTGGAAAAGGTTTATACCGCCCCGATTGTGACCAGTATAGAGCCTCTCAGTACTTTTTACGACGCGGAAGCTTACCATGATAACTATTTCGAGTTAAACCCGCAAAACAGTTATTGTCAATTAGTGGTCAAACCCAAAATTGAAAAATTCAAAAAAGTTTTTGCCGATAAATTAAAACAATAAAAAATGCCCCCTGGTCAACCAGGGGGCATTCGCTTGTAATATTATATAAACACTACCGGCTGTAATTCGGCGCTTCTTTGGTGATCACCACACCATGCGGGTGGCTCTCGGCCATACTGGCACTGGTGATTTTAATGAATTGCGCTTCATCCTGTAACCGCTTGATCGTATCGGTACCACAATAGCCCATACCTGCTTTCAAACCACCGACAAACTGCTGCACGATCTCGCTTACCGTACCTTTATAAGGCACACGGCCCACGATACCTTCCGGTACCAGTTTCTTCACATCATCTTCAGCGTCCTGGAAATAACGGTCTTTAGAACCGCTTTGCATGGCATCCAGGGAGCCCATACCACGATAAGCTTTAAACTTACGGCCTTCATAAATAATAGTATCTCCGGGACTTTCTTCGGTACCTGCAAACACCGATCCGGCCATAATACAGGAAGCACCCGCAGCTATAGCTTTTACCAGGTCTCCGGTATAACGGATACCGCCATCAGCGATCACGGGAATACCTTTTTTCTTTAACGCGGTTGCCGCTTCCATTACCGCTGTTAATTGCGGTGCGCCAATACCGGTAACAATACGGGTAGTACAGATAGAACCCGGCCCGATACCTACTTTCACCGCATCTGCCCCGGCTTCTGCCAAAGCTAAGGCTCCTGCTGCGGTAGCGATATTGCCACCAATTACAGGAAGTTTTTTAAAGTTTTTCTTCACATTACGCAAAGCATCCAGTATACCTTTGGAATGCCCGTGGGCACTATCCAGGGTTACAATATCAACACCCGACTGGATCAGTGCATCCACCCGGTCCAGGATATCAGCGGTTACGCCAATAGCAGCACCGGCCAGTAGCCTGCCGTAGTCATCTTTACAGGAATTAGGGTGGCTGGAATGCTGTAATATATCTCTATAAGTGATCAAACCCATTAATTTACCGGATTTGTCTACGATAGGTAATTTTTCGATCTTATGTTGCTGCAGGATCTTTTCCGCCTTTTGCAGGTTGGTACCATGCGGCGCAGTTACCAGGTTGGTGCTGGTCATGATCTCGCTCACTTTCTTGCGGGAATTCTTCTCGAAGCGAAGGTCCCTGTTAGTAAGGATACCTACCAGTATATTATTGCTATCAATGATTGGAATACCGCCGATCTTATTGTCCCGCATCAGCTTTAAAGCTTCGCTTATGGTCTGGTCAGGGTGTAAGGTGATCGGATCGAGGATTAAGCCGCTTTCAGAACGCTTTACTTTCCTTACCTGCTCGGCCTGCTGCTCGATGCTCATGTTCTTATGCAAAATACCAAGGCCACCTTCACGGGCAATTGCAATAGCCAGAGTAGCCTCAGTAACGGTATCCATTGCTGCAGAAACAATAGGCACATTTAAGGTAATATCTTTGGTAAGTTTGGTAGAAATGTTGACTTCTCTTGGAAGTACTTCTGAATAGGCAGGCACTAGTAAAACATCATCAAATGTTAAGCCTTCTCCGTAGAATTTATTAGATTTTGTAGCCATGTGCAAAGATAGGTATAGAAATATTAATTTTCAAAATAAAATCCATTTTAAGAATTATTTAAACAATAGACCGGTTACTTTTTATGCAATTCAAGATTAACAAGCATCTTATTAAGTGTATATAAGCCCGGTACATTAACAATTAAATAGAATAATAATCCTATTTGTAAATTCAGGGTTTGTATCTTTGTCCATTAAATTTTTAATCAAAACAAAACAGATAAAAATGAAAAAGTCGATCTTAGTTTTATCAGCAATCGCAGGTATCGTATATTTAACCTCTTGTGGAGGTAACGAGCAACCGGTAAATGAAATTTCCCAATCTCAATTGGATTCCATAAAAAAAGCTACTGAAGATTCTATTATGGCCGCTGAAGCCCGTGCTAAAGATTCTTTATTAAATAAAATGGCGGAAGATTCTATCGCGGCGGCTAATGCGGCAGCAGCGGCAGCAGCTAATGCAAAACCAACCTCTGGCAGCAAACCGGCCACAAAACCTGGTACAACCAAGCCTACAAGCCCTGCCAAACCAACAGAGCCTGCAAAAGAAACACCTAAAGGTATGAGGGGACAGTCGGATCAATCAAAAGCAGAAAGTGGTGGCGGCATGAGGTCTAAATCAGATCAAGCTAAAACAGAACAAAAAAATACTTCCGGTGGTGGTATGAGATCTAAATCGGACCAATCTAAACAATAATAAATCAATTTTTATCCTATTATAAAGAAGCAGGCAATTTTAAAACTATTGTCTGCTTCTTTATTTTCGGCTTATGCCCGATTACCTACCGCATACAAGAGAAAAAAGCAAAAAGGCTGCTCCTAATCATGAAACAGCCTTTTTGCAATAGAAATGAACTTCTAAGAATTTCCGGAAGATTATTCTTTAATGAAGTTATTGAAGCTATAAATGTATGTTTGAGTAGCTCCGCTTGGATCAACTTCAGTTAAAGTAAAAGAAGCGTTAGTTCCAGATATAGAACCTTGACCAGTGTAGTTAAATCCACTTATAGTAGTTGGAGTAATTTCATAAGTGGTGTTAGTTTTTAATGTTGCAGTAAACAAAAACTGATTAGCGTTTACATTATCTAATACTTCCAGTTTTAATTTAGTTGCGTCAGTACCACCGTTAGAAAATCTCAAAGCCCAGTTTGTATAAGTACCACCATCATTATCGGTCGCATTACCTCTATAAGTATTGTAATAGTTAGCTCTTACTTCTTGGTCACATTTTTTACCTTCCATGCCTACTGGACAAATTTCATCTTCAGGAGTACAAGAAGTAAATGTCATAGAACCTACAGATAATAAGGCCAACATCGCAGCCGTTGAAATTACACGTACTTTTTTCATAATCTAATTTTTATTTGTTTTTGTTTAAAATTTTTCGTTTTTTCAATGCTTAAAAAAGTAGCAAAAATACAATACACAGTTCTTCTGTTTCTTCTGCGAAAGTATGCGTTTTTTTTTTATTTTTTCAAGACAAAACCAGATTAACAAATCATTCAATAAATCAAAATTAGCCAATTTGCTTATATAATTTATTAAAAAATAATTTCCTTTATGAAAAAAGTTTTACTTATTTCTTCTTTAGCACTATCCTCTTTGGGATACTCTTATTCCCAAACTTTTGATTTGACAACAGGCAAAAACAACAGTACCGGCTTATTGATAGACTATGGCAATGGGGATGACACCTGGCAGGTGAGTACAAACGGAGGAAGCAGTTTTTCTGCTGCTCCCGTCTGTAATACAAATGGTGTGTCATGGGATATAAATGGCTGCGGAAGATGGATAACCAGTAAAGTTTCTTTAAGCGACTTCGGTGCTCCTATCAAAAATTCGCCTGTTGGCTTAATGCAATATAAGACTGTGTTTAATTTGCCAACTGTAAATTATTGCACCTATGGAAAGTTAGTGATCAATTATTTAGGAGGAGATGACGATATTGAAGGCCTATACTTGAACGGGTACTTTTATAGCCTGACTCCTGTTCCTTCTACTGATTATAATCCCTTATATCAGAATATTACTATTAATTTCCCCCCAAGTCATCTTTTACAGGGTGCTAATAACATTATAATTAAGATTAAAAACAACAGTGAATATCAGGGTTTGTTTTTATGTGGCAATCTCTATGTAACCGTTTGCTAAATTTTCGAATTTTAATTAAATTTCAAGTGCTCAATTATGTCAGTACAGAAGGATTGGTAAGTATTTACCAATCCTTCTGTTTCAGGCTGCGCTCCGCATCCCGGTTTTTAATGCTCTCCCGCTTATCGTGCAGCTTCTTACCTTTGCCCAGCCCGATCTCCAGTTTGGCATAGCCATTATCATTAATGAACATGGATAAAGGAACTATAGTAAAGCCCTTCTCCTTAATCTTCTGCGCCCACTTCTTTAATTCTTTACGGTTAAGCAACAACTTCCTTTCCCGCGTAGGGTCATGCCCCACATAACCCGCATTGACATATTGCGCAATATGCAGGCTCCGGATCCAGAGCTCGTCTTTATGAAAAAAACAATAGCTGTCATTAAAACTTACTTTTCCTGCACGTACAGACTTGATCTCGGAACCCGTAAGTATGATCCCGGCATTCAGGCGATCCTCAATGGCGTACTCAAAAGTAGCCGGCCTGTTCTTTATATATACTTTCGCTTGTTTACTATGCTTACTCATAAAAATCAATTACACATTCCAGATCAGATAAGCTTCATTAAAAACAATTCATTGTTACTCTACAATTATCAATCGTCTTTTTATCGCTTTAATTAGCTTCCTGAATACTACCAATAATTTTACAGATTCCCTCCATTCCAATTATACCTACAACAGAACATTAAATACAAATATAATTGTTCATTTGTAATTGCTAATTAATTAAAAAAAGCACCACTTTTATCTGTGATGCTTTTATCTTTGCTGAGGTACCAAGCAGATTCGAACTGCTGTAAACGGTTTTGCAGACCGGTGCCTAACCGCTCGGCCATGGTACCATATTTTGCTTTGCGATTAAAGGACAGCAAAGGTAAACATTAAATTGTGTAATTTCAAAAATTATTTTATTAAAACACTATGATCCCTAATTTACCCATCGGCGCCTCGGAATTGATTATTACAGATCAAGGTTGTATCTACCATTTAGACCTGCACCCAGAAGAAATTGCCCAAACGGTAATCACCGTGGGTGACCCCGGCCGTGTAGCCACGGTTTCCAAATATTTTGACCGTATCGAGACGAAAAAAGCACATCGTGAATTTGTATCTCATACCGGTTACATAGGCAATAAAAGACTCTCGGTAGTCTCTACCGGCATAGGCCCGGATAATATTGATATTACGCTCAACGAATTAGACGCCCTGGTCAATATTGATTTCAACACCCGCTTACCCAAAACAGAACATACCAGCCTGGAGATCGTAAGAATGGGTACGTCCGGCGCCTTACAAGCCGATATTCCCGTGGATAGCCTGGTTGTAAGCACCTTTGGTATAGGGCTGGACAATCTCCTGCATTATTATAATTATGAAGAAAATGCCGAAGTAACCTTTTTGCGGAATGCATTTGTACAGCATACCGCACTCGAAAATGCGGCCATACGGCCTTACATGGCCGAAGCCTCCATTCACCTGGTCAATAAATTCCCTGCACGGGAAGGTTATGTGCACGGCATTACCGTCACCTGCCCCGGGTTCTACGCCCCCCAGGGCCGGCAACTCAGGTTAGCACCGGCGTTTCCACAACTGATTGACGCCTTATCGGGCTTTAACAGCGGCCAACATCGTATTACCAATTTCGAAATGGAAACCTCCGCCATTTATGGCCTGGGTAAACTACTCGGCCATCAATGCTTATCTATAAGTACTATAGTTGCCAACCGGCAGAATAAAACTTTCTCCAAAGATGGCGCCGCATCGGTCGAAAACCTGATCAAAACCTCTCTGGAACTATTAGTCCAATAAAATTATCCCCAGGCGGCAGACATAAGTGTAAAAAGTCTGCCGTTTTTTACCTCTTTTGTTATAATTTTGCACTTCGGGCACCAGCCCGATTTTTTGTATATAAAGGTTCCCATAATTGAACCGCAGCGAATTGCAAAGATCGTGGCAGGCATTTATCCCGAAAAATTTTCAAATCAAAGAAAAAAAATGCCTTTAGACACTTCCATTAAATCTGTTTTGATTATCGGCTCCGGCCCTATTGTTATCGGTCAAGCCTGCGAATTTGACTATTCCGGCTCTCAAGCGGCAAGAAGCCTTAGAGAAGAAGGGATCAAAGTTACTTTGATCAACAGCAACCCGGCCACCATTATGACCGACCCGATCGTCGCAGATAAAGTTTACCTGCTGCCTTTAACGGCCGAAAGTATCGAGCAGATCTTACAGGAAAATGAAATAGATGCCGTTTTGCCTACTATGGGCGGACAAACAGCGCTTAATCTTTGTAAGGAAGTAGAAGAATTAGGCATCTGGGAACAATATAATGTACGCCTGATCGGTGTAGACATTAAAGCCATTGACAAAGCGGAAGACCGGGACCTGTTCCGCGAATGGATGCTGGAAATGAATATCCCCGTTGCACCGGCAAGAGTAGCCAACTCTCTACTGGAAGGTAAAGAGTTTGCCCAGGAAATTGGTATTCCGCTGGTAATACGCCCTTCCTTTACGCTGGGTGGAACCGGTGGCGGGTTTGTAAAACATAAAGATGAGCTGGAAGCTGCATTAAATGCTGGCCTGAACGCCTCCCCTATCCACGAGGTACTGGTAGAACAAGCCGTACTGGGATGGAAGGAGTTTGAGCTGGAACTGTTAAGGGACCAGGCAGACAATGTAGTGATCATCTGTACGGTAGAGAATTTTGACCCTATGGGAATCCACACCGGAGACAGTATTACCGTTGCCCCGGCAATGACCCTGAGCGATACTGCCTACCAGCTGATGCGTAACACAGCGGTACGCATGATGCGGGACCTGGGTAATTTCGCCGGCGGTTGTAATGTCCAGTTCGCCCTGAACCCGGAAACGGAAGAAATTATCGCGATCGAGATCAACCCGCGGGTAAGCCGTTCTTCGGCACTGGCCTCTAAAGCAACCGGCTACCCTATCGCGAAGATCGCGGCCAAATTAGCTGTAGGTTATACCCTGGATGAGCTGAAAAATCAGATTACCCAAACGACTTCAGCCTATTTCGAACCGGCACTGGACTATGTCATTGTAAAAGTGCCCCGCTGGAACTTCGATAAGTTCAAAGGTGCTGATGATACCCTGGGCTTGCAAATGAAATCGGTAGGTGAGGTAATGGCTATCGGCCGCACATTCCCTGAAGCTCTGCAAAAAGCCTGCCAAAGCCTGGAAAATAATGCTACCGGCCTAACTTCTATCAGCCGCAGCAGGATGCGCCCGGATGAACTGATCGAATACCTGAAGCGCCCGACCTGGGATAGAATTTTCCGGATCAAGGAAGCCTTGGAAGTAGGTGTTTCCATTAAAACATTAAGAGAAGCAACCCAGATTGACCGCTGGTTCTTATACCAGATCCAGGAAATCGTTAACCTGGAACAAAAGCTGGCTACTTACAAGCACTTAAATAAATTACCAAAATCCATCCTGTTCGAAGCCAAGAAAATGGGCTTCAGCGACGAGCAGCTGGCGGAGATCTTAGGTAACTGCACTGCGGAAGAAGTATATGAGTACAGGAAAGAATTGGACATTACCAGGGTTTATAAAATGGTAGACACCTGTAGCGCCGAGTTTGAAGCCAAAACCCCTTATTTCTACAGCACTTTCGAAGAAAAATCGATCAGCAGCGATACATTCCAGAATGAATCTATCGTAAGCGATAAAAAGAAAATAATCGTCCTGGGATCAGGCCCTAACCGTATTGGCCAGGGTATCGAATTCGACTACTGCTGTACACACGGTCTGCTGGCTATCAAAGAATGCGGCTACGAAGCGATCATGATCAACTGTAACCCGGAGACCGTTTCTACGGACTTCGACATCGCTGATAAATTATACTTTGAACCGGTTTATTGGGAACACCTCTGGGAAATCATCGAGCATGAAAAACCCGAAGGCGTTATTGTTCAGCTGGGTGGACAAACTGCGCTGAAATTAGCCAAACGACTGAATGAGAAAGGCATACGCATCATCGGAACTTCTTTTGATGATATGGATATAGCCGAAGACCGCGGCCGTTTCTCTGACCTTTTAAAAGAACTAAAAATCCCTTATCCTAAATACGGTACCGCTTTCACTACAGATGAAGCCATGGAAGTCGCCAACCAGGTAGGTTACCCGGTTTTGGTACGCCCTTCCTATGTATTGGGCGGACAGGCCATGCGTATCGTTATTAATGACGAAGAACTGGAACAAAGCGTGGTGAGCCTGTTAAAAATTCTCCCGGGCAATACCATCCTTATTGACCACTTCCTGGACCGTTGCCAGGAAGCCGAGATCGACGCGATCTGTGATGGTGAAGAGGTACATATCATGGGTATTATGGAACATATCGAACCGGCAGGTATCCACTCCGGCGACAGCCACTCCGTATTACCGGTATTCAACCTGGGTAAATTAGAAGTAGAGGAAATGGTCGATATTGCCAAGAAGCTGGCCTTGAAGCTGAACGTAAAAGGATTGATCAACATCCAGTTCGCCATTAAAGACGGTAAAGTGTATGTGATCGAAGCCAATCCGAGAGCGAGCCGCACGACCCCATTCATCGCGAAAGCTTATGGCGTGCCATTCCTGAATATCGCAACCAAAGTCATGCTGGGCGCCAATAAAATTAAAGATTTCAATATTGAGAAAAAGCTGGAAGGCTATGCGATTAAAGAGCCGGTATTCAGTTTCAATAAATTCCCTAATGTAAATAAAGAGTTGGGCCCTGAAATGAAAAGTACCGGTGAAGCAATACGGTTCATCAAAAATTTGAAAGACCCTTACTTCCGTAATTTATATAAAGAAAGAAGTATGCACTTAAGTAAGTAATAAGATATGATTTTTCGAAACGCCGCCGGGGTTCCGGCGGCGTTTTAATTATAAAAAACAGTAAAGAATTAGAAAACAATACATTAGCCCATTAAAATAGCCTGAAAAATCAGCAAATAAATCGTTACATTCTAAAAAATGTTTATCTTAGACGCCTCATCTTATTCACAAAACAAAAAACAATGAAAAAATTAAGCACACTCTTCGCGGCTATCGCATTGATCGCTTCCGGCCTTTTATTTTCCTGTGGCCAGGGCAACATTAACTACAATGATGACGTTGTCAACTTATTTGACAAATACACAACCGACTTTAATACCTATACCGCAGTGATCGATAATGAAGGTGGCGATATTGAGCAAAAGAAAACCGCCCTTAAAGGCCTTGAAAAAGTTACGGATAGCTGCACTACCGAAATGAATAAAATGAAGCCTACAGAAGAAGGTAAAGAATTCCACCAGTCTGTTATTGATGTATATTCAGGAGTAAAGAGCCAACTGATCCCGGCTTACAATAATTTATTGAGCGTAGCAAACCCTGAGGCCAATGTAGATGCTTATAATAAAGCCATCACAGATTACAATACGGCTTTTGACAAAATTGACAACCTGGTTAATAAAGCGATCACAGAGCAAAGCAAATTTGCCAGCAAAGTAAACATGCAGATCAAAAAATAATATTTTAAAGGTGTTTTAGGTCATCTTTACCTGAAACTGTTATCTTAAAGAGGAACAATATACATTTATATGGTTCCTCTTTAAGATTTTTTTTAATTAAGTCTAATGATAGCTAAAACTCAATTTGTGCACTTAATCAGTGCTACGGCCTTCTCTTTTTTCACCGGCATTACCAGCCCCTCCTGGGCGCAATCCGGTATTCCACAAGAAGACAGCAATAAAGCCATTTCTGATACCGGCATTTACCGGGCGATAACTCATAAGTCTCTTCCTGATTATAACTGGAACATATACCTGAGTGAATCACTTATATTTCCGAAGCAGTTTCTACGAGACCGTGTGTCAGTAAAAATAATTATTGAAATGGTGATAGAAAAAGATGGCAGCATCAGCAACCCCAGGGCATTAAGAAAAGAAGGGCAAATCAATAATAAACAAGCTACAGCAGAGGAGCTGCAACCGTTCATAGAGGAAGCATTAAGAGTCCTTTCAATTGCCCCTAAATGGCAGCCCGGCAGATATATGGATACTGTTGTTCGCTCCTACTTTACAATACCTATAGTATTCAGGACACAGTAGCCTCATGCTAAACAATAGAAAATAGCTTTGTAAGATTGCTCTTCTACTCTACCAATTGACTATTTTACTAATCCTTAAAAAACAAAATAGCATGGCTATCCTTTATAAACATCTATTTACCGGCTCAATGAAATTTTTGATGCTACTTTTCCTGATCGGAAGTAGCACTGCTACATGGGCACAACCTGATATTGCACAAGCAACTAAGCCCGCACCAGACACAACAAGTGTCATTGACACAATGGTTGCCGCTAAACAACCTGCTAACTGGCAACAATACCTCGGCGAAGTGCTGAAAATCCCAAAGAATTTCTGGGATGAAAAAGTGGTCGTAAAAATATATGTTGCATTTTCCGTAACACCAGATGGTAGTATCGATAGTGTAAAAATATTCAGCAGCCAGGGGCACATTAATAAAAAAAGAGCAACGGCAGATCAGCTAACACAATTCGCCGATATTGCGATCAGGGCAGTATCCGGTTCCCCTAAATGGACACCGGCGACACGAAATGGCCTGCCCATAAGAAGCTATTTTACTTTGCCCTTTTCCTTCAACATGAATTAACAAGCACCAATCAAAAAAAGCAGCATTATAAAATGCTGCTTTTTTTGATTGAACGGAATTAAGTTATTCTTTTACTAATTTGAATACGCCTGTTTTCGTTTTACTCAGGAGCTTACCGATGTATTGCCCCGTTGGTAAATGAGACAAATCGATAATCGTACTTTGTCCTTTTACCTCCTGGTTATATACTACCTTACCCGTGATGTCAAATACCATGAGCCGGGCATCCTGCAACTGCTCTTTTAGCTGTACATTAAAACGTCCGCTTTTGCTTGGATTAGGATAAACAGTAGCGAGATTGAAGTCAATTTTGCCAATATTTACACCCGTGGATTCAGGAACAAACCTGATCACAGAACCCTCTGCAGGGTAAGTACCATAAATCAAATAATCTGCATAGAGTAATGGATTACTCTCCAAATCACTGATCCAGAAAGCCGTATCAAAAACCTGGCTTCCCATATCTTTGACAACATGCATAAAAGAAGCATCCAGGTCAGTACCTAAGGAATCTCCATTATTACCCGCGAGGCCTATTGTTACCACATCTTTACCACTCATCAGATCCGAAATAAGCTGTGCAAACACGGTGTCCGGAACATTGTTGTAACCGGCATGGTACTCAATGGCATTATCAGCCTCATGTAACCATATCTGGTAATTCAGGGTATCGTTGCCTGTCGCATCATTCTCGCGGCCCATATTTTTATATTCTACTTTAAAAATACGGCTTCCGGCACTACCCGTCAGTTCATAAGAAATTTTAGCCCTGCCTTTGCTGGCATATTCCATAGCGATTCCCATAATATGCCCTAAGCCATCTAATGGCGTACTATTCATCGTCAGGCCTCCCAACGACTCGATAGAAATGGTGTTGATTGGTGTATTCTGGTATTTAAAACCCATAACCAGGTTAACCGGACCACTAACTGTGTCTGTCCAGTTAGCATCAAAAGGGATTTCTGTGGCCCCCGCCCCCAGCGACTCATAAGTATTGCCAGAGCTAAAGGTTACATCATAACGACGCTCAGGCGGCGTTTGCGCATACATACTTCCTGTTAATCCCAGCAATCCGGCAAATAGTAAAATTGTTTTTTTCATGTTTCTAAAATTTATGTTACCCCTTTAGACTGTTAAACAAGGTAAAAAGTTACAAGGGTACATATATTTTTATTTAGACCATACAAAGAATCATTTTACAAACGCCCGTTATTTTAACGCCAATCCAAAGATTTAGTTTTAATTTTAAAGCCATAATCAACCCCCGATGAGATATTTTTTTTTAAGCTTATTCCTGTTGCTTTCAGGCACCTTTGCTTGCCTGGCACAAAAAAATGAACCCTATTTAGATACAAAACCACAAGCAGGTATTGTTGACGCCCCGACTCCGGTTGCCCCAGGAAAACAATTGCCGGACACCAGTATTTTCAGAATGGCGCAAAAGAATGCGGTAAGCGGTTTTAATATTACCGAGTTTGTTGCGAACAACTTTAAATATCCACCTGCTGTATTGGAGGACTCAAATTTTGTTGCTGTCCGGATCATGGTAGAATTTATTGTTGAAAAAGATGCCAGCGTCTCAGGCACCCGAATAATAAGGGTGAACAATACAGCCCGGACGAACTTACTGCCTAACACCGAGCGGCTGCTCAAACAGGAAGTAATGCGGGTTATGCGCATAATGCCTGCCTGGCAAAGCCCCGCTTACCAAAATGGTGAGCCAGTAAGAAGTTACTTTACATTACCCATAAGCCTAAGATTTGAATAGAATTTTCAATAAAAAACAGTTATTTAATCTAAATTAACAACAAATGTTAGATTTTTGATTATTTTAATTTAATTTCGCTGTTTATTTTTAAAACCATTAAAATGACGGACAGCGAATTATTATTGATGGCCAAAGAATTTGGCACGCCACTGTATGTATACAACACAGAAAGCATTCAAACCCAATTTCAAAAACTCAAGCAGGGATTTAAGAAGCATACCCGTTTTTTCTATGCCTGCAAGGCGCTGTCCAATATTAATATTTTAAAATATATCAACCAACTGGGCGCAGGACTGGATTGCGTCAGCATTAACGAAGTCCAACTGGGCATTAAAGCAGGGTTTGAGCCCCGGAATATCTTGTTCACGCCAAACTGTATCGACCTAGCGGAGATAGAAGCCGCGATGACATTCGGCGTACATATCAACATTGACAACATATCTATACTCGAACAATTCGGCAATAAATATGCCGGCAGCTACCCGATCTTTATCCGTATCAACCCACATATTTTCGCCGGGGGCAATTATAAAATATCCACCGGGCATATCGACAGCAAATTCGGCATTTCAATCCACCAGGTAAGACATATCGAACGGATCATCGATTCAACCGGCATCCGGGTAGAAGGCCTTCATATGCATACGGGTAGTGAAATCAAGGATGTTGAAGTCTTTGTACAGGGCCTGGAGATCATGTTTGAACTGGCCAGCCAGTTCCCGCATCTGAAATACCTGGATATGGGCTCCGGCTTCAAAGTACCGTATGCTGATGAAGAGATCGCTACCGATGTCGCTTTACTGGGTAAAAAAGTGGCCAAAGCATTGGAAACTTTTGAAAAAGAACAAAACAAAAGCTTTGAATTATGGTTTGAACCGGGCAAATACCTGGTTTCCGAAAGCGGCAGCTTCCTGGTAAAAGCCAATGTGATCAAGCAAACCACGGCCACTGTGTTCGTGGGGGTCAATTCCGGCTTCAACCACCTTATCCGTCCAATGTTTTACGATGCTTTTCATAAAATAGAAAATCTGAGCAATCCAAAAGGCAACCAAAGGATCTATACCGTTGTAGGTAATATTTGTGAAACAGACACTTTTGCCTGGGACCGCAAAATCAATGAAGTAAGAGAAGGCGACATACTCGTATTCAGGAATGCCGGTGCTTATGGTTTTGAGATGAGCTCTAATTTCAACAGTCGCTTAAAACCAGCGGAGGTGATGTGGCATGAAGGTAAGGCACACCTCATCCGCAAAAGAGATGTATTTGAAGATTTATTGAAAAATCAGGTGGAAGTTTTATAATTTTAAAGCCGATTGCTTTGAAAAGGACAGGGCATGCCCTGTCCTTTTTCTATAGTAAAAGCAACGGATAAAATTTAAAATATGAATCTTACTAAAAATTATCCCTTACCTGAATTTGTTTTGCTGGACGGCGACAACCAAAACGGCGACCAACTACAGGAGCGCACCGTACTCCTCCATATTCCCAGCCAGTCCATATTTGAAGTTGTGGGCGCAGACCCGGACAAAATGCAGCCATTCAAGGATATCCAACACTTTCCTTTTGTATTCACCAACATTGACGGGGACGACGAGCACCACGTGCTATTACTGCACACCACCAATGCAAGCGACCAATTATCCGACATCTACGTAGCCGCGGCCCAGTGGTATGGTAATTACGCCAATTGGCTGGACGGGGAAGTAGACAACCTGTAATCCCTGAGCGGGACAAAACTATTTTGCTATGACGACTATTGCTTTATACAACTTAAAAGGTGGCGTAGGCAAGACTGCAGGCTGTGTGAACCTTGCTTACCTGGCCGCACAGGAACAATACCGTTGCCTGGTGTGGGATGTAGACCCGCAAGGGGCCGCAGGCTTTTACTTCAACGCCTCAGCCGGGTCGGACAAACTGAGCAAAAAGCTGATTGGCGGCGAACTGGACATAGAAGCGCTAATCCTGGACACCGGCTACGACAACCTGGACGTGATTCCCGCTGATTTTTCCAGCAGGAAACTCGACCTTTTTATTGAAGCTCAGAAGAATAGCAAAAAAGTATTGAAACAGTTGCTGAAGCCCTTAAAAGACGACTACGATCTTATCTTTATTGATTGCCCTCCGGGCTTTTCCGCTTTGGCAGAAAGCATCTTTAATGCCGCGGACATTGTACTATTACCCACGATTCCCACTACGCTTTCTTTGCGTACCTTCGAAGCGGTCAAGCATTTCTTTGAAGAAAAACAAATCGACGGCTCTAAGCTGATGTGCTATTTCTCAATGGTAGACAGCCGGAAAGCATTGCATAACGAGGTGATAGAAGAATTTTCAGAGCAAAGGAAATTTTTCCAGTCTTCGATACCCTATCTTTCCGATGTGGAAAAAATGGGCATACACCAGGCCCCACTCCCCTACTTCGCACCCCACTCGCGAGGAACCAAAGCTTATGAAGCACTATGGGAAGAGATCAAAGAAGGCCTTTTTTAAAACAAAAAATAAAAACTCAATTTAAATCATAAACATTTTAAATAATCATGTATCAAACAATCCTGACAGAGCTATCTAATAACATTTGTACGATTACCATCAATCGCCCGGACAAAATGAACGCTTTAAACAAAGACGTCATTGCTGAATTGAGCAAGGCTTTGGATGAGGTATACCAAAACGCGGAGATCAAAGCCGCTATCATCACCGGCGCCGGCGCCAAAGCTTTTGTAGCAGGAGCAGATATCTCTGAATTTACCGATCTTGATGGAAAAGGCGGAGCAGCCCTGGCACAGGTAGGACAGGATAACGTGTTCAATAAAATTGAAAACTGCCCCAAACCTGTAGTAGCAGCAGTTAACGGCTTTTCTTTAGGCGGCGGATGTGAATTAGCTATGGCCTGCCATTTCCGTACAGCCAGTGAAAACGCCCGCTTCGGGCAGCCGGAGGTTAACCTGGGACTGATCCCGGGCTATGGCGGTACCCAACGACTGGTACAACTCATCGGCAAAGGAAAAGCTATGGAATTGTTGATGACCGCGGATATGATCAAAGCGGACGAAGCAAAGGCCCTGGGCCTGGTTAACCATGTTTTTACAGCTGAAGAATTACTGGACAAAACAAAAGAGTTACTGGCTAAGATCAACACCAAGGCCCCATTGGCAATCAGCAAGATCATCCACCTGGTGAACGAAGCCGCAACCGTAAGCCCTACGGGCCTCAGCAACGAGATTGCTGCATTTGGCGCCTCTTTCGATACCGAAGATAAACGTGAAGGTACTACCGCATTTTTAGAAAAGAGAGCGGCCGTATTTACCGGGAAATAATACTAAAAAACAAATCTCATACCAGGCTGCTATCTCAGCTTAATTTAAGCTGCCGATAGCAGTCTTTTTTCCACCAGACACAAACAAAAAAAATGAAAAAGACCATTCAATTAAGTGCCATGGCAGCACTACTGTTTGCCGCTTCAGCTTCTATCAGCTGCAATTCATCCGATAACAAAAGTGGTTCTGCTACCGGCAAGAGCGGCTCAGGCGATACCTATGACCTGAAGTTTAACCTGAAACCAGGTGCTGCTTATACCTATGATATGGACGTAATGCAAGACGTTGAGGCCGCCGGCAATACCTCTACCAATAACCTGTACTCCAAGTATACCTTTAATGTAAAAGAGGCTGCCGAAGGCAATTCGAAAATCGAGGTAGTATACGACCTCATGCGCATGGAGATGAAATCTATGGGCAATACTATAAAAATGAGCTCAGAAGATCAGACCCCGGAAGCACAGGGCTTCAGAGACATGGTCAATAAACCCTTTTCAATGACCGTAAGCCCTGAGGGTAAGGTGGTCAGTATTGAAGGCTGGGAAAGCATCGAGAAGAATGGCGCCATGAAATCAGAAGATTTAAAACAATCCATGGAAACCTCCCTGAATATCTTCCCGGATAAAGCAGTAAAGGTAGGCGATACCTGGAAAAAAGATGCCGCTATGTCTATGCAGATGTTTAAAATGAACATCTCCAGCACCTATACCCTTACTGAAGTAAAAGGCAATATAGCCACCATCACTATGGATTCAGAAATCAAAATGGGCCAGGACAATAATACCCAGGCCAACGGGATGACTATGGAAATGAAAGGAACCCAAAAAGGTAAAATGGATGTGGAGTTGAACACCGGTATGACCTTGACAGGAAATATTACCCAGGACATAAAAGGAGAAATGCAGGTTCAGGGACAAAAAATGCCGATGAATATCAAAAGTGAAATAAAAATTACCGGGAAGCAAAAATAACAGCAAGCCGTAATAATATCATGCTGCCCGCTAACTCGGGCAGCATTTTTTTTGATTGCCTATGGAAGCCCATTCATGCAAGCCAATGTTGCTAAAGCATCTAATACACAAATGTAAATTATACTTTACATTTTGAAAACTATACTTTACTTTTGTAAAAAAATAACCTGTATGAAAGTCCGTATGGTATTTCCGCGCTTTTTTAAATGGCTGGGACTCATATTATTTCTCCTTGCCCTCCTCTTTCCTCATCCGGATGAAAACCTTGATGATGTAAACAAGCCGATCGGTTTGCTCATCCAGGTAGCCAGCTTCACCGGCCTGCTATTTATGGCCGGTTCAAGATTGAAAGACGAAGACGAATGGAGCCAGCAAATAAGACTTAACAGTATCCAATGGGCTTTATTGATCTATATGACCGCCAGGATCGGCATGAAAATAATCGCCTTTAGCACCCAAGATGAAGACTGGTTACCGGTCGACTTTCAAATCAATATGCTGCTGATCATTTTCATTGTATTGTTTTACAGCAGAACCCGGTTACTTCCCTTCTTATCCCGTAAAAAACAGTCTTAGGCATGCAAAATTTACTCAAAGTTGAACGGGCAAAAAAAGAGATTACCCAGGAAATTTTAGCACAGGCAGTAGGTGTATCCCGCCAGACGATCATTTCCATTGAGTCCGGCAAATATATCCCTTCTACCATACTCGCCCTAAAGCTCGCCAGATATTTTAACACCAGCGTAGAAGCTGTTTTCACTTTAGACCCTAACGACTAAATTAAATGTTTATGATCAAAAAACTATTCACCCTGATCAGCCTTTTATGGGCCTGCCAGCATGGCTATACACAAAATACGGATGCGTTCTGGAAACGGTTTCAAAAACTTTATAACGAGGATAAGTTTGCAGAAATATATAACCTGCTGTCCCCGTCCTTCCAATCGGAAATGAGCCTGGAACAACATATCGCCCTTTTTAAAAACGGTATTAAAATGAGTGCCGGTAAAATGAACGGCGCAGTATTGCTTAAAGCCGAAGAAGATGCGGGTACTTACCTGCTCACCTTTGCGCAAATGAAACTTGAGGTATTATTAATGCTCGATAAAGAAGAAAAAGTACAGGGATGGCTATGGCAACCTTACCAAGAGCAAAAACCGCAGGCTATAAACATACAATATGTCAACCCTTTAAAGAACAAGACAGACAGTACTATTGACCGGGAAGCACGCAAATACCTGGAGCAAAACCCTAAGACACAGCTCAGCTTCGCGATAGTGCGCCCCGGGAAAACAGACCATTATTACTATGCCGCAGGCCAGCTGCCCGATGCACAAAGCGTTTATGAGCTGGGCTCAATTACAAAAACCTATATTGGCTGGCTGGCAGCCCGGGCAGTGACCGAAGGCAAACTGGATCCGGAAGCCGATATCCGGAAATATCTTAAAGGGACTTATAAAAATCTTGAACGGGAAGGCCAGCCCATCCTGGTCCGTCACTTGCTGAACCACAGTTCGGGCCTGCCCAGGCTGCCGGAAAACTTACTGAAACTAGCCAGCGATCCATACAATCCTTACAAAACATATGGCAATACGGAGCTCTTAAAGAGCCTGCAAGCCCTCAAATTAAACGCGAAGCCCGGAACAAAATCGGCTTATTCCAATTATGGCTACGGTGTTTTAGGCTATATACTGGAACAAATATACCAACAGCCACTGGAGCAATTGCTCAACCTTAAGCTGCAAACTGTTTTAAAACTGGACAGCATCAGTTTCAAGCCCGGGCCGGCATTAATCCAGGGCCATGATGAAAAACAGGCACCAGTTCCTGCCTGGGAATTCCAGGTAATGGCCGGCGCCGGCGCCATAAAAACAACACTTAAGGCAACTGCCGCCTTCCTGCAACAGCAAATTGAAGCCGAAGACCCGGCCATCCGGCTCAGCCAGCTTGTTATCGACCAGGGCATTGAGCCACAAACAGCTTATGCCTGGCAGGTCAACACGTTAAAGAACCGGGAGGACACTTTGATCTGGCACAATGGTATGACCGGCGGGTTCAGCAGTTTTTATGGTTTTTTCAAACAAAAAAAGATCGGGCTGGTCGTACTCAGCAATGTAGCGCAGCCGGTAGACGGTTATGCCGGCGAAATCCTTAAAGCGATCCGCCAGCAATAGCAATGTATACCTATTTATAATAAACAGCCGGGAGGGTTCTCTGCCTGAGCGGCTGTTTATTTCTTGCGGGGTGCGAAGCTAAAGCCTACGTTAATACCAACATGATTGGGCTTACTGATATCACCGACGCTCGGGTCATTTTTCACAGCATCAATACCCTCCTCAAAACGCTGCGACCAGAAGGCATATTGCAGGCCGACAAAAATACGGTTAGCATTACGGCCTACCTTAAAAAAAGAGCCTATACCCAGGCCCGGCCCGGTATAAATTTTATTATAATGAGTCGCCCCCACCACTTTAATGACGGAGTTAGTACCAAACAGTCCGTATACCAAAGGGTTTACTTTCTTATCCGCCAGGAACTTATAATAGACCATACCGTTATAGCCTAACCCTGCCAGGTAATAACCGGCACCTGCACTGACATCTAAACCTTTCACAGGCTCATACGCCAGGTTAACGCCAATAAGCCCGCCGTAAACATTACCGGTACCAAATCCAAATATACAATTGAGGCTTGTAGCCCTGCTTATTCGCAGCAATGCTATTTTGCGCCAAGCTCCACTTAGTAGCCAGGAGGGTAAACAGGAATAATAATAAACTTTATTTCATCTTATACGCGTTTTTAATTGCACGCAATAATTAAAACAATAGTCTAAAAGATAAAAAAGGAGTGAAAATAAAAATGGGAGGAATAGAAGACGTTTACTTGCGCTCCCTGCAAGGCATAAAAAAAGGCAAGTTACTTATATCGCACCGCTCAACCATCTATCCTTGCTGCATTCCTGCCCTGGGGAGGTTCAATAGGAGCTGGTCGTATAAGACTTGCCGGCTGCAAAGGTATACCTTTTGATTTTAAGTACAAAATTATTTTTGTCCTAAGATGGTTTATTCTAACCATACAATCTTTAAGTAGTAAAAAATCAATATATTTGTTTTCCTATTAATTATCAACCTTAAATGCATCACCATGAGAATTATTTTTAGCCTCATTATCGCGCTCATTTCCTTATCCTCATTCGCGCAAGCAACTTTTGTACCGCAAGGTACTACCTGGGTATATAAGAGCAAGGAGCTCAGCATGGGTTATGGTCTTGAGGGGCGTAAGATCTTTACTTGCATCAATGATTCTTTGGATGGGCCAGACCGCTACCTGACTATTGAGGCCATAAATGCCCGTCAACAAATCACTTACAATACATTTGCCGGGCAATACCAGTATTTTGAACGCAGCAGGGATACCAGCCGGATATATTTAAAAGTGACCAGTGACACGGTCTTTTATCATAATCCTGTTTTTGAAAAATATACCCCACTTTATGTCTATAACCTGAACGTGGGCGATACATTACGCATTCCTATTACCGACACCGGAGCGCTGACAGAAGGACATGGTGGGCATAATACGTTTGCAGATCCTGAGGGGGATTCCCTGATCACCATGGTAATAGACTCTATTGTACAAAAGGATTATAACGGGACACTCCTAGAAACTTTTTATGCAACTACCCGCACAGCCTGGTCTTATGACAATAACTTAGGCCGTATAGCCAGATACCCTCAATATAACTGGTCAGTACAACTACTTGGTGCTTTTACCAATGATACAGTTACCATGTCCGGGGCATTTAACAGAATATGGGGTGGCTTAGGGGCCGGAGTGCTGCCAGAGCAATTCGGGACGGAATACTTAACTGACGGCATAATGCGCTTTGACCAGATCTGTGCTTACAGCGACAGTACTTTTAATTTTGGAAATATTAATGACTGTACCGAATTTGAGATCAACGATCCTTTATCTTTAAAAGATTTGAAAGCCGCGGGTAATATACAGATCTATCCCAATCCCGTAAAAGATCAATTATTACAAATCCAATCTGATAAAGCATTCCCGGCTGGTGCAAGGTTATGGATATTCGACATTATGGGTAAAGAAATGATTCACCCCTTAACCCTTGATCACCAATCTACCTTACAAGTAAATCTCGCTCATTTAAACCCGGGCATTTATTTAGGGGTATTGCAGATCGGGAAAGAAAAATATTATCATAAAATAGTAAAACAATAAGTAAGGGCTTATGGAGCCGCATAAATATCAAATTCAAAATATCCAAATAAAATATATCAATATCCCATTTTTTTAAAATCGAAAATGCATTTATCTTTGCATGACCGATAAAGAAAACGAGGTCATTTTATGGCCTCGTTTTTTCTATTTTCCGGTTATTAGCAACATATATCATGAGCGACACTAAATATATTTTTGTAACCGGAGGAGTAACTTCTTCTTTAGGTAAAGGCATCATTGCTGCCTCTCTGGCTAAACTTTTACAGGTCAGGGGCTACAAAACCACCATTCAAAAGTTTGACCCTTACATTAACGTGGATCCGGGTACCCTGAACCCCTATGAGCACGGCGAGTGCTACGTGACCGACGACGGGGCCGAAACGGACCTCGACCTGGGACACTATGAACGTTTCCTGGGCGTACCTACCTCACAAGCTAACAATGTAACTACAGGTCGCGTATACCAATACGTGATCAACAAAGAGCGTGAAGGAGCTTATTTAGGTAAAACAGTACAGGTCATCCCGCACATCACCGATGAGATCAAACGCCGTATGATGCTCCTGGGAGAAGGCGACGCTTATGATGTAGTCATCACTGAATTGGGCGGTACTGCGGGCGATATTGAGTCGCTACCTTATATTGAGGCGGTACGCCAGTTAAAATGGGAACTCGGAGATGAAAATTGTATCGTGGTGCACCTCACCCTGATTCCTTACCTGAGCGCAGCAAAAGAATTAAAAACCAAGCCTACCCAGCACTCTGTAAAATTATTGAGTGAAAATGGCGTACATCCTGATGTGCTGGTATGCCGTACCGAGCATCATTTATATAATGACCTGAAGCGCAAGATCGCTTTGTTCTGTAACGTGACCCCGGATGCCGTTATCGAGGCAATGGACGCGGAAAGTATTTACGCCGTTCCGCTGGAGATGATGAAAGAAAAACTGGATGTCATCTGCCTGAAAAAACTAAATTTACCCCTTGGAGAGGAACCGGTACTGACCGACTGGAAAGAGTTCCTGAATAAATTACGTTACCCTAAATCCACTGTAACCATTGGCCTCATCGGGAAATATGTTGAATTACAGGATGCTTATAAGTCTATCCTGGAAGCCTTCATTCATGCCGGTGCGGTAAATGAGTGCAAAGTAGAAATCAAAAACATTCACTCCGAATTACTGACTGATGAAAATACCGTAGAAAAGCTGGAATCCCTGGATGGGATCTTAGTGGCCCCGGGTTTTGGCAGCCGCGGCATTGAAGGTAAAATTACCGCAATCCGTTACGCGCGTGAAAACAATATTCCCTTCTTTGGAATTTGCCTGGGCATGCAATGTGCCGCTATCGAATTTGGCCGTAATGTACTGGGATTAGAAGCAGCTCATTCTACAGAGATGGATGCCAATACCCCGCACCCTATTATTCACCTGATGGAAGAGCAAAAGAAAATTTCAAAAATGGGGGGCACCATGCGTTTAGGCGCTTATAAATGTGACATCAAGCCGGGTACGAAACTGGCCGCGGCCTATAACAGCGAGCATATCGAGGAAAGACACCGTCATCGTTACGAGTTCAACAATGACTATATCAAAGCGTTTGAAGATGCCGGCATGGTCTTCTCCGGAACTAACCCTGATACCGGTTTGGTAGAAACGATCGAATTATCAGGCCACCCGTTCTTTGTGGGAGCGCAGTTCCACCCGGAGTATAAAAGTACCGTATTAAACCCCGCGCCTTTGTTTGTTGCTTTTGTTAAAGCGGCAAAACAACGCAAAGATTAATTCTTTGTAGCGGATTTCCGTATTAACCGGCTTTTTATTAACTTCGCCCTGCATTTTTGCTGAAAATTATATTTAAAACATAAAAAAACGATATACAATGGCTGTATTAGTCAACAAAGATTCTAAAGTAATCGTACAAGGTTTTACCGGTACAGAAGGTACTTTCCATGCAACTCAAATGATTGAATACGGAACTAACGTGGTAGGTGGTGTTACCCCTAACAAAGGTGGTTCTACGCACCTGGATCGTCCGGTTTTCAATACAGTGAAAGATGCCGTAACCACAACAGGTGCTGATACTTCTATTATCTTTGTACCCCCTGCATTTGCTGCTGACGCCGTTATGGAAGCTGCTGATGCCGGTATTAAAGTAATCATTTGTATTACAGAAGGTATCCCGGTTCAGGATATGGTAAAAGCCCGTGAGTACATCAACGGTAAAGATACCCGCCTGATCGGCCCTAACTGCCCTGGTGTAATCACTGCGGGAGAAGCGAAAGTAGGCATCATGCCTGGTTTCGTTTTTGAAAAAGGTAAAATCGGTATCGTTTCTAAATCCGGTACTTTGACTTATGAAGCTGCTGACCAGGTTGTAAAAGCCGGCTTAGGCGTTTCTACCGCAATCGGTATCGGTGGCGACCCGATCATCGGAACCACTACAAAAGAAGCCGTTGAAATGCTGATGAATGATCCGGAAACAGAAGGTATCATCATGATCGGTGAGATCGGTGGTAATATGGAAGCAGAAGCTGCGAAATGGTTAAAAGACAATATGCGCAAACCAGTGGTTGGATTCATCGCCGGCCAAACTGCGCCTCCGGGCCGTCGTATGGGCCACGCAGGTGCCATCATCGGTGGTGCTGATGATACCGCTGCAGCAAAAATGAAAATCATGGGCGAATGTGGTATCCACGTTGTAGCCAGCCCTGCCGATATTGGTAAAACAATGGCAGAAGTAATCAAAAAATAATCCTCAAAATAAAAAAGCCCGCTACATAGCGGGCTTTTTTTATGCCCCTATAACAAAAATTCAATTTTCCGGATATAGTAGAGCAATCCCATTAGAATAATTTATTATTTATGCTTAAATTAGCATAAAAATACCTCTATGAAAATCCTGCAATTGGAACACACCTCCTGTTGTTGCGATGGTCATCTATATGATATTCCGCGACAACAAGCTATTCCCCTGACTTCCGGCTTTATAGAGCCGGGCCTGCTGCACCCGTGTATCCACAATGCTCATCCACCCCCGTGCGGCCCCTTCCTCGTTAAAATGACCGGCGCTACCTGGATCAGTAGCAAGATTATAATTATTTAAATTATCTCTGCCGGTTACCTCAAGTACATTAAAGCAATTTCTTATTTTCCTAAACCTACACCCTATGGAAGAAGAAATATTTTACCTGCTGGGCTTGTCCCAGGTTGAAGGCATTGGCGACATCTTAGCCCGGAAGCTGCTTCAGCATTTCGGTTCCGCCAAAGCTTTATTCCAGGCTGCCGCAAAAGAGTTAAAATTTGTTGAGGGCATTGACCAATCGCGGATAAGCAGTATCAGAAAAGGATTTGATACCCAAATCGTCGAAAAAGAGATGCGCTTTATAGCAAGCAATGAGATCGTAGTTCACAGTATACTATCAGCAAGCTATCCCGAACGGCTCAAACAGATCAACGATGCTCCCTGTATCATTTTTTCAAAAGGAAATATAGATCTGAACCGGGAAAGACCTGTAGCCATCGTCGGCTCAAGACACAATACCTTACAGGGCAAGCAGTTTACAGAAGAATTAATACAAGTACTTAAAAGTTATGGCGTATTCGTTATCAGCGGACTGGCTTATGGCATTGATATCATTGCCCACAAAGCTGCCCTTTCCGCGGATATCCCTACCCTGGCTGTCCTGGCGCATGGACTGGACCAGGTCTACCCTGCCGCACACCGCCATACTGTAGATAAAATGCTTCAAAACGGCGGCATTCTGTCAGAGTATCCATCCGGGAGCGCACTAAAAAAACAGAATTTCCCAGCCCGGAACCGTATAGTCGCCGGTATGGCCGAAGCCACAATAGTGATTGAAACGGATATTAAAGGCGGGGCAATGATCACGGCCAAACTCGCTTTAAATTACAACAGGGATGTCTTCGCGCTTCCCGGCAGGCACAACGACCCCCGCTCCGGCGGCTGCAACTACCTCATCAAAACAAATATTGCACAACTGATAACCGAAGGTGAAGACATCGCTTTGTTTATGGACTGGCAGGAAAAGGATAAAAAAGCGCTCCTGAGTATCCAGCCCAAATTGTTTGCCACTTTCTCAGGAGAAGAACAGGCCCTGCTACAATTGATACAACAAAAAGAAGGAATCCATGTGGATGAATTGCAGATCAGATCCGGCCTGGACAGCAGCAACCTGGCCAGGTTACTGCTACAACTGGAATTTATGAATGCCATTATTTCCCTTCCCGGAAAAAGGTATAAACTTCTGTAGCCTTATCCCCTGATTATCTTATAAAACCTTCAAAAATTAATAGTAATGCCTCAAAATAAATCAATCAAAGACTGGGCCGAGGACGACCAACCCAGGACCAAAATGCTGACCAAAGGAGCAACATCCCTATCTAATGCCGAATTGATCGGTATTCTGCTTCGAACAGGCTCGGTCAATAGATCAGCCATAGACCTTGGCAGGGAAATCATGACCATTGCTGAAGATAACCTGCATAAATTAAGTAAATTCAATATTAAACAATTGCAACAGATTAAAGGAATAGGGCTCGCCAAAGCTGTAGCTTTAACTGCCGCTATGGAACTGGGCAGGCGAAGACAGGCCGAAGACATCCTGGTCCGGAAAAAATTTGGCAGCAGTAAAGAGGCCGCCCAATTCCTGATCTCGCTCATGCAGGATTTTGAAACCGAAAAGTTTTGTGTCCTTTATCTTAACCATGCCAATAAACTGATCAGCTATGAATTTATCAGCCATGGCAGCCTGTCTGCAACCATCGTGGACATAAAAGTGATCCTGCGCAATGCCTTACATCACCTGTCCAGCAAACTTATCCTGGGACATAATCACCCTTCCGGCAACCCTAAAGCATCACAGTCCGATATACAACTGACCAATAAGATCAAACAAGCCGCGAAACTGATGGATATTGAATTACTTGATCATATCATCGTAGCAGAAAATAAGTATACAAGCTTAAAAGACGAATCGCTCATCCAATAATGTGGAAATGGGCATAACTTTTAATGGCGATCAGAACAGATTCCGTCCAGATAAATTATTTTGCAAAACAATTCCATTACCTGATCTGTACCAAACTGAACTATACATCAAACATATCAATTACCATCGGCTTAATAGGTGCTCCGGCAGCTATGGAACAACGTATGGCCTTATGGCAAAAGATAACGGGCTTCCGCTTTACCTTTTTTTGTTTTAACAGCCTTTCGATGGCCCCCCCGGTATCCGCTTCAGTATATCTTGAGGATATCGACCAACTGATCGGGCAAAGTGACTTTATTGATCTTATTGATGAATCTCCCCGCTTATATGAGCATTTTTTTAAAGCTGCAAAAGCACATAAAGATGTTTTCTTTGCCAATCCTTTTGTTTTATCCTTAGAGCAGTTAAGACAATGCAGCCTCCTGGTAAAAGAATCCGGGATAAAATGCCAGCCAGGCCTTTATTTGAGGTTTCAGGAAGATATCGCGGCTAATAGCGATCACGTCTTCAAATTCCTGGAATCCGTTATTTCACTTACCGGTAATCAACCGGTACACTATAGTAAATGGCTGGCACTGGTCAATAATCATGTCGATCTGCTTTCCTTCCTGGCTCATGCCCCTATAAAACGGATAGCAGCCTTTTCGCTGCCTATAAACGGGATTGAACATGCTTTACTTAATTTCCGGATCCAGTTTGACAACCGTTCTGTGGGCAATTGCACCATAAATATTAATGCATTGGTAGAAGAACAGATCAGCTGCCTGTATAACGAGGCCCAGCAAAAACTGATCTTATGGTCAAAAAACAATAGTGCGCCAAATGATATTTTCGATCAGAATTGCGTTATAAGTGCAATGGAGAGCTTTATTCATAATTCCCTTGAGAAGATAGCCACTAAAGTTACTATCTTTGACGCCTTGAATACTGTAGAGCTCACAAAAGACATCTTAAACCAAATTGAGGCATAATAGCTTTGGATATTAGAAAAAAACGTACGTCAGCAAAATTGCAATTGATCTTAATTGATGTTATCACCGCAATGATAGCCTGGCTGATCTTTTGGCTGCACCGTCACGAAGTACTTAAAGTAAGGTTTCCGGATATTTACTACAGCGATCGGTTTACGGCCCGCGACTATGTGATTATCCTGGTAGCGATCCCCCTGTTCTGGTTCGCCATTTATACCCTTTCCGGCACTTATTTTAATGTCTATAAAAAATCAAGACTCAGGGAGGCATTCCGGAGCTTTATTTCTTCTTTCATAGGGGTTACTATAATAGGTTTATTTGTTTTTGCCGACGACACCGGTAGTTTCAAGTATTTTTTCGAGATAACTTCCTGGTACTTCCTGGTACACTTCGGCATCCTCGTTTTTTGCAGAAGTATTTTCCTCAGCCGGACCAAAAAGAAGCTAAAGAATAAGGATGTCTGGTTCAACACCATTATTGTAGGAAATAACGGCAAGGCTAAAGATGTCTTTTACAAAATTAATAATACGCCTAAAACTGCGGGGTATAAAGTAGTGGGCTTAGTGAGCCCCGACAGCGTTCAATTGCCCCAGGAGCAGCAGATCTCCGGCCTTGCTTACCTGGGCGAATTGAATGATATTGAACACATCATTGACAAGTATGAGGTAGACCAGGTTGTACTGGCACTGGACACTTCAGAGCGTAAGCTCATCGAATCGATATTGGTCAAACTAAGCTACAAACAGGTAGAGGTTAAGGTAATGCCGGAATTATATGATATCATTTCCGGTATGGTACGCACCTCAAACGTGTTTGACAATGTCATGCTCAGTATCGCTCCGGAGCTGATCCCGGACTGGCAGAAAATAATCAAAAGAACCATTGATATCGCTGCGTCTGCATTTGCCCTGGTCCTGCTGAGCCCGGTATACCTCTTGAATGCGATTATGGTACGGCGCTCTTCCTCGGGACCTATATTCTACTTCCAGGAAAGAATTGGCTTAAGCGGGAAGCCTTTTAAAATCATCAAATTCCGCTCCATGTACCTGGACTCTGAAGCCCAGGGACCTGCATTATCGAGTGATAAAGATCCTCGGATCACCCCCTGGGGCCGCATCATGCGCAAATGGCGTTTTGATGAATTACCCCAGTTTTATAATGTACTTAAAGGAGAAATGTCTTTAGTGGGTCCAAGGCCGGAACGCAAGTATTTTATTGATATCATCAGCGAAAAACACCCGCATTACAAATATTTACACCGGGTTAAACCGGGTATCACTTCATGGGGAATGGTAAAATTCGGCTATGCGGAAAATGTAGACCAGATGGTGGAACGCATGAAGTATGACCTCTTATACGTAGAAAACTGCTCCCTGATGCTGGACTTTAAGATCATGATCTTTACCCTCATCGTACTTTTCCAGGGACGGGGAAAATAAATAATGTAATATTATTTTTCCAAATAATTAGTTAATATTGTATTTCACATAAACAAAACTAAGAATATGGAAAACCAAAACATGATCGGCTATTTTAAGCGCGCGATGCAGAATTACGCAAATTTTAATGGAAGGGACACCAGGCCTCAATTCTGGTGGTTCTATCTTTGTCTCTTCATTATCAGCTTTATTGCCGGTTTTATTGCAGGATTAATCCAAGTGCAATTGCTCAGCACTATTGTATCATTAGTATTCCTGATCCCTAATCTTGCAGCTGCAGTAAGAAGGGTACATGATGTGGGTAAAAGCGGCTGGTTTATATTAATCCCTATTTACAACATCATCCTTTTAGCTACAGAAGGCGAGGACAGGGATAACGAGTATGGCCCTAATCCAAGAAGAACGGGAAATAACTCATTCGACTTTGAAAACCAACAATTTCAACAATAAAGAAATTTGTATCCATAAAATGGCCGGGATAAATATTATCCCGGCCATTTCTTTAGGTACAACACTTTCTATTCAAACGTACCGCCCATTTTCATGATGATCTCTTCTCCCTCTTTCAGACTGGCATTAAAGGTTAATCCCGGCTTCCATTCGATCCGGAGCGCTATATTTTGCTGATAGGCGGGCACTAAAACCTGCAGGAATTTTACCTGTGCTACCTGCTTGAGGAACAAAGGCTTGCCCAGTGCCGTTTCCGCCACTTCCTTGACCAGCTGCAACATACACACACCCGGCACTACCGGTTGCCCCGGGAAATGGCCTTCGAATATGGGATGAGCAGGGTTAATATGCAGCAAAGCCTCAATGCCGGCCTCATCATGCGTCATACTTTCCAGGGCAAAAAAATCACTCTTCTGTAGCATCGGCTTCGGGGTTATTTTCTTCTTGAATTCGGTTTAACTCTATAGTAAAATGAGCACGCAGGTGCTTCATGGAAATATTTTGAGCAAAAGTATCTGAACCTTTAGCGTCATTTAGTACCATCACCACCACTTTTCTTTTATCATCCGCATTTTCAATCCCTACAACGTTTCCCTTTTCAAACACATAATACACAAATCCTTTTTCCTTTAGTTCAAAACGGAGATATTCTTTACCCGCCACATCCGTAAAAACACCACTGGACACAGGGCTGAGGTTCTTGAACAAGAGCAGCTCAATATCTTTTTTAAGCGTCTTGATCAAAGCGGGCTTATCCATTTGCGCTATAATCTGGTGTACGCTAAACCCACCTGACTGATCCCATCCAAAATCGAAATAAGTGATCCCCATTTGATTCTGGAAAACCACCCTTTCACTGCCATCCTCAAACTGCTTGAAGAACAAAAGTCCCGAGAGACTAAAACGCTTACCTAAAGGCGTTCTCCCCTTAACGTTACAACTGTATAAGACTTTTTCAAATTTCGGTGTGTAAGTGGTAGCCGGTAAAAGCAGAGAACTATTATTTCCCTGCCGCTTCAGGTCTTTATAGGGCCTGGGAGCACATCCTATAACCAAAACTACAATACTAACGAACAGAAAATAACGCATCTGCAAGATTACTATTTAATTTCCGGTTTGTAAACGTCATCACTGTATTATCGCCGCCATTCTCTGTCATAATCAGCTTAGCCACCTGGTTGTCTGACTTATTAATATAAACATCAATATTTTTAAATAATCCTTTTACTGCACTGCTCACCGGGGTCAGTGTTAATAAATACTGGGCTGATGAAGCATAAGCTTTCACACTGAAATCTTTATTGTTAAATACAGTTCCCCGCATACAATCCATCATGATCTTATTAACCGATTGCATGGTCAGGCTGTTCCGGGTATTGATCTTAGACACCTTCCCGTTTTCTTTCACTGCGATCATGCCACTGTTCATTACCAGCAAATAACTGAAGGGACTGGTATACTCAATCCGCACCTTGTCAGCCTGCTTATAATAGAATTTGCCTTTAGAGCTCACTTTATCATTCAGCATCTTCATATTTTTCACCTGGTTAAAATCACTGCTGATGCTTTGGGTAACCTGGGCATTTTTAGCCAGGGCCTGCTGCAATGTACCCGTATTGGTCATAACCGCGAACCCTGCTTTCTGTGCCCGCCCACTAAAACTAACAGCAAGCAGTAATGCTATCAGCAGAACTATCTTATATTTCATCATCTTATACCTGTTTTATTAAATAATCAAACTTTTGCAAAAGTAAAGCAATTCCAAACCTGTAACCGGCAGGTAAGACACTTTAACAATGCTATAATGCTTATCCGCTCAATTTAAGATTTCCTTTTAAACCTAAAGTTTAATTTTATATCTAATATCTATTCATTAAAATTTTTGAAATTGAAAAGTAAAGTATTCACACCCTTTAAACGTTTACGTAGCATCTTTAATGTGCTTACTAAAATGCCGGTAATATTGCCTATGTTTAAAGATGTATTTACCGGAAAATACAAAATGCCTATAGGAAGACTATTCCTGTTCATTATAGCCCTGGCTTATATGATCTGGCCTATAGACCTCATCCCCGATTATATCCTGGTATTAGGCTGGATCGATGACCTTATCGTATTTGGCTATGTGGCTAAATTCCTGGACGAAGAACTTAGAAAATACAAGGATGGCAAAAATTTCCTGAAAGGAAAACCTGTTATCCTTCCAGGGAAATGGAAATAACCTTTTTAATTAACTAAATTTGCCGGCATCAAGCCGGCATTTTTTATGCAATCAGCAGACCCTATTTTAATTATCGGACAAGGCATCGCGGGAACCTTATTAAGTTTTGAGCTCTTTAATGCCGGTATTCCCTTTCATGTGATCGACCAGGTTGACCCTACCTGTGCCAGCTGGGCATCAGGCGCCGTACTGAACCCCTATTCCGGCAGGACGATCAAAGGCATCAGTCGCAGAAGCCAGATGTACCAGGTGGCAAAAAGTAAGTATCAACAGTTGGAAACACTGATCGGCTCAAAAATATTGCTCCCGGCCCCGCTTTTAGTATTTGACGCGGATGAAGCTGACACTAACTCTGCTGTTCCGGAAACGCTGTTGATACCTTTCAGGCAAAAGGACAACCTGCAGCTATTTGAAGAAGTCGCCCTGGTGGACAATACATTGCTTTTAAAAGAATGGAGGAAATTCCTGCAGCAAAATAACGCTATCACTAACGGCCTGTTTGATCTTAACCAGCTCAGCTACCAGAACGGACCGGTTCAATACCAGGATAAACAATACAGTAAGATTATTTTCTGCAATGGTGTTGCCGCTCATAGTTCCCCGCTTTTCTCCCGGCTGCGCTTTACACAGAACAGGGGTGATGTACTGCTGATCCGAGCAGCGCAATTAGACCGGAACTATATCTATCAAAAAGATAAGCTAAGGTTGCTGCCCAGGTCAGACCATACCTTCTGGTGTGGCAGCAACTATTTATGGGTTTATGACGATATGGTTCCTAACCAGGAATGGGCGGAGCAAACCATCGAAAAACTTAAGCGCTGGCTGCTGGCGGACTTCGAAGTAGAAGCGCACATCTGCGCCAAAAGACCTACCACCGCCGGTCAGATCCCTTTTATAGGCTGGCACCCTCTTTTCCCCGGTATAGGAATTTGTAACGGTTGGGGCACAAAAGGCTTTTCAGCCGGCCCGTTGTGGGTAGAAAACTTTGTACAGGAATCGATCTTAAATAAACGACCGGCAATGTTTCAAACCGTCTTAGACAAATGGTGCCTCTAAGCGGAATTTAAGAAATGGACAACGTCTGCTTAACACAAATCCATTATATTTGAACTCAGATGCCTTTTTAAAAGCCTAATGAGCCACTACGATATCATTATACAAAAGTTAGACGCGTTTATACGGAAATATTACCTCAACCAGTTGATCCGGGGGAGCCTGATATTCCTGGCAGCCATTCTATTGTATGTATTGCTGGTTACGGTAGGGGAATATTTCTTTTATTTCTCCATACGGGTAAAATGGACTTTATTGGTATTCCTGCTTAGCCTGGGGCTTTTGGCATTAATAATATGGGTCGTGATACCGCTTTTGAAAATCAGGAAGCTGGGCAAAGTAATCAGCCATGAGCAGGCGGCGACCATTGTGGGTGATTTTTTCCCGGAGGTAGAGGACAAATTACTCAATGTATTACAGTTAAAAAAGCAACCTGCCGGCACTTTTGAAAGCCGGGAACTGATAGAAGCCAGCATTGATCAAAGGGCGGGCAGAATATCGGTACTTTCTTTTGGCAATGCGGTCGATCTCAGGAAAAACAGGAAATATTTACCCTACCTGGCCATTCCTCTACTTACCGGCATCCTGATCTTCCTCTTTGCTCCTAAAATATTTACAGAAGGAGGCTACCGCCTGGCACAACCCTCTGTCTTGTTTGCCAAACCGGCCCCTTTTACTTTTGAGATCCTGAATAAAAACTTTGATCTTATACAAGGACAGTCTTTTACGCTACAGGCACAATTCAAAGGTCAGAAGCAGCCACAGCAAATGTTCATAGAAATAGAAGGAGAGCAAATAGAAATGCAGGCCGAAAAACCGGGCACTTACACGTATACTTTTGAAAAAGTGTATAAGAACACCCAATTTCGCTTATATGCTGCCGATTATTACACAGAGCCTTACACACTCCGCGTGCAACTTAAGCCGGAGCTCCAACAAATGCAAATGACGCTGAATTATCCGGCCTATACCGGCAAGGCTGGTGAAGTGCTGCAGGGACTATCCGATATCAGCGTTCCGGCCGGCACCACCATCACCTGGAGTTTACAAGCCGCCCATACAGATGCTATCATGGTGCTGGCAGGATCAGTCGACCAGTCTTTTGTAAAAAAGCAGGACAAATTCGCTGCATCAGTAAAATTCATATCCAGCCTGCCCTATTACCTGCTATTGTCGAATCAGCAGCAGGCACAGGTAGACACTTTAAAATATAATGTACAAGTCATAGAAGATCAATATCCCCAGGTGGATATACAAGTACTCAAAGATTCTACCCTGGCCCAGCAAATCCTGATCACAGGAACTGCAGGCGATGACTATCTCGTCCGGCAAAATCTTTTTGTGTACCAGGTACTGGACCAAAACCAGAAAGTGATCAAAACCGGGAACGTTGCCCTGAAATCGGGTGCACAAGTGGTCCAGTTTACCCACTATTTCGATGTAGGCACTTTACGCCTGGCACCGGGCCATCAGGTAAATTACTTTGTTGAAGTATGGGACAATGATGCGGTCAATGGCAGCAAAAGCAGGCGTAGCCAGGTAATGAGCTGGAAAGCGCCGGCACTGTACGAAATGGATAAAGCCATGACGGAAAACGCGGAAAAGATGAATGCCAGCATGAGCACCAGTGCGGCACAGGCCGAAGCGCTGCAGGAAGAGTTCAAAGACATGCAGAAAGAACTGATGGACCAGAACAGCTCCAGCTGGGAAAGAAACCAGAAAATGCAATCGATGCTGGACAAAAACCTGCAGATCAAGCAAAACCTTGAAAACCTGAAAAAACGGTTTGAAGAGCAACAGAAGCAAGCCGATGCCAAGAACCTGAGTGAAGATTTCAAAGAAAAACAGGAGGCGATAAAAGAGCAGATTGATAATTTAAAAGATGAGCAGCTGGAAGAACAATTGCAGAAACTGCAGGAAATGTTGCAACAAAAAAACCAACAGAACCAAATGCAGCAGATGCAAGAAATGGAGCAAAAGAACAAGCTCTTCCAGATGGACATGGAACGGCTGCAGGAGCTGATGAAAAAGCTGGAAATGCAGCTGAACATGGAAAATATGGCCAAACAACTCGATCAGCTGGCTGAAAAACAAAATAAAATTGAAGAGTCTACCGATAAAGGACAGCAATCGAACGAAGCCTTGAAAAAAGAGCAGGACGCCCTTAAAAAAGAGCTGGAAAAGATGCTGAAAGAAGGCGCTGAAAAAATTGCCGAACAAAATGACAAACTGGAAAAGCCCCAGGACCTTAAAGATATGGAGGCGGTAAAAGAGCAGGGAAAAGATGCCGCAAGCGATATGAAGGAGAGTAGCGACCAGCTACAGCAAAACAATAAATCATCCGCGAAAAAATCACAACAGCAGGCCAAGAACAAACTGGCAGAAATGAGTAAAAAAATGGCCGGCATGTCTGGCAGCATGGATATGGAACAGGTGGAGCTGGATATAAAAGCCACCAGGCAATTGCTCACCAACCTGATCCGTTTCTCATTCGATCAGGAGGAGTTAATGAATAAACTACGCAGGACCAATCCAAACAGCCCGCAATATATCGCGTTAACTAAAGAGCAGAACAGGCTAAAAAACAACACCGCCATGATCAAGGACAGCCTGTTTGCCTTAAGTAAAAGAATTTTCCAGATAGCAGCCACGATCAATAAAGAAACCTCGGATCTGGACAACCGTATCGCCCAGGCACTGAGCACACTGGAAGCCAAAAGAACAGGTGAAGTAGTCACGCACCAGCAATACGCGATGACAGCCGCAAATAACCTGGCACTACTGTTGAACGAATTATTGGCCAACCTGATGCAGCAGTCTTCATCAGGATCAGGAAGCGGCTCTTCTGGGAAGCCACAAAAAGGCAAAGGGCAAAGCTCGGGCTCAGGGATGATGAAAGACATCATTACCGGCCAGCAGGAGATGGGCAAGGGCCTGAATGGTATGAAACAAGGCCAGGAAGGTGGTGGACAGCAACAGGGCGGACAACAACCTAATGGACAACCCGGTGGCAATAGCCAGGGCCAGGGTAACAGCCAGTCCGGTGGCTCCGAAGGCCAGGCAGAACAGGTTGCCCGGCTGGCCCAGCAACAGGCCATGCTGCGCAAACAGCTCCAGGACCTGAATAATTTATTAAATAGTAAAGGCATGGGCGGCGGCACCGTTTCCAAAGAGATCAGGGATATACAGGCAGCTATGGACAAAATGGAAACCGACCTGGTATATCGTAAAGATCCAAGTGAACTGATCCGCAGGAATAAAGAGATCTTAACCCGGATGCTGGAAGCCGAAAAAGCCATACAGGAGCAGGAAGAAGACAATAAGCGTAGCGCAGAGGCGGGTAAAGACGCCCCACGCCCTATTCCCTCTGAGTTATCGGAACATCTTAAACGACAGCAACTGTTATTTGAACAGTATAAAAAAGGCTTGCCGGCTTTAAAACCATTTTACCAGAAAATGGCGGAAGAATACTTACGTAAGGTACAACAGCCCTAAAAAATTTAATGCAGCGCAACAGAGTTAAAGTAATTAGCATTATACTTTAGTAACCAATGATTTTGTATATTGCAGTGATAGTACTTAACGAAGCTAAACCCGGAAATTCATGCTGAAAATCTCCCCGCGCTGGAAAAAAATCATACTTTATACCCTGGGCAGTATTGTTGTTCTGTTTATCGCTTTATGGGGTATCCTGTACTGGTATGTAAGTACCCATAAAAAAGAATTGATCGCTAAAATTGAACAGGCTGCCGGCGATAAAATAGAAGGTAAACTGGAGATCAAAGATATACAGCCGGACTTTTTCAAAAGCTTCCCCATGATCTCTTTCAGGATCGACAGCATCAGTCTCCAGGACAGTCTTTACCGGATCTATAAGACCAAACTGGTCGAGATAGAGCATGCCTATGCAAGGCTCAATTTCTTTTCTGTCTTGAAAGGCAGTCCGAGCTTTTCCAAGATCACCATCGAAAACGGCCATTTCAATATTTTTGTAGACAGCACCGGCTACAGCAATAATTATTTACTTCGGTCAAAAGATACTGCTGAAAAAAAATCCAAAAACAAAGACATGGATATCAGTGATTTTGAAATCAATAATTTCTCAATCAGTATCGACAATAAACCAATGGACAAAAAGTTTGCCTTTACCGTAAACAATTTACAGGGCAGCTATACCTCCGAAAAACCGGGGGCCATAATCCGTTTTTCGATAGACTCCAGGTTTACACAATTAGGCTTTAACCTGGAGCTGGGTTCTTTCCTGAAAAATTCAAATGTAAAAGGCGACTTTAAAGTATCTTTTGATACCGCCGCAAAAACTTTCCATGTCCACAAAACGCCTTTAGATATTGATGGTGAAAAAGTTTATTATGAAGCATCCCTGTCCCTGGACAAGGAAAAAGATATTCCTTTTAAAATGAATTTTGAAGCTAAGGATATCAATTACAATGTTGGCATCAACTGGCTGTCTGAGAATATCTATAATAAGTTATCCAAACTAAAGTTTAAAAACAGCCTGAATGTATATGCGCAGCTGAATGGCGGGTTTATGGAGCGTGGGGCTAACCCGCACATCACCTTACAATATGACACTAAAGATAATAGCGTAGACCTTATGGGCTACAGCTTTGATAAAGTATACTTTAAGGGCAGGTTTGATAACGAAGTTATTGAGGGTATTGCCCGGCATGACAGTAATTCGGTAGTAACCTTAGATACCCTTTCCGCGGATTTTGCTTCCCTGCCCGTCCGGGGTAAAAATATCAGCCTGACCAACCTGAAACATCCTTTTGCGAAAGCCGAACTCGCGGCATCCTTCCAGGCCAGTATCTTAAATAACATTTTCGGCGAACAGTTTAATTTTTCCAAAGGGGAAGCTTCCTATAACCTGAGGTACAATGGCGAGCTTTTCCTGAATACCTTAATCGCTGATGAAATATACGGAGATGTAAACCTGAATAATGTGGATTTCGTTTATAAAGAAAGAAACCTGCACTTCAATCGCGGAAATGTAGCCCTCAAGTTTAACGGGAACGACCTGGGCATTGACAAATTCCAGGTTTTCTCTAACAACAGCGATATCAACATTACCGGTATCTCCAAAGATTTCCTGACCGCCTTCATGGAGCTTCCGGGCAAAGCGATGATGGACCTGAATTTAAAATCCAATAATATTGATTTCGGTGCTTTTGAAACTTATTTTGTGCAAAAAAGGACCAGCAAAGCGAAAGTCAGCACAGGTACAGCGATCAAAACCGCGTCCAGCAAACTGGAAGACTTCCTGACCAATAGCTCAGTGTCCATTAATATGAACATCAATAAAGCGGTGTATAAAAGGTTACAGATTGCCAACCTTAATGCTTTAATGCTCTTCCGGGAAGCCGGTATCAATATTGACCATTTAAACCTGCGGGCGGCAGACGGCACCATTAACCTGAAGGCCGGTATTAACCAGACTGCTCCGAACAACCCGTTTTTTGCTGCTGTCAATGTTAACAAAGTAAAAGTGGATAAATTCTTTTACGCGTTCAACAATTTCGGTTTTAAGGGGCTTACCGAGCGGAATGTGGCAGGCCTGTTTTCAGTTAATGGCGACCTGAAAGGCAATATCACCGACAGGGGCACCCTGCTGGAAAACACCCTCGATGGCAAATTAAACTACCAGTTATCTGATGCGGCACTCAAAAATTTTAGTTTTTTCGATAAGATCAAGCGCTTTTTTCCTAACCGTAAACTGGAACATCTTGAAATACCCAATTTTCAAGGCAGTATGAGCATCAGTAACGGGACCATCACCATACCAACAACTAAACTGGAAACCAGCGCGTTGAACCTTTCTTTCACAGGCAAATATGGGCTTTCCAGCGGCCGGCCAACAGCCATAGACCTCCGGGTACCACTGAGAAATCCACAGGTGGACAAAAAAAGAGAAGAACAGGGTAAGAAAAAGCGTAAAGGAGAAGGTATCGTACTGAACTTTAACGCGACCTCTGATAAAGACGGGAAAATAAATATCGGCGTAGGAAAAACAGAAGGCGCCCGGGACGATATGGACTGGTCTGAAGAGGAAGAAAATTAAGCCACAATTTTACAGTAAATTTGCGGGGTGAAAGAGCAATTAGGATCAACGATTTTAGCCATTGAGAGTTCCTGTGACGAGACCTCTGCTGCAATTATCAGTAATGGCCGGGTGTTAAGTAATATTATCGCTACGCAAAGTGTGCATGAGCAATACGGGGGTGTAGTGCCTGAAATAGCTTCCAGGGCGCACCTGCAAAATATTGTCCCGGTTGTTCACCAGGCATTAGAACAGGCGGGCTTATCAAAATCACAACTTGAAGCAATCGCTTTTACCCAGGCCCCGGGACTTATGGGTTCCCTGCTGGTAGGCGCCAGCTTTGCTAAAGGGATGGCACAGGCCCTGAATATTCCCCTTATCGCGGTGCATCATATGCAGGCCCATGTTTTAGCCCACCTGATTGATGATCCAAAGCCGGATTTTCCTTTTTTATGCTTAACGGTTTCCGGCGGGCACACACAGATCGTACTGGTGCACAACCCGCTGAAAATGGAGATTTTGGGCGAAACGATAGATGACGCGGCCGGTGAGGCATTTGATAAAGTGGCCAAAATGCTGGACCTTCCCTACCCCGGCGGACCGCTGATCGATAAATACGCACAAACCGGGAATCCCTTAGCTTATGAATTCCCAATCCCTAATATCCCGGACCTGAACTTTAGCTTTAGCGGGATAAAAACCGCCGTACTTTATTTTTTACAAAAACAGGTAAAGCTCAACCCTGACTTTATAAAAGAAAACATCAATGATATAGCCGCTTCGGTACAATACACGATCGTGAAAACGCTGATCAAAAAATTTGAAAAGGCTGCCCGACAATATAAAATCCGGCAGATCGGGGTTGCCGGCGGCGTATCGGCCAATAGCGGTTTAAGAAAGGCCCTCGAGGAATTAGGACAAAAAAACAAATGGGAAGTATTCTTGCCCAAATTTGAATATTGTACCGACAATGCCGCCATGATTGCCATCACCGCACATTACAAAATGCTGCATGAAGCATTTACTGACCTGGGCGCCGTACCTGCTGCAAGAGCGGAATGGTAGCCCGAATACATCCTATAGCCACAATGCTGATCATAAAAAATGGCCAATACCTATTTTCAATTTAAGCAGTTTACCGTATACCAGGACAAGGCGGCGATGAAGGTGAGTACAGATGCCTGTATACAGGGAGCGATCGCAGCACAGTACTGGCAAAAAAATCAACCCGGGCAAATACTGGACATCGGTTCCGGAACCGGTTTACTTTCGCTGATGCTGGCCCAGGAACTGCGCCAGGCCGATATTATTGCTTTGGATATCGAGGAGCAGGCCTTCTTACAAACTAAAGAAAACTTTTCACAAAGCCCCTGGCAGGAGCGCTTAACCGCCCTGCATTGCGCTTTGCAATCTTTCGAGCCTGGAAAAAATTTCGAGGCCATTATCTGCAATCCCCCGTTCTTCCATAAGCATCTGAACAGTACGGCCAGAGACCGTAATACGGCCCGGCATGATGAAGGGTTAAGCAAAGAGGTACTTGCCCAACACATCAGTAATTTATTAAGCGAAACAGGACGTTGCTGCCTGCTCTACCCGGTAAGCGAATGGCAGGCCTGGACAATGGCGGCCGCAGCAAACAACTTATTCGCGGAACATATCATACAGGTACAACCCTACCCGGACAAAGCGTCCAATAGAGTGATCGGTTTTTTCGGCAAAAAAGAAACCATGGAGCCCACGTCGGCAACACTAACGATTTATACCGGCGCCGGTAAAGCTTATACTCCCGCATTTATCGAAATTATGGGGCAGTACTACCTGCATCTATAAATACATCATTTACCCCGGCAACCTACCCGGATTGCCGCAAACTTCAGCCTTTATGCAGCTTAAAACGATCCGCTACATCGACCAGGAAGAACAACTACCACAGACCGGCAGAGTAATACCTGCTCAACAAGACCCCGAGCATATCATTGTTTACCAGGCTTACAACACACAGATTACCGACTATGCCCTAACCCATCAGCAACTGGGTGGTCCCCATTTCAATTATGAGCGTATGTCCTGGATCAAGCCTGGTTTTCTCTGGATGATGTACCGCTGTGGCTGGGCCGCTAAAGAAGGACAGGAAAATGTGCTCGCTATCCGGATCCGGAAAGCAGACTTTATTTACCTGCTGCGTAATACTGCCTATTCCACGTTTAAAAGAAAGATATATGCGGATAAAAACGAGTGGCAGCAAGACCTGGCACAAAAAGCAGGTCGTTTGCAATGGGACCCCGACCATGACCCCTATGGCCGGGAAATAGAAAGAAGAGCTATTCAGGTAGGACTTAAAGGGAGTTTACTGCAACAATTTGGCCGAGAGATGATCCATAGTATTGAAAACATAACTGGTTTTGTACATGAACAAAAACAAATACTGGATAAAAAAGGAATTGAAAGTTTATTAGTACCGGTTGAAACACTTTTTGAAACCCAACATCCGGGATTGGACCAATGGCTCGGCCTCGGCAGGCTGAATGGATAATCTTATTACAAAATAGCTACCTATGCAACAAAAGCTACCCAAAATTTATGTATTCAGTGGCCTGGGTGTTGACCACAGGGTCTTTGCCGATATTGATTTTGGAAGCTTCGAAATTATCCATATTCCCTGGCTGCAACCACTGGCTAAGGAAACGATAGCCGCCTATGCTGCAAGGTTAGCTGCATTGATCACGGATCACTCCCCTATACTCATAGGCCTTTCATTCGGCGGCATTATTGCCCAGGAAGTCGCCCGTATTATTCCCTGCAAACAAATTATACTTATCGCCTCGGCAAAAAACAAATCGGAATTACCTGCAATCTACAGGATCATTGGGATCAGCCACCTGCATCATTTTGTACCCGGCTTCCTGTTTACCTATGCCGGGCGATTAACCCAATGGTTTTTCGGCGTAAAGACGGAAGATCAGAAGAAACTGCTGGCCACTATTTTACAAGAAACCAATCCTGTATTCAGAAGCTGGGCCATTAATGCCTTGCTTAACTGGACAAGAAAAGATCAGGCCCCGGGGAACATAGTTTCCATACATGGAAGTAAAGACAGGCTTATTCCTATACGCAATGTAGCAGCAGGTTTCACCCTTCCCGGAGCCGGCCATTTTTTGACGGTGACCCATGCAAAAGAGGTTAGTGAACTTCTGCTGGTAATCCTTAAACAATAAATAAAATTTCAAAAAAAATTTGGTTTTTAAAATTCCTCCCCTACATTTGTTCTGAAAATGACAAACATCAACCGCGCATATTACCAATCTTGGTTTTACTTCTTTAGCAAAGAGGCCGGGTATCGTTTGTCTGAACTATAGTAATATTTTGTTTTCACATTTGACGATATATCCCGGCCCGAGCGGCCGGGATTTTTTTATTTTATGAACATTGCAATTCAGGGTTACCCGGGAAGTTTTCATCATGAAGCGGTGCAGCAGTATTTTGGCAAAACTGCCAGGGTCACACCATGCGCCAACTTCAGGATACTGGTTGATAGACTGAGCAGCGACCTCACTATTGACGCCGGTTTGATGGCGATTGAAAATTCGATCGCAGGTAGTATTTTGCCCAATTACAGCCTGCTGTTCAACAGCGACCTCCGGATCTGTGGAGAAGTTTATCTGTCCATCCGGCAACAGCTGATGGTACACAAAGGCGTCGCTTTAAGCGAAATAAAAGAAGTGCATTCGCACTATATGGCCCTTTTGCAATGTAGCCGCTACCTTGATCCTCAACAATGGAAACAGGTAGCTACCGAAGATACAGCCCTAAGTGCCCGGAATATAAAAGACCAGGGCTTAAAACATATTGCTGCTATTGCTGGAAAAACCGCAGCTGAACTTTATGAACTCGATATTATAGCCGGCGATATACAGGACCAGGCAAATAATTATACCCGTTTCCTTATATTAAAACGGGAAGCGACGCTGGTTCCTGATGCGGACAAAGCTTCTCTAAGTTTTCGCTTAGACCATGAAACCGGGAGTCTGGCCAAAATATTAAACATAATAGCGGCCGGCGGTTTGAACATCAGTAAACTGCAAAGCTACCCAGTTGCCGGTACAGCATTCCAGTACTACTTTATCGTTGACCTGGAATTTGACCAGATGATTCAACTTGAGGAGGTACTCACAGCCCTTAAAACACATACCCACACCCTGACCATAAAAGGAATCTACAACAAAAGTATATGGAAATTGCAATAAGACTAAACGATATTAAGGAATACTACTTTTCCGCCAAACTCAGGGAAATAGATGCCATGAAGAAGGCCGGTAAAAAAGTCATTAACCTGGGCATTGGCAGTCCGGACCAGGCGCCCCACTCTTCGGTTATAGCAACATTGAACAACAGCAGCCATGTTCCGGGAAACCACGGCTACCAAAGCTACAAAGGTATTCCGGCCCTAAGGCAGGCTGTAGCCTCCTGGTACCGGGAGCAGTACCAGACAGCCATCAACCCGGAAACAGAAATATTGCCTATGATGGGTAGTAAAGAAGCGATTACCCATATCTGTATGACTTATCTTAACCCGGGAGATAAAGTATTGATCCCTAATCCTGGTTACCCCACCTACCGTAGCGCGGTAAGCCTTGCCGGTGGTATTGGTCAGGACTATGATCTTTCGGAAGCAAACAATTTTGAACCTGATTTTGAACAATTGAACAGGATCGGCAAAAATGAATATAAAATAATGTTTGTCAATTTCCCGCATATGCCTACCGGAAAGCAATTAAACAGAGCAGGTTTTGAGCAATTGGTGCGGTTTGCCAGGGCAAAGAATATCTTACTGGTGCATGATAATCCATATAGCTTTATCCTGAACGAGCAGCCCTTCAGCATACTGAGCATAGAGGGAGCTAAAGATTGCGCGATAGAACTGAATTCTTTGAGCAAATCGCACAATATGGCCGGGTGGAGAATTGGATTTATGATAGCTTCGGAGCAAAAGATCAGTGAGGTGCTCCGGTTCAAATCCAATATGGACAGCGGTATGTTTCTCCCTTTACAACTGGCCGCTGTAAAGGCATTAAGCCTGGATCAGGAATGGTATACAACGCTAAACAATGAATACATGAAGCGTAAAGAGCAAGCCAAAATAATCTTTGATCAACTCAAATGCACCTATACAGATAACCAGGCCGGGATGTTTTTATGGGGGCGTGTACCGGAGCACTATGCAGATGGATTCCGGCTCAGCGATGAAATTTTACAGCGGCACCAGGTCTTTATCACGCCGGGCGGTATATTCGGCAGCAATGGCACCAAATACATAAGAATAAGTTTATGCAGCCCGGTAGACCTATTGGAAGAAGCATTAGAAAGAATAAGTTTACATGAAACAGTTACCTAAAAAAAATATAGCTATTATAGGTGTAGGGTTAATCGGCGGCTCCTTTGCCCTGCGGCTACATGAGAAAAAACTGGCCGGGCAGCTCCTTGGAGTAGAGCCAGATCCGGAACATGCCAGACAGGCCCTGGAACTGGAGCTCATTGATCATATCTGCTCTTTAGGAGAAGCAATCCGGGATGCAGAAGTGCTGATACTCACTATTCCAGTAAACATCATTTGTACGTTATTACCTGGCATACTGGACCAGGTCAGCCCCGATCAGATTGTACTGGATACCGGTTCTACCAAAGCAAGCATTATTGATTGTATCCGTGACCATCCGAACAGGAAACGATTTGTAGCAACCCATCCTATGTGGGGCACAGAGTATAGCGGCCCTTCAGCTGCTGTGCCGCATGCATTTCAATCAAAATCAGTGGTCCTTTGTGATAAAGAAGACAGCGCTCCCGATGCGATCGCATGGGTAGAACATATGTATGGTAAAATCGGCATGCATCTCCTGGAGATGAGTGCACAAGAGCATGATCTACATACCGCCTATATTTCCCATATCTCGCATATTACTTCATTTGCATTGGCCAATACAGTTTTAGCAAAAGAACAACAAGCCAACACTATCTTTGAGCTGGCCAGCTCCGGCTTCGAAAGTACCGTAAGGCTGGCCAAAAGTAATCCCGGAATGTGGCTGCCCATTTTGCAACAGAATAAAACAAACATCCTGGAAGTCCTGGAAGAACATATCACACAACTCAATGCCTTCAAAACGGCCATTGAAATGGAACATACAGAAGAACTACTACAACTCATATTAAAAGCGAACCAAATCAAAAAAATCTTAAAATAGCACTAACTTTGAAGACATAATCAGATGGAAAATAATACAAAGGTACAGGAGCAAAACATAGCAACAATATGGGAGCAGCGACCGCTTATTATCAGTGGTCCCTGCAGTGCGGAAACTGAAGAGCAGGTGTTACAGGGAGCCCGGGACCTCGCAGCCACAGGCAAAGTGAATATTTTCCGGGCCGGTATCTGGAAACCGAGGACCAAACCCGGCATGTTTGAAGGCGTAGGAGCTACCGGCTTGCCCTGGCTGCAAAAAGCAAAAAAACAGACCAGTTTACCCATAGCAGTCGAAGTCGCTACTGCCGGCCAGGTAGCATTGGCACTGGCGCATGAGGTAGACATCCTCTGGATTGGGGCGCGCACTACTGTAAACCCATTTTCTGTCCAGGAAATCGCGGATGCCTTAAGAGGTGTAAACGTCCCTGTAATGATCAAAAACCCGATCAATGCGGATATAGAATTGTGGTCTGGCGCTATGGAACGGATATCGAGAGCCAATATTTCAAAAATAGGCCTGATCCACCGTGGCTTCAGCAGCTATGGAAATACCCAGTACCGGAATGCACCGATGTGGCACCTGGCCATAGACATGAAGCTCAGGTACCCCGATGCACTGATGATTAACGACCCCTCCCACATATGCGGCAGGAGAGATACCCTGCAAGCTGTAATGCAGAAGGCAGCCGACCTGGACTATGACGGGCTGATGATCGAAAGCCATATCGACCCTGATAAAGCCTGGAGTGATGCGGCACAGCAAATAACTGCAGGACGGCTTAAAGAAATCCTGGAAGAAATCCAGTGGCGGAAAGAGGATGCTAATTCAGCATCCTATCGTACTGCCCTGGAAGCTATAAGGCAAAAGATCAACCAGCTGGATGACGAATTGCTGCAGCTCTTAAGCCAGCGCATGCAATTGGCTGAAGAAATCGCCCGGTACAAAAAAGAAAACAATATTACTATTCTGCAATCCGGGAGATGGTCAGAAGTCTTAGACAATGCCATCAAAACAGGTGCAAAAAAAGGCTTAAGTAAAGATTTTATCACCCGGTACTTCGACGCGATTCATATTGAAAGTATCAATCATCAAAAGAAAATAATGGATAGTAGGGACTAAAACAGCAGCGAATGGAATTAAAAGTATTCAGAATTGCCCGCCAGCAGGTCGTATATTATTTTGACGCAGCTTTTGCAGAGCTCAGTCAGCTGGCCGATAAAAGTACGGCAATCATCATTACCGATAAAAATGTATTTGAGGCTCATAAATCCAAATTCAAAGACTGGCGTACAATCGTTATAGAGCCCGGGGAACAGTATAAGCATTTTGACACGGTCCGATATATTATTGATAGACTTGCCGGCTATGAAGCCGACCGGAACTGTCTATTGGTCGGTGTCGGAGGCGGTGTGGTTACGGACATTACAGGTTTTGTCGCCAGCATTTACATGCGTGGTATTAAGTTTGGTTTCGTGCCCACCAGCCTGCTCAATATGGTAGACGCTTCCCTTGGCGGTAAAAACGGCATTGATTTCGGTTTGTATAAAAACCTGGTCGGCTGTATTACCCAACCTGAATTCATCCTGCAGGATGTAAGCCTTTTAAAGACCTTACCAGAAGAAGAATGGGAAAATGGTTTTTCCGAGATCATCAAGCATGCCTGTATCAAGGATAAAGTAATGCTGGATGACCTGGCCCGTCACAAGATCAAAGATTTCCAGGCCAACCAGGAGCTGCTGGATGAGCTGATCCGCAGGAATGTTTTCCTGAAACTCAAAGTCGTACAGAAAGACCCTTTCGAAGCCAGGGACCGTAAACTGCTCAATTTCGGGCATACGATAGGGCATGCTATAGAAAACAGCTACGGGCTGGCCCATGGCAAAGCTGTCGCTATAGGCATGGTGCTGGCGGCTAAAATATCGGCCCGGGAAACCGGGTTCGATGAACTGGAAAAACTAAAAAAGGTTTTGAACAACTATAATCTTCCTACAAATATCAGGTTCGAAGCAACTACCATTTTTGAGGTATTAAAGCTGGATAAAAAACGTTCCGGCGAACAGATCAATTTCATATTGCTACAAAACACAGGAAAAGCACTGATCTACCCCATCGGCCTGACTGAGCTGCAGCACTATTTACACTCATTCGAAAAAGAGCCATAATGCGCGTACAGATCGAAGCTTCAAGACTTAAAGGCAGTATCACTATTCCCAGCTCTAAAAGTGCCATGCAGCGGGCCTGTGCAGCAGCATTGCTCAACAAAGGTACTACGGTTATCACGCAACCGGGCATCAGCAATGATGACCAGGCGGCATTATCCATCATCCGGCAATTGGGTGCCCGGGTACAGGAAAATAATGGGCATATATTGATTAGCAGCAATGGACTGGAAAGCATCCGCTCCGCCCATCCCGGGACTCTTAATTGCGGGGAGTCCGGCCTGAGTATCCGTATGTTTACACCCATTGCCGCGCTCAACCCCAAGCCCATTATCATCGATGGTGAAGGCTCTTTAAAGAACAGGCCTATGCATTTCTTTGAGGAAGTATTACCCGCACTTGGGGTGACCATTCAATCGCAGCAAGCCTGCATTCCGCTACACATTAAAGGGCCATTACTAGGAAAAACGATCAGTGTAGACGGCAGCAAAAGTTCCCAGTACATTACCGGCCTTATTATGGCTTATGCAGCAACGGTAACGGAAAAGACCGTTATAGAGATCACTGATCTAAAATCCCGGCCATATATCGATCTGACCCTTCATATCATGCAGCATTTCGGGATGAATGTACCCCGTAATGAAAACTATGAAAAATTTGTTTTCCAGGCAGCCTATCAACAAGAAAGAAAAGATATCCATTATACTGTAGAGGCCGACTGGAGCAGCGCGTCTTTCCTGCTGGTAGCTGCTGCGATCAACGGAGTGCTTACGGTAAAAGGCCTGGACCTGGATTCAACACAGGCCGATAAAGCGATCTTAAAAGCACTAACAGATGCCGGGGCACATATGAACTTTACACAGGATAGTATCAACATCACCACAGGCGCCCCTTTAAAGGCATTTGATTTTGATGCTACCGATTGCCCGGACCTGTTTCCGCCCCTGGTAGCGCTTGCGGCCCATTGCAGCGGCATTTCGCGTATTAAGGGCGTTAAAAGGCTCATCCACAAAGAAAGTAACCGGCAGCAAAGTTTGGAGCAGGAATTTACCCGGATGGGCCTGCATCTTTATTCTGAAGGCGACGACATGTTCATACATGGCGGCCAACAACTACAGGGCGCTGAAGTGTGCTCTCATAACGATCACCGGATTGCCATGGCCTTAAGTATAGCAGCCTTAAATGCATCCGGTACCACAAGCATCAACGATGCCGCAGCCATAAAAAAATCTTACCCGGGCTTTTATAGTGATTTAAAAAAACTGGGCGCCGCTATTGTACAGACTGAAACATAAAAAGCTTTTCGTTCCCCCGAAGAAAATAAGATGAAGGATTAAAAAATGGACAAAAATTTGCGTAGCCAAATAACTACGCTTATATTTGTAGCCAAATGACTTCATAATGAATTTAAGAAGAGATGTTTTCCAGGCAATTGCAGATCCTACCCGCAGAGCGATCCTTACCCTGCTGGCCACCCAGGCCATGACCGCCGGGGCAATAGCGGCGAATTTTGATACCGCCAGGCCTACCGTATCTAAACACCTGCAGATACTCAGCGAATGTGAATTATTAAAGCCGCAGCAAAACGGACGGGAAATTGTTTATCATCTTAACCCGAATAAGATGAAAGAGGTAGCCGATTTTATAGCGCCGTTCGCCAAAATGTGGGATGAGCGCTTCAATACTTTAGAATCTATAATGAAAAACTACAACAACAAAAAATAAATGGAACTGAAAACAAAAATTCACGCAGAAAAGGATAAGCAGGAACTGATCATTACCAGGGAGTTTGACCTGCCGCTGGAGCTCCTATTCAAAGCCTATGAAGACCCCGAAATTGTGGCGCAATGGATGGGGACTAAAGTAATAAAACTGGAGAACCGGGAACATGGCAGCTGGCGGTATGAAACTGCTTACAACGGGCAGGTAGTTTTTGCTGCGAATGGCGTTATCCTGGATTTTATACCTGAGCAGAAAATTACACGCACTTTTCAAATGGAGCAGAGCAGTTTCCCGGTACAATTAGAGTTCTTCGAATTTGAAGCCCTCAACGCTACCACAAGTATGCTGCGCATGCAAATCATCTTTAAATCTGTGGCCTTCCGGGACCAGTTGTTACAAATGCCTTTTGCACAGGGCTTAAGCAGCGCACATGACAGGCTTCAGGATACACTTAAATCCTTAAAATAAATACAAAATGAAAAAACGTAACCTGATTATCTACTGGGTATTTACCATTTTCCTCTCCTTTGCGATGCTGGCAGGGGGCATTCAGCAAACCCTGCAGATAGGGGGCTATAACGAGATCGCAACGGCACTTCATTATCCTTTATATATGCTAAGTATCCTTGGCATCTGGAAATGCCTGGGTGTTGTCGCCATACTGATACCGGGATTCCCGCTATTGAAAGAATGGGCTTATGCCGGTTTTTTCTTTGTGCTATCGGGTGCTGCAATCTCGCACTTCATTTGCCGGGAACCCTTTACCGCTGCCCTACCGGCATTAATTTTGTTACTAGTAACTAGTGTATCCTGGTATTTCAGGCCAGCGGCCAGGAAGCTCACCATTACGAAAAACTAAACTCCGTCATCATGAATCAACAAGCCGATAGTTTTTTTGAAAAGCCAGGAAAATGGCAAGCTGAGTACAACATGCTCAGGGATCTTATTGAGGGCCAAAAAGAACTGGAAGAAGATTTCAAATGGATGCATCCCTGTTATACACTTGAAGGTAAAAACGTGGTGCTCATTCATGGATTTAAAGATTATTGCGCCTTATTGTTTCATAAAGGCGCGCTCATGAAAGATCCTAAAGGCATCCTGATCCGGCAAACCGAAAATGTGCAATCAGCGAGACAACTTCGTTTCCGCAACACCGATGAGATCACGAAACAGAAGGCCGTCATTAAAGCGTATATTGAAGAAGCGATCGCTATTGAAAAATCGGGAAAGAAAGTGGTATTAAAGGAAGTTGCAGCATACCCGGTACCTGAAGAATTTAAAAATGCCCTGGAAGAAGACAATTCCTTACATAAAGCTTTCTATGCTTTAAGCCCGGGACGGCAAAAAGGATATTTATTTTATTTTAACCAGGCAAAGCAGTCCGCCACCCGTACATCAAGGATTGCAAAGTACTACCAGCATATTTTAAATGGAAAGGGCATTGATGACCCTGAATAATTTTTTAAACAGTACTATAAAAGCCTGCACTTGCAGGCTTTTACTCATAAATGGCATTAGCATTAATTTCAATGGTACAGGATCAGGCCAATACAGGAAAAAGACAATCCCGGAATAAGCAGGCATAATCCGCGATCAGCTTACTTTTATCCATACCGTTTATAATGCGCCGCGCCTGCAGGAAATCAACTTCGCGTTCATTGATATAATCACTTAGCTTTTTACCGGTAAAAGAGCCATATTTCATCCCATTGATCATAATATTGGCCGCATAAAGCGGGTCTAATGCCAAATCAGGATTGCTTAAAAGATCAATACCCAGTCGCTTTCCGGCCTTATCATAATTATTCTTCCAGGTTAATTGCACAAAGCCCCTGCCATAGTAGGGATAGTAAGCTTTACTTTTCAAGTAGCCTTCTCCGCCAAATTCCTTCATCGGTGTCAACCTGTTTTTCGGGTAAGCAGGATTATGACATTCATGATAGGCTGTCGCCAACACGTAAGCAAGCTGTTCCTTCATCTTTAATCCCTGTTTGAAAAACTCCGCGACAAGCAGCTCTATCGAAGTTACCTGTAATGTGCTATAGCCTGCCGGGAATAGGCCACGCCTGCCGGCATCAAAATCAAACCGGTACACCCCATACTCCTTTCCGGGTACCGATCATGGCTTCCCTTTCCTCGTTACAATTTAGTGCTATACTACTCTTCCTCCATTTATTGAATGGATGTTTTCTTGATTTAAAGCCTAAAGAAGTATGAAATTCTATTTTTTTCACCCTGATCTCATGGTATTTACCGTTCTGCTCCAGGCGCATCAACATATTCCCGGCATTGTCGGTAAATATTACTGCTTTTAATGCCGGGTTATCCTTATCCATATACACCAGAGCACTGCTATACTGCGATGCTGCGCTATCAAGGATCCAGTTCGCCCTGATACTTGATTTTAGCTTCACTTGTTTTCGTTCCAGTAATGCCCGCGATAAAGGAGCATTATTCATTGAATGAGCTCCTGAATCGGGAGCATACGCGGAAAAAAAATGCTTCGGCGACTTCTTATATTGATCCGGCATATCTAGCCGGTAACCCACAGGATCTATACTATTTAAAACAGGGTAATTTGAAGTGTCCTTCGGGGCATTTGACCCGGCAGTATCCGACCACCTGCCAGCGCTACTCAGCAAATAGGGGGCCGCAGTCATACAAGCTAATAAGATTAATTCTTTTTTCATTCTACAATTATTTTTTCATGTTGCGCCGGAGTAATAGTCATCGTTTTTAATCCGGGTTTTAGATAAAATTGACTGAGCATTTCGGTACGTTCGTCTTTGCACTTATCCAGCTTAATGCTCAACTCTGCTACCTGTTGTTTATACTCATCAATTTCTTTTCTTTTTTGTTCCAGTTCCAGTATTTTGTTCTGGAGCAGGTTCTCCTGCGATTTGGAATAACTGCCAAACAGAAAGACTACTACCGCTGCCAGTATATAAATTACCCAGCTCGACAGTGTTTTAGGATCTGATTTGGGAAAGGGGATTGGTTTCATAGGCATAAATTTTTACTATCGGGTATATTAAATTATTACAAAAAACAGTTGCATATTATTTACTGATTGTCTGCATTGTTCCAATTCAAGCATCTGAATATTGAACAAAAAAATCACACTGTTTATATTTTACAAATATCGCCATTTCATACGCCATACTATGACGTAATAACCTAAAAATACATGCGCTTATACGCGTGTTAATAACAATAAAATATGCCAAAAATAAAAATCAGAATAATTATTAACCTACGTCATACTTTGACGCATACCCCCATTTATTTTGCTGAAAAGTAACAGAAAAAATCGCTTTAACCATTAAATAGTTTTCTATAGAGTATACAGATTTCAACCTTTAATCATACATAGCCATAGCCCCGATCTGTGCGATATCCGGATAGTACCAAAAGAAAAGCTACTTACCGGCAGGGGAATTTTCATGCCTGAATAAAGACAAACCTGCACGCTATTAAAAACTATAAACATTTAACTATTAAACCATTTAAACTATGTCAACATTTAACATTTGCCAGGGTCGTGTCGTACTAAAAAACACCATGGAAACAGACCTGAATCCCAGCCAGCTGCTCATAGAATGCTTTGCCTACACCAGTGAGCATTCCAGCCTTTGGGTAGGCGCCGGGATAACCGATGCTAACGGAGCTTTTAAAATTGCCATAAAGGAAGCTTATAATAGCGCCCCTTTAAAATTGAAAGTTTACAACCATGCCCAATTAATCCATGAAGCATTAATTGACGGCATCAAAAACGATATCATTATGGAAATCCAGACCGGCAGTTTCGATTTCCTGGTAGACAATGATCATCTTGAAAAATTCCACGCCGATTACATTTCTGTATCAGGTAATATAAACCTGGGAGCGGAACAAATACCTGCCGTTCCTGCCAATGAGGGTATTGCCGTCGTATTATCACAGGCATCCTTCGGAGTCAATGAAGCTATAGCCGGTTCTTATATAGACAGTATGGGTAATTATGAGATCAGGTTACCATACCGTTTATTGTTTTCCAAACAAATGGCGGAGAAATTCAGTAATTCTCCACTACTTATTATTGAAGTCGTGCAGGCAGAAACAACGCTGCTGGCGCAAAGCGAACTATTCGAGATCCAAAGCCAGGATACCAGCGTCAATTTAAATATAGCTATCGCCCACAAACAGTATTTTCTGGATGAATGGCGCCTGGTTAAAAACCGTATGATGTCTGTTACACGATTGGATACATTTGAGACCATTCCTAACGATATCAATTCCATCAGGAGGATTAGCAATGCCAGCGGGCTTCAGGAAGCCATGGTGAGTAATATGCTGCAAGCTGATTTACTGGCCAGGGAGATCGATATTCCCCTGGCACATGCCTATACCTTTAAAAGAGCAGGCTGGGACAACTATACGGACACCGAGAAGGCGAAAGACCTGATTACAAAGGCAGTAGTTAACCACGTTATTGATGCCTTATACAGCGACTATAATAATACAGTAGATGCATTAGGGATTAAAAGCATCAAGGATGAAGGCAATAAGTTCATTTCAGACAAAGAAACTTTAAAAGATATCATCCTGGCCATCACTAATGATGAGCTGATCACCGAGATATTCATCAGGGAAAGCATGAAAGAAACTGATGAAACGCCCGAAGCGTTCTGGACCCGTATCGAAGAGCTGGTAGGCATTACCTATAAAGCGCTTTTACAAAAAGGCCTGCAGGTAGTCGCATTGGTGGGTATCCAGAAAGAAACTGTAATCTATATACTCGCTGCATTAAAAGCCGCCAATGAACAGCCGCTTGCAGACTATGTTCAGGGTAAGAACATAGCATCCTGGTCTAGTATAATCAATGAATTATCGATCCAGCATGAAAAATTATGCGTGGCCGACGAGTTCCAGGATATGGAAGACCCGGAAACTGCATATGCGACCTATATCTACGAAAACAGCAATAAATTATTCTATACCGCTTTTATTAAAAATGAAGTGTTGGATAGCCTGATTGAAACCGGGGGAACGGAACCGGTGATTAAAAACATCCCGGCCCTGAAAACCTTCCTGGCACAATATCCAAAATACGATTTCCGTATTGATAATATCTGGGAGCAATCTGACAAGATCAGTTCCATGGAATTGCATAAAGACCTGCAAACCTTACAGAATGTATCCCGGATCGCATCAGGAAATGTGGAATTGATGAAAGGAATGCTGGCTGCGGGGATCAGATCATCTTTCCAGATCGCGGATATGAGCGAAGCTGATTTCATGGAAGTGATGGGAGCTAAAGTATCGCTTGCAGCAACGTCAAAATTAAAACATGCCTACGAGCTGGCCAGCCAGATCGACAGGTATATTAAAGGCGCTTATACACAGCTCAATCCTTCTAACTTTGCGATCAGTAACCTGACGAAAGAAGCGGTATCCAGGACGGTATGGCAGTCTCAGGGCAATCCTAACAGCACTTTTGCTTACCCGGACCTGGAAACATTGTTTGGCAGCCAGGATTTCTGTGCCTGTACGGAATGTTCTTCCATGTACAGCCCTTCCGCATACTTTACGGATGTAATGAACTTTATCCGCACAAAAGTGGGTACCAGCACAGCTTTAAAAACTTTAGACAAACGTCGTCCTGACCTGAAGTACATCGACCTGAGCTGTAAGAATGCCAATACGTTATTGCCTTACATTGACCTGGTAAATGAAACTTTGGAATTACAGATCCTGAACTATTACAAGTCAATTAATGAACCGGGATTCCAGAATATTTCCATTCCTGGCTCTTTCCAGACCAGGGGTACCGAAGCAGAACTGGATGCCAATCCTGAGCATGTCTATAAAAATGCAGGGGTATATACCGACTATGAAGACTATACCTTAGTTTACGATAAGAAGCTGAGCAAAGCCATTTATCCAAACACTCTACCGTTCAATATGGCAAAAGTGGAATCTGATGCTTTCCTGGCCCATTCCGGCTTGTCCAAAGTAGCATTGATGAACAACTTCAGGCCGGCGACCTTCAACGTGAGCAACAGCAATGAAGGTATTAATACCTATACCAGGGCAGCTGCCTATCTTGGTATTGACGTTTCTGCTGCCGATATTATCTCTGGCAGTACTTTGTACGGAGATTGGGCGTTTTACGGTACAGACCAAACAGGTTTTGCCAACTTAAATGAAGACCTGGAATCGCTCCTCAAAAAAACTTCATTAGAATATACCGAGTTCCTGCAAATTATGGTGACCGATTACCTGAACCCGGTAGTGGCAGGTACCAGCAATAGAAGATTTGCGATCACGGCTAAAGCCGGTTTCCCCGCCGACACTTGCGCCCTGGAGGAATTAAGACTGGAATGCAGGCCAGCTACAGGCGAGCAGGCTGCAGAACTAAAAGCGGTATTCTTTAAACACCTGCACCGCTTTGTTCGTTTGTTCAAGGCCACTAAATGGAGCATCTATCAACTGGATATCGTATTGCGATCAATTGGCCTGAACAACCTTTATGTTAAAGATACGAATACGAATGCCTATGTAGACCGGCTGACCAAGACCGTATTTACTGCCATTGCAGGGGTTAAAGAAGTGAGCGATATTTTCGGTAAGGCACCGGAACATATCTGTACCTTATGGAGCAACCTGGACACTTACTCTTACATCGATTTTGAGAAAGAGCAGGTATTGGCGCCATCTGTATATGACAGCTTCTTTAGAAATAAAAGTCTGTTGAACCCGCTGGATCCGAATTTTGAAAACCCGGCGCAAATCAGTGGAACGGTACAAGAGAATGCGGGTACGATCAGCGCGGTATTACAAATTGATGTAAAACAGATCGCCGAAATCCTTAACAATGACCTGTCACAAGCTACCGATCTGGCGATGTTAAGCCACATTTTGCGTAACCAGGCCTATGCGGCATTCTTTGGCAATAACTCATTTACCAACTGTGTTGAGCGTTTAAGGCTGATCAATCATACGCTTCCATTTGTAACCCCACTGAATATCCCGGAAATCCTGGATATGGTAAAAGAATTCGAATGGGCAGACCAGGAAGTATTCTCCTGGGAAGAAAGAGCCTATTTATTGACCGGTAAAGATACAGCAGGTAACTTCACCCCTACGAACAACACGATCGAGCAATTCCTTGGTAACCTAAGAAAAACGCTTAAGGCCATTGCAAAGGATACCGACATCGAGGATCCGGCAAATGTGGCATTGAAAAACCGCCTAAAACAGGAAGCCGATCACCTGTTTACTGATACGTTTAATTTACCTAAAACTGTATTTACAGATCCTTTAGGGGAGCCGGCAGAAAGCTTTATCCAACCATTTCTTGAATTGTCCGGCGGACTAAATCTGCTAGACGACGTATTGAGCAAAAATGAGTTTGTACAAGGTACAGCAGATCTCAAACCCACAGTGATATTGGCCAATGGAATCACAGCAGACGAAGTCTATAAAATATACCGGTTATTATCCAAGATCACGATGATGAGCGACAAGCTCAAATTAGATGATGAACTGATCTCTTTTTTCCATAATAAAGACACAGGATTCCTGCCGGCAAACCTGTTTAGCGCTTATGATTTCAGCAACCTGGACAGCCTTTTTGCTATTGGCTTCACCGCTTATCTAAAATGGATAAAAATCCGTGACTTCTTCAATTTAAATACTGAAGTGTTGCAAAAAATGATAGAAGCGACCGATTTGGTGGTATGGACAAAGCTTATTGTCGATCATACCGGTTTAGATACCGAATCAATGGAAATGGTCCTGGGTAGCATAGCTTTCCCGCAATCCACCCAGAATATTACGGGTATCCTGGAAGGTTACTTTAATGATACAGCCGGGGCCACGCCGCATAACGGCAATATGGACTTATTACTACAGGCTTATGACATTATCCGCCACAGCCGTTCGCTGGGTATGCAGGTAAATGATCTTTACGCAGCTATCCGTCCAGAAGCAAGCTTACAGCAGGCACGAATGATCCGTAAAGCTACCAAATCAAAATATGGACCGGAACAATGGTTAAAAGTCGTCAAACCGATCCAGAACAAATTACGTACCGCGCAAAGAGATGCTATGGTGGATTACATATTAGCCAAGCCCGGGATTGTGGGTAGTACCGCTGCTGTTTTAAAAACAGCTAACAACCTCTTCGAGCATTTACTGATCGATGTGGAAATGGAGTCCTGTATGAAAACCTCGCGTTTGAAAATGGCGATCAGTTCCGCGCAATTATTTATGAACCGGGCTATCCTGAAGCTGGAAAAAAGCCCTGATGGCAGCACGACCATCAACCTGAGCCAGGAGGCCATTACCCAATGGCATGAGTGGCGGAAATGGTACCGGATCTGGGAAGCGAACCGTAAGGTATTCCTGTACCCGGAGAACTGGATCGAACCTGAATTACGGGATAAAAAGACAAAGTTCTTCAGAGAACTGGAAGCGCACTTATTGCAAGACGAAATTACGGATGCGAGAGTAGAAGACGGTTTCCGTATTTACCTGGAGGGACTTAATGAAGTCGCCCGCCTGGAGCCGGTTTCGGCCTACCAGCAAACCGCTTATGGCCGTAACATCCTGCACGTGTTCGCAAGGACCGACAGCAATCCGCAACGTTACTACTACCGTAACCGGGAAGACAATGAATGGTCCGACTGGCAGAAAATCGATGTCGATATCAAGAGCGACCATGTAAGCCCTGTGATGTGGAACAATAAATTGTATGTATTCTGGCTGACTTTCCAGAAAACAAATGGCGCAAAGCAATCCAATGAAAGTACTACCAATTCGGGTACCGTCGGTAATGGCAAGCCGGGTATGCGCGGTAATTCCGACCAAAAGAAAGCCGCAGAGTTCAACAGTAATCAATGGACCAATATCTTAACTACAGCTAATGGAGGCAATCTATTCGCCGACGCCGGAGATGAGCAATATACGGTATGGAAAGTAACCCTGAACTGGACACAACTGCAAAACGGAAAATGGCAGAGCCAGGAAATGTGTAAAGACATCATGGAACTGGATATCAATAAATTCAAGATCAATGAGGTTAACAAAGAGTCTTACACTTTCCCGGAAGCAAAAGCAGCAATAGAACTGCTTACCAGCATGAACACTGTAAAAATTGATGAGTTCTTTAAAAACAGGATCTACTTGTATACCCCGTTCGAGGGAGAAGTAGCAAACGGAACTTATGGTATTGTCTTTAATATAGTCATTCCCGGCGGGCTTGTTGAAGTTGGGATTGGCGCCCATACTTTCTTGTGGAAAGGTGACAACAGCAGGGATCCTTATATACTTATGGATAGCGACCGTGGCTGTGCCGTGATCGCACCTACAGGAACCCGTTTCAATAAGATGAAATTTATCCAGGACCCTAAACTGATCAGCTCCGGCCTGAAAGCAGATACCAGGGTCGCCAGTTATGCCGACGGATACTATGTGTTCTATACTAATGAGTATTTCCCGAGCGTGATGCATAAACCCGTCAAGTCTGAAACGGTATTAGGCAGAACACCCAACAGGTATCGTTTAACTGCTTCGGCCCCTGTAGTGAAGGACAGCGTGAAATTTAATCCTTTAAGAAATACTTTTTTCTTTGAAGATCAGCACCATACATTCCTGGTAGAAGAGAGTAACACACAATTAGCATTGATCAAAAATGTGAATGCAGACAGTATAATGTTAACTGAAGCGCTTCAGGTTAAGGAAAGAAGTGCCAGTACCCAGACAATATTCGCACTGATGGCTAATAGTACGCCAAAGTTTACGCCTACCAGCGAGGAAGCAATGCCGATCATGAGCAAATTCAGGTTTAATACTTTTTATCATGCCCAGGTTCCTTCCCTTATCGCATCTTTAAATCAAAGCGGCGTGCCCGGATTATTAACCTTAGCGAACCAGTCGCAGGCAGATACAATAAAGTTCGCTACCACCTATAGCCCTACAGGACTGGTGGATACCAAATACCCGGTAAGCAATATGCAGTTCGCCTTCAGCGATCCTTACAGCATGTACAACTGGGAGGTATTCTTCCACGCGCCTATGATGATCGCACAGGGATTGACCCAGAACCAGCAATTTGCAGCGGCACAGAAATGGTTCCATTATATTTTTGACCCTACCAGCAGTTCCGGTAATGGCAAACAACGCTTCTGGAAATTTAAACCTTTCTTCGATGAAGCGGGTGGTACGATACAAACCTTGCCCCAATTATTGCAGGCTATCCACAATAATGGTGCGGCAGTAGACCAGGTGAAGGCCTGGGAGAAAGATCCGTTTAACCCGCATCGTATTGCCCGTATGCGAGTACTGGCCTATATGAAAAATGTGGTGATGAAATACCTGGACAACCTGATTGCCTGGGCGGACAACTTGTTCCGGCAAGATACCATGGAGTCCATCAACGAAGCTACGCAGCTCTATATCTTAGCGGCCAATATCCTTGGCGATCGTCCGCAACAGATCCCGCAACGCGTTAAACGCAGTGATCTGGCATTCTACAATTTCATGCCTTACCTGTTTAACCATACCAATGCGACACAGCAAGCTAACAGTGCTTATATAACCCAATTAGACGCGCTATCCAATGCGATGGTAGCTATTGAGTCCTTCTATGCACCTAATGCGGCTGCCGGTACTTCTGTTTATAGTGGCACTAACCTGGCGACCATGCCTCCAAGAAAAGAAGATGGAAATATTCCTTTACAAACCTTCTATTTCTGTCTGCCCAATAATGATAAGCTGATCAAATACTGGGACTTGATCGCCGATCGTTTATTTAAGATCAGGAATTGTAAAAATATAGAAGGCCTAACCCGCCAGCTATCTCTTTATGAATCCCCTATCGATCCGGCCTTACTGGTACGCGCCAAAGCTATGGGTATTAGTACAGAGTCTTTCTTAAGTCAGCTATATGGTGCTAAACGTCCTTTACACCGCTTCAGTTATATGGTTCAAAAGACCAATGAACTCTTAGGCGATGTTAAAGCCCTGGGCGGAGCTATGCTCAGTGCCCTGGAGAAAAAAGACGCTGAAGCCATTGCCTTGTTAAGGTCTACCCAGGAGTACGAAATGCTGACTAAAGTAAGATCGGTAAGAGAACAGCAGGTAGAAGAAGCGGCAAAAAACCTGGAAGGCTTAAGGATCAGCCAGGCCAATACCAAGCAACGCTTTGACTATTATGCCTCCCGAAAATTCACCAATGCCAACGAGCAGAAGCATTTGGACAAAATGCAGTCTGCAATGGAAGCGCAGGTGATCCAGGGTATATTAAATACTGTAGCAGGGGTTGTTTCAGCCATTCCACAAATTTCAACACTACCACCAAGTGCAGAGCTTGGAGGACTTCAGTTAGCTAATGTGTTAAATGCTGCAGGTACTGCAGTAGGTATCAAAGCTAGCATCGACTCTGCCAAAGGCGCTATGGCCGCTACCAAAGGCGGCTATGAACGCCGCATGGATGACTGGCAGTTCCAGAAAGCCAGCGCGGCCAAAGAACTGGAGCAATTAGAGCAGCAGATCTTTGCGGCCCAGGTCAGGCTGGACATTACGAAACAGGAATTGCGTAACCATGAATTGCAAACTGAGCAGAACAGGGAAATGGATACCTATATGCGCAGCAAATTCAGCAATGCGGAGTTGTATAACTGGATGATCAGCCAATTGGCCACTACTTATTTCCAAAGCTACCAGATGGCTTTCACTATGGCACGCCAGGCAGAGCAATGTTATGAATATGAACTCGGTAAAATAACGCCGGCGGGAATTATTAAACAAGGTTATTGGGACAGCCTGAAGAGAGGCTTGCTCAGCGGTGAAAACTTACAATTAGACGTACGCAGGCTGGAAAAAGCTTATATGGAAGCTAATAAACGGGAACTGGAACTGACCAAGAACATTTCTTTGGCCCTGTTCCAACCGCAGGCTATCCTGGATATTAAAGCAACCGGGAAAGCAAATATTACAATACCAGAAGTACTGTTCGATATGGACTACCCGGGACACTATATGCGCCGCATTAAATCGGTAAGCATTTCAATCCCTTGTATTGCCGGGCCTTATACCACGGTTAACTGCCAGTTGAGCCAGGTAAATAGTAAGTACCGGAAAGTAAGTACCGCTTCTGACTACAACAATGCTGCACACTTTACAGAATTGAAAGACAGCAGTATTATCGCGACCAGCACGGCACAGAACGATAGTGGGGTGTTTGAACTGAACTTCAGGGATGAGCGTTACCTACCATTTGAAGGTACCGGGGCTATTTCCACCTGGACGATCAGCTTCCCGGGGAAAATCCGCCAGTTTGACCTGAACAGTATCAATGATATTATCTTCCATATCAAGTATACTGCACAATATGATGGCGGTCTGGAAAAAGCTGCTAACGACAGTGTGAAAGAGTTGTTTGAAACCCTCACCACTACAGCTGGTTTTAATGCACATATGTTACAGTATTATACCAGCGCCAAACATGAGCATAGCGCGGATTGGTTTGATTATGGCAAAAAGTTTACCGATAATGAAAGTACCCGGCTGGCGCTTTCCTTTAACCAGGAGCAGTTCCCCTTCTTTACAAAAGGTAAGAAAGTGACGGTTAAAGCGATCAAGCCCGCTGTGTTGCTAAAATCAAAACTTACCGGCAACTATACCTTGAGTGTTACCTATACCAGCAATGGTACTTATGTAACCCAATCAATACCGGTAAGCACTGATGCAGCGGCAGGGAAGCTCGTCACCTTAAATATGATCCCTTTAAACACTCAGCCAATTGTATTCCAGCAAAATACTAAAGTTGTGCAGGTTGGTCTGAAAGATAGCAGTAATAAAGCTGTAAATGCCACTCAATTGTTTGAAGATATGATTTTTGTAATGGATTATATTATTGAAGAAGGAGTACCGGCCCAGGCTGCAAATGACAAGCCAGAATTTGACCTGAACCTGAACCTGAACCAGCTAATTGCCTGGTGGGCGGCTGATGAAGCGCAAAATACCGTTACCAGTACCCAAGGCGTAGAAGTATTGTATGACAAAAGCGGCCATAACCGCCACCTGCAGCATTTAAATGGCTGGAATGGCGCTGAACTGCCTAAATTGAGAACAGTAGATAGTATCCCACAGGTTTATTTTAACGGGATGAGTGGGTTGATAGAGCGCATTGCATATGGCGCTGCGAAAGGTTTAGAGAATAACACTTCGTTTACCCTCATCTCTGTAGCTAATGGCGGATTTGGTACTTCAATGGAAGGCTTTTTTAATAATGATAATAATGATGTCAAATTTCAACTTCGTATTGGTGGAGGCCACATGGTGATGAACGATGGCCACTGGAGCTTTGCCTACTTGCCTATACAGGCGGCTAAAGAGAACATGCTACAATTAGATACGTTCGAACAGAAACCGACATCACCAACAGAAGGTATCACTTATTTATCTAGCTATGACCGAAACGGCAATAAACTGGAGACATATACTTTAAATTCCGTAGGAATCAATGGCGGTATCAGCACCGGTATGAGAATTGGATTCGGAGGTGCAATACCCGCATTGGAAAATGTATTCTATGAAACTCTTGTATTTGACGGCATACTAACTGAATCAGAGATTAAATACATCTTAAGCTACCTTAAATCCAAATACCCATTTCTTAACTAAGTAAATCCTATATCCATATGAACAACCAATCCCAATCCCCTGAAGGTGGCGGTCAAGGCGCTAAGTATCCATTGGAACAGTATAGCGTCCAGCCCCCCAGGGAAGAAGATAAAAGCCCTTATTATAAAAGCGCGGCCCCCACGCTGGCCCTCCCCAAAGGGGGAGGCGCCCTTAAGGGGATCGACGAAAAATTCTCTGTAAACGCGGTCAACGGTACCGCCTCGGTTGAACTCCCCCTGCCCCTTAGCCCGGGCCGGGGGGGCTTCACCCCTGCCTTAAGCATCAGCT